>ERZ1292640.1136-Hain-H43-02um-R1-1136-length-22013-cov-10_pt1 | contig 22013 bp, 15 predicted proteins | sample MGYA00564404_ERZ1292640 | MGnify/ENA primary metagenome ERZ1292640 (study PRJEB36523, sample SAMEA6512636) | groundwater metagenome | collected 2019-01-08 | study: AquaDiva: Metagenomics assemblies of 32 groundwater samples
AGTTGAGCAGCACCACCACGCCGCGGCCTTCGGTGTTGATGCGCGACAGGCAGGCGTCCAGGCTCCAGGAGTGCATGGCGCGGCCGACTTCGAGGGCGTCGAGCACCGACAGCGGCTCGTGCACCCGTGCCAGCACGGTGTCGGCCGGGCTCCATTGCCCCTTGACCAGCGCCAGGTGCACGCCCTGGCTGGGCTTGTCGCGGAAGGCGTGGGCGGTGAACTCGCCGAAGGCGGTGTTGAGGGTGCGCGTGCCGACCTTCTCGATCAGTGATTCGTTGTGGCTGCGGTACTTGATCAGGTCGGCAATGGTGCCGATCTTCAAGCCGTGCTCGGCGGCGAACAACTGCAGGTCGGGCAGACGGGCCATGGTGCCGTCGTCTTTCATGATCTCGCAGATCACGGCGGACGGCGTGCAGCCGGCCATGGTGGCGAGGTCGCAGCCGGCTTCGGTGTGGCCGGCGCGCATGAGCACGCCGCCGTCCACCGCCTGCAGCGGGAAGACGTGGCCGGGTTGCACCAGATCCTGCGGAAGGGCGTTCGGGTTGACCGCGGCCTGCACGGTGCGCGCGCGGTCGGCGGCCGAGATGCCGGTGGTCACGCCTTCGGCGGCTTCGATCGAGACGGTGAAGGCGGTGCTGTAGACGGTGCCGTTGCGCGCGGCCATGGGCGGCAGGTGCAGGTACTCGCAGCGTTCGCGCGTCAGCGTGAGGCAGATCAGGCCGCGGCCGAAGCGCGCCATGAAGTTGATGGCTTCCGGCGTGACGTGGTCGGCCGCCAGGACCAGATCGCCTTCGTTTTCGCGGTCTTCCTCATCGACCAGGATCACCATGCGGCCGGCACGCATCTCGGCCACGATGTCTTCGACCGGGGAGATGGCCACAGGGGCCACGGGGTTGGGGGTGCTCATGCGTTGGCTTTCTCGGAGGTGGGGGCGCTGCCGAGCATGCGCTCGACATAACGCGCGATCAGGTCGATTTCAAGGTTGACGCCGGAGCCCGCCTGCAGCGAGCCCAGCGCGGTGTTCTGCACGGTGTGCGGGATCAGGTTGATGCTGAGCTCGCAACCATCGGCCTGGTCCTGAATGCGGTTGACGGTCAGGCTGGCGCCGTTGACGGTGACCGAGCCTTTGTAGGCCAGGTACTTGGCCAGTGCCAGCGGCGCCAGGATGCGCAACTCCCAGCTTTCGCCCACCTGGGCAAAGTGAGTGACGCGGCCGATGCCGTCCACATGGCCCGAGACCAGATGGCCGTCCAGGCGGTCGTTGGCGCGCAGGGCTTTTTCGAGGTTGATGGGGCCGACCCGGTCCAGGCCGCTGGTCTTGGCCAGCGATTCGGCCGAGATGTCCACGGTGAAGCGGTTGGCGGCGGGATCGAAGGTGGTGACGGTCATGCAGGCGCCGTTGAGGGCGATGCTGTCGCCCAGGCCCACATCGGCCAGGTAGTCGGCAGGGCACTCGATGGTCAGGCGCTTGCCGTGCGTCAAAGAGCTGCCGAGCGCGTGGACGGCGGCGATGCGCCCCACTGCGGTGATGATTCCGGTGAACATCCTTGTATTTTCGCAGGGAATGGGGCGCCTGGCGGGGGGGCGCCCCCAAATCCGTGAATTAGAAGCGGTCTCGCCCCGGAATCCGGGCCAGGATGCGCAAATCCGGGCCGATCATGGCCGTTTCGCGGAATTCCAGCTCGATGGCCTGCGACAGCTCGGCCAGCGGGCCGATGTTGACCATGCCGCGTCCAGCACCCAGCAGCTTGGGCGCCAGGTAGAGCAGGAACTCGTCCACCAGCCCTTCGCGCACCAGGGAGCCGTTGAGCTTGTGGCCGGCCTCCACGTGGACCTCGTTGATCTCGCGCCTGGCCAGGTCGCGCAGCATGGCGGCCAGGTCCACCTTGCCTTCGGTGCCGGGCTGGCGGCCGGGACAGTAGACGACGCTGGCACCGCGTGCCTCCAGCGCTGCTTTTTTGGCATCGTTTGGCACCGCAGCATAGATGGTGATTGCGCGGCCTGCTATGAAAAGATGAGCATCCAGCGGCGTTTCCAGCCGGCTGTCCACCACCACCAGTTGGGGTTGGCGCGGTGTGTCTACCTCCCGCACGTCCAGCCGCGGGTTGTCTTCCAGCACGGTGCCGATGCCGGTCAGCACGGCGCAGGCGCGGGCGCGCCAGGCGTGGCCGTCGGTACGGGCCGGCGCGGAGGTGATCCACTGGCTGGCGCCGTTCTCCAGCGCCGTCTGGCCGTCCAGCGAGGCAGCCACCTTCATGCGCACCCAAGGCGTACCGCGCACCATGCGGCTGAAAAAGCCGATGTTGAGCTCGCGCGATTCAGCGGCGCCCGGGCCGATCTCGACCTCGATGCCGGCGGCGCGCAGCCGCTCGAAGCCCTGGCCGCCGACCTTGGGGTTGGGGTCGGTGAGCGAGGCCACCACTTTTTTGATGCCGGCCGCGATCAGCGCGTCGCAGCACGGGCCGGTGCGGCCCTGGTGGGAGCAGGGCTCCAGCGTCACATAGGCGGTGGCACCGGCCACGCTGTGGCCGCGGGCTTGCGCATCGCGCAGGGCCATGATTTCGGCGTGCGGGCCGCCGGTGCGCTGGGTATGGCCTTGGCCGAGCCATTGGCCATCGGCGGAGAGGATGACGCAGCCGACCCTGGGGTTGGGTGGGGCGAGCGTGAGGGCCGCACGGGCTGCGTCAAGCGCATCGCGCATGGGTTGGGGCGGGCTGGTTGTCACGTCAGGCAAGGCGAAGCAAAGAAGGGAAGCTTAGCAGCCGGTGGTTCCTACTTTACAGGAGCGAATCCGTCCAGCGGGATCGATGATGATCTTGCTGGATCGAGACGCGTTTTGCATGACGAGCGTGCCACCGCCGAATCCGCCGCTGGTCAGGCGGGGGTAGCCGCTGCCATTGAACAGCAGATAACCGTCAGCCAGGGAACTGGCGGTCGGTGTGGTGACGGTGATGTCCGAACTCAGCGCTTCGTGACGAATCACCACCTCATCTGTTCCGGCGTCAAAGGACTGGTTCCAGTTGGTATCGGTGTACACCATCCAGCCGGAACTCCAGCCTGTGCCTGCGGTGTTGGGAACGACGTAGGTATTGAGCCCGCGTTTCATGGCATTGGCCTTGGCGGCATTGGCCGCTGCGAGAAAGTTGCTGACCGCATCCGACAGGTGGGCATTGCGCTGGAATTCCACAAAACTGGGAACCGCAACGACCATCAGGACAACGGCGATGGCAATGGTCACCATCAGCTCGATCAGGGAAAAACCGAGCGGCCGTGAAGCGTCCGTCCTGTGCCGACCGTGTGGTGTCCGGGGGAGATACTGCATGGGTGCCTATTTCCAGCAGCGCTCGGTCTGGGTGCCGGTACAGGTTCGCCGGCCTTGGGTGTCGACCGCCAGGGACGTGATCTGGGGGTCGGAGAAAACGCCCGCCTGGGGCTCGGCAAACACTTCGATGCAATCCCGTTTTGTGGGGGTCACGCCACCCACGGCCTGGCACAGCCTGGCACCGAGCAAATGACTGCTCTGGGCCTGGGAGCCATCCGGTGCAGAAACCGCCTTGAACGGCAAGGTGCCCGGGGTACCCGCGCTGAAGGTCTCGTAGGTATTCATCTGGGTCAGGTAGCGCTCCTGCTGCTGAAGCAGGTTCATCAGCGCAGCCCTTGCTTCGGCACGCTTTCCTTTGCGTACTGAATCGGTGTAGGCCGGGTAGGCAATGGCTGCCAGGATGCCGATGATCGCCACCGTGACCATGAGTTCGATCAGGGTGAAGCCGGCGTGGCGGCGTCGCTGGATGGATGGCAGGCGGTTCATGGTCTGGGCCCTGGCTACTGGTTCTTGTTTTCGCGGTAGTTGCTGATCTGGCGCCAGCTCAGTCGTCCGACCTGTTCGCTGAAGGTCAGGCCCCCTCCGCCCGTGGCGGCAACTTTCAAGCCTTTGGACCCCTGCGTGATGATAGCAACGCGACGTGTAGCGGACCGTTGCCCGGTGGTGTCGCTGGGGGTAAGCGTGGCACTGCCGATTTCCAGAACCAGCGGGGCCGCCAGAATGCCCACCTGCGAAAGCTCGGATGTGCCATTGCCTGTGAGGGCATTGAGGGCATAGAACCTGCCGCCGCCCTCGCCGCATGAGCCTTGGGTGGGGAACAGGGTGCCGAAGAAGAGCTGACCGAATTCAGACGTGATCTCGCTGATCTGGCGCTCCCCGATGGTCTGGTCGAAATCGATGAACCAGCCCATGCGCAGTGAGGACGTGCCTGTGGCCGGGGGCATGCCGTAGGCGAAACTGGAAACCGAGACGACACCGCCGGTCGATACGCTGCCTTGCTGCAATTGACTGCGTCCACTGATGGCCTGGCCGTTGTCAAACAAGGTGTAGAACGATGCGCCGGTGCCGATCGGGACGGTGGTGTCCGATGTTTCCAGGTACTTGCCTGTTCCGAAGGACAGCAGCTTGCTGTCATAGAAGGCGTTGACGACCACGGGCTCCCCGGTGATGGGCTGCAAGGCGCCGGTACTGTCTTTGGCAATGAAGATGGTGTTGCTGGTGCCTGTCCGGGCGTTGAATTTCGTCAGGTTGGTCGAAGCATTGGTAGTCAGGCTGCTCGTGCCCAGCAGCGTGAAGTCGAGTTTCCAGACATTGCCCTGCATGTCGCCGGCATAGAGGGTGTCGACCGCGCCGGTAAGGAAATTCTTGACGCTGGTAAATCCGATGAGGCCTTTGGCCATCGCGGTGCTGGTCTGGGGGATCTCGATGCGCCAGAAATTGACACCTTCCGTCCACGGTGCCTCGGTCGGATGGTTGCTTGGTTTTCTTGACAGGTCAATGATGAACAGCGACGGGTTGCCGGTGGTGGAGGCATAACCATCCGCCTTGTAATTGTTGACGCCGCTGGCTACCACGGCATACCACTTGTACGAAGGGCTGCTGCCCGCATCGGTGGTCCGGAGCTTCAATATCTGGGGGGTGCCGATCACGTTGCCCATGGCGGAATGGTCGCGTTCCGTGAACTCCCAGAGCACGCTGTCCTTGGTGAAGGTTTCGGGGTTGGTGACATCCAGGGCGTACAGGCCCTGACCCCCGCCGCCAACGCCTGAAACAAGGACGCTTCGCCATTGGGTTCCCACATAGGCTTCGGCAACGACGGGGGTGGCGTCGTTGATGCTGAAGTGGGTGTAGTCCTGGTCGGGAATCTGATTCAGTTTGCCCGCCACGAATCCCGGGATGTAGGCGAACGCCTCTTGACCGGTGGTGTCATAGAAGGCATGCAGCATGCCATCGTTGGCATTGGCAAAGATGACGGGTTTGCGGTTCTTGTAGGCGTCGTAGAACACGCTGTAGTCGGTGCCCGGGATGCTGCCCGACGGCTTGCCCATGTACACCAGACCGCTGTTGACAATGTCACCCATGACGATGTCGCGAGGACGGAACGGGCCCAGCGGGGTCGAAGGCTTGATTTCCTTGCGCCGATCGCCGCGCAGATAGTTGAGCCGGTCCGAGCCCAGGCTGTCCACAACGGCCGGACTGGTGAAGGGCTGGTTGTTCAGCGCGTCCTTGTGCGTCTGCGCCAGATCGGCCCAGACGAAGGCCGTGGGCGGGACCGTGGCTTGCTCGCCGACGGGAGATCCGATCACGATGTTTCTGTCGACACCGTTATCCGCCAGCGTCCGGGTGGTCAGGACCTGTCCGGCTTCCCAGGTCGCTGTGCTGCCGATGATCAGGGAAAGACCGTCTGCAGCAAGCGAGAGTGGGTATTTCAGCAACCGGCCGCTCCAGAAGTTGGCAACCGGGTTGAAGCGGGCCTGGAACACCGCCGCCGCCTGGCCGACGGTCAGGCGCTGGGTGGAAATGGCGCCGCCGGCAATACTGCCGGTCTCTTCCACCACACGGGCGAATACTTCGGAAATGGAGTCCAGGAATTTTTTGGCATCGCTGACCAGGAAGTAGTTCTGGGCATCCCCGTCGGTGCCTTGCCACAGCGCGTTGGTTTCTCCGGCATAGGGATTGCCGGTATTGCCTGCTGCATAGTCGTCGAAGCCGCCGTATTTGGCGGCCAGATACAACTGCCGCGTGCGGCGGAAATCGACGTTGTCGCTGGAACGGTTTTCGTTGACGTCGATCGAGTAGGTTTTGATGCGCCCTTTGGGCAGGTCGGTACGGAAGCTCTGGGTGTTGGCCCAGTAGGCCAGACCCGCCATGTAGTAGGAGCCGCCGGTCGCGCCAGTGTCCATGGTCGCTGCATTCACCAGGGTGGTGTAGAGCGTATTGCCGGCGATGTTGCCGGCCGTCTGGGTGCGTCCCAGGCTGTCGGTATAGGTGATGACCGAGGTGGCTGTCGTCCGGCTCTCAAAGCTGCCGACGGCGCTGGTCCAGAACGGCACATTCAAGGCGGGATTGGTTTCGGCGCTGCGGGCGAAATCGCTGTTGCTGGTGATGGTGTTGCCGGGCAGCGAACGGTCGCTGTGCGTGAAAACATCGCCAATCGCCAGAATGCTGTTGCGCAGGCAGCCTCGATCCATTCCCCCGGTGGTGTCGACGAAGCCGGCGAACGGGTCGCTCCAGGTGCGGTAGGCCGGGAAGTTCTCCTGGATGGCCTTGTCCGTCGCGGTGACGCCGGTCAGGCCGGAAATCGCCTCCGGCGTCGGCTGCTTGCCCTGTAGGTAGCGGACCGCTTCGTAATAGAGCTCGCCGAACGGATCCAGCGTCTTGTACACGCCCACTGCGTCGGGGTTGAGCGTGCCGAACTTGTTGACGTACATGATGACGCCGCTGCGGGGATAGCCTTGCGCGCCATAAGTGGCGTCGCCGCTCTGGGGGTTGTCGATGAACACCCCCGTGTTGGCATCCCATTCGGTCCGGGCGTTGGCCGCCGTCTGCAGGTTGAAACTGCTGTCGTAGCTTCTGGGGCCGAGGTATTTGAGCGGGGCGCGCAGCACACCGCCGTAGCGGGAACGGCTGTTGTCCTGCAGGTAGCTGAGCACGGACACCCGCAGATTGTCCGCATTCATCTGGAACTGGCCAACCGGCTTGTACTTGCCATTCGGGTAGCGGAAGCACAGACCTTTCCATTGCCGGGTGTCCGGGTCGTAGCTCATGAGCCGGTTGGACGCGCTGTTGGGGTCGCAAACCACATTGCGTACCTCGTAGTAGGTGAGGTTGGTGGTCGGCCCGACCAGATTCGAGCTTTGAGCATCGGCCACGCCGAAGGGGTTGGTGCAACCGCCAGTCGTATCCTGCGCCTTTGCAAAGTAAACCCGGTCGCGACAGTTGTAGATGTACATGTCGTTCGTGCCGACCTTGTTGGCGACCGAAGTTTCGATCATGTCGGCAACCAGCGCATTGGGCAGAACCTTCTCTGAAAAGTAGGAACTGCTGCGGTAAAAATTGTCGGGTAGCCAGGCACGCTCGACGATGGTCAGGCCGTTGCCCGTGCTTTCATCGGTGGTTCGGTTGCCGCCGGTGAGGCCGTAACGCATGATGTCGATGGCCGAAGAGGTAGCCCAGTTCAGGAAGTTGCCGTTGAAGCCGCCGCCGCCGCAACTGCCACTGGCGTTGGCCGCACCGGTCCAGTCGAAATAGGCGCCCTTGCCGCCGCCGCCGGGCACGTGCTTGTAGCAGCTCTTCAGATCGAAATAACCGACATACTCCTTGGTCTTGTCAAAGGTGTCGCGGTAGGTCTGCCCCACGGTCGGGAATTCCACGGACAGGGCCAACGTCAGGTTGCCCTTGGTCTTGGCGCCGTTCATGTACAGCGGCTCGGCAGGCAAGATCACTTCCGGCGGCAGCGTGACCTGGCTGATCACCACGCCGACGGTCAGTGCCGACAAGGCAGCAGCGATGCCCAGTCGCCAACGCCATTTTCTGAATGGTTGGGCGCTCGAAACTGCAGACAGGATCTTGAAGTTCATCGTCTTCACTCTTTTCTAAAGATCATTTGCAGGACGACCTGGGTTTCCTTGCGCGGGCCAAAGCCCATGGCGGTGACGCGGAACAGGGTTCTCTGTGTGCTGGCACTGCTGCCGCCGGCTGTGTCGGGGATCGCTTCAATGATGTAGTGCGGGGGCATCTCAGGGCGTATGCCGGTGCTGCCCGTGGCGAACGTTCTGCCGGTGAAATCGCCGAATTTGACCGTCTTGGCGCTGCTGGTCTCGTCGGTGAAATCGACGGCGTACCAGACCGGTTTCTGCCCGCTCGCGGCGGGCATGCACAAACCGCGTGCCGTGCCGGTGCCGCAGCCATCGATGAACCCGAGTCCGCTGGAGGACGTGAAGGTCGAGACGCGCTGGTTGGCTGATCCGTTGGGGCCGCGGATGTCGAACTCGGCGTCCAGCAATGCGGCTTCGGCGGCCTGAAAGGCAATCTGCGTATCCCGGTCAAATCGGGTGGCACGTTCGGACATCAGCACGATCTGGCTGGCCCCGATGCCCAGTACCGTGACCACGATGAGCAGGATCAGTGTGGTGATGAGCGAGAAGCCGCGCTGCGCGTGCGCGACGTTCGGCAACGGCCGGAGGGGAGATGTTGCAAGGTGATATTTCATCGGAGTGAAAGATCGTTGCGCAGGTGCACGGTGAATGCTGTTTGCACCCGAAGTCGGCCGTCCGCCGCTACCGCCAGACTGCTGCCGGTGTCGGCGGCGCTGGCATACAGGGTGCCCAAGGGTGCATAGGTGGTGGCGATGGATTGCTGGGCGGAGCCCGCCGTGCCGCGAATGAGCAGGCCAACCCGCACGGCGCGGACCCTGCGCCAGTTTTCGCGAGTGGCCGCCGCATTGCCTGCCACTGTCAATTGATCGGCGCGCAGCCAGCGCTCCGCAACGCTGTCTCCTGCTGCGCCGGGGGCGGTCGAAGGGGTTACGCCATCCGTGCCGAACAGCAGTTGAAATGATTCGACACCTTCGACCATCGGGGCGGACGAGGCCCAGTTGCCGGTCGTGAAGTTGTAATACGAGCACGACAAGGCTGGTTCACCATTGCTCCCCCGAGTCACGTGAAACATGCTCAGCGCCCGGTCGTTCAGGTCGCCGCCGGTCAGTCCAGCTTCGCCTTGTCCCATGCAGTTGATCATGGTGTTGTCGGCATTGGCCGGATTGGTCGCGGAATTCACGCCCTGGAAGCGGACCACCAGAATGTCGCTGCCATTCTTGCAGGAGGTGTCGTTGACCGAGCAGGCGCCCGGCCGGTTACCGTCCGTGATCTTGGTGCCGGTGCTCAGGAGCAGGTCGTCCGGCAGCTTGTAGATCGCGTTGTTCCAGCCATAAATGTCGGGCTCGGGGTCGCCGCCCAGAAACTGAGCGGCTGAACGCAGGGAAATGCTGCTGGCGCCGTAATCCTGAAAACCCGCCTGGAGGATGAGGCGGGTGATCAGTTCCACGGCGAAACGTTCACGGTCGCGCAGTTCGGTGGTGGCGTCCACGCTGCGAAAACCTTGCTGGCCGATCAGCAGGGAGGATGTGGCGACCAGCACAACCAACAGCCCCATGCTGAGTGCAACCAGGAGCTCGACCAAGGTGAGGCCGCGCTGCTTTCGAACAAGAAGGCTGAAGTGACGCGATCTCATTGAGAACTTCCTGCCGTGAGCGGCACCACAATGACCGGCAGGCCGCTGCTGGCGGCAAACTCGAGCGTTCCGGCGGTGTTGCTGCGAGTCCAGCTCATTTTGAGAACAGCAATGTCGCCGTTGTCCGTGCAGTTCCAGCGCGGTCTGCCGGTACCGTCAAACGGGTTCTGGTCGTAGCACACCTTTACTCGCGGGGTGGGCAGGGCGTCTTTCACACGACCTTGCCATTCCGCCACGTCCCAGGTGGCGGCATCCTTGACGATGGGGCAGCCCGCTGTGAAACAGTTGACCGCGGGGGTGGCAATGGTCGTCGTGCTGGCCAGGGTCACGTCGAAAAGATAGGGGTTGTCAGCGGCTGCAGTTTTGATCGCAATCGTGTGATTGCCCCGCATTCTTTCGGCGAGTTCGCGGGCAAAGGTGGTCGCCGTTGCCTGGTTGCGCGCCTCCTTGTTGGCCTGCATGGCCGCGACCTGCATGCCAACGGCCCCCAGAACGCCAAAGCTCAGGATGATGATCGCTATGAGGACTTCCAGAATGGAAAAGCCTGCTTCTGTTTGCCGTGACGGGCAAGAGGCAGGCCGTGTCGTCAGGGCACGGGATGGCAGATGAATCTCCATGCACCGAGTCTAAAAAAACGCGAGCCTGACATCAATCCGCAAGCTGACCGCGCATCAGTCCGGATCAACCGGCTGTCTTGTTCAGGCGCAAAACCAGGGGCGACCGCGCTTGGGGCTTAACGCCGCACCTCATCCACCAGTGTCTTGAACTCGTCAATATCCTCGAAGCTGCGGTAGACGCTGGCAAAGCGCACATAGGCCACCTTGTCGAGCTTCTTGAGTTCGCGCATCACCAGCTCACCGATGCGGGTGGAGGGGACTTCGCGCAGACCGAGGTTGAGCAGTTTCTCCTCGATGCGCTCGATCGCGCTGTCGATCTGCTCGGTGCTGACCGGGCGCTTGCGCAGCGCCAGGTTCATGGAGGCTTGCAGTTTGACGCGTTCATACTCGATACGCCGGCCGTCCTTCTTGACGATGGACGGGAAGTTCACGTCCGGGCGTTCATAGGTCGTGAAGCGCTTGTCGCAGGCGCCACATTGGCGGCGCCTGCGGATGAAATCCCCGTCTTCGGAAATCCGGGTTTCGACCACCTGGGTTTCAGAGTGGCCGCAGAAGGGGCATTTCATCGGGCGCTTTACTTGTACACCGGGAAGCGGCTGGTCAGGGCGTTGACCTTGGCGCGCACGGCCGCGATGTTGGCCTCGTCGCGCGGATTGTCGAGCACGTCGGCAATCAGGTTGGCCGTCAGGCGCGCTTCCTCGTCCTTGAAGCCGCGCGTGGTCATGGCTGGGGTGCCGATGCGCACGCCGCTGGTGACCATCGGCTTCTCTGGATCGTTCGGGATGGCGTTCTTGTTGATCGTCATGTGGGCGGCGCCCAGCACGGCCTCGGCTTCCTTGCCGGTGATGCCCTTGGCACGCAGGTCCACCAGCATCACGTGGCTTTGCGTGCCGCCGCTGACGATGCGCAGACCGCGCTGGGTCAGCGTTTCGGCCACGATGCGGGCGTTGGTCACCACCTGCTGCTGGTAGGTCTTGAACTCGGGCGCCATGGCTTCCTTGAACGCCACGGCCTTGGCCGCGATCACGTGCATCAACGGACCGCCCTGCAGGCCGGGGAAGATGGCGCTGTTGATGGCCTTCTCATGCTCGGCCTTCATCAGGATGATGCCGCCGCGTGGGCCGCGCAGGCTCTTGTGGGTGGTGGAGGTCACCACGTCGGCGAACGGCACCGGGTTGGGATAGACGCCGGCGGCAATCAGGCCGGCATAGTGGGCCATGTCGACCATGAAGATGGCGCCCACGTCCTTGGCCACCTTGGCGAAGCGGGCGAAGTCGATCTGCAGGCTGTAGGCCGAGGCGCCGGCGATGATCAGCTTCGGGCGGGTCTCGTGCGCCTTCTTCTCCATGGCGTCGTAGTCGATCTCTTCCTTGGCGTTGAGGCCATAGGAGACGACGTTGAACCACTTGCCGCTCATGTTCAGTGCCATGCCGTGGGTCAGGTGGCCGCCTTCGGCGAGCGACATGCCCATGATGGTGTCGCCCGGCTTGAGGAAGGCCAGGAAGACCGCTTCGTTGGCCGAGGCGCCGCAATGCGGTTGCACGTTGGCAGCATCGGCGCCGAAGATGGCTTTGACGCGGTCGATGGCCAGCTGTTCGGCCACGTCCACATGCTCGCAACCGCCGTAGTAGCGGCGGCCGGGGTAGCCTTCGGCATATTTGTTGGTGAGCTGCGAGCCTTGGGCCGCCATGACCGCGGGCGAGGCGTAGTTCTCGCTGGCGATCAGCTCGATGTGGTGTTCCTGGCGGGCGTTCTCGGCCTGGATGGCGGCCCAGAGTTCGGGGTCGGTTTGTTCGACGAGGATGTTTCGGTTGTACATGACAGTCGGATAAAACGCTGGTCCCCCGTCGGGCGGGGGCTGCCCAGGCGAACGGCTGAACACGGAAACCAGGGTGGTTCCGCGGCACGCTTCCCTGTGGTGTCCCACGTCAGCACAGCCGGCCCGCAAGGGCCGCGCGCCTATCGCCAGTCGCGTACCCCTCAAGTGTAGCTGACGGGCGGGGGCAGCTGCAGCCCGCCGCATTTGCGCGCCTCAGCTGAGGGCGAGTTTTTCCAGGGTGGCGTCGGGTTTGGCCGGCGTCATGACCGGAATGGCTTGCGGAACCTGGAGGGGCACGGCACGGCCAGCCGCGACCTGCTGCAGGCGCGCATGTTCGGCCAGCACCTTGGCGCCATAGCCGCTGTCATCTTCCATGTTGGCGGCGCCGACATAGAAACGCAGGCCGCCTTCGAGCGAGCCGGCGCGTTCGATGCATTCCTGCAGCACCTTGGCGCCCACGCGCAGGTTGGTCACCGGGTCGAAGGCGGCAAATTTGCCACCGAAGCTCTCATATTTGTCGCTGTGCACCCGGGTCATGACCTGCATCAGGCCCTGTGCACCTACCGGGCTTTGGGCAAAGGGGTTGAAGCCGGATTCCACCGCCATGACGGCCAGCAGCAGCGTGGGGTCGAGCTGGGTGCGCTTGCCGATTTCGTAGGCCTCGGCGACCAGCGCGCTCAGGGGCTCCGGCGCCACGCGGTATTTCTTGCTCAGCCAGTAAGCCACGGCAGCCTGCTGCTTGGGCAGATCCTTGGGGTTGGCCGCGGTGGCGCGGTCAATCGCGTCGACCTCCACCGCAAAACCGGTGATGGCGATCTGACGGTTCTGCAGCCAGCCCATGAGCTGGAGTTCGCCAGCCTGGCGCAGTTCCGGGCGGGCGATCAGGGCGATCGTGGCAAACATCACAGCCAGCCCGAGGAGGGCAAAGCCGTTGTGGGTAATTTCAAAAAAGCCCTGGGCGACATCGGAGGCGAAAGTTCGCAGGCCCAGACCAAATTTTTTGAACGCTGTCATAGCACTTCCTCTTCTCGCGTGAGCCTGCGCCTCGGCACTGCAGAAAAGGTAGCAGCGTCAGGATGCGGGCGTCACGTCTGGGTTGGTTACGCCATCAGAATCCTGCGGGTCGTCTTCTACGAGGGCAGCGATCTGATGTAGCCGGGGTCGGCAGCGAGTTCGGGTTGTCCCTGACTTCAGGCAGGGTTGGGCGAATTTTAAAGGCTTCAATATATCAAGTCAATAATAACAAGATGATTTGTTATTCATTTTAATGTTGCTTAGAAGGCAGGTGCAAGCCAATCAAATGGCTTGAACTCATTGAAATTCCGATTTGAAATCGCGCGTTGGCGGGCTAAATTGAAGTGGCCTGTCACATCAGGCAAGCCCTGTCGGCAGTAAGCGGTCCACACCCGATTGGGTGTTCTGGACTGACAGAACCCGGCGATTCATGGAGGCAATCCCTTGCCTCCTGCGCACTGCGGGACTCGACTCTCCCCTTTGCGTCACCCAGACGGCATGGGCCTTGAGCCAGCCGTCAAGCCCGGCGGTCCGGCTGCAGGCCAACCGTCCGGGCTTTCTTCTTTTTACCCTCCGGCATACTTTTTCGATCCGGGAATTGACCTTTGCAGTCTCCCGATCAAAACTCTGCCGCATGACGCTCGAATCAGTCAAGAACAACAAGTGGGTGCGGCGGGCCATCATGGTTGCCGCCGGGGTCGTGGTGCTGTGGGGGCTGGGCTGGGCCATCGTGCCCGGCCTGGTCAAAAACCAGCTGGAGAAGCTGGCTAGCGAACAGATCGGACGCCAGGTCAGCCTGGGCGCCGTGCATTTCAGACCCTGGTCGCTGGAACTGACACTTGACGATCTGGTGCTGGCCGGCGCGCCCGGCGCTGCGCCTCAGCTGCAAATCAAGCGTGTCTATCTGGATGCAGAACTGCAGTCCCTGCTGCGGCTGGCGCCGGTGGTGGATGCGTTGCAGGTCGAGGGCATGAGCCTGCGTCTGACCCATCTGGGGGGCGGCCACTATGACGTCGATGACATCCTGACACGTTTGCTGGCACCGGCTGATCCGGCCCGGCCCCCAGCGGCCCTGCCCAAGTTTGCGCTGTACAACCTTGCCTTGCAGTCGGGCTCCATCGATTTCGTGGACCAGGGCGTCGGTCGCACGCATGAAGTGCGCGAACTGAGCCTCAGCATTCCTTTTCTGAGCAGTCTGGACTCGCGGCGCGAGGTCATCACGGAGCCGCGACTGGCCTTCCGGCTCAATGGCAGCAACTTTGATTCCAGCGCGCAAACCACGCCTTTTGCCCCTTCGCACAAGACCGATGCCACGCTCCATCTGGCGGGGCTGGACTTGCGGCCCTATCTGCCTTATCTGCCGGTCGGCCTGCCGGTCAAGCTGTTGGCCGGGGTGGTGGGGGCAGATGTGCGGCTGCATTTCGAACAGACGCCGCGGCCGTCGGTACGGCTCAGCGGGGTGGCCGAGCTCAAGGGCCTGCAGTTGGTCGATGCCAAGGGGCAGGGCTTGCTGGACCTGGAGGCCCTGCGGGTCGACATGGCCGATGTTCGCCCCTTGGAGCAGGTGGTCAAGCTGGCGTCGGTGGCGTTGACCGGGCCGCGGCTGGAGGCTCGCCGTGACAAGGCTGGCACGATCAATCTGCTGAATTTGGCTACCCTTCAAACCGGCGCTTCCCAGTCCCATCAGGACACGAAGGCAAGCCCATTCGCGGTGCCGGCGAGCGCCTGGCAACTGGTCGTTGCCAAGTTCACGGTTCGTCGCGGTCTGCTGCGCTGGAGCGATGCGTCGGTGACGCCGGCTACCCGGATTGACGTGAGCGAGTTGACGCTCGATGCGGCGACACTGGCACTGCCTTTGCGCCAGCCGGCCTCGTTCGCCGGGTCGCTGGTGGTGCTGGCAGGCGGTACCTCCAGTAACGGCAAGAACAACAACCGTGGGACCCCATCTTCAGCCGGGCGGCTGAGCTTCAAGGGCGAGGCCAGCGAACAGGCCGCCACGGTCCATGCGGAACTTCAGGGGGTGTCGTTGGCGCTGGCGACGCCTTATGCGGCGCAGTTCATCGAGCCGGCACTGGGGGGCCGCCTGAGCGCGCAGCTGGTCGCGCAATGGAAAAATGCGCAGTGGCAGCTGCAGGCGCCCCATCTGGAGGCCAGCAAGCTGACCCTCGGAGCCCAAAATCCCAAGAACCGCAGCTGGCCGCTGTCGGTCGACAAGATCGAAGTGCAGGGGGCCGAGATCAAACCGGACGCACGCAACGTGACGCTGGCCAGACTGGCCATCAGCCAGCCCTCGGTGACAGTGGAGCGTGATCGGGAGGGCCGCTGGATGTTCGAGCGTTGGCTCCAGCCCACGGGCCAGGCGGCCAAGGGGGGCTCCCGCGCGGCAACCGCTGGTCACAGCGCGACTGTTGCGACCAAGTCAGCGCAGTCCGGCACACCCTGGCGTGTGGCCGTGAACGAGGGGGCCCTGGAGGGCGGTCAGATCCGCTACGAAGACCGTGCCTATGGCCGGCCTGTGCAGTTGGATGTGTCGGCCCTGTCGCTGCAACTCAAGGATTTCGCCACCGACAGCCGCAAGCCTGGGCCGCTCAAGGTTTCGGCCCGGGTACGGAGCCGGCGCGGTGATTCGGGCCAACTCAGCTTTGTGGGCCAGATGGGGCTGCAACCGCTGGCGGTGCAGGGCAGGGTGCAGGCGGTGGATCTGCCGGCGCATGCCCTGTCGCCCTATCTGGGGGACAGGAGCAACTTCCGCTTGCTGCGGGCCGATGCCGGCTTCAAGGGCAATCTCCGTTATGCGCAAACGGCCCGCGGCACGGTTTTCCGGCTTGCTGGCGACGTGCTGTTGGAGGATTTGCGTGCCAATACCGTGCCGGGGACACCGCAGGCGCAGGACTTGTCGGTTGGCGAGGAGTTGTTGAGCTGGAAGGCGCTGAGCCTGCGCGGCCTCAAGGTGGCGCTCGTGCCGGGGCGCGCGACCCGCGTGGCGGTGGCCGAGACGGCGCTGAGCGATTTTTATGCGCGCGTCATCATCAGCGAGAGCGGACGCATCAATCTGCAGGACCTCATGAAGCCGGCGGAGGCGGTTGCCGCGCCGGCGGATGCTGCTTCAGCGGCGCCGGCCGCTACGGTGGCAAGTGCACCGGCCAGCGCGGAGCCCGCCGCGCTGGCTCCGGTGATCGAGATGGGGCCGGTCAGCCTGGTCAATGGCAAGGTCCTGTTCTCGGACCGCTTCATCAAGCCGAATTACAGCGCCAATCTGTCCGAGCTGACTGGCCGGCTCAGCGCGTTTTCCTCCCAGCCTGCCAGCGGTGACGCCGGTGCAACCCCGGCCATGGCCGACCTGGAACTGCGCGGTCGCGCCGAGGGCACGGCCACGGTCGAAATCCTGGGCAAGCTCAATCCGCTGGCCAAGCCGCTGGCGTTGGACATCACCGGCAAGATGCGTGATCTGGAGTTGCCGCCGCTGTCGCCCTACAGCGTGAAGTACGCCGGGCATGGCATCGAGCGCGGCAAGCTGTCCATGGACGTGGCCTACAAGGTGGAGCCGGATGGGCAACTGGTGGCCAACAACAAGCTGGTGCTCAATCAGCTGGCTTTCGGTGACCCGGTCGAGGGTGCTCCCAACAGCCTGCCGGTGCGGCTGGCCGTGGCGCTGCTGGCCGACCGCAACGGCGTGATCGACATCAACCTGCCGATCAGCGGCTCGCTCAGCGACCCGGAGTTCCGTCTCGGGCCCATCATCTTCAGGATGGTCATGAACCTGATCGCCAAGGCCATCACGGCACCGTTTGCCCTGCTGGCCTCGGCCCTGGGTGGGGCGGACGAGGAACTCGGCACGGTGAGTTTCGCGCCCGGCTCGGCGGCACTCAGCGCTGAAGCTCGCGCCAACCTGGACAAGGTGGCGCAGGCCATGAAAGCGCGTACGTCGCTGACCATGACTGTGGCCGGAACCGCCAGCCTGGAGGCCGAACGCGAGGGCTATAAACGGGAACAACTGAGCGCGCTGATGCTGGCCGAAAAGCGGCGTGCGGCCGTGGTGGCCGGCAGGCCAGCCGAGACGGTTACGCCGGTGACTGAAGCGGAGCGGCCGGAGTTGCTCAAGGTGGTGTACCGGCGTGCCCGGATTCCCAAACCACGCAATGTGCTGGGCTTGGCCAAGGACCTGCCGCCAGCCGAGATGGAAACGCTGCTGCTGGCCAGTATTCCGGTGACGCAGGAGCACATGCGCGAGCTGGCGCAGACGCGTGGCGTGGCGGTGAAAGACTACCTGAGCAGCCGCGAATTGCCGCAGGAGCGCCTGTTCCTCGGCGCCTCCAAGATGGAGGCCGCCGAGGGCAAGGGGGTGCCTCATGCCGAGCTCAGCCTGGCGATGAAGTGAGGGCCTGGCGCAAAAACATGCGCCAGGGGTGAAGCGGGGCGCCGTTCGGGGCGACAATACAAGGCTGTACTGATTCAACCACTTTGTTGCCGAGCTCACCGTGAACTCTTCCGCGCCTGCCAAACCCATCGATCCCCAACAACTCGACGCGCTCACCGGTGGCGCTTTCTCTGCCGCCACCTCGGGCGAGCGCGCGGCGCGCGTGCGCGAGTGGCTGGCCAGCGAGCCGGGGGCTGAACAGCTGCATGCGGTCTACAAGGAACTCAGCGTCAAGGACAAGGGTGCGGCCAAGCTGCTGCGCGAGCGTTTGGACGACCTCCGCCGTGCCAAGGGGCAGGAGGCGATGGCCGCCGAATGGTCGGCCAAGGCGCAGGCGCTGCTCGAGGCCGACAAGCTCAACATTGCCGATGCCCTGGCCTGGCAGCGCGATGCCGCCAAGGCCGGTGCGCCGCTGAGCCGCGAGCCGCTGGCCGGCCTCAAGGTGCAACTGGCCGAGCGGGTCAAGGTGATCGAGGACCTGCAGCACCGCGTGCAGGTGCAGCGCGAGGCGGCAGTGTTGCTGGCCCAGCGCATCGAGGTGCTGTCCACCAAGTCGTGGAAGGACGCCCAGGCCGCAGCCGATGCTTTGCGCGCCGACGTGACCAGCTGGCAGGAGCAGGCCGCGGCTTTGCCGAGCGAAGCCAACTGGCCCAGCGTCGATGCACGTTTCCCGCCGCAGCTGGAGACCTCACGCGGGCAATTGACGCTGGTGTGGGAGGCTTTCAGCGCGGCGCTGGCACAAGCCGTGGCAGCAGCGGCTGATGCGACGGTGGCTCTGCCGCAGGTGCCGGTGTGGGCCGATGAGCTGCGCCAGGCGCGCGGTCTGCCGCCTGAAGCGGCACCGCAGCCGGCCAAACCGAAGGTTGACCCTCAAGTCCGTGCCCAGGCCGCGTCGGCTGTGCGCGAGGCGCTCTCGAAACTGGAGCAGGAAGTGGCCGAGGGCCATGGCAAGGCCAGCACCGGCGCGGCCGCCAACCTGCGCCAGGCGCTCAAGGAGCATGGCCGCCATGTCGACGATGCGCTGGATAAACAGGTTCATGCAGCCCTGGCGGCCGCCGGCGAACTCGAAGGCTGGCAGCGCTGGCGCGCCGACCAGCTGCGCGAGGAGCTGGTCGGCAAGGCCGAGGCTTTGCTGAACCGGCCGGAGGGCCAGACGCTGGGCGGGCGCAAGATGCAGGAAACCCTGCGCGCCCTGCGTGATCAGTGGAAGCAGACCGACCAGGGCGGCGTGCCCAACCATGCACTGTGGAAACGCTTCGACGAAGCCTGCAACCAGGCGCACAAGGTGGTCGAGGCCTGGCTGGACAAGGTGCGGGCCGAGGCGGCCGAGCACCGGGCCAAGCGATTGGCCCTGGTGGAGGAATTGAAGGCCTGGGCGGCGGCGAACACGACCGCGGCGGGCGATGACTGGAAGGGTTTCAACCGCGAACTGCATCAGTTCGCCGAGCGCTGGCGCGACGCCGGCCACCTGAGCGAAAAGGCCTTTGCCGAGTTGCAGCCGCTGTGGAAAGCCGCCATGGCGGCGGCTAGCGCACCGCTGGACGCGGTGCAGAAGGCCAGTCTGCAGCGCCGTCAGGCCATGATCGAAGAAGCCGCCCTGCTGGGTGCGACGCCGGTGTTGCGCATCGATGCCGTCAAGGCCTTGCAGCAACGCTGGCAGGCCGAAGCCCATGCCGTGCCGCTGGAGCGACGCCAGGAGCAGAAGCTGTGGGATGCGTTCCGCAAGCCGATCGACGAAGCCTTCAACCGCAAGACGGCCGAGCGCGAGAAGACGAGCAGTGCCATGAGCGAGCGCGACCGCCAGGTGATGGAAGCGGCCAAGGCGCTGGAGGCCGCCAACGCCGGTGGTGATGCGCAGACCATCCGTGCCGCCATGAACGCGTTGGAGAGCGCTTTGCGTGCTTCGGAGGGCGCTTCGGTTTCTCAGGAAAAACAGGCTCAAGCCCCCGTGGAATCTTCGCCAGCCGCTACAGAAACAGGAGCGGAAGAGGCGCCGGGCGAAGCCGCTGCACCCGCCGTCGAGCCGACCAAACCGCGCAAGCCGGTGGTGGCCGTGCGTGGCGACGACCGTCCCGGCATGAAAAAGGCCGAGCCGGCGGCACCGGCCGGACGTGGCCGGCCCGGCGAGCGGCGCGACGGTGGCCGCCGGGACGATCGTGGCGCGGAACGCGGCGGCCGGCGCGAGCCCCTGCGCGAGTCCTACCGTGAGCAGCCGCGTCTGGGCGATGCCGCCTTCCGCGCCCAGCGCGAGGCGCTGGAGCATGCTCAGCTGGCGCTCAAGAAACTGGCGGCGCAGGCGCATGGCGAGTCGCTGACGCATCTGCTGTCAGCCTGGGAACAGCGCGATGCCAGTCAGTTGCCGACGGTGCAGGAGCTGGGCAACCGGGTCACGCCAGCGGTGCGCACCTTGTGGAGCCAGGCCTTGTCGGCAGCAGCTTCCGGCGAGGCTGCGACCGCCTTGTTGCGGCTGGAGATTGCCGCCGAGGTGCCGACACCGGCGGCGGCGCTGGACGCCCGTCGTGCCCTGCAACTGCAGTTGCTCACCAAGCGCAATGACCCGACGCCGGTGCAGACCTGGGGCCAGGATGCGGCGCGTGTGCTGGGCGCGGCCTTCGAGCCTGAGCAGGCACGGCGCCTGCAGAACGTGCTCAAGGTCTTGTTGCGCCGCTGATCTTCACGACCGGCGCCTTCAGGCGCCGGGTCGGTAGAAGGCGTCGAACAAGGGCAGCAGTGCGCCAAAGTCGCGCGCAAACTGTGTGCGGTTGACGAAATAGGCCTCGCTGGCCACCGCAAAGAACTCGTCGATGGCTTCCGCGCCATAAGGGTCGAGCCAGGGCGGCGGTGCACCGAAGCGCTCGGCCTTGATCACCTGTTCGCGAAATGCTTCGAAACCGGCTTGCAACGTAAGCAGCCAGTGTTCGCGCGCCCGGCGTGTGCTGCTGATGCCGAGAAAGCCGGCGGGCAGGGGCGGGCAGCCGTCGGGCTGGCCATCGCGCAGGTCGAGCTTGTGCACGAACTCGTGGATGACCACGTTGTAGCCGCTCTCGCTGGAGGCGGCCGCCACATCCTGCCAGCTCAGCATCACCGGGCCGCCCTGCATGGCTTCGCCGGCCAGCATTTCGTCGTAGTGGTGCACCACACCGTCCTCGTCCATCACTTCGCGTTGCGCCAGCACTTCGTCCGGGTGCACCACGATGCCGACGAAATCGTCGTACCAGTCCAGCGGCTGGCGGCCGGGGCCGAAGTGCAGCACCGGCAGGCAGGCTTGGGCGGCAATCGCCACCGCCATGGCATCGGTGATGGTCAGCCCCTGGGCGCCATGAAACTCTTTCTCGGCCAGGAAGAGGGCGCTGAGCTCGCGCAGGCGCTGCTGCTCGGCTTGCGTGCCTGCCGTCAGAAACGGGTAATCGGCCAGGGTGGCCTGCCACAGCACATCCGGAATGCCGCTGTGCCTGCGGGCGCTACGCCCCAAGCGTCGCAGCCAGTCCCACAACATGCTCAGACGGCCTGGCTGGTGGCCAGGCGCTGGACCTGCACTGCGCCAGCGTCCAGCTGCAGGCGCAGCACTTCCGCACGCGGCGGTGTGGCAGCAGCGTCCCAGTCGCTCAGCACGCGGCGCTGCAGGTCCGGGCTCAGCGCGTGATCGGCCGGTTTGTGGGTGTGGCCGTGGATCAGTTCGCGTGCCTGGGCGGCCTGCAGCCAGTGGCGGGCGGCCGCGGCGTCCACATCGGCGTAAACGGCGCCACTTTTCTTGCGCGCCTCGCTCTGGGCGCGCAGGCCGCGTGCGATGGTACGACGCTCGGCCAGCGGCCGGGCCAGAAAGGTTGCCTGCCATTCGGGGCTGCGCACCTGGGTGCGGAACTGCAGGTAGTCGGTGTCGTCCAAGCACAGCGCATCGCCGTGCGTGAGCAGCCAGCGCTGCCCGCCGAAGACCAGGGCAGTGGGGTCGGTCAGCAACTGCAGGCCGCAGGCCTGGGCAAAGGCCGTGCCGAGCAGGAAGTCGCGGTTGCCGTGCATGAAGAACACGGCGCAGCGCTGCGCGGTGGTGCGCAGGATGTGTGCGCAGTGCGCTTCGAACGGTGTTTCGGCGTCGTTGGCGTCCAGCACATCGTCGCCGACCCAGACCTCGAACAGGTCGCCCAGGATGAACACGGCATTGGCGCGGGTGTGCGCCATGTAGTGTTCCCATGCCGCCACCGTGGCGGGCTCGCTGGCCTGCAGGTGCAGGTCGGAAATGAAATCGACCATCCGCCAGGCCGCAGGAGCGGTGAGCTCCGCGATCCGGGGGGTGGTCGGGGTCATGGGGCGGCGGTCAGGCCAGCCTTCAGGCCAGGGCCACGGCCTTCTCGATCACCACGTCGTCCTTCGGCACATCGCCGTGGTAGCCCTTCTGGCCGGTTTTGACGGCGGCGATCTTGTCGACCACGTCCGTGCCGGAGACCACCTTGCCGAACACGGCATAGCCCCAGCCCTGGGCCGAGGGGGCGGTGTGGTTGAGGAAGCCGTTGTCGGCCACGTTGATGAAGAACTGCGACGAGGCCGAGTGCGGGTCGTTGGTACGGGCCATGGCAATGGTGTACTTGTCGTTCTTCA
>ERZ1292640.1138-Hain-H43-02um-R1-1138-length-21997-cov-9_pt1 | contig 21997 bp, 28 predicted proteins | sample MGYA00564404_ERZ1292640 | MGnify/ENA primary metagenome ERZ1292640 (study PRJEB36523, sample SAMEA6512636) | groundwater metagenome | collected 2019-01-08 | study: AquaDiva: Metagenomics assemblies of 32 groundwater samples
GGTTGCGGATGCTGCACGTTGGCTTGCAAGGCTGAAAACAACACCCGCACCCGCGCCAAAGGCCAGAGCCACAACTGGGCCGACTTGATCATGAAGACCGAGGGTAAATTCCCGATTGCGACGCATTGGGTGATGCCGGTGCTGTGCAATCACTGCACGGACGCACCCTGCGTCGCGGCGTGCCCGACGACTCCGAAGGCGATGTTCAAGACACCGGAAGGCGTGACAATGCACAACGACGCATTGTGCATCGGTTGCCGTGCCTGCCAGACCGCATGTCCGTACAGCCATGCCGAACTCGATGCCAGGAGCCTCAACGGCGAGACCTACAGCGTGATCAGCTTCAATCCGCCGGACGCCAGCACCCAGCCGCAGTGGACCGACAAGTCGGCGATGATCCCGGGATGCACGGCGTCGGGAGCCGAAACCGCCAAGGCAGCGGGTGCGGTGACTCCCATGATGAACCAGTTCGCGGCGGGGGCGGATGTGGATCCAATCCGGAGGGCGGGCGTGGTCGAGAAATGCACGTTCTGCTATCACCGCACCAGCAACGGCCTGCAGCCGGCGTGCGTCGAGGTCTGCCCGGCCAAAGCGCGAATCTTCGGCGACCAGGACGATCCGAATTCGGAGATCGCCAAGGTGCTGAAGGCGGAGAAGTCGTTCCGCCTGCAGGAGGACAAGGGAACCAGGCCGAACGTGCATTACATTCGCAAGTACAGCGCCAGGGCCTGATCTCCCGGTCGCGCGGGTATAAACTTGGGGGCGCTCCACCGCCCCCTTTTTCATTTCAGGAGTCCGGATGCCAGATGACGCTCAGGAGACAGGAACTGCGCGCGAGAACCTGTGCCGCTTGCTGGCGGCATGCTACTACCAGCCAGGCCCGGAGTACGCGGAAGAGCAAGTCTTCGATTCGATGCTCGACGCCGCAACGCGGATACACCCGGACCTGGCGGCGCACGCGCGCCGGCTCGGCGCGGAATTCTCTGCCGCAGGATCCGCGAGCCTGCTCCTCGATTACACGCGGCTTTTCCTCGGACCCTCCCATATCATCGCCCAGCCCTACGGATCGGTCTGGCTGGAAGGCGAGAAAACCCTCATGCGGGACTCGACGATGGCGGTCCAGGAACTTTACGAGGAAGGCGGATTCGAGATAGCCGAGGATTTCCGCGAACTGCCCGATCACATTGCGGCCGAGCTGGAGTTTCTCTATCTGCTGATTTACCGGGAGAATGAGGCGCGCCGCAACGACGACCCGGAAGCGCTGACGGCAATGGCCGGTCTTCGCAAACGCTTCCTAGACGAGCACCTCGGGTCCTGGGTCGGCCCTTTCACAGCGGCCGTCAGGGCCAGCGCACAAAGCGGCTTTTACCGTGAACTCGCCGCACTGACCGACCATTTCGTAATTATGGAAGCGAAAATTTCATGAACGAGCGTGCCGAATGGAAGTCCGGTGAACCCGTGTGCAGCGATGCGCTGAAACAACTGCTCACGCGCCACTCGGTTGGCCCCAGGCACCTGGTGCCTCCGGCGCCCACCGAGGAGCAGGTCTGGCTTGCGGTTGGGTCGGCGCTCAGGGCTCCCGATCACCAGAAACTGCTGCCTTTCCGCTTTGTGTTGATTCCGGACGCAATGCGGCTGCTGCTGGGAGAGCTTTTCGCCGATTTTGCGCGCCGCAGCGGCAAGCCTGACGAGGAAATTGTCATCGAGCGTAACCGCGCGATGCTGGGGCCTCTGCTCGTGGCTTTTGTCGTGCGCATCGAGAACGATCACCCGCGGGTACCCCCGCACGAGCAATGGCTGGCCGCGGGCGGTGCGCTGGCCAATTTTCTGACTGCGTTGCACATGATGGGCTATGGCGCGAAAGTGCTGAGCGGGCGCAAGGCCGCGGACCCGGCCATCTGCAACGCTTTCTGCGGACCGGGAGAAACTCTCGTCGGCTGGATCGCCGCCGGCACCGCGTCCCAAGCTCCGCACCCGCGCCACAACGACAACCCGGACGCGATTCTGCGCCGCTGGCAACTGCCGCAAGGACCGCAGAGCGCGCCGTAACGCTGACGCGGGAAGGCGCTGTCGGCGCCACGACAAGACTGGCCGTGGCGCACGACGCCAATGTAACAATCCTGCCACGAAACCGTAATGCGGGTCGGTTTAAATGTGCTCGTCGCCCAATGAACGGATTGCGCGATTCCGGGCAAAACTCACCAATGCGGGCCGACTGGAGGACAGCAATGGTCATCGAAACACGCATCGACAGAATCGAGCGGCGCCGAGCCGGCGGGGAAATCGACGTGGTCTACGTCATCACCCGCGAAGGATATTCGCCGCAGCTTGCATGGATCAACGGAGAGGAGTTTCCACGGCAGGACGGCGAAACAATCCACGATCTTACCGACCGCGCATTACAGCAGTATCGAGTGCGTTACCAAGCCAAGGACAACGTCTCGGTGCTGATCATGGATTGCCGCCGCTGACACCCTCCACCGCAATAATCCCTGCAATTCGCGGCTGTCGCCAGCCGCGGTGAGCGGCTGACCGCGGATGGAAAGTCCCTACAAAGGCAAGACCGGGCTCAAGCGCATCTGGAATGCGCTTTTTTACTCGCTCGACGGGCTGGCCGCGGCGATCAAGCACGAGGACGCGTTCCGCCAGGAAGTGCTGCTGGCGCTGATCCTGGTCCCGGTCGCGGTCTATTTGCCTGTGAGTGGCGTCGGCAAGGGGTTGATGATAGTCAGCGTGCTATTGGTGCTGATCGTGGAACTGCTCAATTCCGGCATCGAGGCGGTGACCGACCGCGTGTCGCTCGAAGACCATGCGCTTGCCAAGCGCGCCAAGGACCTCGGAAGCGCCGCGGTCATGTTGTCGCTGGTCAACGTCGCCGCGGTCTGGCCGCTGGTTCTTTTCGGCTGAACCGTGTTCGTGCAGCCTGCCTGCAGACGTCACAAGTCGCGCTAGACTATGCGCTGCCACGTGCCAAGGCTACATGGGCGCGGCTGATCCGCAAAGTCTGCTGTGAGGCCGATCCCCTGGAATGCCCGAGCAGCAGCACAATATCGGGTAGCTCGGGTAACGAGAGCGCCATGACCAATCCTCAGATGAAAATCTTGCGAATCTTCGCCGATGCCAGATCGATCACGCTCACGGTTACGACAATGATAATCAGCACCGCGCAGGTTTCGGCATAGTAGAAACCGCGGATGATTTCCCACAGGATCACGCCGATGCCGCCGGCGCCCACCATCCCCACCACGGCTGCCGCGCGCACGTTCGACTCGAAGCGATACAGCGTGTAGGAAATCCACAGCGGCATCACCTGCGGGATCACGCCGTAGACGATTTCCTCGAGCGCGTTGGCGCCGGTCGCGCGTATGCCCTCCACCGGCTGCGGATCGATCGCCTCGACCGCTTCGGAGAAGAGCTTGGCCAATATGCCCGTGGTGTGAACCCACAATGCCAGCACGCCGGCGAACGGCCCCAGCCCCACGGCCACTACGAACAGCATGGCGAACACCATCTCATTGATGGCGCGCGCGGCATCCATCAAACGGCGCACCGGCTGGTGCACCCATGCCGGGGCGATGTTCGACGCGGATAACAGCCCGAACGGAATCGCGCACAGCACCGCGAGCGCCGTGCCCCACACCGCAATCTGCAACGTGATTAGCATTTCGTGCGCGTACACGCGCCACTCGCTGAAATTCGGCGGAAAGAACGCGGCCGCGTACTCGGCCATGTTGCCCGAGTCGCGGAACAGGATCAGCGGACGCATGTCTGCGCCCTTCCACGAAAGGGCGAGGATGGCTAATACCCCGCCCCAAGCGAGTAACGTACCGAGGCTGCGCCTGGACAGGGCCTCGAGCGGGTACGGCGCCGGTTTCGCGATTGCTTCGGCCACGCGCTGCTCCTTGCGTTACTTCTTCAGCGCCGCCATCTGCTGATTCAGGGCCGACAGTTTCTTGCTGATTTCAGCGAGCTTTGCCTGCTTCTCGCCGGTGGACATCTTGTCGTCGCGCTCGGTCGCGAGCTTGACCTTGAACAGCTCGAGCTGACGGATCGGCAGCAGCTGATTGTCGTCCGATGCCTGGAAACCGCCGATCCCGATTTTCTTCAGTGCCGCCTTTTCGCGCTCGTCCTTGCCGTAGGACACGAAGAAGCCCTTGATCCTGGCTTTCAGTTCGGGATGCAGATCCTTGCGCCAGACCATGGGATCCGAGGGAATCAGCGGCGATTTCCAGATCACCCTGATCTCCTTCGCCTTGTCGGGATTGCGGCGCTGGAACTTCTCGAAGCTCTCGTTGTTGTTGGTGGCGACGTCCACCTGCTTGTTGGCCACCGCCATCAGATTGGCCTCATGGTTCGCGCTGCGCATCAGCTTGAACGAGGTCTTCGGGTCCAGCCCGTTCAGCGCCATCGCGTAATAGCTCGGCACGAGAAAGCCCGAGGTGGAGTTGGGATCGCCGTAGCCGAGGGTGAGGCTTTTCGCGTTCCTCTTCACGTCCTCGATTGAATTGAGCGGGCTGCCACTATGCACGATGAGGTAAGACCAGTAGCCGGGTGAGCCATCTTCCGCGATCTGCTGCGCGAAAATCTCGCCGCTGGAGCGATCCACCGCTTCCATGCCGGATTTGTTGCCATACCACGCGACTTGCACTTTGTTGAAGCGCATGCCCTCGATGATGCCGGCGTAGTCGGGGGCGAAGAAGGCGTTCACCTTGACCCCGATACGCTTTTGCATGTCCTCCAGAAGCACCTCCCAATCCTTCTTGAGGTTTTGCGACGATTCCGTGGAAATAATCCCGAAATTGATTTCCTTCGGCATCTCCTGCGCCGCAGCCGGTGCCGCAAACGCCGCGGCGATTGAAAGTGTTGCGAGTAGTCTTTTTAACATGGTCATGATCTCCTGGTTAAAAACCTAGATTGCCTGTGAGGCTTCCTGCGCCACCTTGCGCTGCACCGCGTGCTCCGCGGCGAGCTGCGCGACGGTGCCGGAGCGCTGCCTTTCGTCACCATGCCCGAGCGTGGAAATATGATCGGGCAAGGCGAGAATCTCATCGGCCTCGGCGCCGTACAACTCGCGCAGCAGCGCGGGCGTAAGGCTGATCGAGGGGCCGTCATAAACAATCCGGCCTTGCCGCAGAGCGACAGTGCGCGGACAGTACTTCAGTGCGACATTCACTTGGTGCAGCGACACCATCACGGTACAGCGGTCCTCGCGGTTGATCGTCGCCAGAATCTCCATCACGATGCGCGAAGATTCGGGATCGAGCGAGGCGATGGGCTCATCCGCAAGCACGATGCTCGCCTTTTGCACCAGCGTGCGCGCGATGGCGGCGCGTTGTTGCTGGCCGCCGCTCAGAGTGGAAGCGCGCTGCGCAGCCTGCTCCGCAATGCCGACGCGGGTCAGCGCCTCGATGCCGCGCGCCAGTTCATCGCGCCTGAACCAGCGCAGCAGGCTGCGCCACGGCGATATGCAGTGCAGGTGGCCCGCCATCACGTTGGTGATGACGGGCAGCCGCCCCACCAGGTTGAATTGCTGAAACACGAATCCGATACCGGCGCGCACCGCGCGAATGTCGGGGGCAAGACGTCCGCCCTTCTGCACGCTGCGCCCGTTGACCAGCACTTCTCCCGAAGCATCAGCATTGCCCGCCACCAGGCCGGAGAGGTGGCGCAGCAATGTGGACTTGCCGGAACCCGAAGCGCCGATCAAGGCCACCATTTCGCCGGGCATCACTTCCAGCGTGACGCCATCAAGCGCGCGACGCGAGCCGAAGGTCTTGGTGAGTGCGGTGACACGAATGGCTGGTTGCATGATCGCCAAATAAAAAGACGTCTGGACCGAATCGGAGTGTAGGCGCGCCAAATGACAGCATTCTTACGACTAGATGACTCTTTGTCCCTCGCGCCACACGGCGCGAACCACGGGCTGCCCATCGACGATGCGAATCTGAACCAGATCGGCGCGCAAGCCGGGGGCGATCTCGCCACGATCTTCCAGACCGAGCGCGCGCGCCGGGTTGCGCGAAACCGTGGCTACCGCTTTGGGCAGGGAATATTGCGCATCGGCAACCAGACGAAATGCCGCCATGAGCAGGCTGGCCGGCACATAGTCCGATGAGAGCGTGTCCAGCAGCCCCAGGCGCGCCAGTTCCACGGCGGCGACGTTGCCCGAATGCGAACCACCGCGCACCACGTTGGGCGCCCCCATTACGATCGACATGCCCTTCCCGCGCGCGGCCTGCGCAGCCTCCACGCGCGTCGGAAACTCGGAGATCACCACGCCCTCGGCGTGGGCCTCTTCCACGTGCGCGGCAAGCGTATCGTCGTGGCTCGCGAGCGGGATCTTGCGCCGCGCCGCATACTCGACAAAGAAGCGCCGGTGCGGTTGCGCGTACTTCTCCTGCAACCGCTGCGAATCCTTCACCGAGCGCTCGAACTTCTCGTTAGACCAGCCCTTCTTGCCGCAGTAATAAATGCGCGCCCGCTCGATGTTCTCCCACTGCCGCTGCCCGGGCGTGTGGTCCATGAGCGAGATCAGGCCGAGCAGCGGATGGTCCGCGAACGTGGCGAACAGCTCCAGCGTGTTGGGCGCGGGCAGCTCGCAGCGGATATGCAGCCGGTGCTCGGCGCGCAGCAGGCCGTCGGCCGACGCCTTTTCCAGCGCCGCAAGCACCGGCGCCAGGTCCTGGCCGCGCATCGCCTCGGGTTCCGCGTCGCCCACGCCCAGCGCGTCGTAGACAGTAGTGATGCCGGCCGCCGCGATCTCCGCATCGTGGCCGAAGAGCGCCGGCATTTCGGGCCAGCGCACCTTGGGGCGCGGCATGAGGTGGCGCTCGAAATTATCGGTATGCAGTTCCACCAGGCCGGGGATGAGAAGATCGCCCTCGAGATCGAGTGCACCTGGCGTAGCGGTCGCAGCAGCGTCGATGGCCTCAATGCGGCCGGCGCGCAGCAGCACCGTTCCCGGCACCACGTTGTCGGCCATGACGACGCGGGCATTTGCCAGCACTGAATCCTTCAGCGTGTGCCTGGCGCGGTTCATGTGACACCTCCGGAAAGGCTGCGCGGCGGAAGCGAAATGATCGCTTGCATGGAACCTATGCCCCGGTTGGGGTAGCGGGCTGCGCACGCTGGAAGGGCGCCATATCGACCACACGAGTAGCGACCGCGTCGCGCACGCGCTGGTCGTGAAAAATGCCGATGATGGCGGTCCCGGCCGCGCGCGCCTCGTTGATCATCGCCATCACGGTGATGCGGTTGTCGGCATCGAGCGCCGCGGTGGGTTCGTCGAGCAGCAGCACCGGCTTCGCGCGGATCAGGCCGCGCGCGATGTTGATGCGCTGCTGCTCCCCGCCGGAAAAAGTGGCGGGCGGCACGCTCCACAAGCGGATCGGGATACGCAGCCTGAGCAGCAGTTGCTCTGCCTCGCGCCGCGCGTCACGCGCCACCTCCGCTTCGCCGCCGCCGGTCTCCAGCAAAGGGCCGGCGACAATGTCGAGGGCGGAAACGCGCGGGATGGTGCGCAGGAACTGGCTCACATAGCCGAGGGTGTCGCGCCGCAGTGCAATGAGCTCGCGCGCTGAGGCCGCCGCCATGTCGATGTCACGCGCCCCGTCGTTCACGACGATGGCGCCACTGGAGGCGCGGTAATTGGCATAGATGCACTTGAGCAGCGTGCTTTTCCCCGCGCCCGAAGGACCGTCAAGCGCCACGCACTCCCCCGGATGCACGTCCAGATCGACGCCGTACAAAACCGGCAGCTCGGCGCCCCCCTGGTTATGCAACACGAAAGTCTTGGCAAGGCCGCGAATCCGCAGGGCGGGGTTCATGGTTGCAACACCGAAGAGACCAGCAGTTGGGTATAGGGATGCTGCGGATCGTCGAGCACCTGGTCGGTCAGGCCCTCCTCCACCACGCGGCCGGATTTCATCACCAGCATGCGCTGGGCAAGCAGGCGCGCAACCGCCAGATCGTGGGTGACGACGATGGCGGCGAGCTGCATCTGGTGGGAAAGATTGCGCAGCAGGTCGAGTAGTTTCGCCTGCACCGAAACGTCGAGGCCGGAAGTGGGCTCGTCCATGAATACCAGGCGCGGACGCGTCACCAGATTGCGTGCGATTTGCAGGCGCTGGCGCATGCCCCCGGAAAAGGTGACGGGGGAATCATCGATGCGGCCGGCTTCCATTTCCACGCGCGACAGCCACTGTGCGGCTTCGCCACGGATGCGCCCGTAGTGACGCTCGCCGAGCGCCATCAAGCGTTCGCCGACGTTGGCGCCGGCCGAAACATTCATACGCAGTCCTTCGGCCGGATTCTGATGCACGTAGCCCCAGTCGGTTCGCGCGTAAAGACGGCGCGCCGCCTCGGACAGCGCATAGATGTTGACCACGCCCTCGTGCCGCGTAAGGAACTCGACGCTCCCGGCGTCAGGCTTGAGGCGCGCCGACACGCAGTTGAGCAAGGTGGTCTTGCCCGAACCGGATTCGCCCACCACGGCAAGCACCTCACCGGGCCACAGATCGAAGCTCGCATCATCGACCGCCGCGCGCGCGCCATAATGCATGGTGAGGTTCATGGCTCGCAGAATGGGCGTCTGCGCGCTCATGCGGCGCTCCTCTTCGGTTCATGCGCCGCTTCGTCCGCTGCCTCTGCGTTCAGGCGTTGCGTGCAATAATCGGTATCGGAGCACACGAACATGCGCCCGCCTTGGTCATCGGTGATGACTTCATCGAGAAAGCTGTCGGTTGCGCCACACAGCGCGCAGGCATCATCCCAGCGCTGTACTTCAAAGGGGAAATCATCGAACGCCAGGCTCTCGACTTTGGTGTAAGGCGGCACGGCGTAGATGCGCTTCTCGCGCCCTGCGCCGAAAAGCTGCAATGCGGGATTCATGTGCATTTTCGGGTTATCGAATTTGGGAATGGGCGACGGCGCCATGAGATAACGCCCGTCCACCATCACCGGATAATCGTAGGTAGTAGCGATGTGGCCGTGGCGCGCGATGTCCTCATATAATTTGACGTGCATGAGCCCGTATTCGGCAAGGCTGTGCATGACGCGCGTTTCCGCTTCGCGCGGCTCGAGCTTGGCGAGCGGCTCCGGCAGCGGCACCTGATAGACGAGAATCTGCTTTTCGGCGAGCGGCGTTTCGGGGATGCGGTGTCGGGTCTGGATCAGCGTCGCTTCCGTGGTGCACCCGGTGGTGGCGACGCCGGTGGTGCGCTGCAAGAAGCGGCGGATGTTTACCGCATTTACGGTATCGTCGGCGCCCTGATCGATGACTTTGAGCACATCGTCCGGGCCGATGATCGCCGCGGTGACCTGTATCCCGCCCGTCCCCCATCCGTAGGGTAAGGGCATTTCGCGCGAACCGAACGGCACCTGGTATCCGGGAATCGCCACCGCCTTGAGGATGGCGCGCCGGATCATGCGCTTGGTGCGTTCATCGAGGTAGGCGAAGTTGTAGCCCGTTTTGTTGCCCGTTTTGGGGCCCGTATCGCGCACGCTAAGTTCCGGGTTGTCCCTGATTTTCACGCGGCGGCCTCAGCTTCGCGGCGGCGCAGGCCATGCTCGGCGCGCATCTTGCGCACCAGCTCAAGCTCGGACTGGAAATCCACGTAGTGCGGCAGCTTGAGGTGCTGCACGAAACCCGAGGCTTCGAGATTGTCGGAATGGGAAAGGACGAATTCCTGCATCTGCGCCGGGGCGATGGCCTGCTCGCCCAGTTCTTCGGCGCGCAATGCCCGATCCACCAGCGCCATGGCCATGCTCTTGCGCTCGCTGTGCCCGAAGGCCAGCCCGTAACCGCGCGTGAATTGCGGCGGCTCGGACTTCGACCCGGCGAACTGGTTGACCATCTGGCATTCGGTCACCTCCATTTCACCGATGACCACGGGAAAGCCCAGTTCCTCGGGGATGATCTCCACTTCCACCAGGCCGTAGCGAATTTCGCCGGCGAACGGATGCGAGTTGGCATAACCGCGCTGCGTCGAATATCCCATGGCAAGCAGGAAGCCCTCGTCGCCGCGCGCCAGATTTTGCAGGCGCGTGGCGCGGTCGGCGGGAAAGGAGATCGGCTGACGCGTGAGGTCCAGGGGCTCGGGATCACCTTCGCCCGCCAGATGCGGTTCGATGAGGCCTTCGTTGCCGAGCAAATCGACAACCGCCGGCACGGCTTCGATGTTTCCGTCGCCTTCCTGCTGCGCCGCTGGTGTTCCACCGTCAGCCGCAGACGAAAACGCGAGCGAAAAATCCAGCAGACGCTGCGTGTAATCGTAGGTGGGGCCCAACACCTGCCCGCCGGGCAAATCCTTGAAGGTCGCCGAAATACGCCGCCACAATCGCATACGGGCGGTGTCGATCGGCTGCGTGTAACCGAAGCGCGGCAGCGTGGCGCGAAAGGCGCGCAGCAGGAAAATCGCTTCCACCAGATCGCCCGATGCCTGCTTGATGGCCAGCGCCGCGAGATCGCGGTCGTAAATCGATCCTTCCGTCATGACGCGATCCACCGCGAGCCTGAGTTGTTGCTTGATCTGCTCGATGGTCAGTTCCGGGACCGCGGGATCGCCGCGCCGTGCATCGCCCAGCAATGCGCAGGAATTGAGAATCGCGCGTTCGCCACCCTTCACCGCGACATACATGGTTGATCAGTCCTCGCTGAGTTGAATGGTGCGCGGCAGGCCGCACAGCAGCGCACCGCAGGTAAGAAAAACATCGATGCCGCGTGGAAAGCGTTTGTGATTGGCGGCCCACTGCGCCGGGAAATGTTTTTCCAATGCGGGCACCGAAAGACGTGCTTCATTGCGGATGCCGGGGCCTGCGATGCGCCACCCGCTGCCAATGGCAAGGTGCGGCACTTCAACGATCAACGTGGCGGAATGATCCGGATACTCGTCGCTGCCGCTGCGGAAGCTTTGCAGTAAAGGCAATTCCGTGACGTCGCCGGCCAGGGCGAAATCGGCTTCGCCATGAACGCTCGTAATCGGGCAGCCGGTATGAAAGCGGAAATACGCCGCCGCCTCTTCACTGAAAGACGGCGCCAGCCACAGCCGCGTGTCCTGATCGGGCAGCGCGAGCAGCAAGGCGCACGCGGCAGCGCCCACGCCCGCCGGCGCCGCGGCGTCGCTGTCCACTTCGATCAACGACCCGGGACGCGACAGCGCCTCGAGACTGCGGCGAAATACCGCCTGACTGGCCATATCCGGATCGGAGAACCCTGGGCCGATGGCGGACAGATCGAGGCAGGCGCCCACGTCAGTCCTCGCCACGCGCCAGGGTAAAGAACTCGACGCGCGTGGCTTGCGCTTTGCGCCGTTGCGTGCGTGCCTCGGCATCGGCGCGTGCCCTCAATGGCGCAATGAGTCCCTGCACCACTGCGCTGCGGGCGCCGGGCGTTTGCAGCAGCGCATCGGCTAGAGCGGCCAGCTCGGCTTTGCGATGCGAGCGGCCTTGTACGTAGGCGACGCCGTGAGCGCCGTCGGGCAAGCGCAAGGCGCAACGCGTCACGGTCATTTCACCGAGGTTGAAACGATCACCGGTGCCTCCTGCTCTGCCGCGCACCATCACCAGGCCGGTTTGCGGATTTCTCAGCCAGACCAATGACGCTTGCGTATGCACGACCGCAGGCGCAAGCGCCCAGGATTCCAGTACATCCAGCGGCCCACAGGCGAGCAATCGCATCCAGTCCTGGCGCGCGCTCAAAGCGTCATTGTTCTGCAACATGGTGAAGTCACACTCCCGCAAGCAGGCACCGGATACCTCGACAACTCGATGGCGTTCAGTCTATACCGCCAACATGAAAATTTTGTGACGGAAATGCGCGTCGCACCTGATGATGGATCCAAACTGGTGGCGCGCTATGCGCTCTACTTCGCCCCGGCAGCGGAGAATCCGTGGTGGCGCCTGGGCTCGCAGTGGCTGGGCCGCTGCGCGGCGAGCGGAGAATTGCTGCGCCAGCCGGACATCGATGGTCTCGCGGCCGAATGCTTTGCCGCGCTCACTGCCGGCCCGCGTCGCTACGGATTTCACGCCACGCTAAAAGCGCCGTTTCGTCTTGCCGACGGTCTCCGCGTGGAAGACATCGTGGGTGAACTGGATGACATCGCAAGCCGGCAGTGCAGTTTTGCGCTGCCGCCGCTGAAGGTGACCCGGCTGGATGACTTTCTTGCCTTGACTTCAACGCGCCCCTGCCGGCACATTGACCGCGTGGCGCAACGGTGCGTCGCGCGTTTCAACCGCTTTCGCGCACCCTTAACGTCGTCTGAGCTCGCCAAGCGCAGCCTCGCCCCGCTTACCCACCGCGAACGCATGTTGCTCGAACAGTGGGGCTACCCCTATGTGCTTGACCGCTTTCGCTTTCACTTTTCGCTCAGCGGATCACTGGCGCAAATCAGTGAAGAGGTGCGCGCGCGGTTGGCGCGCGCTGCCGTGCGGACGTTTACCGCGCCGATGTTGGCGCCGCCTATTTTTGATGCGATATGCGTCTTCGAGGAGCCTTTACCCGACGCGGAATTTCAACTCATTCACCGCTCACGTTTCGCTCACCAGGGAAGGCTCGTATACGTGGTCGGCCCATCGGGGGCGGGGAAGGACAGCGTGATTAACTGGGCAAGGGAACGTCTTGTGTCAGACACACAGGTAGTCTTCACGCAGCGCACCATCACCCGGCCGGTGCACAGGGATGGCGAATCGCATCACGCGGTGACCGAAGCGCAGTTCGAGTCCCTCCACCAATCGGGTGAATTCGCCATGTGTTGGCGCGCTCATGGGCGCTCCTACGCAATCGGAAAGCAGATTCATCATGCGTTGAAGCGCGGGCTCACGGTGGTAGTCAGCGGTTCGCGCGATCATCTGCCGCAGGCGTTACGTGATTTTCCTGCGCTGCAAGTCGTGCATATCAACGCGTCGCCCGGGATCCTGAGGCAGCGCCTCCTGCTACGCGGGCGCGAAGCAGCAGAGGGCGTGGAACAGCGTCTCGAGCGCGAAGCGCTCAAAGTTCCCGATGGCATGCGGATTGCGGAAATCCGCAACGACGGCGATCTCGCGGTGGCAGGTGCGAGCTTTCTCGAATACCTGTCTGGCGGCGATCATGATTGATGCGTTGATCCAAGCCCGCGCCGCGCCGAAATCCTGGTGCCAGGTCCAGTGGTGTGCAGCGCATCGATAGCCGCCTTACCGCAGCCAGACCGACCGAAACAGGCTTGGCTCGCACGCACCCTCCATCTGCAGTTTTGTCAGAATCCCGTCAAGCTCATGTCATCGTCGTGTCACACACGGCGCGTAGGCTTCTCACAATTGGATTTCATGAACCATTTCTTATCTTGATGATGAAATCGAATTCGGTATTTTGATGCAAAGGAGGAACCATGATCCAGATGAATGATGTCCATGTCACTTTTCCTGGCGGCATGACTGCGCTTCACCCGACCTCGCTGCACTTCCGGCAGAGAGAGTTCACGGTCTTGCTGGGTGCCTCGGGCGCCGGCAAGTCGACGCTGCTGCGCTGCCTCAACCAACTGACGCCACCTTCCGGGGGGAGTATTACGGTTGAGGGACTAGGCAACCTCGACGATCGCCGCCGGCTGCACGAACACCGCAAACATACCGGGATGATCTTCCAGCAGCACCAATTGATCGGCCGCCAGAGCGCGCTCGCCAACGTGCTGCTCGGCCGCATCGGCTACCACGCCGCGTGGCGCAGCCTGTTCCCGCTGCCGCTCGCGGAACGGCGCATCGCCCTCGAATGCCTGGAGCGCGTCGACCTGCTGCACAAGGCGCTGGAGCGCGCCGATCGGTTGAGCGGTGGCCAGCAACAGCGCGTCGGTATCGCCCGTGCGCTTGCGCAACGGCCGCGCCTGATGCTCGCCGACGAACCGGTGGCGAGCCTTGACCCCGCCACCTCCCACAAGGTGCTCGCGCAACTGCGCCGCATCGGCCAGGAGGACGGCATCACCACCGTGGTGAGTCTGCATCAGGTGGACCTGGCACAGGCCTATGCCGACCGTGTCATCGGCCTCGCCCACGGGCGCGTGGTGTTCGACGGCGCCCCGGCCGAGCTCACACCGGCCAGGCAGCAGGCCATCTACCGGCAGGCCGGCCACAGCACCACTGAGCCGGCCGCGCCCATCCCCCCAACTCTACCTGCCTACAACTTCGCAACCATCGAGGACTACCCATGAAAAAGCTTCTGACACTCATCACCGCCGCGCTATTCGGACTGTCCCTTCCAGCAATCGTGCAGGCCGCTGCCGACCCGGACCCACAGACCCTGAAGGTGGCGCTGCTGCCGGACGAGAGCGCCTCCACCATCATCATGAACAACCGGGGACTCAAGGATTACCTCGAGGCGCAGCTCGGCAAGAAAATTGAACTGATTGTCACTACCGACTATTCGTCCATGATCGAGGCCATGCGTCACGGCCGCCTCGACCTGGCCTACTTCGGACCATTGTCTTATGTGCTCGCGCGACAGAAGAGCGAGATCGAGCCGTTTGCGGCGCTCAAGGTCAAGGGCAGCACCACCTACCAATCGGTGGTAATCGCAAACATTTCGTCCGGCGTGAAGACGATCGGAGATATCCAGGGCAAGAACGTGGCTTACGGCGACAAGGTCTCGACCTCCAGCCATCTGATCCCGAAATCGGTGCTGGCCGAGCAGGGCCTCAATGCCGGGCGCGACTACAAGGAGCACTTCGTCGGCTCGCACGACGCCGTGGCCATGGCGGTGCAGAACGGCCACGCCCAGGCCGGAGGCTTGAGCCGACCGATCTTCGAGTCGCTGGTGGAGCGCAAAATAGTGAGTCTTGACAAGATAAAGGTTCTTGAGTACTCCAAGCCGTTTCCGCAGTACCCGTGGACCCTGCGCTCGAACCTCAAACCCGAACTCAAGGACAAGATCCGCAGCGCCTTCCTCAACCTCAAGGACCCGGCAGTGCTCAAAGCATTCAAGGCCGAGGGTTTCGACGCCATCACTGACCGGCATTACGATGTGGTGCGCAACCTCGGACCCCTGCTGAAGATCGACCTGGCCAAGTTCCAGTAACCGGACAGGGAGCAATCGTGTCGCAAAGCTACGATCAGCTGCTTGGCGCCGAGCAGCGCGCCTGGAACCGCGACGCACTGCGGCTCGCCGCGGTGCTCGCGGTCATCCTGGTGTGCGCCTATTACGTTGGGTTGTTCGACGGCGCGCGCCTGGCGGAGGGCGTGCCGAGCCTGTTCAGCCTGCTGGGCGAGATGCTGCCGCCTAACTTCAACGATTGGCGCAACTGGATCAAGCCGTTGCTCGACACGCTCGCCATGAGTGTCGCCGGCACGGCGCTGGCGGTGGCGTTTTCGCTGCCGGTCGCGTTCCTGGCGGCGCGCAATACCACGCCGCACCCGGCCGTCTATCAGGCCGCGCGCGGGATGCTAAACGCCTTGCGCTCCGTCCCCGAACTGATCCTGGGCATCATTTTCGTCGCGGCGGTCGGCTTCGGCGCCCTGCCCGGCGTGCTGGCGCTCGGCCTGCATTCGATCGGCATGGTCGGAAAATTCTTCGCCGAGGCCATCGAACACACCAACGAATCGCCGATTGAGGCGGCGCGTGCCGCGGGGGGCACGCCGTTGCAGGTGATCCTGCACGGCGTCCTGCCGCAGGTGCTGCCGCAGATGGCGGACATCTCCATCTACCGTTGGGAGTACAACTTTCGCGCCTCAACCGTGATGGGCATGGTCGGCGCCGGTGGCATCGGCTTCGAGCTGATGGGCTCATTGCGCATCATGCAATATCAGGATGTCTCGGCAATCCTGCTGGTAATCCTGGTGATGGTGACGCTGGTGGACGCCCTCAGCGGCGCGTTGAGAAAACGCTTCAAATAGAACCGGAGCAACATCGAATGAAACCGAACGTCGTCCTCACGCATCGCGTGTACCCCGAGGTTATCGAGCTTCTGGCCGATCACTGCGAGGTCATTCCCAACACGACCTATGAGACCCTGGCGCGCGACGAGATTCTGCGGCGCGCACGCGACGCCGCGGCCATCATGACTTTCATGCCCGACAGCGTGGACGAGGCGTTCCTGCACGCCTGTCCGCAACTGCGCGTGGTCAGTTGCGCGCTCAAGGGCTACGACAACTACGATGTCGATGCGTGCACTCGCCAGGGCGTGTGGATCACCAACGTGCCGGACTTGCTTACCATCCCGACCGCGGAGCTAACCATCGGCCTGCTCATCGGTCTGACGCGCAACGTACTCGCCGGCGACCGCTTTGTGCGCGGCGGCCGGTTCAACGGTTGGCGCCCGGCGCTCTATGGCTCCGGCCTCACGGGCAAGACCCTCGGCATCATCGGCATGGGCGCGGTCGGCCAGGCCATTGCCCAACGTCTGGCCGGATACGAGATGCGCGTGTTGTACACCGATCCAGTGGCGCTGCCGAAGGAGAAAGAAACGCACTGGAACCTCGAGCGCGTGGAGCTGGCGGAGCTGCTCGCGGCGAGCAACTTCGTGGTGCCGATGGTGCCGTACCGCGACGCGACCCTGCATCTGATAAACGCCGGCGCACTGGCGCAGATGAAACCAGGCGCCTTCCTGATTAACACCTGCCGCGGTTCGGTGGTGGACGAGGAGGCGGTGGTCGAGGCGCTCGCTTCCGGCCGGCTGGCCGGCTATGCCGCCGACGTGTTTGAGATGGAGGAATGGGCGCGCCTTGACCGGCCGCACGCCATTCCGCAGACACTGCTTGAAGACCGCGAGCGCACCTTGTTCACGCCGCACATCGGCTCGGCGGTGGACACGGTACGGCTCGAGATCGAACTCGAGGCGGCGCGCAACATCCTCCAGGTTCTACGCAACGAAACCCCACAGGGTGCGATCAACCGGCCGCAAGCAAGGACGATCGCCTGACGATGCTGAACCTTGAGCATATCTCCAGTTTTCTGGCCGTGCTCCGTACTCGAAACTTCCGCGCTGCGGCGCACGAGCGTGCATTGTCGCAGGCCACGGTGTCGCAGCATATCCAGAAACTCGAGGCGGCGCTCAATACACGTCTGATCACGCGCTCCCACAGCGGCTGCACCCCGACCCCGGCGGGCACGGCGCTGCTGCCACACGCTGAGAGCCTGCTGCGCGTAAACACGCGCGCCCTGAGCCTGATGCACAACCCGGGGGTCGCCATCGGCGCCAGTTCCAACATCGGCGTCTATCTGCTGCAGCCATACGTCAAGTCGTTTCTGGCGGAGACTGGCGGACAATATCCGATCGAAATCACCATCCAATGCAATCCAGCGGTCGCCGACAAGCTGGAGCGCGGCGAGATCGATGTCGCCACCATGGAATGGTGGGACGACCGCCCTGGCTACGTCGCGCGCCCGTGGCGGCAGGAGGAATTGGTGGTGATCGTGGCGCCCGATCATGCGTGGGCGAAACTGTCCGCCGTCCCCCGCGCCTTGCTAAAAGATGCGCCCCTATTAGGCGGCGAACCCGGTACCGGCACCGGCACATTGCTCGTGCAGCACTTGGGGAAAGAAATGCGCGGCTTGCAAGCAGTCATGCAACTAGGTAGCACCGAAGCGGTGAAGCGATGGGTTAAAGCAGGCTTAGGTGTATCGATTGTGCTGTCCAGCACCGTCGTCGAGGAATGCCGTGCCGGCACACTGCGCGCCATCCCGCTCGAAGGCGACCCGATATGCAAGGCCTTGTATGTGATTTGGCGCGCCACGTTACGCCACGATAGCTTGCCGCTACGTCTCGCCAAATGGCTACTCGATAACGCCACCCAGAAGTCGGCATAATATTTCGAGTAGAGGACTTACGCCTCCAGGTGAGTGCGCTCTGCCGGGCGCACCAAAAAAAACGGCAGCGGCCATGCGGCGGCTGCCGTAACCTCACAGGAGATGAGTTATTTCGCCGCCGCTGATTGGTTGTTGAGTTCGATCAGCTTCCGGCTCATATCGGCGAGCTTTGTTTCCTTGTCGCCGGCATTGCGAGTCCGGAAATATGCCGGAGCAGCGTCGATTTGCCCGATCCCGACGCGCCGATCAGGGCAACTATCTCGCCGGACCCGATGCGGAGCGACACGTCGTCCAGAGCCTTGCGATTGCCGGCGAAAGTTTTGCTGAGGCCGTTGATTGTGATCGACGTCATGGCTCGGCTCCGAAAGTTCTGCGTATCATGCCGTGCCAATGTGACATCGATGTGAATGATTTTTGACGGTGGACACCCGCGCTGATTCTCATGAGAACAGGTCGCGCGACCCTGCGCCTCAACCGCCCTTTCGGGAAAAGCGCCGTCGCGAATGGGGAAACATGCAGCGGACCGGTTTCACGAACGCCGCACCGATCTTGCGGGTCATCTCAACGACGCACTCGGCGAGCGCGCACAGGTTTTCGGCGTTTCGCAGGCTCGCTTTGGCGAGTTGCCGGTCGCTTTCGTTCATTGGTATCTCGTCCAGCCGGTCGTAAAGGTCCACCTGATCTTTCATTTGCTCGGCGGCATTTTTCATTGCTGCGTCTCCATTGCGATGTTGCCCGTCATTGGGGGACTGCAGCTTCGCATACCGATGTTGCAGGAATGCGTCATGAACATGAAGATTCCGGCGGTGGCCGGGATGCGGCGGATAAACCGGGGCGCCCGCAACAATACTGAAATAAATCTCCGCTAGGCTTGGTTTACCCGGCAAGCCTTGGGGGTTGCAAATCGATCGACCTCGAAATCGGAAAAACCCCGCTTTCAGTTTTGAACTGCGGGGAGATTTGGCCCTGGTAATGATGTACGGCGGGCTCGAGTCGCGCCGCTGCCCGTTCGCCACGAAGCTGTATTTTTCGCTGTTCCGGAACCTCGATCCCAACTCGGTAATGTTCGTGAATTTCGACCCGGTAACCGGACGCGTGGCGCTGGACCGGCTGCGCTGGAGCGACCGGCTCTGGAGTTATATCTACCTGGAATCGGTGATGCTGTCCGACGAATTGACAAAGGCGTTGGGCCTTGGCGCAAGCCATTGGCGCCGCGCCGTTGCCCCGTCACCGGCTCCCGACGGTAACGAAATCATCATAAACGCTTAATCAAATCTTCGCCGGCGCGCACGATGATGCGCGCCATGGTCAACCTGAAAGACATTCCGCTGTTCAAGGGCCTGCGGGAAGACGGTCTGCGCGCCCTCGCCGGAAAAGCGGTGACGAGATCCGTTCTCAAGAACGTGATTGTTTTTACCGAGGGAGAGTTCACGCGGTCGCTTTACGTGATCCTGTCCGGCAAGGTCAAGGTGTACCTCATCGATGAAAACGGCAGGGAACTGGTGCTCGAAGTCAAAGGTCCCGGGGAATACTTCGGCGAAACGATGCTCGATGAGGGTCCCCGCCCCGCGTCAGTGGCCACGATCGAACCGTGTCAGTTTGCAATCATCCTGGGAACGGACTTCAGGACACTCCTGATCGAGCATCCTGACATGGCGCTGATCGTGATCAAGAACCTGATTCAGGCAACCCGCGGCCTGACTGAAAATGTCAGAAGCCTCGCCATTTATGGGCTCTAAGGTTTAAGGGAAGAAAAAGCGCAGACCGCGGGCGCGGCCGGATTTAGCAGCGAGGATCGCAGCAGCCAAAACGGTTAGAGGTTGCTACTCCCCGCATTCAAGGTCGCGGGCTCCTTGGGAACCGGGGCGCTCTTGCCGTTATCTCGCAGATCCATGCGTGAGCCCGGCTTTCTTGCCGGCAAACTTCCCTTCTGAGATTCAAGCCACGCCTCGTTTCCCAGCGCATCGCAATAGTCAACCCAGCTAACGTCCACGGGGACAATACTTTCATTCACGTTCATGGAAGCCCCTTGATTTAACTTTTTGGCAGCACGTTTATTCTGCCACATTCCAGCGAGTGTTGTCTGCATTCCCTGGCCTTCGAGCCAAGATTTTCGGGCTCTCCGACGCCTCGCGGCAGCATCATTTCCGCGAAAAAATTCACATGATCGGATTGCACGGATTTTGTGCAGGCCATGCAACATCAAGGTGCAATCAGCGTTACAAGGCGATTCACAATCCTTATGCACGCACTTATCCACAGAATTTGTGGATATTTTTCTGCATCGGAACCCGCGATATGCGGAGAAGGTGTGATCAGGGCGAAGCCGTCGAAAGGCCTGCCACGCGTCGAATCTGTCATCTATTTGTAATATTTCTGGTGCACTGTCAGCGAAAATTCGCGGCGGGTGTCCGCTTACGTTACGCTCGCGCGTAACGGCCGTCGGGGCAAATCATGAAAACCATCAGGGTGACACGCGGGCAATACCAGGCATTGCAAAACCTGACGCGCAAAGAAGTCGCCACGCTCAGGAAATACCCGAAAATTCTGGTCGAATCAAGAAAGCTGTTGCGCGCCTGCAAGAAGGTGATTCAGAAAATCGGCGAGATTCCGGAGCATGCGAATCGGCGAAAACGCCAGACGGCGTACAAACGCATCACCAAAATTTGCCAGAAGGCGGTCGACCTGATCGAGAAGTAGCGATCCGCGGCGCCGCTAGCGCCGGACACCACGACCGGCCTGCGCCCTCTCCCAGTCGTCGCGGCACTCGGCATCACACCAGCGCTGGCCATCGGCGAGCCGGTTGCCGCAATAAAAACATTCACCCGTCGCGGGCAGGGCCGGCCGGTGCCGGCGTACGCTCTCGATGTAATACTCGCGCATGTTGTCCACCGCCTCCTGGGCTAAATCGATTTCATCCATTTGGTATCCTCTTGTCGGAAGTCAACGAAACACGCCCCAGGTCCGGAACAGCCGCACGGATGAGTTCACATGACCGCCAGTGCGGATACCGCGACAACAGCACCTATCGCCGCCCCGGCCAGCACGTCGCTTGGATAATGCAGACCGAGCACCACGCGCGACAGGGCGGTCAGGAGGGAGAACGGCAACAGCAACCACGCAAGCCAGGGGTAGTACGCAACGGCCACGATGCTGAAAGCAACCGCGTGCAGGGTGTGCCCCGAGGGAAAACTGAACTCATCCAGAGGAGGCGTGGCGCAGAAGATATTGGTATCGATCTGATAGGGACGCGGCCGCGGGGTCCTCAGTTTAAGCCACTTGTACAGGAGCGTACACGTCAGGCCGGTCGCAACCATATGCAATACTGCCTGTACCGCCGCGCCGCGGAAAGTCAACAGCAATGCCAGCATGAGTGCGTACCAGAATTTTCCGTTGCCGAGCCAGCTCACGGCCTTGAAGAACACGCATGGAACCTGCTGGCGGCTCGCCCGATTGACGCGCAGGCACGTCGCCCGGTCCCAATGATTCAGGCGCTCGAGGAAAAACCAGAGTACGCTTTGACTGACGGCCCGTGGGTCACGCGTGGACATACCTCGCATGCTAGCGGGGTAAAGCGAAATTCTGATTAACCTTTATTTACATTTTTGTAACACCCGCAACACCGGAGCGCAGCCATGGTGCCCGCACTTGGCACACGATACCGGCATGTGCATTTGCTCGAGCCGCCTGGTTTTGCGAGCATCCCGGCGGACATCAATTCGCAATATAAATTCTGTGGAATGGCGCCCTTGAGATCAAGAGGGGTGCCAATGATTGCGAGCTATCTTGCTGCCATGATGAATGCCGAAACCGGCGGCAACCGGCGCCACCCGTTCGGAGCCGCGTCTGACCTGTTTTTCATGTTGTTCCGCGAATTCGAGCGCAAGGAACTCTCGCCGCTCGAGGCCGAAGCGCGCCGCGTGCGCCTCAAGAACCTGATCGTGCTCGGCAAGGAGCGCAGCTACCTGACCTATGCCGAGGTCAACGATCACCTGCCCGACGACATGCTCGACGCCGAGCAGATCGAGAACATCATCAGCATGATCAACGACATGGGCATCCACGTGTACGACGAGGCGCCCGATGCCGAGACGTTGCTGATGTCGGACGCGACACCGGCGGTCGCCGATCTGGATGTGGTCGAAGAAGCCGAGGCCGCACTCTCCACCGTCGATTCGGAATTCGGCCGCACCACCGACCCGGTGCGCATGTATATGCGGGAGATGGGCTCGG
>ERZ1292640.1141-Hain-H43-02um-R1-1141-length-21977-cov-13_pt1 | contig 21977 bp, 22 predicted proteins | sample MGYA00564404_ERZ1292640 | MGnify/ENA primary metagenome ERZ1292640 (study PRJEB36523, sample SAMEA6512636) | groundwater metagenome | collected 2019-01-08 | study: AquaDiva: Metagenomics assemblies of 32 groundwater samples
TGCTGCACTTCGCGGACATCGTCCTTGAAGCGGCGCAAGGACCCGAGCTTGCCTTCGTAGACCACCACATTATCGCGAAGCACCCGGACTCCGACCGCCGCGCGGCTGATCGTGCCGTCCACCACGTAGGCTCCGGCAATGACGCCGGCCTTGGACACCGTGAAGACCTGCCGCACCTCGGCCCGTCCCAGAATCCGCTCCTTGAGCGTCGGCTCAAGCAGCCCTTCCATCGCGGCCTTAATCTCGGTCATCGCATCGTAAATAATGGTGTACTGCCGGATATCGACGCCTTGCTGTTCGGCCAGGGCGGAAGCCTTCGGCTCCGGCCTAACATTGAACCCGATGACAATGGCGTTCGACGCGGAAGCCAACAACACGTCGGATTCCGTGATCCCACCCACACCGCTGTGAATAACGCGCAGCTTGACTGCGGGGGTCGCAAGTTTTTCGACGCTGGCGGTCAAGGCTTCAGCCGACCCCTGAACGTCGGACTTGATCACCAATGCCAGCTCCTTCACGGAGCCTTCTTTAATCTTGGCAAACAAATCGTCGAGGGTGACTTTTGCCGACCCGGACAAATCAGTCGTTCGCTGTTTATGTGCGCGATCTTCCGCGATCTCTCGCGCAACCCGCTCATCCTTCACAACTTGGAAGACATCGCCCGCAGAAGGCACACCGGGAAGCCCGGCCACTTCGACAGGGATGGAAGGACCGGCCGCCATCACCTTGGCTCCCGTATGCGTAATGAGCGCGCGCACTTTCCCGCTAAATACTCCAACGACGAACACATCGCCGACGCGCAAGGTCCCGCTCTGAACCAGCACCGTCGCCACCGGGCCACGGCCTCGCTCCAGCTTGGCTTCCACCACAACACCCTTGGCCATCCGATGCGGGTCCGCCTTGAGTTCCAGCACTTCGGACTGCAGCAGGATCATTTCCAGCAACGTATCCAGGCCGGTCTTTTCCTTGGCCGACACTTCAACCATGATCGTGTCGCCGCCCCAGGACTCGGAAATGAGTCCATGTTCGGACAGAGCGTTCTTGACACGATCGACGTTCGCGCCGGGCTTATCGATCTTATTGATGGCCACAATAATCGGAACGGATGCGGCCTTGGCGTGATTGATCGCTTCAATCGTTTGCGGCATCACGCCATCGTCCGCTGCCACGACCAGGATGACGATGTCAGTAATCTTGGCGCCGCGACCGCGCATGGCGGTAAAGGCTTCGTGACCCGGCGTGTCCAGGAACGTGACCTGCTTCCCGCGGACCGTCACCGTGTAGGCACCGATATGCTGCGTAATTCCGCCGGCCTCGCCTTCCGCCACCTTCGTTTGCCTGATGGCATCGAGCAGCGAGGTCTTGCCGTGGTCGACGTGGCCCATGATCGTCACGACCGGCGGCCGCGACTCAAGCTGGGCATCTTCCTCCGTCTGCACGACGGACTCCAACAACTCTTCCCCAACCTTCTCCGTCGAGAGGTCGAGCTTGATCCCGTTCTCTTCTGCAATCATCACGGCCGCGTCCACATTCATCGTCTGATTGAACGTGAGCATCTGGCCCATATCCATCAACTTGCGCATAATGTCGGCCGGACGTTGGCCGATCAGCTCGGCAAACTCCTTCACCGTCATGCCGGGTGCAAACTTGAAGCCCTTCCGGCGCGGCTTCGTGACTTCCCCCGGCATGGCGTGATGCACATGCTTGCTGCGATCGTCACGTCGTTGCTGTAATGGAATCGCGCGAAGGTCCTGCCAGCGAGCGGCATCCTCGCGAAGACGAAGCTCTTCCTCTTCCCGCGTACGGCCTGGCTTGCGAGCCTTCTTCGCCTTCTCCTTCAAACCCTCGGCTTGAATCTCTTCAAGGGAGAGCGCTTTCTTTTTTCCGGCGGTCAGATCGATGCTGGGCGCGGCGGCGGGCTTGGCGGCAGTCAGTGAGGGCGGAACGGTCGCAGTCCCGACGAACGGCACCGGCTCCGACATGACCGTCAGTTCAGGATGCGGCGCGCGCAGGGCCTCAGCTTCCGGATGCGCCGAGGGCGGGCTGACGTGAAGGGTATCGACAACCGCCCCACTCGTCTCGGCCGTTTCCGATGCGGGCAGGGATGCAGGCTCTTCGGCTGGAGCCTCATCGTCACGCTTGCGCTTGATCAGAATGCGGCGCTTATCGGCCTTGGCATCCTCAACCACCGGAGCGGCATGGGTCGCCCCAGCCTTGCCTCCCGTCGTGGCCTTACCCGTCGCTTTCGCGGGAGCCTTCGCTTTCGAGCTGAGCTTCGCCAGCGCCTTTTGCACCACGTCGTCATCCAACGCACTGCTGTGCGATGTGACGGCGACACCCATCCGCTTCAATTCCGGAATGAGTTCGCGATTTTCCATCCCGAGCTGCTTAGCCAATTCGTAAACGCGCATGAGGATTTGACACCTGTTCTTCTTTACCCGGCATCCGACTCCGACTCTGCCCGGGCTTGTAATTCCTGTTCCCGGGCTTCTTGTTGCTGGTGCAGCGCCTCGGCTTCCTCTGCAAACGCCGCCTTGATATCTTTATCCCGCTCGGCTTTTTCTTTTTCGTATTCCGTCGCGCTGATGATGTCGATCTTCCAACCGGTCAGACGGGCTGCCAACCGCACGTTCTGGCCGTTCTTCCCGATCGCGAGCGACAGCTGGGAATCCGCCACCACGACCAACGCCGACTTCTTCTCTTCATCGACGCCGACCTTCTCAATACTCGCAGGGTTCAAAGCTTCCGCGATGAAGACGCGCGGGTCGGAGGTCCAGGTAATGATGTCGATTTTCTCTCCGCGCAGCTCACGAACGACCGCCTGAACCCGTGACCCCTTGATTCCCACGCAGGCCCCGACCGGATCGACCGCTTTCTCGCGCGACGTCACGGCAATCTTCGTCCGATCGCCGGGCTCCCGCACAATGGACTTGATCTCGACGATCTTTTCGAGCACTTCCGGCACTTCCAGCTCAAACAGTTTCGCGACAAATTGCGGATGGCTCCGCGTCAAAATAACCTGCACATCCTTCGGGGTCCGGCGTACTTCCAGAAGCATAGCCTTGACCCGATCACCGCGACGATAGGTTTCCCGCGGGATCTGCTCCTGAACCGGCAGGACCGCCTCGGTCTTGCCTAGATCCACCAGGTAGTTCCGGCGCTCCATTCCGAGAATGATGCCGTTGACTAGATCGCCCTGTCTCGTCGAATATTCTTTTTGAACCGCTTCCCACTCGGCCTCACGGACCTTCTGGAAAATCACCTGCTTGGCGGTTTGGGCGGCAATCCGCCCCAAGTCGTTCATCTCGATCAGCGACCCGATTTCGTCCCCGACCTCCGCCTCGCTGTCGAACTGGCGCGCTTCCTGAAGGGACACCTCGGTTTTGGGATTAGTGACCGTATCGACGATGGTCTTCTTCGAAACGACAGAAATCTCACCGGTCTTGGAGTCGATCTCGACCTGGATGTTCTCAGCCTGCCCGAAACGCTTCTTGGCGGCCATGAGAAGGGCGGCTTCGATCGCGCCGATCACGCGGCTCTTCTCGATGCCCTTTGACCGGCCAAGTTCGTCGATGACGGAAATTAATTCACGATTCATAGTTCACTCTCCGGCGACTGCCCCTGCAGCCACCCTCCAATGCGGCGGTAGGCTGCTACCGCGGTGATCGACTTCGGTACGGCCTAAAACGTGACGACGCGACGCGCTTCAGCGATCGAGTCGAACCCCAGGATAACCGTCCGCTCAGGGCGCGGATCGCTCACCACGACCGTCACTCCCTGCTCATTCACTTCCGTCAACAGCCCGACCACACGCCACTGCCCGTCAATCGGCTGCCGGAGCTTCACGCTCACTTGCTTCCCCACGGCCCGGCGATAATCCTGAATCCGTTTGAAGGCCCGATCCAGACCCGGCGAGGAGACTTCCAGCGTATAGGCATGGGGGAAGGGATCAGCCACATCCAAGGCCGGACTGATCGCGAGATGGGCACGCCCGCAATCTTCTACCGTCACGCCGTCCGGCTTATCGATATACACGCGCACGACTGACCGCGGACCTTGCCCCACACAGACAACGTCGACCAATTCCACGCCCAAGGCCCACAGGATAGGCGATACCACCTCGCTGATGCGGTCGACGACCGGTCGGGACTCCTTCACCGGCACTCCTAGCCCTGCTTCTTTGGATAACACATTCAAGTGATCAAACAAAAAAGTGGGCCTGAGCCCACTTCCAATAGCGGAACCATAGCATGCCCCCTATGCCAAAGCAAGGGGAGGGCTAGCCAACCAGGCCCGTAAAGCCTGCGGCAAGTCGTTGGGTAATCGGTCCGGGACGCCCATCCTTAATGACCTTTCCGTCCACCCGAACGACGGCTAACACCTCGACGGTGGTCCCGGTGAGAAACACCTCGTCCGCGCCATAGAGGTCCGCCTGAGCGATGCAACATTCCTGAACCGGCAGCCCTTCTTTCCGAGCCAGCCCTAACACGACGGCCCTCGTGACCCCGGACAAAATCCGCGGCCCCTCCGGAGCGGTCATCACCGTGCCTCCACGGACCACCATCACGTTGCTGACGGCCCCCTCAGTGACCGAGCCCTCTTTGAGTAAAATAGCTTCGAAGACCTGGGCCCGCTTGGCCTGCTGACGCGCGAGCACATTGCCCAACAGATTCACACTCTTAATGTCGCAATGGCCCCACCGGATGTCCTCGATCGTCATCGCCTCCACGCCGGCCTCCTGCACCGATCGACTGAGCGGATGAAGCTCGCGAACCGTCATGACGACCGTGGGCGCTATGTCAGCCGCGTAGGCATGGTCACGGGGCGCGACCCCCCTGGTGACTTGAAGATAAATTTTGGCCTCAGGATAGGCCGCCCGCCTAATCCCTTCCAGGATATGATTGGTCCACTCGGCGCGGGAGTAAGGCTGAATCAGATCGAGCGCCGTAGCGCTACGGTCAAGACGAGCCAGGTGGGCTTCGAGTTCGAAGGGCTGCCCCCCATACGTGCGGATCACTTCATAGATACCGTCGCCGAACTGAAAGCCTCGATCGTCGATCGAAACCTTGGCGTCGGCCGGCGGCACAAACGCTCCATTGACGAACGCCACATCCGGCACGGTTACGCACTCCCGCAGGACGAGGAATCGGAAACCGTCACCTCGAAGACGCGCCGATCTTCGGCGGTGAATTTCCACCCCATGCGTTTTTCAAACAACACCTGATAGGTTCCCGGCTTGATCGCCTGAAACTCAAAGGTTCGCCGTCCATTGTCCACGGCATTATTCCCGGCAATGCGCAGGTAATCGTCTGCCAACATCGACAGCCCCGCCGGATCGTAGGTTGGAACCCAGAGCTCCCCTCTCGTCCGATCTTCCCAGAGGTGAATCTGGATGGGCTGCTCAAGAGTCGCCTGAATCACCTTGCCCCCGTCTGATAACTTGAGGCCGTCATGGTCGTGGCTGGACGTCATGCTCATCGTGAATTACGCGGCAATCCGCTCCCTCTCTGCCTTATCATCTTCTATGTTTTCTTCCGGGGCCCGACGAAAATCTCCGCGCCCTCCACCCGCACATCATAACTGCCCACACAATACCCGCCCCCGTCCGTTCCTTGCCCGTTTCGAATATCGAAGGCCAGATCGTGCCAGGGACAGGCCACGACAAACCCCTTCACGCGCCCTTCGCTCAGAGGGCCGCCCTCGTGGGGGCAGAGGTTATGAATCGCAAAATAGGTCCCCTGGATATTAAACAGGGCGAGCTCGCGATTCTGTACCGTCACGACTTTTGATTGCCCAGGCTGTAGCTCTTCAACGCGGGCGACGGATTGAAATCCCTCTAACATGCTGCACCGACTCCTCTTTCCTGACCTTCTCCAAGCCGCAGACCTTACATCCGCAGCGTATATTTCAACTCCAGCCCGACCGTGATCCCTTCCCGCTCGATGAAGCCGGCTTCCGTTTGAATCGCGTAACGGACCGCATCCGGAGCGGAACTATATTGAGGACAAACATCTTCCACGCAGGGCGCGACATGCTCTTTCAGCCCCACGATATGATGACTTTCATCGATCCATATCATGTCCACCGGGAACCGATACCCCCTCGTCCAGACATGGTTCTGGCCGGTCGACTCAAAGATATAAAGCATTCCACTGTTCGCCGGCAACGTCTCTCGAAAGGCGAGACCGAAGAGCAGCTTCTCCGGCGTATCCGCCACCTCCGTCTCGAGCGTACGGCCGTTCGGAAAGGACACGACAATGATGGTCTCGTCTTTGCGATCGATCAGAAAAAACGAGGCGCTCATCAGAAAAATCGCCATAAGGACGAGCGTGATAATGCGCTTCTTCTTCTGTTCCCGATCGCTGACCGATGGAATGGCCATGGATATTCTCTCTCACGACTCGTAATGGTTCACTGGGCCCAAAGGCCCATAAAACGGCCCATAATACAGGTCATCTAGGCCTTCTGAGCAAGGGCCGTTCTGTTGACTTAGAAAAGAACGACGGACTAGAATGGGCCTCACGTCGCGTCACGCACTATGTCGTGGCAAGACGGGCTTGTCAACCATCTGTGTCTCATTGTGGTGAGAAGGAGGCGAGGGTCATGGCGCTGCTGATTACCGATGAATGTATCTCTTGTGGAGCTTGCCTGCCCGAATGTCCGAACGAGGCGATTTTCGAAACTCGCAGCGACGCGGAAGCGAAGGGCAATCATGTCGGCGACGGCCAGGGAGTCGGCGATAGTATTTATATCATTACGCACGACCGCTGCACCGAGTGCGTCGGACACTTCGACGAACCGCAATGCGCCGCCGTCTGCCCGGTCGACAATTGCTGCATTGCCGATCCGCTCTATCCGGAAACGACGGAAGTCCTGCTGGAGAAGGTGAAGGCACTGAATCCGGACAAGACGATCGATCCGACGAAAATCTGGAGCGGCGTGCGCAACTAATCAGCGCTCATCGTTCAATCGCAGGGGCCCTGCTTTTCTCCTGAGAAGCAGGGCCCTTCTATTATGCCGGACCCCGCCTGAAACCGCCCTCGCATCTAGACTTCCTTCCCGTCTCGGAGTACCGTCAGGCAGCGATCGTTACATGACCGTCCGGCTCTCTCTTTTCTCGATGGAGCCGCCCATGCTTTCCCACCCCCTCGCGCGGAGGTGCAACATGCGGCCTCACTGGATCATCATCGCCCTGCTCTGCGGCATCCTCACCCTCCCCTCGCTCGCGCGGGCCAGCACCGGCGATCTGGGAAGCATCATTGAAGCGTTTGTCGTGCGCCAATTTCCCGATGCACGGGGCCACTATTGGGTGATCAACAAAACCCAGTGGGAGGGGGATGAAATGGTCGTGGATGTGCATACCATCGTGAGCCAGCGTCGCGAAGCAGAACCCACCGTAAACCATTTCTTGCTATTGATCGTGGCAGGAGAAATCAGGGGAATTCAGAATCTTCCACTCGAACCGGGCGCCGGCTGCCGCGCTGAAGAAGACGTCTAAGTTACCGCAAAAAGCCATCGCCCGCTCCGCGTTGTCGCGGAGCGGGCGATGCTCATGAATCAGCTCTCAAAAACTACTACTTGAGCATAAGAAGCTTGCCGCCGACATGCCCTGCATGCAGGTGACAGCGATAGATCAGGGTATTCCCTTGCGTGGCATAGAACATGTCGCTCGTCGGGATACCAATGTACTTCGTTTCGCCAGGCTTCAGCACCACTTCAGCCTTCATCACAAACGGCGAACCGGCGTTCGGGGCATCGGTCATCTGAAATCCATGGTCAGCGGTGGAATTGTTCGTCACCTTGAGCAGGACCGGACGACCAGGCCGAACTTTGAAATCGATAATCGTGACGGGCGGGTACCACGTCTTCAAGTTTCCGATCTCGATTGCGAACAACTGGGCATCGACGTCCAGCTCCTTGAACGACTGACCGACAACGGAGCCAGTCTCCAGATCCCCGACCTCGACTCCACCCGCCTGGAGCGCAAACGCTGTGGATGCCCCAGCCGCAACCATCACGAGGCCGAAGAAGACCCCTAACATCGTCTTGCCCATGACCTACCTCCTTAAGAAAGAAGAAGAGAGTGATTAGGCTTGGTACATATCTACCGCCAAGCCCACGTAGCCTTGACCTTGCTGACAACGACTTATCTGCATACGCGAATTATTCTCGTACCCGCTTCTGCGCTCGTCGAGAGGCAACCTTATAGCACAGCGACGAAAACGGAAGCAAGAAGGTTAATCTAGCTATTCCCGGATGATCGCTTCTCAATAAAGAGACGGTCGAGTACATAAATATTCAGAGCCATTTCAACAGTTTAGTTCACAGCCCCTACTTCAGGAGGCGCTTCTTGAACTGCGGACCCCATCAAGAGATCGTACGGCGCATAGTTGTCGGTGAGCACGATGCCCGCCCCCCAGGGCTGCGCGCGATGGCCTGACAACAAGGCAAGGGCCTCAAAGGGAAGCCGCTGCTGCTCAACCAATCGGTTCACCTGATCCGCAATGGTGGTGAGGTTGTGCCGTTCAAGTGCTGCCCCGGCAAAAAAAATCAGATTCTCGGATTTCGTCTGAGCAGACTTCCAGGGCCCCTTGACGGAAAAAGACTCGATATGGGGAAACGACCGTCTCATCGTCTGCACGACTGCATTGGCCCGCAAGAGATCTCCCCCCTCGCCGGATGATGCCAGATTCACCGCCAGAATTCCGTTCGGCGTCAGATGGGCGCGCAGCTCAGCGAAGAACTCCACGGTGGTCAGATGGAAGGGAATCATGTGGCGCGCGAAGGCATCGACCCAAATAAAATCGTAGGTCCTCGCCGTGGAATTCAGGAAGACCCTGGCGTCCCGGACATGCACATGATGCTGCGTAGGGGGCTGATAGGAAAAATACTCTTCGGCCATGCGGACGACCACGGGGTCGAATTCGACCACATCCATTTCCAGTTCAGGCCACCGTTGGGCAAGCCACTTGGCCAACGATCCGCCTCCATGGCCCAGGATCAAGCCCTGCTTCGGCTCCGGCACCAAGGCCAGCGACGCGACCATCAACTGGCTGTAGGGGAGAAACAACGTGACCGGATCCGCCTTCCACATGACCGCATGGAACGTCCGATCCAGGACGAGATAGCGGAACAGATCGTCATCGCGGATTCTGACTTGCTGATAGGGACTGTCTTCCTGATAGACCGGCTGCTTCAACTTCTGAATCGGCGACAGGGCCTCGGCTCCCAAGCCTCCGACACAGAGGACGAGCAGACCGATCACGATAGGCCGGGTAGTCGTCCCCCGGATCAACCACCAGAGACCGAGCCCCACTTGAATGGCGCCGAGCCATGCAACCAGCGCCTGGCTGCCGATCCAGGACAGAAAGAAAAATGCCGTTCCCCAGGTTCCCAGCAAACTCCCCATCGTCGAGAGCGCGATCATCCGGCCTGTATGCCGGCCAAAATATTCAAGGTCCGACACGGCCAATCGCAACATGGCCGGCAGCACACCGCTCAGGCCGAAGGCCGGCGGCCCCAGCAACAGAGCCGCAGCCACGCAGGGACCCCAACGAGGATCCTCAATGGCCGCCGCCACAGCAAAGAGTACCGGCTGACCGAGCCAGGCGATCAGAAAGGTCCAGGCTCCGGAGAACAACAACAGGGCTGCCAGCACTTGCGCTCCGTGATAGCGATCGGACACCCAGCCGCCAAAGGCATAGCCGCCGCTCATCGCGGCAAGGATCACTCCGATCAAGGCCCCCCAGACGAACAGTGAATTTCCGAAAACCGGTGCCAAAAGTCGGCTGCCTAAGATTTCGAGCGCCATGACCACGGCGCCGGTCACCAATGCCGTGGTCAGCAGAAACCAACGAGGAATGTGCGTGGATCGATTCATAGGCCTCACATAGAACGAACAGGTGAGAAAAGAACATACTCCGGCGCGGTCACAGACCGCCCCAGTTCTTAAAGTACCGCAACAGATCGCGGATCGAGATGATCCCGACGATCTGCCCCTCGTCGGAAACCGCCAGATGCCGAATCCCCTGCTCCGCCATGATTTCACTCGCCTCATGGGCCGAACTGGCACTATCGATCGACAGCAACGGGCGGCTCATCACGGCACGAACCAGCGTCTGCTCCGCCGACTGTGCCTCGGCCATCCCCTTGCGAACCAAGTCAGACTCACTCACCAGACCACTGTACCGGCCTGCCTCGTACACCAACAAGGCGCCGACCTTCGCCTCACGCATCGCCCGAGCCGCCTCCAGCAGGGTCGCATCAGGACCGATCGTGCGCAATGTCCTGCACATCATCACGGCAAGAGGTCGCTGCAACGGTCCGTTCTGATTCGCCATACGATTGGTCCATCCGATTGAGGGGGCAAATAGTACTCAGCCCCCGAACAGCTGTCAACGAACGGTTCCTCCCGATGGGCGGGACTGGCAATAACGTCGTTGCTCGCCCCCGGTCCCATTGCTATACTCGCCCCGACCGTTCGTGGTTACAGGAGGACCGCAACCCATGCATATCAGTGTCATTGGAACCGGCTACGTCGGGCTGGTCACAGGAGCCTGTTTTTCGGAATTCGGCGTCACCGTGACCTGCATGGACACAGATGCCAAACGGATCGCCCGGCTGGAGAAGGGCGATGTGCCCTTCTATGAACCGGGGATCTCGGAACTCGTCGCCAAAGGCATCAGAGAGAACCGGATCAGCTTCACCACCGACGTCGCCAAGGCCGTCGACAAGGCCCTCGTCATCTTCATTGCAGTCGGCACCCCGCCGCGAGCAGACGGGTCAGCCGATCTCTCCTACGTCGAAGAAGTGGGCCGCGGCATCGCCAGAACCATGACCGGATACAAAGTCATCGTTACGAAATCGACCGTCCCGGTAGGAACAGGGGAAAAGCTGCGCGAGGTGATCAACGCCAACCAATCGGGCAAGTTCCGCTTCGACATCGTCTCCAACCCGGAGTTCCTCCGTGAAGGGTCCGCCATCGAAGACTTCATGAGGCCGAACCGGGTCGTCATCGGCGCAGACAGCGAACAGGCGATTGCGATCATGAAAGATCTCTATCGTCCGCTCTACCTCATCGAAACACCCTTCGTCGTGACCGATATCCCGACGGCCGAAATGATCAAGTACGCCTCCAACGCCTTCCTCGCCACCAAAATTTCCTTCATCAACGAAATCGCCACCGTCTGTGAACGGGTGGGCGCCGACGTGCAGATGGTGGCGAAAGGGATGGGACTCGACAACCGGATCGGGTCGAAGTTTCTCCATGCGGGACCGGGGTTCGGTGGCTCCTGCTTTCCGAAAGATCTGGCCGCGCTCGTCCAGACGGGAGAACGAGTCGGCTATCCCATGCAGATCGCAGGAGCCGCAGCCCTCGTCAACGAGCAACAGCGGACCCGGATGATTGAAAAGATTACGAAGGAAGCGGGGGGACTCAAAGGAAAGACCTTCGCGATGTTGGGCCTCTCCTTCAAGCCCAACACCAACGATTTACGGGATGCGCCGGCCTTGGCCATTGCGCAGGAACTCATCAAGCAGGGCGCCACGGTTCGCGCCTACGATCCTGCCGCGCTGGAGGAAGCCTGTCAGATCGTGCCAAGCCTCATTCCCTGCAAAGACGCCTACGAGACAGCACAGGGAGCGGATGCCTTGATCCTCATGACCGAATGGAACCAGTTCCGAACCCTTGATTTCGACAGACTAAAGACCCTCTTGCGGCAGCCCCTCTTCTTCGACCTACGCAATGTCTACGATCCCGACCGAATCGCGGGCTTTGGCTTCCGGCATATTTCGGTCGGGAGACCCAGCAAGGCGCCTTCGCAGGCCAAGTAACAATGCGTTAGGTCAGTCGCGGCGCTTCGGCTGCCTTGGCTTCTTCTTTCGTTTTCGGCTTGTAGCCCATCCGGTCCAAGACCTTCATCACCCGCGTCTTCAAGCGATCGTCTGCATCGGCCAGCGCGGTGGCCAGCGGCTCGACGGCTGGCTTTCCGATCTTCCGGATGATTTCCGTCACGGATTGCCGGAGCTCATCTTCTTCCGACACCAGCAAGGGCACGAGCGACGACACAGCCGGCCCGCCGATCTTAATCAACGAATCATAGGCGCGCTGCCGGACATCCCCGACTTCATCCGCCAAAGCATCGACCAAGGGTCGCACAGCGCGAACCTCTTTCAGTTCACCCAACACTTCCGCCGCATACTTTCGATTGAGCCAATGGCTGTCTTTCAGGTCCAGGAGCATCGCGTCAGCGCGCGCCGCATTGGGATCCTTCGCGCGAATCCGGAAACTCTTGGCGACTCGCTTCCCGCCTTCTTCAACGACGCGGATGGTGGCCCCGTCCCCGACCTTGAGCTTCTTCAGCTCTTCAAGCGCCTCATCGTCCACATCCAGCACAACCGTCTTGCCGTCGTAGGCCAACAGTTCGACTTCGATCTGTTTCGTCTCAGGGTTCACCGCGACGACCCGTTCCGTCACGAGGTTAAACCCGTCTTTCTTCACGCCGCCCTTCGGACCGATCTGAATCAACTTTGGAGGAGCTTCATCCGCCATGATGTATATCCTTTACCTCGAAGTAAAAATTACGGCTTCGCTTTCCACCCGAAACTTGCCAATACGCCTTCTACCGTTTCCTGCACCATCGTGTTCTCATCTTCGAGCAGCGGGAGCAACGGGTCGATCGCTTCCTTCGCCCCGAGCCGCGCAAGCGACTCCGCCGCATTCCGCCGCACGAGCCAATCTTCGTCCTTGAGCGATTCGATCAAGGGGCCGACTCCGCGCGCATCGCCAATCTTGCCCAACGCTTCGGCCGCATGGCGCCGCACCATCCAATTATTGCCCAAGAGTCCCTCGATCAAGGCATCCACGGCCCGCGCATCGCCAATCTTCTTCAGCACCCGTGCCACGTCCTCGCGCACCGTGTTGTCGGTCAGCGCCTCGACCAGCCCTGGTACCGCGCGCGGATCGCCGATGCGCTCCAGCGCCCACACGGCAGCGTTCCGCACCGCGCCATCTTTGTCCTTGAGCGCCTTCACGAGGGGATCGACGCCCCGAGGATCCTTCAGCTTGCCCAACCCCGCTGCCGCCTGCTCGCGAATCGCCCATTCATCGTCCGTCAACGCTTCGATCAAGGGATCGACGACGGTGGGACCGATCCGCACAATGGCGCTGGTTGCCGCTTCCCGAATCAGCACATCTTCGTCCGCCATAAGCGCGATCAGCGGCCCCACCGCGTCCTCACCGACCTGACTCAAACTGGCAATCGCATGGTCGCGGAGCGCTTCGTTGTCGTCCCGCAGAGCTCCAATCAGTTGCTCGATCCGTTCCGCCTGCACATTGTCACTCATCGTCGTCCTGCCCTCCCTGACTCCCGACAGGCGTCCCGTCGAGCGCTTCCAGTTTATCGGCAATCAAGCCTGAATTGTACGCGACGAGGCCATCTCGGTCTGTCCTCAACCGGTCGAACAACTCCTTGTACGGACGCAACACCTCCACGTCCTTTACTTTGGCCAAGGCTTCCATGGCAAAGACCCGCAGGGGGCGAATGGGAATGGCCTCGATATAGAGTAGAGCCGGCCTGGCATCGCCGATCAACCCCAGCGACTTCATGGCCAGTTCCTTCACGCCCGTATCCTTATCGGTCCGTAGCCGCTCCATCAAGGGCTCCACCGCGCGCACATCGCCGATCTTGCCCAGCAAGTCAGCCGCGGCTTCACGGATGACCCAATCATCGTCCTCAAGATACTCGATTAAGATCTCCACGCTCGGACGGCCGATGGCCAGCAGATTGATTACGGTGCTCATGCGAGCCTCTTCCCGTTCGCTCAACTCTTCAATCTCGCGAAGATTGTCGAACACTTCGTTGATGCGCTCACGAATGGCCGTCAACTTCTTGAGCGTCCGCACGGCAATGTCGCGAATGGCCGGCTGCCCCATGGCCGTAATAAAGGCATCCGACGACCGGGGGTCGAGCAGACGCTCCAACATTGTCGCGGCCATGATCTGCGCTTCCGGGTCAGGATGGATCAACATCTCGCTCAACGGCCCGATGGCATTGGGGATGACCCCCAGCAACTGCGACGCCACCAGGCGAATCTCTTCGTCTTTCGATTCATAGAGCAGCGCGGTCAACGCGGCGGCGGTCGTCTCGTCCAGCACACCGGCCATATGTTCCAACGCTGACGCACCGGCCTTGCGGACCGCTGCATCCTCATCGCGGAGTAAACTGACCAGGGGCACGCCGGCTTGCGGATCGTTCACCCGAGCCAACATGGCAGCCGCCTCGGCTTTCAGCGCCGGCGCACCGGTCGCCAACACCTCGACCAATGCCTGCACCGCGCGGGGCCCGCCGGAGAGGCAGGCCGCCGTCGCTCTCATCCGTCGCCAATCCTCTTCATGGACGAGCTCGGATATCAGCGTTTCAATCGTTTCTTTTGCCATAATGTTTCTGCGGCCCGCTACACCCGCCCGGCCCGCCAGCCTACTCTGGCCAGGGTATCTTTGACATGGTACAGAATATTGTCATCCGACTCGCGCGCCAGCACCGCCAACAACGGCGCAATCACGGCGCCTCCGAATCGGGTCAGCGCCTCCGCTGCTTCCGCCCGCGTCACCGTATAGCGAAGCGCCTTCATGAGCGACGGGATAGCCGCTTCGTCCCGGATCGCGCCCAAAGCCCTGACTGCCGCGCCCATCGTCAGGATTTCTTCATCCCATTGATCGCCACAGCCATCGATCGGGCGCGCGGCCTCCGGTTGGTCCACTCGCTCAATGACCGCAATCAATACGGGCACCGCAGAACGATCACCGATCCGGCCCAACGCCTCAACCGCCAGAGGCCGCAGCCCAGTTGTTTGCATCGCCGTCACGAGAAACTCTATGGCTCGCACATCCCCGATCTGACCCAATGCGCGGACTGCATCCTCGCGAACTGCCCGGTCCCGATCGTTGAAGAGCACCGACAGCAGAGGGTCCACCGCCTCCGGCGACCTGGTTTTCCCCAAGGCCTCGACCGCATGCAGCCGCACCAGCCATTCCGTATGGGTCAGGGCCGCTAGCAGCGACGAGAGGGCCGCCTCCCCGATCGCCGCAAGGGCCGTCGAGGTTTCCTCGCGCACGGCCTTCACCTTATCCTGTAACAACGGCACCAGCGGCGCCACCGATCCAGGATCTTGAATCCGACCCAGCGCCTTGGCCGCATGCATCCGCACAATCCAGTCGGGACTCTTTAGCGCCTTGATGAGTGGCGCGAGCACCCGCACATCGGCAATGGCGGCCAGCACCGACGAGGCCAACTCCTGAACCGTGAGCACCGGATCGGAGAGGCAAGCCCCCAACGTCGTCACAGCCGGCTCTCCGATAGCCAAGAGGGCACCGGTCGCCGCATCGCGCACCGCGCGATCACCGTCACGCAACACAGAGACCAGCGGCGCCACCGCCCTTGGATCCCGAAGCGTACCCAGGATCGTGGCGGCCTCTTCACGAATCGCCCAATCTTCGTCCTTGAGCGCCGCGATCTGTTCGGCTACTGCGTCTGCCATGCCCGACCTCGATTCAACGGATGCTGAAAAAGTCCGCCAGCTTCGTTCTCAGCTCATCGAAATCCTCAACGTACCCCAGAGGGTACGCCTCCGGTTTCGACTCGCCTGCGGCCTAGCTGAACGGCCTTTTTGAGCATCCTGCGTGGTACGCCATAGCTTCCCGGAAGCCTGCTAACCTCTTTGGGCAAAATCACCAGAGGGGCCGAATCGGCCCGTGTCGCCGAGGGGCATGTCCACCCGGGCATTGTCGACCACGCTCGAATTGACGGTGATGTCTTCCGGCGCCGGCATCCAGCCCAATTTCTCAAGCGTCTCCAACGTCAATTGCCGCAAGGCATCTTTCGCCGTGAGTCGGACCGACGCGTAGGAGAGCACCCGCTCCCCTTCTTTAATCACTTCGGACGCTTTCGGGTCATATAAAAAGGCAATCAGCGGCTCGATCGCCGTATCGCCGATCGTCGCCAGGGCAGCGCTGGCCTTTTCACGCAAGACGCCGTCCTTCAAGAGCATGATCAAATCGGGAATGACGCGCGGATCGCGGAACTGGCCCAGCGCCGTCGCCGCCGCTTCCTTGATAAAGGCGTCTTCGCTGACGATACAGCCGGGAGTCGGGGTCCCATCCTGGCGAATGCCCTTGCCCTTCAACGCATCCAGCACCGGAGGCAGGGCGCGAGGATCGCCGATCATGCCCAGCGACGCAATGGCATGCCGCTTCACGACCCCGTCCTTCATCGCCTCGATCAACGCATCGATGGCCCGTGGATCGCCGATCTGGCCTAGGGCGATCGTGGCATCTTCGCGGACGGCCCGATCCGGATCTTTCAACGTGGCGATCAGAATGTCGACGACCTTGGAGTCCCGCACCCAGGTCCGGCCGATTTGATAGTCGGTGGTCATCCCACCGAGTGCGCGGGCTGCATGGCACCGGACGATAAAATCTTTATCCGTGAGACATTCCATCAACGGATCGACGGAAGGCTGGCCGATCGAGATGAGAGCGGTCCCGGCCGTTTCTCGCACGGTTTTCGAGGGGTCACGGAATAGTTTGGTCAGGGCCGGGATCGCTTTGGGATCACGGATCTTGCCCAGCGCCTCTGCTGCCGCGCTCTTCACGGCGCCATCGCGATCGCGACAGACGAGCATGAGAGCCTCGACCGCTTTCGGGTCTTTGATTTCGCCACAGGTTTTCGCGGCATGTTCGCGGACGCGCCACCGCTCGTCCTTCAATGCGGCGATCAGGCGATCGACCGTCACGGCTCCCATCGAGGCCATAGCCTCGACGGCATCGTTCCGCACATCCATGGTGGAGTCGTTGAACAGAACGATGAGCGCTTCCACGGCTTTCGTCCCGCCGATCTTGGCCACGCCACGGCCCGCATGGGCCCGCACGGTCCAATACTCATCCCCGCAGGCGCCAACCAGCGCGTCCAAGGTGGTGGGATCGGCAAGTTCGGCGAGGGCCTTGGCCGCATCTTCGCGGGTGGCATCGTCGGCATCCTCGAGTGCTTCTAAGAGATCATCAAGCGCCTGGGCCATGGGTGCCGCTCCTCTACGGATAGTAGTTATCGCGCTGGCCGCCGTGCGGATAGGTCCGGCTGCAACGGATGGTTAAGGTCTGGGTCCCGCGTCCCTCCACACATTGGTCGAGTGACTGGGCAATTTCCAACTTTCCCTCCAGATTCACCGTGAAGGGGAAATCGAAGGTGAAGCTGATGAACTTATACTTGCCCGGCTTCAGTTTGAGCGCGCGGGACTCGGTCGTCCTGTAGGCATCCATAGACTCGGGGTCCGAGGCCTGGATGGGCGGAGTGACGCCTGGCACATACCACCAAGTCTGAGGATTAATCTTCGTGGCGTCGACGGTGATGACATGTTCCTGCGTATAGGCAGCAGGAGGACCGGCCGCGATTGCCGACAGGACCGTCGCGGCGCCCAGCAACCCTCCCGCCAGACAACCGATCATGTACCGTTTCACATTCTGCATTCTGTGACCTATTCCAGGGATACTTTCGGGGCTGCGACAAAGTCAGCCTGAAAGATTTCTTCCACGGCATGGCTTTCCCATTCTGTATGGGTCTGCAACCCCAGCGTCCGCATCACGGTCGCGCCGGTATCTAAAATAGAGACAGGCTGGTGGATCGCATGACCATGTTTGATCCCCACCCCCGAAGCAATCCAGGGCACCATCGGCACGGCTGCGTCAGCCTGGTCCTGGCCCGGATCCCGGCCCTCAGCGCTGAGCGAGGTCACGAACAGGGTCGTCCCCTTGATCAATCCCTTCTCTTTATAGAGATCCAATACGGAATTGATCGCCTTATCCACCGAGCGAAGGGCTTCGCGGTACTCCTTCGAGTTCCAACCCTGAGCTATGCCAACTCGGCCAGCCTCAGGAAGATGCACGACCAGGAAATGCGGCAAGGCAGGGATGGCATGGCCGTAACCATGCCCGCTGGTCGCTTTCTTGAAATATTGACGGATGTAGGACACGATCCGGTCCGTGCTGCATTCAGGCTTCAGAGGCCCGCACATCTGATAGTCGGTGTAGGGCTCCGGTCTCGCCAGCTGATAGAGCGATTCGTCCATGAGGAAAATCGCGCTGTCGCGTCCCCCGCTCAAGTCGAGATAGTCGAACACGCTCGGGGCGCGTGGATAGCCGCGGCTGAATTCAAAGACGTTCCAGGTAATGCCGTGCTTTTCGACCGGCATCCCCGTAATCAACGACGCCATCGTCGGAAGCCGCAAGGCCGGCTTCACCGCCGTGGCAGACCAGGTGACAGACCCGTCCTTCACCAACCGGCTGAGGGTCGGCATCGTGCCGCCCTTCAGGGAGTCCTGGCTAAACCCTTCCAGGACGAAAAGAATCACATGCTCAGTCTGAACCGTTGAAGCAGGAACATCCGCCACCGATGGAGCAGCCATCGCCGCGCCATGCTGAAGCAACAAACCAAGGGAAAAACACGATGTGGCAAGTATTCGAAACGACCATCCGCGATTGAGGCGACGTAACATATCCACAGACCAGTCCTTTCTATTCCAAGGGGACGCTTAAGCTATCATGGCGTTTTCCGCCAAGGCAAGGGAGGCAGGGGCCCCGCAGGCATGATTCGCCAGGGTTCATGCGGTCGGGGATGCCTCCCGGCAGAATGGTCAAGAGTCGATGTCGGTGCTATGCTTATAACGGCCTCGCGGCTGGCAAAGAGCCGGTCCCTGAGGCCTCAGTCCTAATCTAGCGAAGGTGAGGGAGATGCCGGATATCTGTGCTCCGCAGGCGCCAGCTCGCTGGGCGCTGCCTCACATCGCACCACCCTCCCTGAGCCTCTTCGCCCTCTTGCTCATCCTGTTCCTCTGGCCGCCCGTAACGAGGGCGGAGATCCGGGTTGTGACTGCGCAGGGTGAGCACCGGATGGGAGATCGTGACACCAGGGAAGATGCCATCCGCCTCGCCACCGAAGCGGCCAAGCAGCAGGCCCTGGAAGAAGTCGCCGTCTATCTCGAAAGCGTCACCGTCGTGAACAACATGGATGTGACGAAAGACGAAATTCGCACCTACACAGCCGGCTTGGTCCTGGTTCTGGAGCAAAACACGGATCTACAGCTCGATGGCGACGCCATCGTGGTCAAAACCTATCTGATCGCCCAAATCGATACGGACGAAGTGAGCCATGCCATCAAGGCCTTGCGGGAGAACGAGGACGCCAAACACCAGCTCCTCGCCCTGCGACAGGAAAACGATCAACTCCAGCAAAACCTCGACGCGGCGAATCAGGCCCTGGCCAAGGCCTCGACCGCAGAACAGACACAGCAAGCGGCCCAGCAGCGACAGGACATCTTGAATCAGACCCAGTCGAACGCCATGGTCTCGCAGGCCTGGACCGATTGGGCCCTCGGTGCGCCGACTGTCTCTCCCGGAACAGGACTGGCCCAGACCCAGGCGCTCCTGAACCTGGCCAGAAGTCTCTATCCTGCAAGCCAACATGTCCAGGCAGCCCAGCAAGTCATGACCGCGAAACAGCCATCGTCACCGCCACAACCGCCCGCTCCCCCGGCGCCGGGCATGAGGCCATCGACCATGCCGAGCTACCAGCTCGTGCCCTATCAGGCTGGATCGCAACGGGGTCTGTTACGGTTGAACGAAATTACCTATAAAGCTGCACCGGCACACCAGCAATCGATGCAGCGCCAGTCGCAAGCAGGACAGCCTCCGATCACCAGGCGGCTTCCTCCGACGAGCAACCAAGCCTATCCGCCGGCGCTGCACCAGATCCCGAGAGCCCCGCATCAGATGGCGCCTCGCACGAGGGACAGCAGCGGGCCGAACAGTGGCAGAGGGAACGGTCCTAGAAATGGCAGAGGAAGGGAACGATAGCGCATGAATAATCGAGTGGCTTTCAAATCCGTCTGTTGTGGCCTGGTTGCCCTAATCTGTTCCTGGACAGGACTGGCCTCATCGGCTGAGCCGGGCCATGCGCCTCCGGTCAGCCAACAGGCTGAGCGGTCATTCCAACAGCTGCAGCAGATTGAGCAAGGCGGCAAGACACACGAGCAGGCAGGCGCCAAGGCCACCGTCACGGAAAGCGCTGGCCACTATGACACGGACCAGTACCTCATCGGGAAAGGCCAGGGAGATCTGAATAAAGGCAGAATGGTTTGCCAGCGGGTCTCGGAACTCTCAGCCAGAACCGATCTCGCGAAACAAATCCGTGTGATGGTCAAGGAACATATGATCGACCGGATTCGCGAGAGGACCGGCCGAGAAGCGGAACAGGACATCGAACTCACCAGGGAAGAAATCGTTCAGGAATATCTTCAAGGTGTGAAAATCGTGGACCGCCAAGTGGACGAAGAGAAGAAAATCTGCACAGCCACCGCCGTCATGCTCAAGAGCCAGATCCAGCCCAGCCCAGCTGCCCTTCGATAAGCAATTGCCCCTCTAACAAGCTAGCCCCAGCAGGATGCTCAAAAAGGCCGTCAGCAAGGCCGCAGCGAGCGAAGAGGCGAGGAGGTACAAACCGCACTTCGTGTGGGCCGTTCGCCCCGTATAATGAGTCTTGGCGAACGGAAAGTCCCCTTCAGTATTTCCGACCTCCGATAGCGTTGAGCCTCTGAGCGAAGCGAGAACGATGCTGGCGGCCTTTTTCAGCATCCTGCCAATCCTACGTTGCAGTCCGCGACCAACATCGGGTATGTAACTCTCCATGCCGATCGAAAATAATTTCCAACATGACGAGATGTCCCGGAAAAATCCCGGCGAACGACTCACTATTCACGAGGCCACCCTGGCAACGCTATCGGAATCGCCGTCCGGACAGGAAACCATGGCCGCAACCGGCAAGCGCCTATCGCAAGCGGGCGTCCGCCTGATCGTTTTGCTGCATGGCTCCATCATGGGAACCGACCTCTTCGGGGCGCAGCGATTGGATGACCTGGGAGGGCTCAAACGAGGCTACTCGCGAGGCGTGGCGGGACTCGATGCCCTCTTGGCTCTACTACGAGACGGCAGCAATGGCATTTCATCTCTGCCAGGGGGATTGAAACCACCGCTCCCGAACGATGACGCCACCAAGCGGCTACTCGATGAACAGATCGGGGATGCAGGCAATTTCACCAACGCTTACGTCGAGCTCATGAAACAGTCGCTCAACAAGGGCCTGGATCGTCCGATCCATTGCGTCCGCGAACTCTGGTCTTGCGAACACCATCACCTGGGCCGTGCCCTGGCAGCCATCTCGCTGCTCGGACGGCTGCGAGACTGGACCGAGACCCACAAGCTGGGCCAGGGAGATCGAATCCTTGTGCAGGCCCACGGACAGGCAGGCCTCGTCCTCGCCCTCGTCTCGAACCTCTTATGTCCATCCGCATCCAGCAGCAGGACGAGACTGTTCGATCTCCTGTCGGCTTTCGCTACTCAGACTAATCGACCGGACATCGCCGCGACCATCCAACGAATCGCGCCCTTCCTATCGGAGGGCACCCTCCTGAATGGAGCGACACTGGACGTCGTCACGTTCGGCATGCCGGTCCGATACGGATGGGACCTGTCGGGATTAGGCAAGCTGTTGCATATCGTCAACCATCGGAACCTGCGAACCGATGGCAAGACCTGGCTCGCAAAAATGGAATTGCCCCAGATCACGATGGAAATGCCGATTGCCTGGGGCGGAGATTATGTTCAGGAAATGGCCGTGGCAGGCAGCGATGCCGTGCCGGAAGCCGAAGCGGCGAAAACCGCGAACAAGGCTGTGTGGGAAATCGTTGAACCCTTCGACGGATTCGAACGATGGCTAGAATGTGCCAGGCGCGCCGTCCGTATCCCGAGCGAAGGGCTAGGCATGCTCGTCGACTACAAAGATTGCACCAGCTCAACCAACGTGCGCGACCACTACTTCGGCCACGCAGCCTATACCCGCCTCAACACCATGCTCTTCAACACGACAGAAATC
>ERZ1292640.1142-Hain-H43-02um-R1-1142-length-21971-cov-6_pt1 | contig 21971 bp, 19 predicted proteins | sample MGYA00564404_ERZ1292640 | MGnify/ENA primary metagenome ERZ1292640 (study PRJEB36523, sample SAMEA6512636) | groundwater metagenome | collected 2019-01-08 | study: AquaDiva: Metagenomics assemblies of 32 groundwater samples
GACAATTCTCGATACCGAGTTTGTTTAGCAGAATACAGGCTGTGCTTGGGAAAATCATATCCGGCGTGGTGGTGGCAACAATGATGAGATCAATGTCTTTATTGGTGACACCGGCCGCTTTCATGGCATTCTGGCTGGCGTATAATGCCAGATCACTGGCGACCTGATCATCCCGCGCAATATGCCGCTGAGTGATGCCCGTTCGCGTTCGTATCCATTCATCACTGGTATCCACCATGCTTTCCAGATCATGGTTAGTGAGTATCTTTTCTGGTAAATAGCTACCTGTTCCGATGATTCTTGAATACATTATTTTGTTGTTTTCTCTGGAGAAGTTTGAGAATGATGGGAAAGCTCTGCTACCCGCTCACTGATACGCCGCAACATTCCGCCACGCACTTCATCAGCCGCGCGTTTAATGGCAAAACCAAAAGCATACTTATCAGCGGAACCGTGGCTTTTAATGACGATACCACGTAAGCCCAATAAGCTGGCGCCGTTGTATTGGCGATGATCCACGCGGCGTTTAAAGGAGTTTATAACCGGCATCGCAATCACGCCAGCCAGTTTGGTCAGTAAATTACGCTTGAACTCCTCGCGTAAGTAGGTTGCCAACATTTGTGCCAGACCTTCTGAGGTTTTTAACGTGATGTTACCCACAAAACCATCACAAACTACGATATCGGTGGTCCCTTTGTAAATATCGTTACCCTCGACGTTACCATAAAAATTAAGCCCGCTATGACGTAATAATTCAGCCGCTTGTTTAACGATTTCATTTCCTTTGATTTCTTCTTCGCCAACGTTGAGCAATCCAACGCTGGGAGATAATTTATTTTCAACTGAGGATACCAAGGAAGCGCCCATGACTCCAAACTGAAGTAAGTGCTCTGCGGTGCAATCTACGTTGGCACCCAGATCCAATATATAAGTGTGACCGGTAATGGTGGGCAATATAACAGCGAGAGCCGGGCGATCCACGCCGGGGATTGTTTTTAGTACAAAACGGGAAGTCGCCAGTAATGCGCCTGTATTGCCTGCACTGATACAGGCTTGTGCTTCACCCGTTTTAACGAGATTAATGGCGACACGCATCGAAGAGTCTTTTTTACCACGCAAAGCCAGCGCAGGGGATTCATCCATACCGACGACTTCACTGGCTGGATGTAATCGAATTCTGGGACCTAATTCAGAATTTGCTGCCCGTAATTCTGCTTCGATAGCATCAGGAATGCCGACCATAATGACATTGGCTTCAGTGTCACGGCGCAGATAATCAACTGCAGATGGAACTGTTATATGAGGGCCATGATCGCCACCCATACAATCTATTGCTACAGTAATATCCAATTTCGGTGCTCTTATGGCTGGGAGAAACTATATATGCGCTTTTAGTGTAGCTAGTAGCAATAGATATTATTTTTAATCGTTTTTGGTTTTAACAACCTTCTTGCCACGATAGTATCCATTAGGGCTAATATGGTGACGTAAATGCACTTCCCCGGTGCTTGATTCTATGGCCAAAGGCGGATTAGTCAGAAAATCATGCGAGCGGTGCATGCCACGTTTCGAAGGGGATTTTTTATTTTGTTGGACTGCCATGCAATTAACTCCTTGAGTTCAATTCTTGTTTTTTAATGCTGCCAATGCTGCAAATGGGTGTGTTGCTTGTGTTTTGCCGATTAAATTATCTTCATTTGATGCCAGGTTATGCATGCTGCATTCACCCTCCGGGTGACATGATGAAATGGACAAACTGAGAATTATTTCGTCTTCAATTAAATCCAGCACATCCAACTCAGATGTTGCTAAAATGGCATCAACCGTATCGTCTTCATCGACCAGATCAAGTTCCGCTTCTTTTTCAACCAGTAACAAAAATGTCTGAAGATTGATGGTACGCGTTAATTTATCAAGGCAACGCTGGCAACGAAGATGCAATCTGCCGCTAATTTCCAAGTATAGACCGGGCTTGCCATCCTGATCAAACCGGCCGCAGACTTGATAAATCAGTTCGCCTTCGCTATCAAACAGAAAGTCATACAGACGCAAAAGCTCAACCGGCGGGATTTTACCATGATGTATGCCCGCATTACGTACAAAATCAAGAGAGTCTATCACAAATCGTACAGACATAAGGCGCGCATGTTATATTTTTTACCTTTAGGTGTCAAAAAATGCAGAAGGAAATTTTGAAAACACAACCTGTTACGGCTCAAAAAATTATTTTGGGATCTGGCTCGATTTATCGCAAGGAATTGCTTCAGCGTTTGCAAATTCCATTTGAAGCAATCAGCCCTCAAATTAATGAAACACCTTTGTTAAATGAATTACCGGAGGATACCGCTTCACGTTTGGCCGAGGCAAAAGCGCGTGCAGTCGCCGGAATTTATCCACAAGCGCTTATTATAGGCTCTGATCAAGTGGCAGTGCTAGGAGATTATCGTCTTGATAAGCCACTGAATCATGCCAATGCAACTGAGCAGCTACGACTGGTGCGAGGTAAAGAAGTTGTTTTTTACACGGCTTTATGCCTCCTGAACAGTTCTACCGATCAATTGCAAATGCGTGTCATTCCTTATTATGTGAAATTTCGGTCATTCAATGATGAACAGATTGAAAATTATTTGTTTAAGGAGCAGCCTTATCACTGCGCAGGGAGTGCAAAATCTGAAGGATTAGGTATTGCGCTCATTGAACGTATGACAGGGGATGATCCTAATGCACTGATTGGATTGCCATTGATTGCTTTGATCGATATGCTGGCGCATGAAGGAGTGACGGTTATCTGAAGTCGGAATTTTTACAAAAGCTTCTAAATTGCAAATATATGGATAATGTGAAATCATTATATCCGAGTGAAATTTTCACTGATCATAAAATTCGGATTCTATGAAGAAATACCCCGCTTATTCTGTTATCTTTATGCTGATTGTCAGCATACTGACGAATGGACTGAGTTTGTCTTTCAAGGGAGAAGTATTTGCTCATGAGTTGGATCATATCCGTCAGGCGCTGTCTGCTGATCCTGCGACACATCTGGAAATGCATCGAAACAATGCATCTTGGGATGGTGTTGATCTTGATGCGGCAACGCATTTGTGCTTGCATTCTGCAGGGCAATATCAACCGTTTTTCTTTAATTCCTTGCCGCTGATACCTGATCAGATAGCGACAGAAGTTCTGACTGTATTTATTTCTGCAATAATTCCTGAAACAATCCCGGATTTACCCCTACGTCCTCCTCGAAGCATCTCTTAAGCTAGGTTTTAAAACCGCGTTGTTTGTGGACTTTTCTTTGGACCATAACATCGCTAAAACGGGTCATCGCAGGTTTTTCGTGTGATCTGTTTTGTATAGGCTTAAGTTCACGCGGAGGAATTCTATGAAATTGAACGATCTGTCCATGACGCTATGCGATTGGGTATCGTCAAAATTACGAATCATATTGTTAGTTTTTGTCTTGTTACTGAGTTTTATCTCTCCGATAAAGGCCGGTACGGATTCTTTTAGTACTTCGTCTAATGGGAAAGGCTATTTAACTGGTTCGGTAGCGGGTGAAACGGGAAATGATCTTACTTTGCGTGATGCAGTTAATCTTGCATTACTCCACAATCCTGAATTGGCAGCTTTCTCCAAGGAAATGCGCGCATTGGAAGGGGCAACACTGCAAGCTGGATTACTCAGAAACCCGGAATTGCTTGTGAATGTTGAGAATCCAGGAAACGTACAAAAGCTTCAGGGTGACATCAATTCGTCTGAATCAGTATCTAAAGAAATAGTACAGCAACTGACGACTATTCGAGTAAGCCAGTTGATTGAACTGGGCGGAAAACGTGCGGCTCGGGTCAGTGCCGCTTTATTGGGTGAAGAGTTGGCTGCTAAAGATTACGAAAGCAGACGAGTGGAAATTATTGCCAGGGTCGCCAATGTGTTTACTGAAGTCTTGGCGGGCCAGGAACGGCTCAGATTGGCTGAGGAAACCAGACAGCTTGCACAGAACGTGGTTGATACTGTAACCAAGCGTGTACAGGCGGGTAAGGTGCCGCCTATTGAGGAAACCAGAGCTAATGTAGGTCTGTCGACTACGCGCATTGAACTGGAGCAAGCCCGGCGGGATTTAATCGCTGCGCGCAAGCGGCTGGCGTTGTTGTGGGATAGTTCTTCTCCGCAGTTTAATAAAGCTTTGGGAAATCTTGAAGTGTTGATTGCGCCTCCCCATTTTCAAAAACTGGAAGAGCGTGTTTTAGGGAATCCGGTGGCGCTTCGGGCCATGAAGAATATCGAACATCGTAAGGCTTTGCTGGAGGTTGAACAAACGCGCCGCATACCTAACCTGACTCTGAATGCAGGCGTGGTGCATCATGCAATGTTGGGTGGTAATACGGCTGTGGCGGGTTTGATGGTGCCATTGCCGTTATTCGATCGTAATCAAGGCAATATCAAAGAAGCCTATCAACGGATGGATAAAGCCGCTGATGAACAGGTGGCCACTGAATTACGGCTCAAAACAGAGCTTGCACAGTCTTATGAAACGATGTCAGCGGTATGGAATGAAATTAACATATTGCGTGATGAGATATTGCCTGGTGCCAAGAGTGCTTTTGATGTTACCCGCAGAGGTTACGAACTGGGAAGATTTGGCTTGCTGGAGTTGCTGGATGCGCAGCGCATTCTATTTCAGAACCAGCTCCTCTATGTGCGTGCACTTGCCAACTATCAGCGTCTTGTGAATGACATTGAACGCCTGATTGCAGCGCCTATCGATAGCATCAAGCCTAATCATGAAGTCAACATACGCCAGCCATAGTGGCGGGAAAAAGGTTAAGGACTAAATTATGAACAAAGCACGATTAATGCCAATCCTGATCGTGATTGCTATCGGGATGGTACTGGGCGGGTTGATTCTGACGCTGGATAAACCTTCTGCGGTTACAGCGGAAGCGGTGAATGCTGATGCCAATGAAAAACCGGGGGAAAATCAACCGGGTATTGGACCAAGGGGCGGCAAGTTGTTTACTGATAATGGCTTCGGCGTGGAACTGACTATCTTTGAAAAAGGCGTGCCGCCGCAATTCCGGATTTATCTCTATGAAAACGGCAAGCCGCTTCCTCCGGCTGCCGCAAAAATCGATATCACATTGGCCCGGCTGGGGGCACCGGTACAGCTTTTCAGGTTTACGTCCGAGGCCGATTACTTGTTGGGCGATCAAGTTGTTGAAGAACCGCATTCTTTTGACTTGGCAATTGCCGCTGAACGCAATGGTCAAACGTTTCGTTGGGGGCATAGACAGATCGAAGCGCGGCTGGAAATGACGGATGAAATGCTGAAGACGATCGGCGTTAAGATACAAACTGCCGGGCCAGCAGCCATAAAATCCACACTCAAGCTACCGGGCGAGATCGTGTTTAACCCCGATAGGATCGTGCAAGTGGTGCCGCGCTTGCCGGGTGTGGTTGTCGTGGTGAACTACGAGCCTGGGCAAATTGTGCAGAAAGGGGATGTGCTGGCGGTTATCGAAAGCCAAATGCTGGCGGATTTGCACAGTCAGTTTCTGGCCGCTCAGCGACGGCTGGGGTTGGCGCAAATTGTCCATGACCGGGAGAAGCTATTATGGGAGGAAAAGATCTCCGCCAAGCAGGATTATCTGGCTGCGCAATTGGTATTGAACGAGGCTAAGATCGCCTCCGATTTGGCTGCGGAAAAGCTGCGTGCATTAGGTGTACAACCAGACTCAAGATTACAAGCAAAAGATCTGACACGTTACGAAATCCATGCGCCCATTTCCGGACTCATCATTGCCAGAGCTGTTGCCTTGGGCGCGGCACTCAGAGACGATGTGACCATTTTTACCGTAGCCGATATGTCGACGGTGTGGACGGCCGTCACGGTATATCCGAAAGATCTGAATGTGGTCAGAGTCGGACAAAAAGCGTCGGTCAAAGCAACTGCGTTTGATGTCGAGGGCGAGGGAATTGTCACTTATATCACCGCATTGATCGGCGGACAGACTCGCACGGCCACGGCACGGGTCATCTTGGATAACCAGGATGGCCGGTGGCATCCCGGCATGTTTGTGAATATAGAATTGGTGTCCGATGAAATTGAGGTGCCGGTCGCGGTTTCGGCGCAAGCGATTCAGACATATCGTGACTGGACAGTGGTATTTGGCCGTTATGGCGATTATTTCGAAGCGCGCCCGCTGGAGCTGGGCCGAAGCGACGGCAAAATGGTGGAGGTGTTGAAAGGCCTAACCGCTGGCGAGCAATATGCGGCAGGCAATAGTTTTGCCATCAAAGCCGATATGGACAAGGCCGGAGCAACCCATGACCATTAAGCCAATAATCATGAAAAGAAACAATCCAAGGAAAAATCATGTTTGAACGTATTCTACGGATATCGATATATCAGCACGGGTTTGTTCTGGTGGCGGTGCTGGCGATGGCTGCTTTTGGCATATACAACTACCTGAAACTACCGATTGATGCAGTACCCGATATTACCAATGTGCAGGTGCAAATCAATACCACGGCAGCGGGTTATTCGCCATTGGAAGCTGAGCAGCGTATCACCTTTCCGATCGAGATGGCCATGTCGGGCCTTCCTAATCTCGAATACACCCGCTCCCTTTCGCGTTATGGCTTGTCGCAAGTCACGGTGATTTTTAAGGACGGTACTGATATTTATCTTGTCCGGCAATTGGTAAACCAGCGCATCCAGGAAGCCAGAAGCAGGTTGCCAGCCGGAATCATACCTACGATGGGGCCTATCTCCACGGGCTTGGGCGAAATTTTCATGTGGACTGTCAATGCTGAGAAAGATGCGCGCAAGCCGGATGGCACGTTGTACACGCCGACCGATTTACGCGAGATCGAAGACTGGATCATCAAGCCGCGCATGCGTATGGTGAAGGGTGTCACAGAAGTCAATTCCGTCGGCGGCTATGTCAAGCAATTTCATGTGACACCTTATCCAGAGAAATTGATTTCTTTGGGACTTACTTTGCAGGATCTGGTGGTTGCGTTGGAACGCAACAATCTCAATGTGGGTGCAGGTTATATTGAGAAAAGCGGCGAACAATATCTGGTCAGGGTGCCGGGGCAGGTGGCGAATCTGGCCGAAATCGGCGAGATTATTCTGGGCAGTAATCAAGGCGTGCCGGTACGGATCAAGAATGTGGCTGATGTGTTGATCGGCAAGGAATTACGCACGGGCGCCGCGACCCAAAATGGCAGGGAAGTGGTGCTGGGTACGGCGCATATGCTGATCGGGGAAAACAGCCGCACCGTTTCGCAGGCAGCGGCGGAGAAACTGGCCGAGATCAACCGCAGCCTGCCCGCCGGCGTGGTCGCAACCCCTGTTTATAACCGTACCACGCTGGTCGACAAAACCATCAGCACGGTTTCGAATAACTTGCTGGAAGGCGCCGCCCTGGTCATTGTGGTGTTGTTTGTGGCGCTTGGCAATTTACGCGCTGCCCTGATTACTGCACTCATTATTCCTCTCTCGATGTTGTTTACCATCAGCGGCATGGTGGCAAACAATGTGAGTGCCAACCTGCTGAGCCTGGGAGCGCTTGATTTTGGCATCATCGTCGACGGCGCCGTCATCATTGTCGAGAACTGTATTCGCCGGCTGGCGCTTGAGCAAGGGCGATTGGGGCGGGAATTGACGTCTGCCGAGCGCTTTGAAATCGTCTTTGATGCCTCCAAGGAAGTGAGGAAGGCATTGCTGTTCGGGCAGCTTATTATCATGGTGGTCTATCTGCCGGTGTTCGCGCTGTCCGGAGTGGAAGGCAAGATGTTTCATCCGATGGCTTTCACGGTGCTGCTGGCGTTATTGGGGGCCGTATTTCTCTCGGTAACATTCGTACCGGCGGCCGTCGCCATGTTTCTCTCCGGCAAAATGATGGAAAAAGAAGGGGCTACCGTGCTATGGGCCAAGAAAATCTACGCCCCTGCGTTGGACACCGCGATGAATAACAAGGGATTGACGGTTACCATTGCCGTTGTCACCGTGGCGTTGTCCCTCTTGCTGACAACGCGCATGGGCAGTGAATTTATTCCCAGCCTCGACGAAGAGGATATTGCATTGCATGCCATTCGCATTCCCGGCACAAGCCTGAGCACGGCCATTGAGATGCAGAATGAATTGGAAGAAACGATCAAAAAATTTCCCGAAGTCGAACGGGTATTTTCCAAAATTGGCACGGCTGAAATTGCCACCGATCCGATGCCGCCAAGCGTCGCGGATATTTTCATTATCATAAAACCGCAATCCGAATGGTCCGGCAAGTATCGCGACAAAGAGGAGTTGATCGCAGCCATGGAACAAGCGGTGCGGAAAGTGCCGGGCAACAATTATGAATTCACGCAACCGATACAAATGCGCTTTAACGAGCTGCTGTCCGGGGTGCGCGCGGATGTCGCGGTCAAAGTGTTTGGCGATGACCTTGACATCATGCTCAATCTTGCCGAACGGATTGAAAAGATCATCAAAGCCGTTCCCGGAGCAGCGGATGTGCGGGTGGAACAGATCACCGGCCTGCCGGTGCTGTCGATTCAGATGGACCGGACAAAAATGGCACGCTACGGCCTTAATGGCAGCGATGTGCAAGATGCCATCAATATTGCGGTCGGTGGCAGGACCGCCGGTTTAGTTTTTGAAGGCGATCGCCGTTTCGAGCTGCAAGTACGGCTACCCGAGCAACTGCGCGGCGATATTGAAACACTCAGACGGTTGCCGATTAAACTGCCTGTGTTGAACATGGGGGGTGGCCAGAATGCACCAGCCGCCGCTTTGCCTATCTACGTTGCGTTAGGCGAAGTGGCCGACCTCGAAATTGTCAAAGGCCCCAATCAAATCAGCCGCGAAAACGGCAAACGCCGGGTGGTGGTGACTGCAAATGTGCGCGGGCGGGACATCGGTTCTTTCGTCATGGAAGCGGAAGAACTCATCGAAAAGCAGATCAAAATTCCAGCCGGATACTGGTTGTCGTGGGGCGGGCAATTCGAGCAGTTGATCATGGCGGCAGAGCGCTTGCAGATTGTCATTCCCTTGGCGCTCGGATTGGTATTTTTCCTGCTGTACACCATGCTCGGCAGTTTTCGCGATAGCCTGCTGGTGTTCAGCGCGGTTCCGCTGGCTATCACCGGCGGCATTGTAGCGCTGTGGTTACGCGATATCCCCCTGTCGATTTCCGCCGGAGTGGGATTCATCGCCATGTCCGGGGTAGCGGTATTGGATGGCTTGGTGCTGCTGTCGTTTATCCGTGATCTGCGGCAACAAGGTTTTTCTCTGGACGAGTCCATCCGAACCGGATCTCTCTTGAGGCTGCGTCCGGTACTGATCACGACCTGGGTGGAATCGCTCGGATTCTTGCCGATGGCGCTCAGTACCAGCACCGGTGCCGAAGTGCAACGCACGCTGGCAACGGTAATGATCGGCAGTACACTCTCGCAATCACTTTTATCTTTGCTGGTTGTACCTGTGCTGTATCACCTTGTGCATCGCCGGGATAGTAAATGACCCAGCGCGCCATTCAATGTTGTGGACGCTATTCTACAATTGCAATCGCATTAAACGGGCGTGGATTTCTTTTTTCCGTCGCTTTCGTCGCGGGCTTTATTTTTCCGCCCAATAATCCGCCAATAATTCTTGGACCCAATCGGGAGCGGCATGTTGCAGAAAATTAATCTGACCATTACGGATGACAGCAACTTGCTGAAAAGGATTATCCGCGCGCGAATTATCCAGAATATAAACCTGATCGCATAACGGCAGTGTTTGCTTGATAAGCTTTAACTCTCTGGGAATCCGGCTGATCACTTTCTCATCCGGAACATAATGTCCGCCTTCGCTTACCCGCTGTGCTATGCGCGCCTGATTGAGTGCAACATCGCTTAGGTGGATAAATGCCAGAATGATTTCATAGCCAAGTGTTTTGGCTTGTGCGACAAAATCAATTTTTGAGGGATGCGAGAACACGGTTTCAAAGCAGAAGCTTCTGCCTTCCCGCAGCAATTGTAACCGCATCTGTCGCGCTAGTATGGCCGCATCGTAACTGTGCGATTCCGGGGCATGCGGATAAAGCAGTTTGGCTACGATGTCGGCATTCACAAACGGAATACCTTTTTTGGCTAATCGGGTGCGGTAAAAGGTGCTTTTACCTGCACCATTTCCACCGGCCAGCAGCCAAAGTTGTTTTTTTGTGCTCAAAGTGCTGTTTCATTTATTCCGATAAATACGCCGCCCTGAAATTTTCCTGTATTTATTGTGCCATCTGGATTAATCCGCTCCAGATATCCAGGGTGCGTTAACGAAACTTGGTACTTTACCGGGCTGCTTGTCACCGTTTGCGACAGTGTTCCACTCGCACGCTCAGTTTCCAGCGATTGAAATACTTCGCCGGAATCAATCGGTTCACTATGAACGGGTTCAATCCTGATTTTTGCCAGCCCTGCTGAAACCGACAGCAAGTCGTCCGGGTCCAGCATCTTGGACACGTTGCACCCAATTTCCGCCCAATATTCAATTTGCTCGGCCGTGCTGCGATGAAACCGTTCCCCCGTTAATGCCGCAGCCTGCATCAAATCTTCCTGCAAGCGGATCGGAGAAGCTGACTTTGCCATGGTTTTATCTCGTTGAGGAATAATAATCGTCTGATTGTAGCAGTTTGCTACAAGATTCTCCAGATTTGCTCAGCGGTAAATTCTCCAGCAATAATGGATCCTGGCATCGCGCGCAAAATCCTCGGGGATCATTGCTTTGCTGATGTCTTCGATAATCAAATCACTCAGTGCTTCCTGGTCCATCTTGAAACGGCGGAAGTTGGTCGAGAAATACAGGTTTCCGCCCGGCGCCAGCAGGGCTGCGGCGTTGCGGATCAGTTGCGCGTGGTCTTTCTGGATGTCGAAGACTTCGTCCATTTTCTTGGAATTGGAAAAGGTCGGCGGGTCGAGAAAGATCAGGTCGAACTGCGGTTTGGGTTTTGCGCTGGCTTGTCCGGCCAGCCATTGCAGGCAATTGGCGCGCACCAGCTTGTGATCGCCGCCGATGCCGTTGAGGACAAAATTCCGTCTCGCCCAATCCAGATAGGTGTTGGACATATCCACCGTGATGCTGGACGCCGCGCCGCCGACTGCCGCATGTACCGTGGCGCTGCCGGTGTAGGCGAATAAATTCAGGAAGCGTTTGCCCCTGGCTTGTTGCTGGATCAGTAAGCGCATCGGCCGGTGATCCAGGAACAAGCCGGTGTCCAGATAATCCTCGAAATTGACCCAGAATTTGCAGCCGCCTTCCTCAACCACATGAAAGTGGCGGGAGTCATCAAGCTTCTCGTATTGATCGGTGCTTTTCTGCTTGCGGCGGATCTTTAAAAACACCTGTCCGGCAGGAATGCCCAGTACCCTGGGTATTTCCGCCATTACGCCGGCCAGCCGTTGATTGGCCTTGAGAGGATCAACGGTTTTCGGCGATTCGTACTCCTGCACGTTGACCCAGGTCTGCTCACCTTGATACACATCCACGGCCACGGCGTATTCCGGCAGGTCGGCATCGTACAGCCGGTAGCAATGCACCTGATTCTGCTTGGCCCACTTGGCCAGTTTCTTCAGGTTCTTGCGCAAGCGGTTGGCGAACATTTCACTCTGGCTATCGGTCTGTCCGGTCTGGGCGCGGCGGCTGATGAGTTCGATGCGTTCCTGCTGGGATTTGGCTTTCGGTTCAAAGAAAGCTTTTTCCTCGATCGTGAAACGCAATAACTTGCACTCCAGCGCGCCGTTGAACAGCGTGACCGGCTTGTGCGAGCGGATGCCCAATCTGAATCCCAGTTCCGGATTGCCGATGATGATCGCCGCTTGCCAGCCGGTAAAGCGTTGTTTCAATACCTCGCCGAACTGGCGATAGAGCGCGGCGGTTTGTTCTTCATCGCCGAGCCGCTCGCCATACGGCGGGTTGCAGACGATTAATCCTTCCGGCCAGCTTTCCGCCGCGGAAGCAGCGGCGATGTCGCGCTTTTCGATGTGGATTTTGCCGGATAATCCGGCGTTTTCGATGTGCTGCAGCGCGGCATTGACGGTGTGGCGATCCTGATCGAAGCCGACGATGACCGGCAATTTGGCTAAGCCCGTCTGGCGGCGTTGCCGGGCATTATCCAGAATGTTTTGCCACAGCGCGGCATCGTGCTGCTTCCAGCCGGTAAAACCGAAATAATCGCGTTGCAAGCCCGGTGCGATATCCCCGGCGATCAGCGCGCCTTCCACCAGCAGCGTGCCGGAACCGCACATCGGATCAAGCAGCGAGCCGCCTTGCGCGGCGATTTCCGGCCAACCGGCGCGCAGCAGAATCGCCGCCGCCAGGTTTTCCTTGATCGGCGCGGCGATGCTGATATCCCGGTAACCGCGCTTATGCGAACTCTCGCCGGACAAATCCAGGCTCAACTGCGCGGTGTCGTTGTGCAGGTAGACATTGACGCGGATGCTGGGGCGCTCGGTATCGACATTGGGACGGCTGCCGAACTTGGCGCGCATCTGGTCGACGATGGCGTCTTTCACTTTGAGCGCGCCGAAATGCGTGTTGTTGATCGCCGCATTATTCTTGCTGCTGAACGATACCGCCAGGCTGTCGTCGGCGTTCAGATGCTCGCACCAGTCGATGCGTTGCACGCCATCATAAAGATCCTGCTGCGATTTCACCTCGAAGCTGCCGAGCAGCAATAGAACGCGGCTGGCGGTGCGCAACCATAAACAGGCTTGGTAAGCCATCGCCAGGTCGCCTTGAAAAGCCACGCCGGCCATTTTCTGCTGCACGTTTGTTCCGCCGAGCGCTTCGATTTCATTGGCGAGTATGCCTTCCATCGCTTTCGGCGTGGTGGCGAAGAGTTGGTATTGCGTCATGATTGGTTATGTGCTGAATAGCCGCGTAGGATACTCGAATGTGCTGCCATCGCGCTGGCTTTTTTGTATCGGATTCTCAGGGCATCACGGTGATCTTCTCGCGGGCATATTCCACCACCTGCCCGTTGCGGATCTTGCAGGTTTTGCGTAGCTCAACCTGACCGTTCACCATGACCTTACCCTTGGCGATCACAACCTTGGCTTCGCCACCGCTCCCGCACAGACCGGTGATCTTCAACAGATCATTCAATGCAATGGTGTCGCGGCCTTCGAGGCTGAATGTACTCATGGTTTGCCCTGTTTGAATTGGATGTAGATGGCTTCGACTTTTTCCCTGGCCCACGGTGTCCTGCGCAGAAACTTCAGACAGGATTTGATGCTGGGATCCTGTTTGAAGCAATGGATATCCACCTTTCCGGCCAATCCCTCCCAGCCGTATCGCGCATGCAGCTCGGTCAGCAGCGCCTCCAGGGTCACGCCATGTAAGGCATTCTTAGGTTGCGGGTGCTGGTTATTTTCGGGGGCGGGGCCGGGCATGGCATTTACCGGGTTGATAGTGAACAGCGGGTATTATACGTGCTGTATCCGTTGGAGCATAAGGCAATCGAATGGCTAACTTGCGGGGGAATTTCTTTGCGACGGATCTCTTTTGAAGGCGCGTACCAGTTTGTGCGGATCGATTGCGTGCCGCTGACTTTTGGCGGCGGATGCCCACCAGGTGAGCTGCGCGAAGGTTCTGCCAAAATAGCTGGCCCATTCTTTCGCATCAACCTGCGCGAGAAAATTTCCGTCTTCCGCGAGCACTTCATGCGCCTTGGGAATATGGATCATCGCTGAAACCGGCAAACAACCCAGTTCCGACAGAAAAGATCGCATGACCACCGCTGCTCTAGCACCGCCCCATTGCCCCGCCGAATAGGTGACGATCGCGCTGGGCTTGTACGAAAACAGCGAACTGCCGAAGTGATTGAGCAAATGCGCCAGGGCGGGACTCATCGAGTGATTGTATTCCGGACTCACCATGACATAGCCATCCGCCGCCGCGATTTTGTCCGCCAGGGACTGGAGCTGGGCGGGCGCCTTGCCCTGTGCGTAAGCAAAGTGGGGTTTGAATATCGGTCCAGGATCAAAATCGAGCGGATCGATCAGTTCTGCTGAAATGTCGTTTTGATGCATCTGCGCCAAACAAGCTCTTGCGACTCTTAGACCCAGGCGGGGAGGATTGGGGGGTGTACTATCGCGGACTGTGCCAAGGAAAATCAGGAGTTTCATCGATATTCTATGAGAAATTGGTATAACGTGGAGCTAAGGGGCGGGTGCGATAGCGACCGTCCCGCTTGAGCGCCATATTAGATTTCTTATCCATTAGGCAACAGAATCGGAACTGAGAACTTAATTCTGCTCGACGATGAATTAGTTGCATCAGATTTTCCTTGGGAGCCTAAGCCTACTGGGCCTACAAAGACACCTATACCACCCTTGGTTTCCGTGCCTTCAGTAGTTGTAACTGCAACATCAAATTCAATTTGCTGTACAGGTTGACCATTTTCTGAGTTCCATATCTGCAAGCCATGGTCAGTTCTAAAAGTAATCGAACTAGAATTGATCGAACCTCCCTTTTCCTTGTAATACTTCTGAGCCTCTACAACCCCATCGACAATTTCCTTTAATGTTTCTGCCACGAAATCTTTAAGCTTCATAGTATGTTCCTTTGAAATCTAACGTGATGTATACGACATGATTTGTCCAATAATACTTAGCAAGTGTCGTGCAATCATGATTAAGAATCGATATCTTGTTGTTAAAACTTATTAAAGTTTATAGTAATCAGATGAATTATGTCAGCGAATACGACATCGCCGTTTACAACAAAAAAATAGTCGCCAGACCCAGAAAAATAAAGAACCCACCACTGTCCGTCACAGCGGTGATCATCACGCTGGAGCCGATAGCCGGGTCGCGGCCGAATTTGCGCAGGGTCAGCGGGATCAGGACGCCGAGCAGCGCTGCCAGCAGCAGATTCAGCACCAGCGCCAAGGTCATCACCAGACCCAGTTCGGCATTCTGATAAATGGCAAAGGTGAACAGGCCGACGATGGTTCCCCATAGCAGGCCGTTGACGATGCTGACGCCGACTTCCTTGGTGATCAGCTTCCAGGCGCTGCTGGTGTTGATCTGGTCCAGCGCCAGCGCGCGCACGATCATGGTGATGGTCTGGTTGCCGGAGTTACCGCCGATGCCGGCGATAATGGGCATCAGCGCGGCGAGCGCCACCAGTTTTTCGATCGAGTCTTCAAACACGCCGATGACGCGGGAAGCGATAAAAGCGGTGACCAGATTAATGGCCAGCCACACCCAACGGTTCTTAACGCTCTTTAGAACCGGCGCAAAGAGGTCTTCCTCTTCACTCAAGCCGGCCAGATTCAGCGCTTCGTTCTCTGCTTTGGCGCGGATAAAATCGATCACGGTGTTGACCGTGACGCGGCCGAGCAGCTTGTCGGTATCATCGACCACGGAGGCTGAAACCAGGTCATAGCGTTCAAATGCGTTAGCCGCCTGCTGGGCGACATCGTCCGGGTGCAGTTTGATCATTTCCTTGGTCATCACTTCTGCAACCAGGGTGTCCGGGTCGCTGACCAATAACCGGTTGATCAGTAATACGCCTTTTAACTGTTCGTTCCGGTCGACAACAAAGAGCTGATCGGTGTGATCCGGCATTTCCTCCAGCCGGCGCAAATAACGCAGAACCACTTCCAGCCGGATATCTTCACGGATGGTGATGACATCGAAATCCATTAAGGCGCCGACGGAGTCCTCCGGATACGACATGGCCGCGCGCAGTTGCTCGCGTTCTTCAATGGGCAGTGAGCGGAAAACATCATCCATCACTTGCTGCGGCAAATCCGGCGCGAGATCGGCAATCTCGTCGGCATCCAGATATTCCGTCGCTGCCACCAATTCCTGATTGTGCATGTCGGTGATCAGGGTGGCGCGGACGGCGTCGGAGGTTTCGAGCAATACTTCACCGTCCCGGTCCGTTTTGACCATGCCCCAGATCAAGAGCCGGTCTTCCAGCGGCAGCGCTTCCAGGATATGGGCAATATCGGCAGGGTGGAGTTGATCCAGCAAATGCTGTAGCTCGGTCAGATTTTGTTTCTGTACAGAGGATCCGGCCAGTGATTGATCCGGGGTATCCTGCAAATTAACCAGCCCTTCGACTAATTTGTATTTGCGTAACAGATAAGTGACCTGATGTAACGGGGTCTGGGAGTTCTCGTTGTCATTGTTATTATGGGTTTCGGTCATAACGGATTATCCGATAGCAAAACAGCCTGTATTATTTTGAGTAGATTCAATAGGGTTTATATACGGAACAGTTTGCGGTTTGATGACTGAAAAGTATAAACCTCAGTATTGTATCAATACCATTAAATTATCGGGTGGGCGATGAGATAATTTAAAATGGCTTGATAAAACTTCGGCAGAATGTCATTGCGTTAGAAGATCGTCTGCAAATACAGGACTGGACTCAGATCTGTGATTTCAGCAAGGCAATCACAGGCTTTGTCCGGGGTCTGATGCCGCGCCATAAAAAGAAGGATTCGGCCGCTTGTTCGACCAGCATGCCGATACCGTCCGCCAAGTGACGCGCGCCGTTTTGTTGTGCGAATTTGAGAAAACGGGTGGGTTCATGGCTGTACATCATGTCGTAGGCGAGGGCATCAGCCGCAAAAATATGAGCCGGCAATTCGGGCAGTGCATTGTGCAGGCTGGCGGAGGTTGCATTGATGATGATGTCAAAGCGTTCATCCGGGAAACTCATGAAATCACCCGCCACAACATTCCCGCAGGAAACAAACTGTTGCTGTAATGCTTCTGCTTTATCGGGTGTGCGGTTGGCAATGGCCAGCATAAATGGTTTTTGCTGCAGCAGCGGCAGTATGACTCCGCGTGCTGCGCCGCCTGCGCCCATGAGCAGTATGCGTTTGGTGGCAAGGGGAATTCCCAGGTTCCATGTTATGTCGCGTACTAATCCTGCGCCGTCGGTGTTGTCACCGAGAATTTCATCGTTTTCAAATTTAAGGGTATTGACTGCCTGAGCGATGGTTGCGCGCTCGGTCAAGCGCGTGGATAGCTGGTAGGCTTCCAGCTTGAAGGGCACCGTCACATTCAAACCTTTGCCGCCTTGTTGGCGGAAGTTTGAGACCACTGTCTGGAAACTATCAAGCGGAGCCAGGATGGCGGTATATTGCATGGATTGATGGGTTTGTTGCGAGAAAGCGGTGTGAATGAGTGGTGACTTACTGTGTGAAATGGGATTGCCGATAACAGCGTAAGAATCAAGCATGGGTGGAAAGATTTTGGGTTGAGTTCGGGTTGAACATTGATTTCAATAAACCATGGGTCACTATTGACTCAGCAGCCTATCGGAAGGCGCAAATACCCAGGTGCGGGTAATATGCAAGATATCGGTATCTTCACTGATATTCGGCGGAAAAGGGGCAAATCCACCTTGCCCGGAGAGTTTCACAATGTTGATGGCGGCCTCATCCAGAATCTTTTCTCCAGAGGAACGATTGATTTCAATCGATTCCAGGCTGCCGTCCGACCGGATGCTGACCGTGAGCTGCAAATTGCCATAGAGCTTCCCTTTTCTGGCGGCTTCGGGATAATTCAAATTGCCGATGCGCTCGACTTTAATGCGCCAATCCTCTACATAACGGGCAAAGCGGTATTCTCTGGTACGCGCACCGACAAATTTTCTTTTGGGGCGCTTCTGGTAATTATCATGATCTTGATCGATTTGTGCGCTCAAACGGGCGATATCAAGGCTGCGTTGCAATAAATCAGCGGCATCCATGGTGATCAGTTTCTTTTCGGTTTCATTGTTTTGTGCGCTGGGTTGTTGGATTTGCTGTGTATTATCCAGAACAGTCATCAATTCTTGCGCTTCCAGTTCCAGTTGCTTGATTTTTTGTTGTGTTGTGCGGTCATCGGTCAATGGTTTGCTTTTGGGCAATACGGGGAACGGCGTTTTCGCGCGGCGATCATCATCCGTATTTCCACCGCCATCCAGATTATCCTGCGCAAGCAGCTCAGTCTTTGCCGGCTGGGTCTGGGTTTTGTTGTTAACCAGTACCACTTCCAGGGATGTGGCAATTTTGTCAAAATTGGGTTGCGGGAATTGAAAAGCCACGCCGAAAAGCAGGGTGAGATGCAAAAGCAGCGAAACGGCCATCGCTACAGACAGGCGATTGGCCAGAGGGTGTTGATAACTACTGGATACCGTAGGTGTAGTTTCGTATGTATGGGTAGTAACAGCCAAAGGATCAAGCCTTGAAAATTAAGTCTAAACTACTGGCTACAATCATATTATTGTAGGCAACAACTATCGACTTGTCACATGATTAATCAGGAATTCCTGGGAGATCGATTTATACCTCCTGTTTTTGCAGGAATTCCGCCAGCAAGCTGCGCTCAAACAGGTCTATTTCTGATAATTTCAGCTTAACGCAGGTGCCCGGCGGCATTTCCGGTAGCGAGGGTACCCGTGTTACGAGCGGGATGTGATCCAGTTTCACCAAATTTTCTTTAATGACCTGCGCATGGATGGTCTGAATCTTTTCCTGCAATAACCAGCGCAAACACCAATAGCGTTCCATCGCCCGCTGGAATTCACCATAGATACCGTAGGCAACTTCAAAGTTGCTCATCGCTATTAAAAGACTGCTGCTTTCCCTGGTATAAGGAGGCGCTTCATTACGCAGCAAGGCAATGATCTGCCGCTGGTTGATCAGATCAACATAGCGTCTCATGGGCGAACTGCTCCAGGCGTATTGTGAGACGCCGAGTCCTTGGTGGGGTGCGGGTGACGTGCTCATTTTCACTTTACCATTGGCCTGGCTGCGAAAGATGCCTGTGATATTGGCGTCGGTAAGCTGCCTGCCCCACTCCGTATTGACATAAATCATCAGCTCGGACACCACCTTATCAATGGGTGATCCCCGTCGCCGCTCGCTGATCGTGACGTGGTCATTTTTGATTTCAAAGCTATAATCAATTTTGTCATTATTGATATCGTTGGCTTTGCCGCGCTGATGTTCCATCTTGCAGGCGAATTGCCACAATAAGCGCAATTCCTTGCTAAAGGTGTGCTCAAAATCCCCTTTGCTTAATGTGGCTTCATTGAAATGCTGTTCCAGCAGGTTGTGACGCAAATTGGATGCAATTTTTACCTTTTCAATCCGGCTCTCGGTGCCTGTAACCGTGAAATCATCCGATACATCAAGATATAAAGAAAGCACCGGGCACAATTGGTTTTCAGCTAATGTGAAGTGATTGATAGCTGCGCCCGGCAGCATGGTGATTTTGTTTCCAGGCAGATAAACCGTTGACAGGCGCATAGCGGCGATTCTATCCAGTTCTGATTCAGGGTCGATCCCCAGCGCGGGTACGGCAATATGAATGCCAATCCGGAAACTGCCCAGCGCCAGGGGTGTTACAGAAAAGGCATCGTCAATTTCTGTCGTTGAAGCATCATCGATACTAAATGCAGCCACATCTGCAACGGGTAAGCCGGCTAAGTCATTGGATATTTGTTGTGTATCCAGATCACCAAAACCGGTCCCCTCAGGAAAATGTTCCCAGATAAATTGATTAAAATGATAATCGTGTGAGGATGGAATGGCTCCACAATTTTCCATCAGCCTTGCGACGGTGAGTTTTTTCTCTGTGCAGACGGCTTCGAGCGCTTTCCATTCGATTGAATTCTTATCCGGTTTATAGAGTAAGTTGGGTATATGCGGGTTAAATTCTTCGGGCAGAATAAATTGATTTAATTGATCAACATAGCGTGCTTGTTGCGCGGCCTTCAGGCGTTTTTTTTCCTGACCGGCTAAAGCCGATTTAAGTGCATCCGGCGGGGCTGCTTTGTAGCGGCCGTGTCCCTTTTTATAGAAATACATGGGAGCATTCTGAAGCAGCAGCAATGTGGCTGCAGCTTCAACCGGACTGGGTGCATGACCAAAGTAATCCGCAGCCAGGGCGTCGCTGGCAAATTCCGTATCATTCATACAGCATTCCCAGAGAAAATCCGGGTCCAGTTCATCGGCTACTTTTTGCACATGATTCATGAATTCGGATAAAGGCGGGGCATCAAATCGAAACAACACGGATGCCGCTTTGATCTTCGAGCGCTTGCCATGCACCGCCTCTATTTGCAACGAGGTATTGTTGTCTGCAAGTATGGCGCCTACCTTAAAGGTTCCAGCTTCTTCATAAAAAACATTCATGAGATTGCTTTTATAATTACAGTTGGATAATTAGAACATAGTTGTTGCATTGAGAAAGATGGGTCTGTCATCGGAAAAATTAAGGGCTTTAATATACCCTTCGGGAAAATTGTTCTGTAATGGTTAAAGCCTATCGGGTACTACATTATATACGAGACGTTTGATGAAGATGAAAAAGGGTGGACAATTGTCACCAATAATAGTGCCAATATTTTTTCAATGATTTGGCCGCGCATGTTTATATGGCCTGGAACAGTAAGGCTCAATCAAAAAAGAGGAAGTTATGAGAGTTATTCGTGTTATTTTGTTTTTAGCCAGCGTATTTTTACTCCTCGGTGCATGCACTCCTAAAAAAATACCCTCAAATTCAGATCCGGCGGCAGATATCAAACATTGGGCGTTCAAAACGGGTGTGCCCTTGTTGACGGGTTTGGGTGACTATCACCATTCCGTAACGACTGACAATCCAGTAACGCAGCGCTATTTTGATCAAGGATTGGTGATGAGCTTTGCGTTTAACCATAGCGAATCCATACGTGCATTCCGGGCTGCCCGGATGCTTGATGAGCATTGCGCCATGTGCTACTGGGGCGAGGCTTTGGCGCTGGGGCCGAATATTAATGTGACCAGCAATGGACAGGTTGTTCTGGAAGAAGAAGCACATAACCAAGCTTACACAGCGATTCAAAAAGCAATCAGCTTAAATGCGAAAGTGAGTGAGAAAGAACGCGATTATATTGATGCATTGGCGGTGCGCTATAGCAATGATGCTTCAATACCCAGGAGTGATCTGGATGAAGCCTACCTGCAGGCGATGCGTCATCTTTTCCAGAAATATCCAGGAGATGATGACGTGGCTGCACTGTATGCCGAATCCATGATGAATACCATGCCTTGGAATTACTGGGTGAATCCTGAAACACCGAAAGCGTTGACGGTTGAAGTCATTGATGTTTTGGAAACCGTTCTGCAACGCTCACCACGGCATCCACTGGCCATTCATTTATACATTCACGCAGTCGAAGCCTCGTCAAAGCCTGAGCGCGCGGAACGTGCTGCGGATACATTGCGTGATCTGGTGCCGGGTGCCGGCCATTTGGTGCATATGCCCTCACATATTTATTGGCGTGTTGGACGCTATGGCGATGCATCGGAAGCAAATTTTAAGGCGGCTGCTATTGATGAAGCGTATATCGCTGCTTGTCATACACCAGGTTTTTATGCTGCCGCTTATTATCCTCATAATCTTCATTTTCTATGGGCGGCGTATAGTATGGAAGGCCGTAGTCAGGCGGCTATTGAGACAGCACAGAGGGTTGCTGCCAGTGTTTCACTTAAAATGATTGAGCATTATCCGGCGGTTGAGTTTTTTAAAACAATACCCTTACTGGCATTCATCAATTTTGGCCGGTGGCATGATGTACTGATGCAGCCGCCCCCGCCAGCCCATTTGGAATTCTCGAATGGCATCTGGCGCTATGCCCGTGCCATAGCGCATGCGAAACTGGGTGATCTGGATGCGGCGCGTGCAGAGTATTCGGTACTTGCGGCCATACGTGAAACGGCCAATCTGGCCTTGCTGGATACGAAGGATTATCCGGCAACTTTGCTATTACAAATCGCGGATCAATTGGTGCAAGGCGAAGTTTCTATGGCGCAAAGAGATTATGCAAAAGCGATCACTGCTTTTAAGGCGGCTGTCGTTTTCCAGAATCAATTGCCATACACTGAGCCGCCATTCTGGTACTACCCCACCCAGCTTTCATTGGGTAAGGCTTTGCT
>ERZ1292640.1143-Hain-H43-02um-R1-1143-length-21971-cov-5_pt1 | contig 21971 bp, 20 predicted proteins | sample MGYA00564404_ERZ1292640 | MGnify/ENA primary metagenome ERZ1292640 (study PRJEB36523, sample SAMEA6512636) | groundwater metagenome | collected 2019-01-08 | study: AquaDiva: Metagenomics assemblies of 32 groundwater samples
GATCATGGATTCAGTAAAGGGATCACCTCCGACCCGCCCTGAGGCGATTTCCGCGCGTATGTCGCGATCACTTAGTAGCACGCGCTGAACCTTATCCCTTAAAGGCTTCTTTTCCGAGGAGAACACAGTAGATCTGCGCGCTTTGGCTTGCATAAGTTACTGGTGGGTAGCAAAATCACCCCATGAGCCATTACATCGCCAATCTCCGCGACATTGAATTCTGCCTCTTTGATCTTCTTGAGCGCGACAAAGTTATGGGTACCTCGCTCTACTCCGATGTCGATCGCGATACTGCGATGGGAATGCTTGAAGAGATGAAGCGTTTATGTGAAAACGATCTCGCCGAATCTTTTATTGAGGGCGATCGTCTTGGAACTATTTTTGATAAAGCAACTGGCGATGTGACCGTCCCGGCAAGTTTTAAAAAATCTTACGATGCATATGTTGATGGCGAATGGTGGCGCTTAGATGCACCTGTTGATCTTGGTGGAATGAAGATTCCTCCATCGGTGCGTTGGGCAATTGCCGAGATGGTTTTAGGTTCTAACCCCGCAGTTCATATTTACGCATCGGGTTACGCCTTTGCCCAAGTTGCATATGTCCTTGGTACTCCTGAACAAAAGCAGATTGCAAAGCTTATGGTTGATCGCCATTGGGGCGCAACTATGCAGTTAACTGAACCTGATGCGGGATCAGATGTTGGCGCTGGCCGTAGCAAGGCCGTGCAGCAAGCAGATGGAACCTGGCACATCACTGGAACAAAGAGATTTATTACATCGGGAGATGCCGATCTTTATGAAAACATCGTGCACTTTGTTCTTGCGCGCCGCGAAGGTGGTGGACCTGGCACAAAAGGGCTTTCACTATTTTTAATTCCGAAGTTTATGTTTAATCATGAAACTGGCGAACTTGGAAAACGTAATGGAATTTTCGTAACAAATGTTGAGAAGAAGATGGGGCTCAATGTCTCATCAACCTGTGAAATGAATTTGGGAGAACATGAACCGGCCGTTGGTTATCTACTTGGTGACGTGCACCAAGGTATCGCGCAGATGTTTAAAGTTATTGAGTTTGCACGCATGATGGTTGGTACTAAAGCGATTGCAACGCTATCTGCCGGTTATCAGCAAGCACTTAGTTATGCCAAAGTGCGTGTGCAAGGCGGCGACATGAAGGTGATGAACGATAAAGCTAGTCCGCGTGTCACCATTATTCATCACCCCGATGTACGTCGCTCATTAATGGTTCAAAAGTCATACTCTGAAGGTATGCGGGCGTTAGTGCTGTATACCGCCTCAATTCAAGATGAAATTGAGCTTGCAGAACAAGATGGAGATGCTGACCACCTTGCCGACATGATTGCGCGTAATGATTTAATGCTGCCAATTGTGAAGGGTTACGGCTCCGAAAAGTCCTGGACAATTCTTGGAACTGAATCCTTGCAAACCTTTGGAGGTTCGGGCTTTACGCAAGACTGGCCATTAGAACAGTATGTTCGCGATGCAAAGATCGACACCTTGTATGAAGGAACAACTGCAATTCAAGGCTTAGATTTCTTCTTCCGTAAGATCGTTAAAGATGGCGGTCGGGCAATTGGTCTGCTTGGTAAAGAGATTCAAAAGTTCGCCGAATCTGGCGGCGCTCACACTCAAGAAAAAGCTGCGCTCTTTACCGCACTCGGCAATCTCAATGGAATCATCTCAGTTCTCATCACTCATGCTATGGAATCACAGGAAGATCCAGAGAAGATTTATACCGTTGGTCTAAACACCTCTCGCTGCCTTATGGCAGTTGGCGACATTATTACCGCTTGGTTATTGATTCGTCAGGCCGATATTGCCGCAGAGAAATTACCGAATGCAGGCAAAGATAGCGATTTTTATACGGGAAAAATTGCATCTGCACAGTTCTTTGTCACTAACTTTTTGCCACAAATTGCCGCTGATCGTGTGATAGTTGAGGCGACTAATGGTTCAATCATGGATATTCCAGAAAGCGCCTTTTAAACCACTACTCTTACCGGGTGTTTACGAAATTCAAAGGTGAGATTCTCACTCTCTTAGGTGCGATTCTCTTTTCCTTTAATGGAATCGTTGCGAAGTTAATTCTTACCGACGGAGTTTCGTCGATGCGCCTAACCCAGGTGCGCTGTGGCGGGGCTTTTATTATTCTTGGAGGCTATATCTTCCTGCGTTACCGTGAAAAACTGCGCACGACCATGGCTGAGCTTCCACATTTGGCGATTTATGGAGTAGTGGGATTTTTAGCGGTACAAGCCCTTTATTTTGTAGCTATCTCGCGCTTGCACGTGAGTATTGCTCTGATTATGGAGTTCACCGCGCCAATCTGGATCGTCATATGGCTGCGATATGTGAAAAAGAAGTACGTGCCCCCACTAATGTGGATCGCGATTTTTATGGCTTTTAGTGGCCTTGTCTTGATCGCCCAAGTGTGGAAGGGAAGTACGTTAGATCCGATAGGTGTTATCGCCGCCCTTGCCGATGGAATTATGTTGGCTACTTTCTTTCTACTGGGAGAAAAACTCACTGCTAAACGCGATGTTGAATCGCTTATGGTCTATGGCTTTGGTTTTGCATCCTTAGTTTTAGCGATCACGATGCCTTTGTGGTCATTTCCAACTGAGATCTTTACGCAGAGTATGAATTTACAGGGTCGCTTTGCCGCTTACAACGTTTCTGGATGGGTGCTGATCGCTTGGGTCATCATCATGGGAACTATCGTTCCTTACTTACTTGTTGTGAATGGATTAAAGCTTTTATCGGCATCCACGAGCAGTGTGATGGGTATGAGCGAACCGGTATTAGCTGGGGTTTTTGCGTGGCTCTGGTTGTCGGAAAATTGGGGAACAATTCAATTAATTGGTGGAGTAGTCGTGATTACTGGAATTGTATTAGCTGATAAAGCACGAATTGCCGCACATTAATTATTAATTAACTAATTTCCGCTAGTTAATTTCCGCTAGTTAATTTCCAAAATTATTGTTGTCGTCGGGAGTTGCCGCTTCGCGCTGTTGTGTCCAGTCTGTACCGGAGCCAGGGTTCTGAGGCATGTCAAAGAAACGCGCATAGTGCAGTTGTGCAGAGACTGTAATTGTGCGCGTTGGTCCGTTACGGTGTTTAGCAACGATTAAATCAGCCTCGCCTGTTCGGTTTGCTTGATCGTACATATCATCACGGTGTAACAAGATAACTACGTCGGCATCTTGTTCAATCGAACCGGATTCACGTAAATCAGAGAGCATTGGTTTTTTATCACTGCGTTGTTCGGGGGAACGGTTGAGCTGTGAAATCGCAATAACTGGAATATCTAACTCTTTAGCCATTAACTTTAATTGACGTGAAAATTCAGAGACCTCTTGCTGACGGTTTTCAACTTTCTTGCCCGATGACATCAGCTGTAAGTAGTCAATTACAATGAGTTTAAGGTTGTGGCGCTGCTTTAGACGACGGGCCTTTGCTCTGATCTCCATCATGGAAAGATTAGGTGAGTCATCGATAAATAATGGTGCCTCTGAGATTTCTCCCATTCGGCGTGCCAGACGTGACCACTCATCGTCGGATAATGTACCTGCGCGAATATTATTTAAGCCAACGCGGGCTTCGGCCGATAACATACGCATGGTAATTTCAGATTTCGACATTTCAAGAGAAAAAATAACCGATGTTAAACCATTTGAAATTGATGCATGGCGCGCAATATCTAAACCGAGAGTTGACTTACCCATTGCAGGACGCGCCGCGAGAATAATCATGTTACCTGGATGGAAGCCATGTGTTAACGCGTCGAGATCTTTAAAACCAGTCTTAATACCTTCAACACCAATGCCTTTAGAAATCGCTTCAATCTCATCGAGAGCCTGTGGTAATAACGTTGAGAGTTGTACGTAATCCTCGGATGATCTACGTTCGGTAACTGCATAGACCTCGGCCTGCGCTTGGTCGACCATGTCATCGACTTCGCCTTCGGATGTATAACCGAGTTGCACAATCTTTGTACCGGCTTCAACCAATCGGCGCATGATTGCATGCTCGCGAACAATCTTTGCGTAGTACCCCGCATTGGCTGCCGTGGGTACCGATGAGATGAGAGTATGTAGATATGGCGCACCACCGGCACGAGCAATATCTCCGCGCTTAGTTAGCTCTGCTGAAACCGTAACTGCATCTGCAGGTTCTCCGCGGCCATACAAATCGATAATCGCATCGTAAATTAACTCGTGTGCCGGCCGATAAAAATCACGATCGCGAATAATCTCAATTACATCGGCAATCGCATCTTTCGATAACAACATTCCGCCGAGAACTGATTGCTCTGCAATTAAATCTTGAGGTGGTGTTCGTTCGAACTCGGTACCAATGGAGGAGATACTCAGATCGCGGGATGGACGATTGTTTGGAAGTTCTGCGATGCTCACGCGTATAGCCTCCCACTGACCACTGACGTCCTGACTCCGTGTGCTCAACTTAAACGTGAGCCCCTATCGCAGGCGAGAAACTCTTTTTGGCGATGGGGATAAGGTGTGGGTAACTGGGTGGATAACTCTGTTTTTCTGTGCAGGAAGCGGTGGATGGACTGTGGATAAACCTTTGGTTTAACTCAGTTTTTGGGCAAAGGTGCAGGTCAGAGGCGATTTCTATACACACAGGACTGTGGAGAAAAGTATTTTTTCCCATCCTACATAGTGAGATTACGTGCGAATTCGCGCATTATCTGGATCGAAAAGAGGCTCAGCCGTGATCACTCCTGGGGACCATATCCCGAAGAGCTCAACGCCAACGGCCGTTCCTGGTTCAGAGTATTCGACCGGTAGGTATGCGTAGGCGATGGCCTTATTAATTGTGTAGCCCTGACCACCGGATTTAATACGTCCAACTATTTTATTATCAATTCGAATCGGCTCAGAGCCAAAAGGAACCGATGTTATGTCGTCGAAAATAATTGCAACTAACTTTCTTATTTGGTTTTCCTTAGCTGCTACCGCTGCAGCTTTGCCGTGGAAGTTTTCCTTTTTTAGCGAGACTGCGAAGCCAAGACCGGCTTCATAAGGATTGGTTTCAGTATTAATCTCACCTGCCCACGCCCGATAACCTTTTTCTAAACGTAAAGATTCAATTGCGCGATAACCACAGGGGATTAAACCTAAATCTTGTCCAGCGCCAATAATCTCTTTCCATAGGTTTAGTCCATTGGCAACCGGTGCGTAAATCTCCCAACCGAGTTCGCCAACATAAGTAATTCGAGTTGCACGAACTTTTATATCAGCGAGTGTAATTTCCTGAGAGGTCATAAATGGAAAAGCTGTATGGTTCAAATCGGAAGTGGTCAAAGATTGCAAAATCGCACGGGAGTTTGGTCCCATGATTCCAAAGCAGGTTAGTTCACGAGTGATATTTGTGATCTCCACTCCATCAAAATTAAACTCCCGACGAATTTTCTCTAGCCATCCAAAATCATGGGTTGCAAAGGCTGTGCCAGTGATAATCATGAACTCGTTGTCGCCAGTTTGTGTAACGGTGTAATCTGATTCGATTCCACCCTTTGAATTGAGGGCCTGCGTGTAAACCGTTTTGCCAACTCCTTTAACTACGTTATTAGCACAGACAAAATTTAGAAATTCAGCGGCTCGAACTCCGCTAATGCGTGCTTTGGCAAAACTCGACTCATCAAATAAACCTGCAGCGCTTCGTGTCGCATGGTGTTCTACTTGAACTGCAGATGACCAGTTTTTTCCGAGCCATCCGATAGGGCGTAGGGCTTCATCGCCGCTATTGGTTGAGTAGTAATTAACGCGCTCCCACGAGGCTTTTTCACCAAAAACTGCGCCATTAGCGCTGTGCCATCCATAGACAGGAGATGTGAACTTTGGACGTGCAGTTTTTCGTTCTTCGCCCGGGTAATGAATGTCGTAATACTCTTCATAGTTTTCAGTGATGCGCTGCAAAGTAAAATCAGGTGATTCATAGGATGCACCAAAGCGTTTAATATCCATGTGCCATAAGTCCATAGTTGGTTCGCCGGCAACGATCCATTCAGCAACAACTTTTCCAATTCCGCCAGCGCCCGCGATTCCGTGGGCACAGAAACCGGCAGCGACGAAAAATCCGCCGACAGAAGTTTCGCCTAAACAGAACTCATTATCGGGAGTAAAGCCTTCGGGGCCGTTAATAAAGTTTTTAATGCCAACCTCAGCCATTTTCGGTACTCGTTTTTGTGAAGCTTCAGCAATCTCGTAAAATCGATCCCAATCTTCAGGCAGCAAAGTATTGTTAAAGTTTGCCGGAATATCATCAAAATTATTGTAATCGGCCGACCACGCCTTTGAGTTTCTCTCGTAGCCGCCCATAAGCAAACCCGATACCTCTTGACGAAAGTAAATTAAATTGTCTGGATCGCGCAGTGATGGCAAGAATGGAGCATCATCGGCCATAAAGTTATCGGTAATTAAATATTGATGACTCATTGGAACAATAGGGATTCGTACGTCCACCATTCGGCCGATTTGTGGTGCGTACATTCCGCCACAGTTAACAACTATTTCGCACTCGATCTCACCTTTATCGGTGACGACACTGCTGACTCGACCTTTCATTGTTTTAATTTCTAGCACGCGCGTGTGGGTAAATATCTGTACACCATTCTTACGTGCACCTGCTGCCAACGCCATCGCTAACTGTGAAGGATCTACTTGGCCATCAGAGCCCATATAACAGGCGCCGACAACGCCATCTAAGTCGATGAGTGGAAAAAGGTTCTGCGCCTCTTGAGGTGAGATCTCATGTAAATCGAGACCAAATGTCTTAGCCCACCCAATTTGGCGGCGAATCTCTTGCATGCGCTCGGGCGAGGAGGCCAATTTAATGCTGCCACACTCGCGCCAGCTTGGAGGCGTGTCCGTTGTCTGAAGCTTTCGATATAAATCTACGGAGTGCATGTTCATTAACGTCAGGGTTGGATCAGCACGCAGTTGACCCACCAGACCGGCGCTATGAAAAGTAGATCCACTTGTTAATTCATTGCGATCTAAGAGAAGTACATCTTTCTCACCAAGTTCGGCTAAATGATAAGCAACAGAGGTTCCACCAACGCCGCCCCCGATAATGACGGTTTTTGCTCTGCTTGGCACTGCTGACATTGACACGCCTGAAATGTATCCTGAAGCGGTGAGTGATGCCAGTGAGTTAGAGCGTGAATTCGCTCAACTCTTTGACAAGGTTGAAAGATTGCGTTCACGAATATCCATTAGTGAACTCTCCGGTGGCCTAACGAATCGGAATTTTCTTATTCAAACCCCAGAGGAAAAATTTGTTGCCCGAGTATCTAGCAACTCTTCTTCGCTTCTAGCCATCGATCGCGGCTCTGAGTTCATTAACTCAACGATCGCTGGAAAAGGCAGAGTTGGTGCCGAGGTTTTGGATTATCTACCGGGTGAAGGGCTCTTACTAATCTCCTACATTAAAGGCAAGACATTTGGTGCTGATGATGTCGCATCGAATCTGAGCCGCATTGCAGAAAGTTTACGTGGTTTGCATTCACTTGATCTCTTTGATCATGAATTTAACATGTTCACCACTCAAAAAAATTACTTAGGTATCGTGCAATCGCAGGGATTTAGAATGCCGGATAGGTACTTAAATTTTGCACCTCAAGTTGATGAGATTAAAAGAGCTTTTACAGTCTTATTTGACGGTCTTGTTCCGTGCAACAACGACTTACTGCCGGGCAACTTCATTGATGATGGTGAAAAGATTTGGTTAATCGACTACGAATACTCAGGAAATAATGATGCCTGCTTTGAGATTGGCAATGTTTGGGCTGAAGCCTTTTTACCTTTAGATGCCCTGGAAGATTTAGTAACCGCCTATTACGGGCAATACCGTCCCGATAAGGTCGCACGCGCTTGGTTGTGGGCGTTAGTGGCAAAGTATGGGTGGAGTTTGTGGGCATCGATTCAAAGTTCAGTCTCAGATCTCGACTTTGATTTCTGGGAGTGGGGAATGGCTAAATACGATTTAGCGCGAAGCGAGTTTACGAGTGGGTATTTTCGAGATGCGTTAGTTCAAGTAACGAGAAAATAAAAAAGCCCGCCGTATATAACGACGGGCCTTCTTAATTAATTACTATTCTGCAGCAACGATAACTGTTGCAGTTGCAACAATGCTGTGGCCAAGAGAGATTTTGACAGTGTGATTGCCAACCTTCTTGATGTGGCCAGGAAGCTTGATCGCATGGCGATCGATATCTAAACCAACTGCAGCCTTAATGGCAGTAGCTACGTCCTTATCTGTTACTGAACCGAAGAGAACGCCTTTAGTGCCAACTTTTACCTTTGCAGTAATTGTTGCCGATTCAAGCTTTGTCTTGATCTCTTTAGCGTGGTCGATATCGCGAACCTCACGAGCAGAACGCGCGCGGCGGATGCTCTGGATCTGCTTTTCTCCACCAAGTGACCATGCAATTGCATTTCCATTTGGAACTAAGAAGTTGCGCGCAAAGCCATCTTTAACAGTTACAACATCACCTGCAGCGCCTAAGCCTGCAACTTCACGAGTAAGGATGAGTTTCATAAGTGATTCCCTCTTATTTCGCTGAAGATGTGTAAGGAAGTAGCGCTACTTCACGGCTGTTCTTAACTGCAGTTGCGATCGAGCGCTGGTGCTGTGTGCATGCACCTGTCACGCGACGAGCGCGGATTTTGCCGCGATCAGAGATGTACTTACGAAGAGTCGCAATATCTTTGTAATCGATATATGTGACCTTCTGCTGACAGAAGCTGCATGGCTTCTTTTTAAACTTTTTATTCAGGGCAGCGGCTTTTGCGCCCTTATTCTTCGGCTCGCGTAGAGCCTTATTATTTCTTGCTCCCATTGTGGTGCTCCTTGTTCAGATGCCCTAGTAAGACTAGGAATGGATGGATAGGTGGATTTAAAACGGTGGCTCGTCGGTTGTTGAGCTTCCCCAACCACCGCCAGCTGTTGGCGTTGATGATGCTGCAGCCCATGGATCTTCGGTAAATGAATCGCTTGCAGCTGGTGCTGAGAATCCGCCACTTGTTCCGCCAGCGCGTTGGGTCTTGGTGACCTTAGCGGTTGCGTTACGCAATGATGGACCGACTTCATCTACTTCTACCTCAAAGACTGTGCGCTTTTCGCCCTCTTTAGTTTCATAAGAACGTTGCTTCAATCGACCAGAGAGGATGACACGCATTCCCTTTGTCAGAGACTCGGCAACATTTTCAGCTGCTTGACGCCAGATCTGACACTGTAGAAAAAGACTCTCGCCATCTTTCCACTCATTAGTTTGCTTATCTAAATAGCGAGGTGTTGACGCAACGCGAAATTTTGCAACGGCCGCACCTGATGGTGTGAAACGTAGCTCCGGATCGTCAACTAAGTTGCCAATCATTGTGATTGTTGTATCTCCTGCTGCCATTTTTTATTCCCATCTCTTTCTCGATTATCTGCTGGTGGAGTCCGTGCTTATTTTTCTGGGCGTATAACTTTGGTGCGCAGAATCGCTTCATTCAAATTGAGTTGACGATCTAACTCTTTGATTGCAGCTGGTTCGCAGTTCATATCGATTACTGCGTAAATACCTTCGCCTTTTTTCATGATTTCAAATGACATACGGCGACGGCCCCACAAGTCGAGCTTGTTGACGGTTCCGCCGGAGTCTTTAATAATCTTTAAGTATGTTTCTAGGCTTGGTGTGACTGTACGTTCTTCAAGTTCTGGATCAAGAATGACCATAAGTTCGTAGTGACGCATGCGTTAACCCGACCTCCTCTGGACTAAGACGGCCACGGTATTTCCGTGACAGGAGGGTTAGTGCTTCTTGGGCCGGCATTAAATGCTGGTTCAAGAGGGTTAAGGGTAGGGCTTGGAAGCCGTAAAGAGTAAATCGAAGAGGGAGCCCTGTGGATTACGCGCTTGAAGCGCGCGTTTAGCAAGAATCCAGATCAAATACAGGGTCGTCGCGATTCGAAGAAGTGTGAACCCTGCATATCCGCCGGCAGGTAGACCAAAGGTCGCACCTGTGACACTGGCTAAATGCTGCCAGATTGCGATGTGGTACAGAACTTCACCACCCTGCCACATCCAAAAAGCCGGGAGATCTTTTGTACTCGTTAGCGCGATTACAGCAAGGGGGGTCAACCATAAAACATATTGTGGTGAATAAACCTTGCTGGCAACCATCACAGTTGCCAGCACTATGAAAGCGACGGATGCAAGGGTCGGAGTAGACCTAACTTCAAGAAGAAAGATTGCAATTGACGTTATCCCGATTAACAAAAGAAGTAAAGAGAGATAATTTAGATTAGCAAGGTTTAAGCCGAGTTGATTGAACGCTAACCATACAGAGCCCCAGTCGGCTCCGCGCTCCAAGTTGAGTTTATAGAAACGCCACCAACCCGTCGGTGTGGTTAATGCGAATGGAAGATTTATTGCTAGCCAGATTATTGCTGTTGTTATCAAGTATTTCAATAATTCTTTCATGCGATCTTGGCGCCACAAAATAAAAGCGATAGGTAATAGTAAAAAGATTGGTAGAAACTTTGTAGATATAGAAATACCGATTGCCAAAGCACTCAAAAGATACGATTTTCTATCGAACCAATATATCGACAGCATCATTGTTATAATCGCCCATAAATCCCAGTTAATGTATAGGGAAGCGATCATTGCTGGTGCTACTGGTAATAAATAACTAAATTCTGGTTTCATTTTCCTAATCAATAAAACTAATCCAATAAATAGAAGAACTAGGAAAATTACGTTGAGGTTAAAGTAAGCAATTGGTGAATCAACAAATTTAGCCGTGAGAAACATGACCATGCCTGTTAAAACTGGATACTCGACTGAATTTAATTCGCTTGTATAGGGCCATTCATTTTTATCTAAACCGCGCGCGCTAAAGAGGGAAGGTAAATCGCTATAGCAGGCGTGGATATATTGATCTGGTGTTGACCATGTCGTGCTTTCGCAATGGGAAAATTTTGCAAAAGAGATGAGTGAAGCTAAAACAGCTAATACAAGGATCGCTCTAAAACGTAACACGGTTAAGGTGTTGGCGTTTGAGTTGGAGTAAGCAATGGTGTTGGTGGCGGCGTTGGTGGTGGCGTTGGTGGTGGCGTTTCACTAGTCGTCATAACTATTGGTTCAAGTCCGCCAATGTTTGATGGGGCTGGAAAATTTAATACTTTTTGACCTCTTAATGCACCCTTCATAAATGCTGTCCAGATTTTTGCAGGAAAAGTTCCGCCAGTAACGGAGGTGAGCCCACCGATTCCATTGAGCGATTCTGATGCGCTATCTCTAAAAAGTGCGACCGATGCCGATAACTGCGGCGTGTAAGCACTAAACCAGGCAGATGCATTTGACTGAGATGTTCCGGTCTTGCCCGCAGCTGGACGCCCTAAAGCAAGGGCTGCCCCACCGGTTCCACCCGTTACTACTGCTTTAAGTGCATATGTTAAATCGGCCATGACCTCTTTTGAGAATACTTCTTGCGTTTCGGGTTTTGCCTCATAGAGAACACCTCTGTTTGGTCCAATGATTTGGGAAACTAAATATGGTTTTGATTTTATGCCCTCCGCCGCAAAGGTTGCATATGCATTAGCAACATCAATGACGCGTGGACTTGCCACGCCTAACACCACAGATGGGGTTGGCATCATTGCAACAGAATCTGGAATTCCAGCACGTCGGGCGACGTCGATAAAGGTGTTTGGCCCGATTTTAATTCCGAGTGGAACAAAGACTGTATTAACTGAGTGTTGAGTTGCAAAGAGCAGATTTATTTGACCCCAACCCTCGTTACCATAATTTGAAACTACATAAGGCTTACCGGCGTCATCAAATGTTTGAGGTGAGTCGCCATTCCACATAGAGGTCAAAGGAATACCTTGTTCAAGTGCGGCAATAATTGCAAAGGGTTTAAAAGTCGATCCTGCCAAAGCAATTGACTGAGTCGCATCACTTAATTGGCGCGCTAAGTAATCTCTACCGCCATATAAGGCCACAATTTCGCCGGTGCCTGGTCTAATGGCCACAAGACCTATGCGCAAATTCTTAGGGGCTTTCGTTGGATAGTACTTATTCACTGCGTCGACTGCAGATTGCTGAGCTCTTTGTTCGAGAGTTGTTTTGATTACAAGCCCACCAACTAAGAGTTGGTCTTGAGTGAATCCGAGCTTAGCTAACTCCTTTTGCACCGCTTCAATAATGTGGCCTTTAGGTCCACTCAACTGCCCTGAGGTAGATCGTGGTGCGACCTCCGGCAATTTCATAGAGTCATAGGATTTTTTATCTAGCCATCCAGCCTCGAGCATTCCACTCTTTACGTAGTTGAATCGAGCAATTAACCGTGCCTCATTGCCCTCTTTAAATGCGGGATCATATAAACCGGGCGAGCGCAAAATAGATGCAATCACCGCGGCTTGGGCATCGGTTAATTGACCCACATTTCGATTGAAATACTGTTGAGCCGCGGTCATAACACCATATGAACCGCGGCCAAAATAGATTGTGTTTAAGTAGCTTTCAAATATCTCATCTTTTGATAGCTGGTTCTCTAACTTAATTGAAATTACGAGCTCTTTTATTTTGCGTTGAATCGTGCGGCTAGGTGTTAGGAATGCAGTCTTTGCATATTGTTGCGTGATTGTTGATCCGCCCTGTAAGGAACCACCTTTTAAATTATTGATAACCGCTCGTGCAATACCTGTAAGACTAAAAGCTCGATTTGAGTAGAAGTTGCGATCTTCTGCGGCTAGAACGGCGTGACGCACATTCAGTGGAATCTTCGCTAATGGAATGATCTGTCGATTTTGTGTGCCAACTCGACCTATTTCAACGCCGTTTGAATACTTAATAATGGTTGATTGACTGTTGACATAGGCATTTGGATCTGGAATCTCGACGGTAAAATAAGCAAGAGCGAAGAGAACTGCGCCAGCGATAAAACCAAAGCCGGCCAGAAAGACCGTGGTTCTAATAATCAGTTTGCGTAGCATTAGTTAAGGCTACCGTGCTGCGTAATCTTCGTCCTCTAGAGTGCGCGTTTTTCGAGGCGCTTTACGCTCTCTGCCATCTCCTAAGATAAAAGAGACACACAGGTGGTTCCACAAACACTCCTTACACACTTCGACGACATAGACCCGAAATTCGCCAAACTCGCTCTCCATATCACGAAGTTCTTGTGGTGACTTAATGCGTCCTGAGTATTGGCCGAGTTGTTCACCAAAGGTGTATCCAAGCTCCACAAGTGAGTTTTTCTTGCAGACCGGGCAGTTACGGGCAACCTTTTCACCATGCCATTTCGCTGCTCTTACCAAATAAGGGTCGGCATCGCATGCATCGATAGCTCCTCGAAAGAGCGCCAGGAGAGTGGCTCGCTTATCAAGTGAATAATCGATGTACGAACGTTGCGATTTCATAGATGCTAAGAATAAACCAAGTTCTGCGACTACGCTCTTTCTTATGGGTTTTAAGGAAGTGATTAAACATCCTAGGTTCTCCCGCTTGCTCGCAATTCGTTGGTCAGGTCAGACCACTGATGGAGTTTTTCAAAGCGCCTTGGCCTCATTCATTCTCTTTTCCCCCAACCGGCAGGCAAATGCGCTGAGTGCGGCAGTGGGTTTTGCGGTGGTGTTATTGCCATATTCAATAGTCGGGCCTTTTGTTGGAACCCTTCTAGATCGAATTTCTAGACAGCGTGCACTTCTATTTTCTAATCTTTTACGCTCTCTTAATCTCTTAGTAGTCGCTCTCCTAATCTTTAGCGACACTACTGGCGTTACGTTAACCGTTGCAGTCCTAATCGCTTTCGGTATCAATCGATTGATACTTGCCGCACTTTCTGCTGGTTTACCACTTTTGATTGATACTAAGTCGCTGATAACGGCCAATGCAATTGCTGTCACAGGTGGTTCGCTTCTCGTCGTGCTTGGTGGAGGAATTGGTGTTGGTATCCGAGCTTTATTTGATACAAGAGTTCTTGCTAATCATGCCGATGCGCTGCTTGTTTTAATTGCTAGTTGTGGATATTTAACTTCTGCGATATTGACAGGGCGATTAAAAAAATATGAAATTGGGCCGCTAAAACATGAAAAAGAGGCTTCAAGTTTTTTCCAAGGTTTAAGAGATATGCGTGAGGGTTTCCAGTTTTTAGTCACTCACTCTGATGCAGCTCGTGGAATTCTAGCGACCGCAGTTCATCGAGGCGGTTTAACTGCACTAACACTGACTGCATTGTTACTCGAGAGAAATACTTTTCATGACCCAAACAAACCTGAAGATGGTTTAGCAGGTTTCGGAATAGCACTTACAGTGGCGGGCATTGGGCTTTTTTGCGGAGCCTTTCTTGCGCCTTATGGCGTTTCTAAAGTCGGCCGCCATTTATGGATGAAATATGCAATGTTTGCAAGTGCAGCCGCTCCTTTAATCCTTGCTATGTGGCAAACTCAAATTGCATTAGCTCTCACCGCTTTCTTTACTGCATTCTTTGGCCAAAATTTGAAAGTTACAAATGATGCCTTAGTCCAATCAAAGATCGATGATTATTTTCGGGGACGTGTTTTTGCTGTATATGATGTTGTGGTTAATGGCGCAATTGTTTCAGGTGGTTTATTCGCTGCGCTTTTACTACCTCAGTCCGGCGTTTCTGCCGTTGTTCCATTGTGTGTAAGTGCGGCCTATCTACTCGTAGCTTCGCGTTTACTTCGGAGCTCGGTTTTTCCACCAATTAAGTAGCTCGGCGGTAGCTTTTTCTTCTCCAATTGAACCTTGATCAAGCCTTAGCTCCATTAAAAAATCCATTGCTTCGCCGACTTCTCGTGAAGGTTTTAGTTTGAGAATCTCCATTACCTGAGCACCATCTAAATCCGGGCGAATCTTTGACAACTCTTCTTGCGCCATCAAAATATCGATTCGCGCCTCAAGTGAGTCATATATGCCCGATAGTCGTATTGCTTTAGCTCTATTTCGAGTCGTGCAATCTGCACGGGTAAGTACATGCAAATGTGTTAATAGATCTCCGGCATCGCGTATATATCTGCGCACCGCTGAGTCGGTCCACTCTCCATCTCCGTAGCCATGAAAACGTAAATGGAGCGCGATTAATGTTTCAACGGCTTCGATAGTGTTTCGATCAAATCGAAGCTCTTGTAATCGCTTTTTTGCTAATCGTGCACCCACAACTTCATGGTGGTGAAATGAGACGCCGCCGTCTTTGATAAAACTCCGTGTCTTAGGTTTACCAATGTCATGTAAGAGTGCCGCTAGGCGAATTACTAAGTTAGGTCCAAGTAGGCGATCCTCTTGTGTAATGGCCTGCTCCAATACCGTAATGGAGTGCTCGTATACGTCTTTGTGGTGATGGTGCTCATCAACTTCCAAACGTAATTTTGGGATTTCAGGTATTACTAGATCAGCTAATCCTGTATCTACTAAAATTGTAATACCGATTCGCGGGTTTTCAGACATTAAAATTTTTATGAATTCATCACGTACTCGCTCGGCAGAAACTATCGAAATGCGAGGGGCTAGGTCTTTCATAGCTGTTATGACTTCGGGATCGATGTCGAAATCTAATTGGCTAGCAAATCGCGCTGCACGCATCATGCGCAATGGGTCATCGTTGAAAGAATCACTTGCTCTGCCAGGGGTTCGTAATAACTTCTTTGCTAAATCCTGTAATCCGTTAAATGGGTCAAGAAATTGCGGGGTAATGCCAGTTAGTTCTAACGCCATTGAGTTGATTGTGAAATCACGCCGAGATAAGTCCCCAAGAATATCTTTACCGTATTCAACTTCGGGATTACGAGAATCTAAGTCGTAGTTTTCGCTGCGATATGTTGTGACTTCAACTGTTGTGTCACCACGTTTTCCAGCCACGGTTCCAAAAGCGATTCCAGTCTCCCAAATGTTTTCTGCCCATCCTTGCAAAATCCTTTTTGATTGTTTCGGTAGAGCATTTGTTGTAAAATCTAAATCATTTCCGAGCCGCCCTAAAATCGCATCTCGTACAGGGCCACCGACCAGTGCCAATGTGAAGCCTTTATCTTTAAAGGCCTGAGCTAAAGAACTTGCTAGTGGTGCGCGTTCCACGAGAGAACGGATCGCTAATTCGCCCGCGGCCCCCAATGCACTAGTCACAATAAGTAAGGTTAGAGCAGTACTCTTGCTCCATGAACCCGGCACCTGGTGCGGGCAGCGAAGGCATTAAGAAGAAGCGGAAGCGCAAGCGCTCCGCTAACCGCGGCCCCCAAACTCCTCAAAAACCTTCTGTCTCAACTTCGGTAAAGCCTGCCGTTAAACGCCATTACGCCAAACGTGTAGATGAAGTCAGTGCAGGTGGATTGGTAATCGATTTAACTGGCGAGCAAGGGCTTCTCATTGGTCGAATTGATCATAAAGATGCCAGTGGTACTCGACTTTTGTGGTCTCTTCCAAAGGGGCATATCGAAGAGGGTGAAACCCCTGAAGAGGCTGCGATCCGTGAGGTTGCAGAGGAGACAGGAATAACTTCAACGATTTCTAGACCTTTAGGGGTTATTGATTTTTGGTTTATGGCCGGTGGTAAGAGAATTCATAAAACAGTTCACCACTTCTTATTCGCAGAAGTTGGTGGTGTGCTGATGCCACAAGAGAGTGAAGTTGATGAAGTCTCATGGTTTCCATTAGGAGAACTCATTGAACGCCTCGCTTATCCTGATGAAAAGAAATTAATTGCCCGCAGTGGCGAGTTAAAAATATGAGGAAATTAATATCTATATCACTCTCACTTTTCTTTTTATTCATAGCTTTACCCACCGCATCCTCTGAAGATTCTGTTGTTCGTATTACGAGCACCGTGCATCAAAATTTCACTGGCGAATTCGTAAATGATGACTTAGTTCAAGAATTAACTCCCTCAGGGAGATTGGGTCAGTTGGTATTTACACCTTTTGAGAAATCAAAAATCTGGGCTATTGATCCCGCTTTGATTCATGAAGTTATCGCAATGACAGGAGATTACATTCTTGTTGGGGGCGCTACCCCAAGCGGTAAGGAAATCGCCCTCTCGTGGTTGACTCAATTAAAACAAATAACAACTAATAATGATGTCGTTGCTTTAGCATACGGAAATCCAGATGTAGCACTTGCTAAACGCTTAGCCCCGAGTGAGTTACGGGCTTACTTTGCCTATGGGAAGACTGCTTTGGAATTGGCTTTGGGGCGTACTGTCCGCAGTGAGCCAAACCAACTCTGGAGTAAAGGAACGGCAAAACTGAACGGTGATTTGACTACAAGCTACCGTGATACCCGAAAGGATTTAACGCGTTTATCTAAGGTTGTCACTTCACCCGATCTTGAACAATTACGAATGAGTTTGGCTCGATTATTATCTCCATCAATCAATTTTGAGGACCGTACCGCGTTTTCACTCAATGCCCGCTCTGCAGTTGATGCGCAAGTTCAAAAACTTCGAGTAGTTCCGGGTAAATATCAGCTCACGACTGAGATGAGCTCTCTTCCAGTAACGGTGATCAATGATTTTCCGGTTGAGGTCACGGTGAATATACGCATGGTGGCTGGAAATGCGCGAATCATTGTCGATAGCTTCACGGGAGTTGTACTGCCAGCTCTTTCTAAGCTCCAACTGGAGCTTAACGCCTTTGTAATTGCACCTGGCCAAACAGTTGTTCTTGCCCAGATCACAGATGCTCGCGGAAAAAGTGAGGTGCCCTCAGCGGTTTTAGCGCTCAATGCGACGGTTATTGATTCGCGGGTAACCTGGTTTACGACTGGAGCGGCGATACTTCTCTTATTGGCTGCAATTGCTCAAAGTGTGCGTCGAATCAAAAGGGGGCGACAGAGTGAAATCTAACGAGCTATTTCGAGCCTCTGGAATCATGGCGCTTGGAACAATTATTTCTCGAATTACAGGATTCATTCGAGGAATATTAATTGTGGCAGTACTAGGTACGGCATTGTTGGCTGACACATACAACGTAGCAAATACCATGCCAAATATTCTTTACAACTTACTTGTCGGTGGAGCACTTACGGCGATTTTTATTCCTCAGTTAGTTCGCTCATTTGATCAAGAAGATGGTGGGGATGGATTTGCTTCTCGCTTAATTACTACTATTTCACTTATTTTAATGGTGTTGGTTGTAGTTGGAGTTTATTTTGCACCAGCTCTTGTACGTTTGTATGCCCCTGAATTCTTTACTCCGGGCTTTGAAAGCGAAAAAGAAATTGCAATTGCATTCACGCGTTACTGTTTACCACAAATTTTTTTCCTTGGTCTTTTCACCATGCTTGGACAGGTGGCAAATGCTCGAGGCTCTTTTGGTCCACTTATGTGGGCGCCGATTGCAAATAATATTGTTGGCATAGTTCTATTTGGTAGTTTTTTATTTTTCTCCTCTGACATTGCAGTTTCAACGATTACTTCAACTCAAATCCTAATTTTAGGTTGGGGTACAACTATTAGTGTTGTTGTTCAAGCACTGGTCTTGGTTCCGGTCATTAAACGCTTAGGTGTCAAGTTGCGTCCGCAGTGGGGATTAGCCGGACTTGGTAAATCCTTTGGTTTGGCTGGATGGACTCTGCTGTATGTTTTGATTTCACAACTTGGATATCTCGTAACAGTAAATGTTGCGACAAGTGCTGCAGTTAGAAGCGCGCAAGAAGGTGTGGCTCGTGGCGTTGGATATACACCTTATACATACGCTTATTTCGTGATGTTATTGCCTTATTCAATTGTCACCATCTCTATTATCACGGCGATATTGCCGCACCTGTCTCGTTTGGCTCTTGCTAAAGATCATGACGAGGTGCGCCTTCAGTTGATACGCGCTATAAAGTTAGTTGGAGTTATTACGATCCCTAGCGCCGTTGCCTTTTTATTCTTTGGTCCATTAATTACACAGGTCATTTTTATTGGAGTTCCGGTAGAGGATTCGCGATACATCGGTTTTGTTTTGTCAGCCTTGAGCTTTGGGCTTGTGGCATTTTCTATTAATTTGATTCTAATTCGAGGCTTTAATGCCTTTGAAGACACACGTACACAAGTGATTTCTATACTAATAATTAATGTGATCTCCGTGGCTCTCTCATACCTCTTCCTGAATATTCTCAAGAATCAATGGGTCACAATCGGTCTTGGAGTGGCTTTTTCTATTAGTTATATCGTTGGTCTATTAATTACTCTCTCGCTTTTAAAGAAACACACTGGTCCAATCAAAGTCAGGGATTTCTTTGGGCAACACTTACGACTAATTGGGGCCTCAGTTGCAGTAATGGCTCCACTCTTTGGACTTACGCAGTACATCACATGGGTTGGGGTTGAGTTAACCCCCATTGCCCGCGCTGGTGAATTAGCTATCGTCATGGTGATGGCTTTTTTTGGGTATTTGATTGCCGGCAAAGCTGCCGGGGTAGAAGAGATATCCATGATTGGCCATCTTCGTGATTCTGTCGTACGTCGTTCATCTAGTAATGATTAAAATAGTTTGATTAGTAACCTAAAGGAGCGCCCGTGGATGAAGTGAGAGATGTTGTCATAGTTGGTTCAGGCCCGGCTGGATATACGGCTGCGATTTATGCTTCACGCGCCCAGTTAAATCCAATTATTTATGAGGGTGCTGTTACGGCTGGTGGTGCTTTAATGAATACGACTGAAGTGGAAAACTTTCCAGGTTTTGTAGATGGAATTTTAGGTCCTGACTTGATGGAAAATATGCGAAAGCAGGCTAAACGTTTTGGTGCTCAATTAATTACCGACGACATTGTAAAGATGGATTTGTCTGGCGCGGTAAAGACTTTGGTGGATGGATCTGGGAATACCGTTAAGGCGCGCTCTGTAATTCTTGCTATGGGTTCTGCTTATCGTGAAATTGGTTTAACAAATGAAAAACGTCTGTCAGGACATGGCGTCTCTTGGTGTGCAACATGTGATGGATTTTTCTTTCGTGACCAAGAGATAGCTGTAGTCGGCGGGGGGGATTCCGCTGTTGAAGAGGCTACTTTTTTAACAAGATTTGCAAGTAAGGTTGTAATGATTCATCGCCGAGATACTCTGCGAGCATCCAAGATAATGGTTGATCGTGCTGTAGCTAATCCAAAAATTGAATTTCTTTGGAACACTGAGGTGGTAGACGTACTTGGTGATTCAAAGGTTTCTGGATTAAAACTCCGTAATACGATTGATGGAGTTGAAAGCGAACGCTCTTTCACTGGTCTCTTTGTTGCTATTGGCCACATCCCACGTAGTGAGCTAATCGTCAATCAAGTAACTCTTGATAATGAGGGTTATGTTGAGGTAGATGCTTGCTCTACAAGGACTAACATTCCTGGTGTTTTCGCCTGTGGTGACCTTGTAGATCACACATATCGCCAGGCGATCACTGCTGCAGGCTCAGGTTGCCAAGCAGCACTTGATGCTGAAAAGTTTCTCGCCGACCACTAAAGTTAACTCACTACATATATAGATCTGGAGATTAAGAATGGCAACGACAAATGTTACGACCGCTACCTTTGATACAGAGGTGTTGAAGAGCTCTACCCCTGTTTTGGTTGATTTCTGGGCAGAGTGGTGTGGCCCATGCAGGGCAGTCGGTCCAATTCTTGAAGAGATCTCAAATGAGTATGGTGAAAAATTGAAAATTGTAAAACTCAATACTGACGATGAGTCAGCAATTGCGATTAAGTATGGGATAACCTCCATTCCAGCCATGTACGTCTTTGTAAATGGTGAAGTCGTAAAGACAATTGTTGGCGCACGACCAAAACCTGCCATGCTTAAAGAGCTTGAAAGTTTTATTTCATAATAGGTCTTGACATATGTCAGAGTTAAGTGAAGCTCAGATTCGAAGTTTTCAACAGAGCCGGGGATTAAATGTCACTGGCGTTATTGATGCTGTCACCGAACGTGCGCTTGAAGAGGCGCGATGGAAACTTGGTGATCGATCTCTAAATTTGCAGGCAACTCCATTAATGCGGGGGGATGATGTAGCTGCACTTCAATCACGATTGACTGAAATGGGTTTTGATTGTGGGCGAGTAGATGGAATCTATGGTCTGCGCACTGAAGCTGCAGTTAAAGAGTTTCAGCAATCTGTGGGCATTGTCGGCGATGGAAAGTGTGGCCCTGGAACAATAATTGCTTTATTGCGACTAACTCGAATTGTTTCGGGGGGTGCACCAACTGCAATGCGTGAGAGTGCAACACAACGAAATCGTGGTCCAGCTCTTGCCAATAAAGTTATAGTTTTGAATCCCGCTGAAGATGATTCGCTTATTTATGATGTTGCTCTGAGAACTGAAGGCAGGTTACTTGCACTAGGTGCCTCAGTTTTTTTAACTCGTGGTATCTCAAATAATCCAACTGAAACTGAACGCATTGCCTTTACAAATCAAAGTAATGCCGATCTCATGATCTCACTTAGTCGTGACAGTTACGTTAATGAGGTGGCACATGGAGTTGCCACATATTTTTATGGAAGCGATGCACACGGTATTCATTCAATTGTCGGTGAGCGATTTGCCTCTTTGGTTCAGCGCGAAATTTGTGCCCGGACGGATTTAGTTAATTGCCGCACTCATGCAATGGCTTGGGATTTATTGCGATTAACACGAGCACCATCAGTTCAGATTGATCTTGGTTATGTGACTAGTCCGGTTGATGTTGAGCGAATTTCTCGCTCGGATTTTCGTGATGTAATCGCTGAAGCTTTAGTAATCGCAATTCAACGGTTGTATTTAGCATCTGAGGATGATGCAAAAACGGGAACATTGCGCATATCTGATTTACGTAGGGCAGGCATTCGCCGTTAAATAGTGTTCGGCGTGTGCTTGTCATGTGGCAGACTTGGGCTATGTCCGAAATCACCAATCGCTTTGCAACCTGTGCTCCTCAGAATTTAGAGGAGCGCTTTGCAAGCCGGGCTGCCCATATGAAGC
>ERZ1292640.1144-Hain-H43-02um-R1-1144-length-21969-cov-6_pt1 | contig 21969 bp, 18 predicted proteins | sample MGYA00564404_ERZ1292640 | MGnify/ENA primary metagenome ERZ1292640 (study PRJEB36523, sample SAMEA6512636) | groundwater metagenome | collected 2019-01-08 | study: AquaDiva: Metagenomics assemblies of 32 groundwater samples
GTGCCAAGGCTGGCGACAAGATCAGCGTCAGCTGGAAAGACAACAAGGGCGACAGCCGCACCGACGAAGCAACGGTTTCTTGATTATCTTGAAGGAGACAAAATGATGACTTCCAACTTGAAGGTGCTGGGCTGTGTAGTTGCAGCCGGCATGCTGTCGACGGGCCCAGCGCTCGCTCAGTCCGAAGCCGAAAAAGCCATCGACCAGTATCGTGAAATGATCGCTGATGGCAATCCTGCGGACCTCTGGGAAGCCAAGGGTGAAGAACTCTGGAAGAAGAAAGCCGGTCCCAAGAATGCCTCCCTCGAACAATGCGATCTCGGCCTCGGCCCGGGCGTTCTGAAAGGTGCTTACGTGCAGCTTCCGCGCTACTTTGTCGATGCCGGCAAAGTGATGGACCTTGAAATGCGGCTGTCCTATTGCATGCGCACGCTGCAGGGCAAGGACGTCAAGGACGCCGAGTACAACAAGGGTGACCACAAGGACATCATCTCTCTGGCCACCTATGTCGTGACCCAGTCCAAAGGCATGCCGGTCAATGTGCCCCAAGACCATGCCGAAGAAAAGCGCATGTATGAACTGGGCAAACAGGCCTTCTTTTACCGTGCCGGTCCCTATGACTTCTCCTGCGCAACTTGCCACAACGCGGATGACAAGCGTATTCGTCTGCAAGGTCTGCCCAACCTGACCAAGAACGGCCCCGCCGGACGTGCCTTCACCTCCTGGCCGGCGTACCGTGTCAGCAACAGCCAGCTCTGGCCCATGCAGCAGCGCCTGAACGATTGCCTGCGCTTGCAGCGCTTCCCGCATCCCAAGTTCGGGTCTGAAGCCACCGTCGCTCTGTCGGTCTACATGGGTGTGAACGGCAAAGGCGTCCCCTCGCTTGCCCCCACCATCAAGCGTTAATCCGGGCCAGGAGAAATCAACATGAAAAAAACCACCTTCATTCTCGTCGCTGTCTCTGCCGCCGTGCTGGCCGGTTGTGCCACGTTAGGCCGTGAAGATTACAAAAAAGCTGCCCAGGAAATGTTCTTCCGCTCTTTCGAGACAAAGGGCATTGCTACCGTGGATCGCCTGAATCAGGATGAAATCCAGGCCGCATGCTCTGAGGCCGAAATGAACGGCAAGGATCTGGATGAGAAGCTACGCGCCCGTCTTGAAGCTGCGCAGATGGCAACCATCAAGCCGCCGTCGGACGGCAAGTTTCTAGGCGACTGGACCAGGGCCGAGAAGATTGCCCAAAGCGGCGTTGGCATGGCATGGAACAACAAACCCGACACTGTCAATGGTGGTAACTGCTTCGCTTGCCACCAACTCACTAAAAAAGAGATCTCCTTTGGCACGCTGGGCCCGAGCCTGTACAACTTCGGGAAGATGCGTGGTGTGACCGACCCCAACAGCCCGGCCGCCAAGGCGATGGTGGAATACACATGGGGCAAACTTTACAACGCCAAGGCCTTCAACGCCTGCACCAACATGCCCCGCTTCGGTCATTTGAACGGTCTGACGGAAACGCAGCTGAAGGACCTCGTGGCCTATCTATTGGATCCGAAATCGCCGGTCAATCAGTAACCTGACAACGTGCGGATAAGCCTTCCCGAAGCGCTCGGGAAGGCTTTTTTATGATTTAACCTTTCTTCCCTTCATCGGATCAGAGATGCGACCCTTGTTCTCACTGTCAGAATTGCTTCTTGCTGGGTGCCTGCTGTTATGCGGATCGACGCCGGCAAACAGTACCGTGATCCTGGCCATCAGTGAGGGCACCTCCGGCGGCCTCGACCACGCCCAGGTCATTGCCAAGTACCAGGGCCTGGCCAATGTGATCGGCAGCGCCCTGAAAACCAAGGTCAACGTGGTCTTTGCGCGCGAATTCCTGACGCTGGAAAACGGCATGAAAGCCGGACGATTCGAATTCGTGATGGCGCGCCCGAGCGACTATCCGGCCCGCGCCATGCGAGACGACGGTTACAGCTATGTCGCCAGCGCCAGGCCGGACGGACACTGCTTCATCATCGTGCCCAAGAACTCCCCTCTGACCACGCTTGCCGAGGCCAAGGGCAAGCGCATTGCCATGCCCGAGCAGGTGTCCTACATGTCCCGCTTTTGCGCCGCCGAATTGCGGGATCGGGGGATTGACCTGTCCAAGGAAAAGGTTCAATACGTGCGGGAGCAGGCCGCCGTTGGTTTTTATCTGGACAACAAGTTCGCCGATGTCGGCGCCATTGCCTCCTATTCCGGCTTGGCCAGGAAGATGGACAAGGATGGTTTTCGCCTGCTGCACAAGAGCGTGGCCCAGCCCTATTTCCCGCTGGTCGCCAGCCGGAAAATCCGCCCGGAGCAGATCAAGCTGATCCAGAAGGAGTTGCTGGCACTGTCATCCAGTCCCGAGGGCGAAGACATCCTCAGGCGCATCGGGATTGATGGATTTGATACCGGCGCCCAGGAACGCATGACCGAGCTGCTGAAATGGCTTGCGCAATAGAGCCTCTGTGCATTTGCCAGCGCCTGTCGATCATCGGTGATTTGTTCATGGTCTTTACCCCTTGAGCTTGCTTGTGCCCACCGTGCAGTCGGCAGACTTCTTCTGCCGCGAAGAAGTCTGGAAACGCCGGGACAGAAAACCTGCAGCACCAGCGAAGATGGCAACAGCCCCGGCCTGACTTCCCTCCCGCCGCTTGCCTCTCGTCTTTGCGTAAAAGTAAAAAGCGAGCGACCCATTTGCAGTAATTCCACGTATCGACCGAGTTATTTCGAGGTCTACAATTCCATCCCTTACAGAAGCTGACGGATTGGCTTACGGTTTGCTTTTTCCGCCAAACTGGTTGCAGCAGGAGACGATGCATGTCCAACACGACCCCGAAGTCGAACGATAAGCGCGATGAGTTGCGCCGCGCCGCACTCGAGTACCACGAGTTCCCCACCCCCGGCAAGATTTCCATTGCACCCACCAAGCAGCTGGTCAACCAGCACGACTTGGGACTGGCCTATACCCCCGGCGTCGCCGTGCCGTGCGAGGAAATCGTCAAGGATCCGGCAGCCGCCTTCAAATACACCCGGCGCGGCAATCTGGTCGGCGTGGTCACCAACGGCACGGCCGTGCTGGGCTTGGGTGATATCGGCCCCCTGGCCGGCAAGCCGGTGATGGAAGGCAAGGCGGTTCTGTTCAAGAAGTTCTCCGGCATTGATGTCTTCGACATCGAGATCAACGAAAAGGACCCCGAAAAGCTGGTTGAGATCATTGCTGCGCTGGAACCCACCTTTGGCGGCATCAACCTCGAAGACATCAAAGCCCCGGACTGCTTCTACATCGAACGCAAGCTGCGCGAGCGCATGAAGATCCCGGTCTTCCACGACGACCAGCATGGCACCGCCATCACGGTGGGGGCGGCCATCCTCAACGCCCTCAAGGTCGCTGGCAAGGACCCCAAGCAGATCAAGCTCGTGACCTCGGGTGCTGGCGCGGCAGCCCTGGCCTGTCTGGGCCTGTTGGTCAAGCTAGGCATCCCGCGCAAGAACATCTGGGTCACGGACCTGGCCGGCGTGGTCTATGAAGGCCGCACCGAGCTGATGGACGAGGACAAGATCCAGTACGCCCAGAAAACCAGCGCCCGCACGCTTTCCGAAGTCATCGAAGGCGCCGACCTGTTCCTCGGCCTGTCGGCCGGCGGCGTGCTCAAGCCCGACATGGTCAAGCGCATGGCGGCCCGGCCCATCATCTTCGCGCTGGCCAACCCGACGCCGGAGATCACGCCGGAAGAAGTCCGGACCGTACGCGATGACGCCATCATGGCCACCGGCCGTTCCGACTACCCGAACCAGGTCAACAACGTCCTGTGTTTTCCCTACATCTTCCGCGGTGCACTGGATGCGGGCGCATCCACCATCACCATGGAAATGGAAATCGCGGCGGTTCACGCGATTGCCGAACTGGCACAGGCCGAGCAAAGCGAGGTGGTCGCCGCGGCGTATGCCGGCGAGAAGCTGGCCTTCGGCCCGGACTACCTGATCCCCAAGCCATTTGATCCGCGCCTGATGATCAAGATCGCGCCGGCCGTCGCCAAGGCAGCGGCTGACAGCGGCGTGGCCCAGCGCCCCATCGCCGACATGGACGCCTATCGCGAGCAGCTGGAGAGCTTCGTCTACGCCTCCGGCACCACCATGAAGCCGATCTTCACGGCCGCCAAGAAAGCGACCAAACGGCGCGTGGCGTATTCCGAGGGTGAGGACGAGCGCGTGCTGCGTGCCGCCCAGATCGTGGTCGACGAGGGCCTGGCTCGCCCGACGCTGATCGGCCGCCCGGCCATCATCGCGCAGCGCGTCGAGAAATTCGGACTTCGCCTGAAAGAAGGCCAGGATTACGACATCGTCAATGTCGAACAGGACCACCGTTACCGCGACTTCTGGCAGACCTACCACCGCTTGACCGAGCGCAAGGGCGTGACCATTCCGATCGCCAAGATTGAAATGCGTCGTCGCCTGTCCCTGATTGGCGCCATGTTGCTGCACAAGGGCGACGTCGATGGTCTGATTTGCGGCACTTGGGGCAGCACCGGCCTGCATTTGCAGTACATCGATCAGGTCATCGGCAAACGCGCCGGCGTCAACACCTACGCCTGCATGAATGGCCTGCTGCTGCCGGACCGTCAACTGTTCCTGGTCGACACCCACGTCAATTACGACCCCACGGCCGAACAGTTGGCCGAGATCACCATCATGGCGGCGGAGGAAATGCTTCGCTTCGGCCTGCGTCCCAAGGCGGCCCTGCTGAGCCACTCCAATTTCGGCAGCAGCAACCAGCCCAGCGCGGTCAAAATGCGCCAGACACTGGATTTGCTGCGCGTGCAGGCGCCTTGGCTGGAAGCCGACGGCGAAATGCATGGCGACGTGGCCCTGGACGGCGCGGCCCGCGCCGCCCTGATGCCCAACAGCACGCTGACCGGTGCGGCCAACCTGCTGGTGCTGCCCAATATCGATGCGGCCAACATTGCCTACAACCTGCTCAAGACGGCCGCCGGCGGCAACATTGCCATTGGCCCGGTGCTACTAGGTGCAGCCAAACCCGTGCATATCCTCACGGCCAGCACCACGGTGCGCCGCATCGTCAACATGACGGCCCTGACGGTTGCCGACGCCAACGCCGGTCGCTAAGCCTAAAAGGATAAAAGTGCTAGTTGGTGCCAACTAGCTTCGCTTTTCCGTTTGTAAGAGGCTGCTCAAGTTTTGAGCAGCCTCTTGCTTTTTGGGACCAAATCAGCGACACTCATGCCCTTGAACTTTTCGGGTTAACCCGAAGGTATTGACAGGCTTGGTTTCATGGCGCATAGCACAGGCTTCAAGTTAGCACTCACTGGCTTCTTGCTTGCGACAGCATGGGTTCCCAATCTGGTGCAGGCCAGAAGCCCTGCCGTAGCCGATGCGGCCATGACGGTATCAGTGGCGGAATTGCCCCGCCAGGGTGTGGAAACCTATCGCCTGATTCATCAGGGCGGCCCGTTTCCATACGAGAAGGATGGCACGGTATTTGGCAACCGTGAGCGCTTGCTCCCGGCCAACAAACGCGGTTATTACCGCGAGTACACCGTACCGACATCGGGCTCGCGAGACCGGGGAGCCCGCCGGATTGTGTGTGGCGGCGCACCCAGGACGCCGGATGCCTGTTATTACACGGCCGATCACTATGCGAGTTTTCGCCGGATCGTGCCGTAGCTAGAGGGTTTATGTTTTTCAAGAAAGTGACGCGGGGATGATGGAAACACCACTTCGTACTGTTAGAACCAATATCGTTCAATCGATCCGTGCCTTCCGGGTGCAGGATTTGCAGGAAGCCGCCCAGGGTCTGGGCCACCACTTCCTTTACGCCAACCTGGCCAATGCCCAGTCGAAGCAGGACGTGCTGGACCTGATTGCCCAGCAGTTCATGCTGGCAGCCAATGTGGGCAAGAATTTCGATGCCCTGTACGACTGCATGACCGATCCGCTGCACAAGTCCGGTCCGCAGCCCGGCTTCATTGCCGTGCTGGAGCACATTCCGGCGAACGCCAAGTTCGACAAGGAAGCGCGCGAGCAGTTGCTCGACATCTTCCGCGACGCCGCCGACTACTGGAGCGACCGGAAGATTCCATTCCGGTGTTTCTATTCTTTTCTGTAGCCCGTTCTGCACAAACCAGCCAAGCAGAACGGGCGAATGAGGCTAAGACGGAAGGTGTCGAAGGCGAACCGGTGGCCACCGGCATCGACCTGGGTGAAGAGGCCGGCGAAAAAATGCCGACCGACAAGCTGCTCGATGTGTCGCCACTGGCGCTGCGCATGAGCAGCCCTTTCAACGCCGGTTACTGGCTCGCGGCAGCGTGAGTCCGAACCCCACCTGAAAGCAAAAGGCCCGTCAACGACGGGCCTTTTTCATGGCGGGACCTACACGCTCAGGTCCACATGGCCAGCGCCACGTACTCCTGCACAGGCACTTCCTCGGCACGGCGCTGCAGGTCGAAGTCGCCCGCCAGGCCTTTTTCTTCCAGCCAGCGGCCCAGCGTGTGGCGCAACAGCTTGCGCCGCTGGCTGAATGCCACCTGCACGATCTCACTCAAGCGCTTCACGTCCACCAGCGCCGGATCAGGCCGCGGCACCATGCGCACCACGGCACTGTCCACACGCGGCGGCGGATCGAAGCTCTCGGGCGGCACGAACAGCACATTTTCCATGGCATAACGCCATTGCAGCATCACACTCAGGCGGCCGTAGGCGGAAGTGGCCGGCTCGGCCACCATGCGGTCGATCACTTCCTTTTGCAGCATGAAGTGCTGGTCTTGCACCGCACGCACATGCTCAAGCAGATGAAACAGGATGGGCGTGGAAATGTTGTAGGGCAGGTTGCCGACCACGCGCAGCTTCGCCTCACTGTGCGTTTGGGCCAACTGCGTGAAATCCACCTTGAGCACATCGGACTCAACCACCTCGAGTTGTGGATGGGCACGCAACCGTGCCGCCAGATCGCGATCCAGTTCGATCACGATCAGGCGCCCCAGACGTTCAACCAGCGGCTGCGTCAACGCGGCCAGGCCAGGCCCGATCTCGACCATCACCTGGCCAGGACGCGGGTCAATGGCGCGCACAATGCCGTCAATGATCGTGTCATCGGTCAGAAAGTGCTGGCCAAAGCGTTTGCGCGGAATGTGTTTCATCGTCGTGAGCCCTTGCGCGCCACCGGGCCGCTCCAAGACGCGAAACGTGGAGCCGCCAGAAGCAATCCCCTCTTCGACCCGTCCATGCCTGCGCAGACAGGCCTGGAACCACGGGTCTCAGCCCCCCCGGGAGGCAGCGAAGACACGACCGTGCCGGGCATGGGGGTCATATTCACTGCGGCGGTTCGCGCATTTCGACATAGGCGCGGGCACGCACGTCCCGTGCCCAATTGGCATAGGCCTCATCCAGCTTCTTTTCACGCAGCATGTTACGCACCATCTCGCGCTGCTCGCGCTCGCCCAGCGTGGTGTTGCGTCGCTCCAGCAACTGGATCAGGTGCACGCCAAAACGCGAAATCAGCGGCTGGCTGATCTGTCCGGGTGCCAGCCGGTTCATGACCGCCTCGAACTCGGGCACGAACTGGCCGGGATAGGCCCAACCCAGATCGCCGCCTTGCTCCGCACTGCCGTCCTGCGAATTCTCGCGTGCCAGCGTAGCGAAGTCAGTCTGGCCGGTCTGGATACGCCGACGGAAATCATTGAGCTTGTCGCGCGCTGCCGCCTCGCTCAGTTGCGCATTCGGACGCAGCAGAATATGGCGGGCACGGCTTTGCGTGATGACCATCGGCGGCAAACCGGCATTGCGCTTCTCCACCAGCTTGAGGACGTGAAAGCCTGCGCCGGAGCGCACCAGCTCCGAGATGCCGCCGACCGCCAGCGACCGGGTCGCGTCCAGGAACAGCGGAGGGTAACGGTCGGCCGGGCGCAAACCGAGTTGGCCACCACTGACACGATCAGCCGCATCCGAAAGTTCGCGCGCCAGAACGGTGAAGTCCTCGCCCGCGCGCGCGCGCTCCAGCGCACGTTGCGCCTTGGCCTGCAGCGCAGCCACCTGGGTTTCACTGGCATTCTCTGGCACCGCCACGAGCAACTGCGCGATATTGATCACCTGATTAGCTGGTACATTGCTAACCGCCAACTGCTCCTGCAGATACTGCTCGACTTCCAGATCGCTGACACGCACCTTCGGCTCGACTTCGCGCTCGCGCAGGCGCGTGAGCAGAAGCTGGTTGCGCAACTGCTCGCGAAACTGCTTGGGGTCGACACCATCCTGCGCAATACGGCGATGCAACTCGGCCACACTCAGCTGGTTCTGCAGCGCGACGCTCTGTTCGGCCTGGTCAACCGATGGCTCATCCACCTTGATGCCGGTTTCGCGCGCCAGCTGCAGCTGCGCCTTCTCGTTGATCAGACGTTCAAGCACCTGGCGCGTGAGCTCACGTGTGTCAGGCAGCGCTTGACGCTGCTGGGCATACTGCTGCTGCATGCGCTGCAACTCGACCGCCACGTCATGGTTCGTCACAGGCTCGGAATTGACCACGGCAACGATGAAGTCGGCTTGGCGTACCGCCCCTTGCGCCGCCGGCACGGTGCTTCCCGCCGGCGGCGTGCGCGTGGCCGGCCGCAGCCCCTGGGCCTGAACCGACAGGGCGGTCAAAATAAGCAGACAGGCCACACTCGGGGCCGAGACTCGATGGATCATGATGGGTCAATCGTAATTGCTGAAACGGCTGGGCGAACTGATTTGCTGGCGCAGTAACTGATAGCGCGGGATGTTTCTCTGCAGAGTGGACAGGGGATCGATACCCACCCGCGAAAAACCGACGAATTCGAGCTGGAACATGATGCGCTCGCTGGTCGACGCAAAACCTGTCCGCAGGCGTTCCAACACGATGCGGCCCAGCCAGCAACCGCCATCGTACTCAAAGCCGACGATGGAATCGACCATCCGGCTGTCTTTCAGGCTGTAGTTGAGGCGGCCCACACTGTACCAGCGCCCCGAACCCTGGCCCCGGCCCTGGCCGAGATCCTGCCCCTTGTCACCCCACAGGGCGTTGAGCGGCCACTGCCAGCCGATATCGGCCAATTCGCTGATGTTGCGCTGGAAGCGGTAGGCCAGATTGAGCACGCGGTAATTCCCCGGACTGTAGCGCGCACCGACCGTGGAGCGAACCGACTTTTCGGTCGTCGGGTTGTATTGCACAACCGAATCGAACGCCCAGCGGTCATCCCAGTTAAAGCCGGCACCCAGCAACACATCGCTCAGGCTTTCCTTGGTCGGCGTGCCACCGGGTAAGGTAACGTTCTGATCCGCAAAGCGGTAACGCTGCGCAATGCCAAAACGCGCGGACTCCGAACCCGTATCCGGATTCAGCAGACGCGTGCTCACACCGGCCGTTAGAAGGTTGTTGTCGGAAATGCGGTCGTGGCCGCTGAAAGCATTCTCGGTATAGATACTGGCAAAGTTGAAGTCGTTGGCACCCGAGTCGTAATTGGGCAGATAACTTTGATCAACGTAGGGCGTATTCACGTAGAACAGGCGCGGCTCCAGGGTTTGGCGGAAGTCGCGCCCCAGATAACTGGCATCGCGCTCGAACACCAAACCGGTATCCAGGCTGAAAGTCGGTACCGTACGGGTGGCCGTGGTGGCCCCGGAAGACAGCACACTATCGAACTGGTAGGAGGTCGAGTGCAGTTGCAACTTGGGCGTAATGAAGCCGGCAGCACTGAGAAAAGGGCGACTGATCTGCCCCAGCAGCAAGCTGCGCTGGCTGTTCGGTTGCTTGGTCAGGCGTCGGTCGGCCTCGAATTGGGTGTAGTCGCCGTCCAGCGAGAATTCGAAGCCCCCGGCATCCAGCCGGGCATAGCGCGCTGCCAGTTGCGGCAGCCGGTCGTAAGGCGGCGTGATCGGTGAGTCCGGGTCCTGCAGGGTCTGCCACTTGAGCGTGCGCAAGTACGCCGAGAAAAACCCCCGCCCCCAACTGATCGTGGCGTCATTGGGCAGGAGCCGCTGCGTCATGGCATTCGAGGCGTTGGGGAAGTCGCGCCAGTAGTTGTCGTCGCTGACGCGGTTAAACCTGAGATTGAGACCGAGATTGCCAATAGCCGGCATCCCCGTCTCAAGCGCACCTTGATGCGAATAGGCATAGCCCCAACGATCACTTCCGCGGAGCGTATCGTTGGGCATGTAGTCGACACGCAGGCCCCCCATGTAGAGCGGCTCCAGGTAACGGAACTCGCCGCCCCAATTGATGCCACGCTTGCTCATGAGGGTTGGAAAAAGCGTGGCATCGCGGTTGGGTGCGATGTTCCAGTAATAAGGCACAGTCACCTCGGTACCGCTGGTACTGCCGACGCCAAAGGTAGGTGCCAGAAAGCCGGACTTGCGCTTTTCGCTCAAAGAAAAACTGACCGATGGCACGGACAAAAATGTAACCCCCTTGAAACTCAGCTTCGCATCGTCGGCTTCGCCCACCTCGTCCTCGTTATCGATACGCATGGTCGTAGCGCGTAGCATCCAGTCGGGTACCCAGCTTGGTCCTGGCTTACGCTGACAAGTGGTAAAGGTCGCGTTGCGGATCACCGCCCGGTTCTCGTCAAGAAAATCCACCCTTTCGGCTTTGCCATGGGCATCGTTACCCAGGAAGCTATAGTCCGGCCGAGTGAAAAAACCCTCGAAGGCATCGACCTTGAGTTCCAGCTCCGGCCCCTCGAACACATTGCCGGCACGGTTGATGCGCACATTGCCGCGCATCTTGGCCAGATCATCGGGCTGGTAGTACTCGAGCCGGTCGGCCCGGATCACCGTATCGCCGCGACGCAGCTCGACCCGACCCTCAGCCGTCATCTCCAGGTCAGGGCGGCCGCTCAAGATGTCGCTGAAGAGAAAGGTCGGCAAGCTGCTGCGCTGCGTCGCTGGCACCTGTTCCTGCAGCCGCGGGCTACTGCGCAACTGCACGGACTCGTTCTGGGGCGGCACCGCTTCCTGCGCCCGCACCAGCCCGGCCTGCAGCAAGGCGGCGGCCAGCAAAGCCAGCGACGGCAGCATGGCGCGGGGACCGGTGGCGGAGCAGGACGCCCTGGGGTTCAAGTCACGCATCGGGCGCATCGGGTATTCGGCAGATCGAAGGAATCGGGCTTTGACATGGGCGGGGTTTGTAGAATGGATTATCCATGACCCCAACCGAAGCGCGCCCTGGCGCCACCCCCATGCCCGAGACCGCCATTGCCTGGACCTCACCCGAACGCGAGGCCGCCTTCCACCAGTGGCTTGCCGCTCTGGCAGCATCCCAGCAACTCCTGCCTGTCACGCTGAGGCCGGCCTCCGCCGACGCCAGCTTCCGGCGCTATTTCCGCATTGATGCCGCCCAAGGCAGCCGCATCATCATGGATGCGCCGCCGGACAAGGAAAACTGCCGCCCCTTCGTGCAAATCGCCGGCCTGATGCAGGAAGCCGGCCTGAATGTGCCGCAGGTCCTGGCCTGGGACGAAGCGCAGGGCTTCATGCTGCTGTCCGACCTGGGCGGCCAGACCATGATGCAGATGATCGACCGCGAGCATCCGTCCGCGAACCTGGGGCGCTACCTGCAGGCGGTCGATGCGCTGATCACTTGGCAGCAGGCCTCCCGGCCCGGGGTGCTGCCGCCCTACGACGAAGCGCTGTTGCGGCGCGAGCTCGAGCTGTTTCCCGACTGGTACCTGGCACGCCACCGTGGCATCGCCGTGGAAGGCAAGCTGCGCCAGACCCTGGACGCGATGTTTGCGCTGATCATCGAGCGCAACCTGGCCTGGCCCAGCGTCTACGTGCACCGCGATTTCATGCCGCGCAATCTGATGGTTCCCTCGGACGCGGGCGAACAACGCCTGGGCGGAAAACCGGAAACACGCCTGGGCGTGTTGGACTTCCAGGACGCGGTCTACGGCCCCATCACCTATGACATCGCCAGCCTGATGCGCGATGCCTTCCTGAGCTGGGACGAGGAATTCGTGCTCGACGTCACCATCCGCTACTGGCAGAAGGCGCGCGCTGCCGGCCTGCCGGTCGGCGACGATTTCGGCGAGTTCTACCGCGGCGTGGAGTGGATGGGCCTGCAGCGCCACCTCAAGGTGGCCGGCATCTTTGCCCGCCTCACGCTGCGCGACGGCAAGCCACAGTACCTGGCCGATGCGCCGCGTTTCATCCAGTACATCCGCGCCACCTGTTCGCGCTACATCGAGCTCAAGCCCCTGCTGCGGCTGGTGGACGCGGTCGAAGGCATCACCGAGGCCAGCGGCTACGCCTTTGGCCGGGTTTAAATCAAAACAGCACCAAGTCCTTGTCAGATCTGCGCCAACAGCTCCTGAATTCATAGCAAATGCCTCGCTTCCACTGTCCCATACCGCTGGCCAGCGGCGCGCTGCTCGATCTGCCCGCGGGCGCGGCGCGCCATGTGCAGGTGCTGCGCCTGCAGCCGGGCATAACCATCACGCTCTTCAATGGCGCGGGTGGTGAGTACGAGGCCACCATCACGCGCATGGGCCGCAGCGAGGTGCAGGTGCAGGTTGATGCCCACACGCCGGTGGAACGCGAGACAGCGCGTGAAGTGCACGTGGCGCTCGGCGTGCCGGCCAATGAGCGTATGGACTGGCTGGTGGAAAAAGCCACCGAACTCGGCGTCGCCAGCATCCAGCCGCTGCTGGCCGAACGCAGCGTGCTCAAGCTCAAGGGCGAGCGCGCCGAGAAGAAACGCGCGCACTGGCAGGGCATTGCCATTGCGGCCTGCGAGCAGTGCGGCCGCAACCGCGTGCCCGAGGTGCGCGAGAGCCTGGCCTTGCCGGACTGGGTCCGGACGCTTGGCCCCGGCGCCCGGCTGTTGCTGTCACTGCAAGCCGGCACCCAGCCCCTGCAGCAGGCACTGGCCGCCGCCGGCCAGAGGCCGGTGACCTTTCTCTCCGGCCCCGAGGGTGGCCTCACCAGTGCCGAAGAAGCTGCCGCCCTGGCATGTGGCTTTGTGTCCGTGACGCTGGGCTCACGCACGCTGCGCGCCGAGACCGCACCGCTGGCCGCCTTGGCGGCGCTTACACTGGGCGCATGAACCGTCCTCTGCTGCTGCTGGCCATCTGCCAGGGTCTCTTTCTCACCAACAACGTCGTCTTCATCGCCATCAACGGCCTGGTGGGCCTGAGCCTGGCGCCACTGGGCTGGATGGCCACGCTGCCGGTGATGGGTTATGTGGTTGGCGGCGCCCTGAGCACCGGCCTGGTAGCGCGCACGCAGGTACGCTACGGCCGCCAGGCCTCGTTCCAGATCGGCCTGGTGATCGCGCTGCTGTCGGCCTTGCTGTGCGCCTGGGCGGCTTGGCGCCACGATTTCTGGCTGCTGGTCGCGGCTACCGTGGTGGCCGGCTACTACAGCGCCAACGGCCAGCTCTACCGCTTTGCCGCCGCCGAACTGGCCGCGCCGGCCTACCGCGAAAAAGCAGTTTCGCTGGTGCTGGCCGGCGGCCTGATCGGTGCCATCATCGGCCCCAATCTGGCCAAGTACACCCGCAACCTGTTGGCCATTCCCTTTGCCGGTGCCTATCTGGCGCTGGCTGTCGTGGCCGTGCTGGCCATGGGGCTGATGGCCTTCGTGCGCTTTCCGGCCGTGCCTGCGGCGCAAAAGGGCAGCGCCGGCGGGCGACCGATGCGGGAGATCGTGCGCCAGCCGCTGTTTTTTGTTGCCGCCGTCGGCGCGGCACTGGGTTATGGCGTGATGAACCTGCTGATGGCCGCCACGCCGCTGGCAATGCAGGTGTGCGGCTTTCCCTTCGACGATGCAGCGCTGGTGTTGCAATGGCACGTGATCGGCATGTTCGCGCCGGGCTTTTTCACCGGCCACCTCATCAAGCGCTTCGGCACGTTGACCATCATGGGTATCGGCGTGCTGCTCAATGCGCTGTGCATCGTGATTGCGCTCACCGGCGTTGATCTGCACCAGTTTCTGATCGCCCTCTTTCTGCTCGGTGTCGGCTGGAATTTCCTCTTCACCGGCAGCACCACGCTGGCGCTGCAGGCCTACCGCCCGGAGGAGAAAGACCGGGCTCAGGCCGCCATCAACTTCAGCGTGTTCGCCGTCATGGCCGTCACCTCCTTCGCTTCCGGCGCGCTGGTCACCACGCAGGGCTGGCAACTGCTGAACATCGGCTCGCTGGTGCCGGTGGCGCTCACCGGCTTGGCCTTGCTCTGGCTGGCGCTGCGGCGGCAGGCAACGGCACGGTCCTGAACCGGCCCGCGCTCAAAAGCGGGCATCCAGCCATTGCTTGAGTTGCTCGAACACCGGCTCACGCTCGAGTTCGTTGAAGATCTCGTGATACGCGCCCTCGAAGCAATGCGCGCTCACCACGCCCGCAGGCGCGGCGGCGGCAAAAGCGCGGCTGCCCGCCGGGCTGACCAGGTGATCGTCACCGGCATACAGCAGCAGGGTAGGCACTTGCCAACGCGGTGCGCTTGCCACGGTGGCCGCACCGGCATACACAATGAACCGCGCCAGCCGGCCCGAGATGCGGTCATGGATCAGGCGGTCCTGCTGATAGGCACGCACCACCGCTGGGTCGTGTGAGATGAGCCGGGCATCGAGGCCGTTGCGCACGCACAGGTCGGGAGCAAGGCGCGGCAGCACCGCCAGCAGCAGCTTCTGCCAGGCGCTCAGACCCGGATCGAGCGCCGGCGAAGACAGTACCAGCGCATCGACCGGGCGCAATTGCAGCGACACAAATCGCGCCGCCACCAGCCCGCCCAGGCTGTGACCGAACAGGATCAGCGGCGAGCCCGGATCCATCCGGGCTCGCGTGCTGTCCAGTACATCGGCCAGATCGTCGAACAGGCGCTGGTCGTTGGGCAGGCCGCCACGCACACCGCTGGATTCGCCATGGCCATACTGGTCGTAGCCGCGCACGGCAAAACCCCAGTCGTTGAGACGCCGCGCCACATGGTCGTAACGTCCGGCATGTTCGGCCAGGCCATGCACCAGCACCACCACACCGCGTAGTTGACGGCCGTAGGCCAGCGGCCAGTCCTGGATGGCAATGTTCTCGCCGTCGCTGGCCACAAAGGTGGAGAGGGTGGACTCCGTCAAGGCCCGGACTTTCAGGGCATCTGGGCAATGACTTGCGCCACTGCCGCCGTCAGCCGGCGCGCATACGGCACATGCAGAAACTCGTTGGGGCCATGGGCATTGCTCTTGGGGCCGAGCACGCCGCAGACCATCATCTGCGCCTTGGGGAAACCCTTGGACAGCATGTTCATCAGCGGGATGGTGCCACCCTGTCCGATGTAGCCACAGGAAGCGCCAAAATAGTTGCGCGAGGCGGCGTTCAGTGCCTGCTCGAACCAGGCTTCGCTCGCCGGCGCGTTCCAGCCCGTGGCCGAACTCAGCCCCTCGAAGGTCACGCGCGCCTGGTAGGGCGCATTGTCTTCCAGCACCGTCTTGAGCTGCTGCACCGCTTGCGCAGCGTCGACCAAGGGCGGCAGGCGCAAGGAGAGCTTGAACGCCGTGTAGGGCCGCAGCACGTTGCCGGCATTCTGCAAATCCGGCAGGCCCTCGGCGCCGGTCACGCTCAACGTCGGCACCCAGGTGCGCGCCAGCAGCGCCTGCAACGGGTCGGTCGTCATGGGCAGACTCAGGCGGGTTTCGCCCTCGCAGTCGTAATGCACCCAGGGAAAGCGCCGGTACAGTTCCTCGCCCAGGATGGCTGCCGTGGCCTGCGCCTGACGCAAGCGTTCGGGTGGCACCTCACAGTGAAAGCTGGCCGGCAGCAGGCGGCCGGTGGCGCTGTCCTCCAGCCGGTCCAGCACCTGGCGCAGGATGCGAAAGCTCGATGGCACCACGCCGCTGGCGTCGCCCGAATGCACGCCCTCGCTCAGGATCTCCACCTTGAGCACGCCGCTGGCCATGCCGCGCAGGCTGGTGGTGAGCCACAACTGGTCGTAGTTGCCGGCACCGGAATCGAGGCAGATCACCAGCCCGACGTCGCCCAGGCGGTTGTTGCCCGGTGCGCGCAAGGCGTCGACATAGGGCAGCAGGTCATAGGAGCCGCTTTCCTCGCAGGTTTCGATCAGGCCGACGATGCGCGGGTGCGCCACCTTCTGGCTTTTCAGCGCTGCAATGGCGGCAATGCTGGCATAGACGGCGTAACCGTCGTCAGCCCCGCCGCGGCCATAGAGCTTGCCATCCTCGTACTTGGGTGTCCAGGGCCCAAGGTCATGGCGCCAGCCGCTGAACTCGGGCTGTTTGTCGAGGTGGCCGTACATCAGCACGGTTTGCGTCGAAACGGTTTTCCCGCCCTTGCCTGTGGAGGCCGGCACCTCAAAAAACAGCACCGGCGTGCGGCCTTCCAGGCGGATCACTTCCAGCCGGAGCCCTTCGATTTTCTGCGCCTCGACCCAGGTCGCGGCGTTGCGCACCACGCGGTCGATGTAGCCGTGCTCGGCCCATTGCGGGTCGAACATCGGCGACTTGGCCGGGATGGTTATGTAGTCAGTGAGCTGGCGAACGATGTCGCCGTCCCAGGCGCGGCTGACCTCGTCGAGTACGCGCGCACTGTCCAGTATCGATTCGGGGACGCGATCATTCATGCAGTTGGCCTTTCCTGGGGCGTCAGTTCGTACCACGACCTGCTCGCCCCTGTCGCTATGATGCCACTTGCCAAGCCACCCCTGCAACGCCGCGGGATGACCGTGCCATCCCGCCCCCGCGCAACCCAAAATGCGATGGCCCGGTAACGGATGGCACAGACGACATACTTGGAAGCATGCACTTGAATTTCCTGTCCTTTCTCAACATGCCACCCGTCTTGGGTACGGATTCCGCCGCTTATCGCAAAGTGGCTCTGGCCGCCTGTTTTGGCACCTTCATCGAGTGGTACGACTTCCTGACCTTCGCGACACTGGCCGTCCATTTCGCCGTTCTGTTTTTCCCGGCCGATGACCCGGTGGCGGGACTGCTCTACAGCCTGGCCACGTTTGGTATGGGCATGGTGGTGCGGCCCTTGGGAGCAGCGCTGTTCGGTTCCTTCGGCGACCGCTATGGGCGCAGAAAGGTGTTCATCGCCACCATCGGCATCATGGGCGTGGCCACCTTTCTGGTGGGCTTGCTGCCGACCCATGCCCAGTGGGGATGGGCTGCCACCGGCATGCTGCTGGCCTTGCGGCTGATCCAGGGACTGGCCATGGGCGGAGAGATTGGCGGCGCCAATGTCTATCTGGCGGAGCATGCCCCGGCCGAGCGCCGCGGCGCCCTGACCAGCGTGCTGCAATGGATGGGCGGGCTGGGCATTCTGGCCTCCACCTTGCAGCTCGTGCTGCTGCAGACCTGGCTGAGCGAGGCGGATTTCAAGGCCTGGGGCTGGCGCATCCCCTTTCTGCTTTCGGCCCTGTTGTTGCTCGCCAGCGTGAAGGCGCGCCTGGCCCTGCATGAATCCCCGGTGTTCACCGAACTGAGCCGCCAGAACAACACGGCCAAGACCCCGCTGCTGGATTGTCTGCGTGACCGGCAGACACTGGGGCGCATGGCCCTGCTGTTCTTCTGCATCTCGGCGGGCGGTGGCCTGCTGTTCTTCTGCTCCCAGGTCTATGCCTCGGTCTATCTCAAGACCGTCGTGAAGATGGACCCGGTGCTGGTTGGCTGGGTCACGCTGGCTGCGACGATTTGCCTGTTTCCGCTCACCTATGTGTGCGGAGCGCTGTCGGACCGGCTGGGACGCCGACCCGTGGTGCTGGCCGGACTGTTGCTGGGCGCCGCCTCGATCCTGCCGGTCTACGCCGGGCTCCAGCAATTTGCCCAGCAACCCTGGCTAATCTTTGTCCTGCTGCTGATTCCGGTGCTGGCCGTGGCCCTGGTCACGGGACCGCAAACCGCTTTGCTGTCCGAGCTGTTCCCGGCCCGCACGCGCTATACCGCCGTGGGCTTGCCGCACAACCTGGCGGCCGGCTGGATCGGCGGCCTCTCGCCCTACATGGTGACGCTGATTGCCGAGAAATCCGGCAGTGCCCTGGTGGGCCTGGGCTATCCGGCTGCGTTGCTGCTGATGGCCCTGGTGGTCGGTTATTTTTTCCTGCCGGAAACGCGTGGCGCGGATCTCAACGCCTGAGCGCCGCGCCTCACAACGCGTTATCCATGGCGCCGCGTGCCACCCACAGCCGGTAAAGCGCGAACTGCAAAACCAGGGCCCCCGCGGAACTGGCTTGGCCAGGCCGCCGGGTGCGCCCCCCTCAAAGGGGGAGCGGCGCAGCCGCTCGGGGGGTGCTTCGCTTTATCGCGAGAACTTGAGCACCGCCGTGCTGGCCAGCAGATTGGGCGCAAAGCGCACTGTGCGGCCGTTGTGGATGCCGAAGCTGTCAAGAATCTTGAGGCCGTTGCGCTGGGCCAGCACTTCCAGATCCGCCTGGGTGCCGACGCGGATGTTGGGCGTGTCGTACCACTGGTAGGGCAGGCGGCGCGTCACCGGCATGCGGCCGCGCAGCACGCTCAGGCGATTCGGCCAGTGCGCAAAGTTGGGAAAGGCCACGATGCCGGTGCGCCCCACGCGCGCCGTTTCACGCAACACCACCTCAGCATTGCGCAGGTGCTGCAGCGTGTCGATCTGCAGCACCACATCGAAGCTCTGGTCGCCGAACATCGACAGCCCTTCGTCGAGGTTGAGCTGGATCACGTTGACGCCGCGCTGCACGCAGGCCAGGACATTGGCATCATCGATCTCGATGCCGTAGCCGCTGCAACCGCGCGTGCTCTGCAAATACGCCAGCATGGCGCCGTCGCCGCAACCGAGGTCCAGCACGCGCGCGCCTTGCGGCACGAGGCGGGCAATCGCTTCCAGCGTGCTGTGCTCGCTCATGCCAGGAACCCCTTTGAAATGCTATCAAAATAGGAGCTGACCACGCCCATATAACGGGGGTCATCGAGCAAAAAGGCATCATGCCCGTGCGGCGCGTCTATCTCGGCGTAGCTGACATCGCGCCGGTTGTCGAGCAGGGCCTTGACGATTTCGCGGCTGCGCTGGGGCGAGAAGCGCCAGTCGGTGCTGAAACTCACCAGCAGAAACTTGCACTGCGCCACCGCCAGTGCCCGGCTCAAATCGCCGCCAAAAGCACGGGCCGGGTCGAAGTAATCCAGCGCGCGGGTGATCAGCAAGTAGGTGTTGGCGTCGAAGTATTCGCTGAACTTGTCGCCCTGGTAACGCAGGTAGCTCTCGATCTGGAACTCGATATCCTGCGTGGTGTACTGATAACTTTCGCGCACCGCGCCGCCGACGGCGCTTCGGAGCTCGCGTCCGAACTTTTCGTTCATGACGTCGTCGCTGAGATAGGTGATGTGGCCGATCATGCGCGCGATGCGCAGGCCGCGCTTCGGAATGACGCCGTGTTCGTAGAAATGGCCGCCATGGAAATCCGGGTCGGTCACGATGGCGCGGCGCGCCACTTCATTGAAGGCAATGTTCTCGGCATTCAGGTTGGGCGCACTCGCCACCACCACGGCGTGGCGCACGCGCTGCGGGTACTGCAGTGTCCACGACAGCGCCTGCATGCCGCCCAGGCTGCCGCCCATGACGGCCGCCAGGGTCTGGATGCCCAGCACGTCGAGCAGGCGGGCCTGGGCGTCGACCCAGTCTTCCACCGTGACCACCGGGAAATCCGCGCCCCAGGGCTGGCCGGTGGCGGGGTTGGTGTGGGTCGGGCCGGTGCTGCCGAAGCACGACCCGATGTTGTTGACGCCGATGACGAACCAGCGGTTCGTGTCCAGCGCCTTGGCCGGCCCGATCATGTTGTGCCACCAGCCTTCGCTGCGCGGCAGCGGCTGGCCGTGTTCGTCGGCGTGAAAGCCGGCCACGTGGTGGCTGGCGTTGAGGGCGTGGAAGATCAGCACAGCGTTGGAGCGGTCGGCGTTGAGCGTGCCGTAGGTCTCGACTTTGAGTTCGTAGGCCGGCAGCACGGCGCCGCTTTTGAGCGGCAGCGGCGTGTCGAACCGGAACGTTTGGGGTGTGACGATCACTGGGTTCTCCTGCGAGGCAGGTCCGAAAAGAGAAAAGCCCGGAACACCAAGAGGCAGACCGGGCATCTCCCCTTTAGCGGCATTTTTAGAGCGCCCGCAATCCGGATCAAATCGGCGCTGTGCGGCAGTATAAAGGCTGAGGCAACGCTGATGAAGTCTCTCGCGGGGCGCTCATCTCGCTCTCGGGCGGTCTGCCGCGTTGCAAAGCCTCGCCGGGCCGCCCGGCCCGCCTGCGTTTTGCGCCTTGCAGCCCATCCCGACAGCGAGTGATCGCATCCGCGGGGACCTCATCAGCGTCGCCCTGATCTCAAAGGAAAGCCCATGTCCGAACTGTTTGGCTCCGACGCCTACGCCCCGCGCGAGGTGGCCCAGCGCATCGAGACCGTGGGCGTGGCCAAGGCCCGCATGGCCACCCTGCCGCTGCTGATGCTGGGCGTGCTGGCGGGGGCATTCATCGGCCTGGGTTCGCTGTTTTTCAACCTGGTGCGATCGGACCCCACGCTGGGCTTTGCCACCGGCCAGGTGCTGGGCGGCGGGGTGTTCGCGCTCGGCCTGCTGCTGGTGGTGGTGGCCGGGGCCGAACTGTTCACCGGCAACAACCTGATCGTCATGGCCTGGGCGGATGGCCGCATCGGCAGCGCCGAGGTGCTGCGCAACTGGGTGCTGGTGTGCGCGGCCAATTTCGTCGGCGCGGCCGGGCTGGCCCTGCTGGTGTACCTGAGCGGGCACACCGCGCAGGCTGGCGGCGCGATCGGCGCCCAGGTCGTCAAGATCGCGCTGGCCAAGCAGTCGCTGCCCTGGCACGAGGCCTTCTTTCGCGGCGTGCTGTGCAACGTGCTGGTGTGCCTGGCGGTGTGGATGGCCATGGCCGGACGCAGCGTGGTGGACAAGGCGGTGGCGGTGGTGCCGCCGGTGGCGGCGTTCGTGGCCGCGGGCTTTGAGCACAGCATCGCCAACATGTATTTCTTTCCCCTGGCCATGCTGGTGCAGGCGGGCGACCCGGCGCTGGCCGCGCCGCCCGAGACCTGGAGCGGCCTGGGCGGGAACCTGCTGCCGGTGATCGCCGGCAACCTGCTGGGCGGCAGCGTGCTGGTGGGGCTGAGCTACCACCTGATTTACCGGCCGGGCCCGCCCCCCAACTGACCGCGTGGCCGCACGATCGGCGCCGTTCGTGCGTTTGTGCCCGCTCCCGCGGGGCGGACCTGATGGACAATCTCACCCTGTTTTTACAGCACAAAGTATTCAATCCCGATGGTGAGACGCTTCATTCCGCACGCACAAAGCTGGCTGCTGGGCTTGGCCGCCTTGATGGCGCTGCCCCACGCCCTGGCCCAGACCTGCGCCATGCCCGGCCGTGACGGCAGCACCGCCAGCAGCGGCACCATCAACACCTATTACCCGCCCGCCGCCGGCAGCTACAGCGCCGCCAGCACGAGCATCGCCCTGGGCACATCACGCGGCGCGGCCACGGCCGTGGCACCCGGCGACCTGGTGATGTTGGTGCAGATGCAGTGCGCCAGCCTGAACACGACCAACACCAGCAACTACGGCGCCGGCAATGGCACGGGCCGCGGCTACACCGACCCGGTGGGCAGCTGCCTGGCCGGACGCTACGAATATGTGCGCGCCGGTGCGGGCACCACCGCCGCTTCGCTGGACCTGCGCGGCGCGCCGCTGGCGGCGACCTACGTGCAGGACGCCAGCACCGCCACCAACCGCCGGACCTTCCAGGTGATCCGGGTGCCGCAGCACGCGGCCCTGACCCTGACCGGCGCCGTCAACGCCGCCTACTGGGACGGCAGCACCGGCGGCGTGGTGGCGCTGGACGTGGCCGGCGCCCTCAACTGGAACGGGCAAACCATCGACGTGAGCGAGCGCGGCTTTCGCGGCGCCGCGGCCGTGCAATGGCTCGGCGTCGCCGACGCCGACGCCACCCCCGACTAC
>ERZ1292640.1145-Hain-H43-02um-R1-1145-length-21968-cov-77_pt1 | contig 21968 bp, 28 predicted proteins | sample MGYA00564404_ERZ1292640 | MGnify/ENA primary metagenome ERZ1292640 (study PRJEB36523, sample SAMEA6512636) | groundwater metagenome | collected 2019-01-08 | study: AquaDiva: Metagenomics assemblies of 32 groundwater samples
TTCCTGAAGATGTTAGAAACCAAATGATAGAGACCTTAATCAAAGACCAAAAACATTCTTTGGACCAGTGGATAGAATATATGACATCAGACGATGTGGCTTATCCAACTTGGTTTAAATATTTTGTAATCAGAAATATTCTCAAACTTTCTCAATTTGATAAAAATTTGGGTAAATTCAAATCCAGAACGGAAACAACAGTTGCTCCATACCCGGACATATACAGAGCGCCTCTGGCCAAAATTTTAGACATATATGAAAAAGCTATAAAAGAAGGCAGACCCCAAAATGACCCTGAATTTTCCAAATCATTTCCTAAACTTTATGCCGAACTCATTTCTGAATCGTTGGCTTACAAAATAGAAAATCAAGAAGAAATACGGGGTGAGTGGATTAAATACAACAAAGGAAACCAAAGAGATGCTGATAAGCTTTTTGATTCAGTGCAAGCCAAAGGCACGGGTTGGTGTGTAGAAGGTCATAGCACTGCTTCCAGTTATGTTAATCAGGGCGACTTTTATATATTTTACACTTATGATTCCAATAACAAACCGTCTCAACCAAGAATCGCTATACAAATGAACGGTTCTCAAATAGGTCAAATCAGAGGAATTCTTCAACATCAAGAGCTGGAACCCATAATGGCACCAATTTTAGAGCAAAAACTCAAAGAATTCGGTCCAGAAGCCGACCAATACAAAAAGAAGGTTGAAGATATGAGAAAAATGACTGAAATTGAAAACAAAAACAAATCAGGCACTCCCTTAAATAAAGAAGATCTGATATTTCTTTATGAAATTAATTCTAAAATAGAAGGATTTGGATATGACAAAGACCCAAGAATAGAAGAAATTAGAAAAACAAGAGATCCTAAAAAAGATGCCCCGATTGTCCTAAATTGCGAATCAAATCAAATTGCCACTAACGAAAGAGAAATAAGCCAAAACACAAAAGCTTATATTGGTTCTCTTTCCCCAAACATATTCTCCAGAAACATAGAAAATATTTACACTTCTTTTCCCGAGGGAAAAATTCAAAAATATGAAACTCAAATTGGCGGTCAAATTAAAAATGAGTTCGTTAAAAAAATGGAAGCCCAAAATATTAAAATATCAAATTATGCTCAAGATATGTTAAATAATCCTGATTTCAAAACCCAACCAAATATTGAAAACTTAAATCTTGTTAGGTTGACCGTTAAAGATTTGGGATTTTCAAATTATGCTACTACTGAACAAATATACCAAAGAGCAGATGAGCTGGGTTTAGATCTTTGTCCGGCTGAAGTTGGTCCGCATCTGCGATTATCATATTCAGGGATAGACTGGATGTTTATTGCTATGAAGCAAATTTCAGACCGCGATGGCAATGCGAGAGTTTTCCGCCTCGGCCACGATGATGCCGGTCTGTGGCTCAGCGGCTACGCCCTTATGCGGTTCAAGTGGGATCCGTACGATCGATTCGTTTTCTGCTCCCGCAAGTCTTAGATACTTTGATACTTTTTCTTTTTTCTTTTGATTCTTTAAAACTTTGATTCTTATTTTTTTATAAAATTTGATATACTAAAATCAGTTTGGTTAAGCTGGGCGGTTACGACTTCCCGCGACCTTTCTGGTATGAATAAATTGAGAACACAAACGGTCAAGGCTTTTTGTGGAGTAATTTATCTTATACTCTTAAAAAGAAATAAACTTGGTGTATATCATTTTGTGATTTTTGATCACGCATAAAATTCAGCCCGAGTCTTTACTCAGTTTGGGTAACTACAAAGGTGGTGCTTTAGATGGTGTTATACACAACAGACCGCGATGGCAATGCGAGAGTTTTCAACCTCAACCACAATGATGCCGATCTGTGGCTCAACGGCAACAACGCCCATATGCAGAACAAGTGGAATCCGAACAATCAATTCGTTTTCTGCTCCCGAAAATCGTTTCTTTTCCTCATCACTTTGTTTGGGTGAGGTTTTTCTTTTCCGGATTTTCTAAACTTTTTAGCCAGCCACCAAACATTCGGCCAACCTCTTTCAGTTTTAGTCCAATTTCTTCATATTGTTTGTGGGAAATAAATTTGCCTTCCCAGCTAGTATGGACCAAAAATTTTATAGTATCCAAAATTAAAATACATTTATTCACCCCGCTTATTTTTTTATCTCTATCTGTTATAAAATAAGTGAAATATGCAAATTCCAACAAATCCAATAATTTATTTTCAATACGATTACCTATGCCATAACGCGGATTTTTAGACATATGATCCAAAATGCTTGTCCAAAACAAATAGGACTCTTTGGTTCGTTGAAGAATAGAGGCATTAGATATAGAAGACGAAATAAAAGATTGAACCATAGATATAAGAATATCATATCGGTTGAGAATTTACTTTTTTGTTGGGAAGAATTTTTATGCGGAAAGAAAAAAAGAAAAGATGTTGCTGAGTTTTTATTGCATTTTTCAGATAACATATTTTTTCTACACGAAGAATTAAAAAATAAAACTTATAAGCATAGTGGGTATCAAGCCTTTAAGATTAATGATCCTAAGCCGAGGGATATTCATAAGGCTAATGTCAAAGACAGACTAATTCATCATGTTATTTATAATGCACTATATCCGTATTTTGATAAAAAGTTTATTTTTGATTCTTATTCTTGTAGATTTGGCAAAGGAACACATAAAGCTATAAATCGTTTTAGAGAATTTGGTTATAAAGTTTCAAAAAATAATACAAAACAATGTTGGGTATTAAAATGTGACATCAAAAAATTTTTTGCCAATATTGACCACGCCATTTTGAAGAATTTTTTGTTTGAAAATATAAAAAGTGTAAATATTTTACGGATACTTTACGAAATAATATATAGTTTTAATACTAAAAATAAAATTAATATTGGTTTGCCTTTGGGTAATTTAACCTCTCAACTTTTTGTAAATATTTATATGAATAAATTTGACCATTTTATGAAACGGGAACTGAAAATCAAATTTTATATTCGTTATGCCGATGATTTTGTTATTTTTTCTCAAAATAGGAATTTTCTTTTGGAACTCGTTTCCAAAATAAATATTTTTATGCTTGAAAACCTAAAATTAAATTTAAACCCAAATAAAATTTTTATAAAAACCTTATATTCTGGCATTGATTTTTTAGGTTGGGTTCATTTTTCAACACACCGCATATTAAGAACCACAACAAAAAGCAGAATGTTTAGAAATTTAGAAAAAAGATTTAGCCAAGAAACACTCTCCTCATATTTAGGAATGTTAAGTCATGGGAATACTTACAAATTATCACTAAAAATAAAGCCTACTCCTACAAATCTATAACTCGGCTGAAAAAGTTATCCACATACCACATATTTGACATAATACATGGTATCATGATACCTTATTTTATATGAAATTTAAGAGAAAACAGGATATTAAGAGCCAATTAGAACCAAAAAGAGTTTTGGTTATTTATGGACCAAGGCGAGTTGGTAAAACCACTTTACTTAATAAATATATAAAAACTCAATCAGAAAAAAAAGTCTTCTCTTCGACCGGCGATGATATTAAATTAAGAAAAATATTTCAATCTGAAGAAAGGGACAAAATTCTTGAGTTTGCTCGTCCTCACGATATTATAGCTATTGATGAAGCCCAATTTATTCCATCAATTGGACTTGGTGCCAAGATGATGATTGATGCTTTTCCGCAAAAAAACATTATTTTAACGGGCTCATCGTCGCTTGATCTTTCCAATAAAATAGGTGAACCATTAACCGGACGGCATTTTACTCTGATTCTTCTGCCACTATCGCAAGCAGAAATGGAAATTAGTCAGGTTGAACTCAAATGGGAACTTGAAAAGTTTCTCATATATGGGTTATACCCAGAAATATTGAATGAACCGGATATTGAGAAAAAGAAAAAAATATTAACCGAGCTAGTTTCATCATATTTGTTTAAGGATGCTCTTACTTTGGAAGCCGTGCGTTCTCCTGATACTCTTCTAAATATTACTAAATGTCTTGCGTTTCAAGTTGGGAATGAAGTTTCTGTAAACGAAGTTGCCAAAACAGCAGGAACTGATGTCAAGACAACGGTAAAATATTTAGACCTGCTTGAAAAAATGTTTATCATAAAGAAAATCAGGGGTTTTTCAAGAAATTTACGAAATGAAATATCCAAAAAGGCCAAGTATTATTTTTTGGATAATGGTATCCGTAACGCCGTGATTTCTCAATTTAATCCAATTAGTTTACGCAATGATATTGGCGCTCTTTGGGAGAATTTTATTTTTATGGAATTTATAAAAAAAAGCACTATTGAGGAGAAATTTGATAACTATTATTTTTGGAGAACTCATTCTGGTAGTGAAATTGATATTATAAAAGAGTCTGATGGGAAAATTGAAGCCATTGAATGTAAATGGCAAAAAAGTGATTCCAAAATTCCCAAATTATGGACCGAAACTTATCCTGAATCGTCTTTCAAATTGATGCACAAAGAAAACTATTTGGACTTTTTGCTCTGATAAAATTTTCATTAAAATTACTCCTCCAAATCAATCACTCGGCTGAGTTCATCAAGGGAAGTCATACCTTGCAAAATTTTAAGAATACCGTCTTGCTTCATGTTTAGAATGCCCTGATTTTCTGATGCTTTATTTATTTCTCTTTCACTTGGATTTTGAATGACTATATTTTCTATTTTTTCATCTGTTAGCACTGCTTCATATATGCCAGTTCTACCTTTATATCCCGTAAAATTGCATTCTTGGCAACCAACCTCCTCGTACACATTTTGAGTATCCAAATCTTTTAAGTAATTTTTGTCTGAAATGCTATCTAAAACTTTTTTAATTAAAACATTTTCTTTTCCCCCCAAAACAGACTTCTTTTTACATTTATTGCAAAGTTTTCTTACTAATCTTTGAGCCATAGCTATGTTTATGGCGGAAGTGATGACTTTGGAGTTAACTCCCAAATCAATAAGTCGTGGAAAAGTACCAGCGGCGTTATTGGTGTGCAAAGTTGAGAAAACAAGGTGGCCCGTGAGGGAAGCGTTAACGGCAATCTCAGCCGTTTCTTCGTCTCTAATTTCACCAACCATTATTACATCTGGATCTTGTCGTAGGGCGCTTCGTAAACCTTCAAGAAAAGTATAACCCTTTTCTTCCTCTACTTGGGTTTGGACAATGCCTTTCAAATGATATTCAATTGGATTTTCAATGGTAATCATTTTTATTTCGGGTGTATGTATTTTTTTAAGAAAGGCGTAAAGAGTGGTTGTTTTACCCGAGCCGGTGGGGCCTGTATTCAAAATCATACCGTTTGGTTTTTTTAATTCGTGTAAAATTATATTAAGCAATTTTTCATTTATACCCAACTCTTCCAAAGAAACAGAAATGGCGTTAGGGTTCAAAACTCTAAAGACTACCGATTCTCCATAACCACCAGGTAAAAGGGAGGTGCGGATTTCAATCTCAACATCTCCAAGTTTTATACTAAATCGACCGTCTTGAGCCTTACCTTTTATATTTAATTTTAAATTAGAAATTAATTTAATACGAGAAAGCAAAAGATTATAAGTGATATGATCTATGTTTAAAATATCATTCAAAACTCCATCCAATCTGTATCTTAATCTGACCTCGGCGTCTTCCGGTTCAATATGAATGTCGGAAGCACCTATGGATATAGCTCCAGCTAATATTATTTCCAATATCCTTGATATACGATAGCTCTTTTTTTGGGCCAGGATAGTTTCAATTGATTTCTTTATATCTGCAGAAGTTTTGACTGATTTAACCAAGTCTTGAATTTCTTCACTTTCAATATCAAGCGCTCCCCCCTTAGTTTCCATTGAGTAAGAAAGATCTTTATAACGATCCCAAACTTTTTGCAAACTTTGATGAGAAACCAAAAAAAGTGACGGAAGATAGCCCCTGTCTTTTAAATTTTCAATCAAAGCAATAGTTTTTTCGTTGTTGGGAGAAATAATAGCTAAGAAAACTTTTTTGTTTATTATATTAAAAGAGGCAACCTCGGCCCCTCTAGCGTCTTGCTCCTTCACAACCCTCAAGGCATCAATGTTTATTGGACTAACACCCAAGTTAATGTAAGGCAGTTTATATTTTTGAGACATCATTTGAGCCAAACCCTCTTCTTCCTGCTCTCGCAACTCTTCAAGTTTTTGTCTCTGTTTGTCTTCGTTGAATTTAATGGTCATAGAATTATTATAGCTTATTTTTATGTTAAAATCATTTTTATGGAATATTTATCCAAAAGCGTTGAAGAAACAGCTAAAATAGCTTCCAACTTTGCTAAAAATTTGAAACCAAACGGCAATTCTGCCACTCTAGTCGGATTGTATGGCGAACTAGGAAGCGGCAAGACCACTTTTATGAAATATTTAGCAGAAAGTTTTGGTATTGAAGAAACAATTAAAAGCCCCACTTTTGTAATAATGAAGATTTTCCCCCTCTCCTTCACAAGGAGAGGGGTTAGGGGTGAGGTCGAAAATCTTATTCACATAGACGCTTACCGCATAGAAAAAGAAGAAGAAATGTTAAATTTGGGTTGGCAAGAAATTATTGCAGATCCTAAAAATTTAATTTGCATAGAATGGGCCGATAAAATCACCGGTATTATGCCTTCCCATATTATGATAACATTTGAACATGGAGATAAAGAAAATGAGAGAAAAATAACGATAAATAAAGTATAAATCAATAAGATGTTTTTTAAGAATAATAAAGAAATAAAAACTGAGGATTTAAAGTTGTCAGACTACGACCAGATTTGGACTAAATTTTGCTTTTTAGATGAATCCGGTAGTTTATCAAATTCCACTGAACCATATTTTACAATCGGGTTATTAAAAATGAGCATGCCATACTATTTACAAAGCAAAATTCTTTACGAAAGAAGTAAGCAAAGTTTTTATGATGAATTAAAATTTAATAAAATTTCAGAAAAAAACATAAAATTTGCAAAATTTATTATTGATTGTATTTTTGATACTAAAAGCATCAGTTTTTACTCGTATACAACACATAAATTAAGCAAATATTTCCAAAAAAACTTTTCGAAGGATATCTGGTCTGCATATGAAAAAATAACTCTAAAATTGCTTAGTGCTTCATTAAATGAAAAAGAAATATTAATTTTAATTGCAGATCACATCACAACACCAAAAGATATAAAATTTGAAGTCGGTGTGAAGAAAAATTTTAATGAATCAAAAAAGAGACTTGCTCTATCTGGTGTTTGCCGTTTTGACTCAAAGTCAAATGACTTGCTTCAAGTTGTTGATTTAATTGTTGGTTGTATAAATTATGATATAAAATTTTCAAAAAAATTGGTATCAGGAGATAAATATAAATTAGAATTATTAGTATATTTAAGAGAAAAACTTGGTGTTAAAACATTTATAAATGGTTTCAAAAATTATAATTTCAGTGTTTTTGTAGAGCAGAGCGACAAAATAGATGTAAATGAAAAAGGGCCATCGTCCTAACGGTCGACGCCCTTTCTCCTATACCATGCAGATAGTATACACGAACCAAATAAAAAAGCAAGTTATCCACAACTAAAATAACAAAAAATAAAATGGAAGGACAAATAAAAAAATCAAAGTTAGTATTGCTTGATGCACACGCAATAATACATAGGGCGTATCACGCCTTGCCGGATTTTGCTACAAGCAAAGGTGAGCCGACGGGGGCATTGTATGGCTTGGTGGCTATGATTTTGAAGATTGCAACGGATTTGAAGCCGGATTATATTGTGGCTTGTTATGATTTGCCCAAGCCTACTTACAGGCACGAGGTCTATGAAGGATACAAAGCGGGCCGAGCCAAAACAGATGGCGATCTAGTTTTGCAGTTGGAAAAATCCAAACAAATTTGTGAAGTTTTAAATATTCCTATTTATTCTCTAGAAGGTTTTGAAGCTGATGATATGCTTGGCACTATTGTAGAGAAATTGAAAATGAAAAAAGTAGATATTATAATTGCTTCCGGTGATATGGATACTTTGCAGTTGGTAAAAGATGGGGTTGGAGAAAATGGAAGTGTTAAAGTTTATACATTAAAAAAGGGCATTAAAGACACTATTTTATATGATGAAAAAGGAGTTAAAGAAAGATTTGGTTTTGAACCAGAGCTCTTGATTGATTTTAAGGGATTAAGAGGCGATCCGTCTGATAACATTATTGGTATAAAGGGTATTGGAGAAAAAAGTGCCATGGATTTAATTAAGAATTTTGGGACAATAGAAGAAATTTATAAAGTTTTAAAAAAGGACCCAGAAAAGTTAGTAAAAGCGGGAATAAGAAAGGGAATTATAGAACTTTTGAAAAATGGGGAAGAAGAAGCTAAATTTAGTAAAATGTTGGCGACAATAAGAAGAGACGCGCCAATTGATTTTATTTTGCCCAATAAAAAATGGAAAGAAGATTTAAATATTGAAAAAGCAGAAAATATTTTTAATGAATTGGAATTTAAAAACATGGGAACGCGACTCAAAGAAGTTATTTTTGTAGAAGGGTATCTCAAAGGCGGCCTTCAAAATGCCCCAATCCCAGAAGGCCGCCTTTCAGTCCCAGAAGATGCCCTTCAAGAAGAAAATATTTTAGAAGAACTTAAAAAAACAGAAAGTGAGCATATTTTTGAAGAAATAGAAAAACCTCTCATTCCCATAATTAAAAAAATGGAAGAAAGGGGGGTTTTGATTGACTCGGAATTTTTAAAAAAATTAAATAAAGATTATTCAAAATTATTGGCAGATTTGGAAAGTAAAATATGGCAAACCGCAGGTGGAACTCAATTTAATGTTTCTTCGCCAAAGCAATTGGGAGAAGTTCTTTTTAATAAACTAGGTTTAACCGTTAAATATCAAAAGAAAACAAGTACCGGAGCTAAATCAACAAAAGAATCTGAACTTCAAAAAATGAAAGATTTGCATCCCGTTATTCCTTTAATTTTGGAATACAGAGAATTGGCAAAACTGGTTGGAACTTACATAGAACCTATTCCTAAAATGGTTGATAAAAATGGCAGGTTGCACACTCATTTTTTGCAATTAGGTACCACCACTGGACGGATGGCTTCTCAAAATCCCAATTTGCAAAATATTCCTGTTAGTTCTGAAAATGGAAAAGTTATAAGAAAAGCTTTTTTGGCGCCAGCCGGGTTCAAACTTGTGGCCTTTGATTATTCTCAAATAGAACTTAGGGTGGCCGCTTTTTTGTCCGGTGACCAAAAATTAATTCAAATTTTCAAATCAGGTGAAGATATTCACACAAGTGTTGCTTCCGAAGTTTTTGGGGTTTCAAAAGAAAAGGTAGATAAAGAAATGCGCAGAAAAGCTAAAGTGATTAATTTTGGCATTTTGTATGGCATGGGCGTGAATGCTTTGCAAACAAATTTGGGTACTGACAGAAAAACAGCTCAAGAATTTTACAATGCTTACTTTTCAAAATTTGCTGGTCTAGCTAAATATTTGGATAAGACAAAATTGGAAGCTGAAAAAAATGGCTATACTGAAACTTTTTTTGGCAGACGCAGATATTTTGAAGGGCTTAAATCAAATATCCCATATATAAAAGCAAGTGCCGAGAGAATGGCAATCAATGCTCCAATTCAAGGCACTTCGGCTGATATTATAAAAATTGCTATGAAAAAAGTCGATGATTTCCTAAGGTGTCACCTTAGGAAATCAGGACCCAAAGGTGACACCTTAGGAAATTTAGAAAAAGATGTCTTTTTGATTCTCCAAATTCACGATGAGCTTATTTATGAAATAAAAGATGATCTGGTGAAAGAAATAACACCCAAAATAAAAAAAATAATGCAAAATATTATTCCTCTTGAGAAAATTTATGGTGTGCCCATAATTGTTAATTTTGAAGTTGGTCCAAATTGGGGGAGTTTAGAATAAAAATAAAATGATAAATCAGAATTTATTTAAAGAATATGAGGGAGTTTTTCAAACAGAAAATGTTGAAGAAAATTCTGATACAAAACAAAAAAAAGAAAGGGTTTATGCTTACAAATCTTTTGCTTTGCAAGACGCAATAGGGGAGAAAAGTGCCAAAAAGGTCTGGATAGAATATCAAAAATTAAGACTAGCTGGTATAGTGGCGGAGGAATTAATTTTTAATATAGTAAGCAAAATCAGAGATATGTTGGTAATAAAAAGTTTTGGTGCTCAAAAATGGAAAGAAGAAGATTTAAAAAAATTTTACACTAAGCTGGTAGAAATATACCATAGGTCCAGAATGGAAGAGGGTCGTGATTTAGACATTGCTATAGAAAAAACGATTCTTAATATTTAAGTTTTTGTAAGTTATTTTGGCACTAGAAAATATAACTCGGACAAAAAATCCGGCGATTAAAATTTGAATAATCCAACTTGTGCCCAAAATGGCCGCTATGGAAAAATTAAAAGCCGAAGAGAAATTATCTTTGGGAAGATTTTTTAAAACATCGAAAATAGATACAGAAGTTAAACTGACAATAATAAAAATAGCCAACATAAAATAATCAGGATGGTTCACTAAAACACTTTTGGTGTATTCAAAATAAATACGGGCCATTACTCTTCTTTTCAAATTTAAAAAATTAATAATCATAATTATTGTTAAATTGCTTATAAGTTTGTATAAATATTTTTTTGGATCTGTGAACTCTGACTCTGGCGGCGCCACTCTTGATGTTCAATATTTTGGCTATTTCCTTAAACGATTTACCCAAAACGAAACGCAAATTAAGTATTTCGGCCGTGGCGCCACCTATTTTGTCCAAAACAAACTGGATATAATTTTTATTGCCATTATTTAAAATTTCTTCTTGGCTCAAGCTCGGGGTTATCGCTTCCATTTCATCTGTAAAAGATATGGGTATATTTTTATACTTATTTATTTGGTCGGCCAAGCAATTTTTTAATATGGTGTTTGACCAAGAACTAAACTTGCCACCATTTTCTGGAAACTTTTTGCCATATTTATAAATTCTAACGAATGTCTCTTGCACCACATCTTCCACATCATCCTCCGATCTGAGGGCTCTCCTGGCGATTCTTATAAATCGCTTATTATGGCGGTCAAAAAGTTCGCCAAAACGGGACGGCCGGCTGTATGAAATTTTTAATAATTGCTCGTCACTCATTTTATTCTATGACCATTATTTTAATCAAAATGTTACATCGTAACCTCAGACAGTAATTGTAGGTCATATGAAGTATAGAAGCAAGAATAAATAAATTACTATGCAAAATGTAAAAAACATAAGAATTTCTCCAAGTGTATGCCTTTCCAGAGCCCCGCCCCAAGGGGCGGTAAATGAACAAAGTAATACAACTCAACAACATAACTCATAAAAAACCCCGCGCCATTATGTCAACCACATACAACAAGCGCGGGGTTTTTGCTTGCCCAGCGAAGCTTTAGCGAAGTTGGGTTTTATCTAGTAATATGTTATATTTTTTATGTTCAAACCGCCCATAGCTCAATTGGTAGAGCAATTCCCTTTTAAGGAAGAGGTTCTTGGTTCGATTCCAAGTGGGCGGACATTTTTACAATGGTAAATCAAAAGCGGGGCGACCTGCGCCGGAGAGGAGGAGAGAGAGAACAATAGCGAGAAGTATTATATAAAAAACAAAGTTTCTTTTTAGAATTTCTGGTTGTTTATATTCAATATAACTTTCGGCAAAAACAAGAAGAGCCAAAATTAGAGAGGCTATTTGTGTGTAGAATCCTAAAATAAGCATAATACCACTAACAACTTCTATTATCCCTAAGATTTTAATTATTAATTTAGGGTTTGGTATATTAAGGGCGGAAAGGGAAGCAAGCCACCTTTCTTTTTCGCCTCTAAAAAGTAAAACGCCCAAATTTATAAATATAGACCCTGCTACCACGCGCAATATAAAAGGTGCAAGAAGCGAATAAACGAGCAGGTCTGGAAATGGATTAAGCATAAGTGTAGTATAGCAAGTATGGAAATTGTTGTCATTTTAAATAATATAAGGAGCAATGAAAATGTGGGTTCTATATTTAGGACTTGCGATGCTGTTGGCGTTTCTAAAATAATTTTATGTGGTTATACTCCTGCACCAGTTGATAGGTTTGGCAGGGAAAATAAAGGTTTGGTCAAAGCTTCTTTGGGAGCTGAAAAATTTGTGGAATGGAAAAAAGAAGAAAACTTGTCACAAGCTATTCAAAATCTGAAAAATCATTTTGTCCGCTCCCAGTTGCTTCGCAAATCTCGCTACCAAAATGATTTTTCAGATTTTAAGATTGTTGGAATAGAGCAAGATAAAAAAGCAATAAATTATAAAAAAATAAAAGATATTAAAACAAAAAACATAGCTTTGGTTTTTGGTAATGAAGTGGAAGGTTTATCAAAACAAGATTTGAAACTTTGTGATTTGATTGCCGAAGTGCCAATGCGTGGTAAAAAAGAATCTCTTAATGTCGCAGTTTGTGTTGGAGTGGTTTTGTTTTCCCCCTCTTAATATAAGAGAGGGTAGGGTGAGTTAATAACTAACCGTATCCACCACTAAATTATTTTGATCATAAAGATTTATTTTGTCGTGAGTTTTGCGCCAGAGAGGACCAAATTTATTTAAATAAACGCGGTATTCGTCGTCTGCAAAATCGGTATCATTAAAATGCGAGGCGACACAGGAGTTATAATTTATTTGAGTGGTTATATAAGTTTTGCAAGCTGAAGATACAGTATCCGGCAGGTTTCTTATAAATTGGCTATTTACAGTAGTGCATCGTGGCAACCCTTCAATTATATTTAAACACTCGTCATTTCTATCAAAGTCAGAAGAAAATTGGGGAAGTTTTTCTTTTTCTGGTCTGGGGCAATCTAAAGATAAGCTCGGAACAAATGTTCTGTTTTCTTCAAAATAGCCGATGCATCTATTTGTTCTAAAAGATATACCTATGGGAGAAAATCCTTTTGTTAAGTAAACTCTGTCGCCATTTTGCAAAAAAATATCACTTTCTGTTTTGGTAGAAGGAAAGGGCAAAAGAGCGGCTTTGCCAATAATTACAAAATATCCAGTTATTTCACTTTTCAAATACCAGCCGGTTATTTTGGCAGTTTCTTTTTCATCTAAATTAGAAGAAATATAAATATATTCTTGGTTCGGGTCATCTCCATAAAGTCCAGATATATTAGACATAGAAATTTTACCTGAGTATGGTGAATGTCCCTCTGCCTTTTTTTTGTTTTCGCTAATTGAAGAAGTGTTTTGGGAATCGCCGCTATTATTAAGGCGGGCCTTTTTGGGAGAACCGTAAGCCAATCCCAAAAGAACAAACAAAACAAGAAGTATAATAAAGGGTTCTTTTATGTCTTTCATTTTATTTGATGTTTGGGACAAAAATGAGCGCTTCTTCCCCCGACTACCATTTTTTCTATTATACCATTACACCCTCTTTTTTTGCATTTTTTACCTTTGAGTCCATAGGCGTTTTGCATGTTTTGATAACTGCCTTTTTTGCCTTGGGCATCTCTATAATCAATGTAAGAGCTTCCGCGGGCTTTAATAGCTTTTTTAAGAACTGGTTTTATTGATTCATATATTTTTTTAATTTCTTTTTCTTTTAGATCAGAAGTTTTTGAAGTCGGATGAACACCAGCCAGCCAAAGTATTTCATCCGAATAAATATTACCAATACCCGCAATTACACTTTGATCCATGAGCACCGTTTTAATTTTACCTTTTTTGTTTTTTATAATTTGGTAAAATTTTTTAAAATTAAAATTCTTATCAAACGGCTCTGGACCCATTTTTATAAACTCTTCCTGAATTTGTTTGGTTGGAATAACAACAACTTTGGCAAATTTTCTCATATCGCAAAGAGCTAGCTGGCAGTCGCCCGAAAGAAAAAATAAAAGATGTATAAAACGATTTTCTGGATCATCGCGCATAGCTCCTAGCAATACGCTTTGCCACTTTTTATTTTTCATTTCCCATTTACCAAACATCAAGTGCCCCGTCATTTTTTGATGAACTAGAATTGTGTCGCCCAAAGTCGGACTTTGGGGATTTTTTTTAAAGTCCGACTTTGGGCTTAGGTGAATCAAAATATTTTTTCCCCTTCTTTCCACTCCCAAAATTTTTTGACCAACAACTTCTTTTTTAATCTTTTTAAATTTTTTAACATCAGTCCAAACATCCGTGATTTTTAATCCCGGCAAAAATTTCTTCAAATCCGTGACAATTGTATGTACTTCGGGCAATTCAGGCATTGTTTTATCTTAAATTATTTTCCTAAATTTTTAAGAATATATTTTATTTTCTCATTAGTGCCAACCAAATCTTTAGGTAATTTTTTAATAGTTTCTTGAATATCTCTTTCTCTGTAACCGAGCGATTTAAGAGCTTCAAAAACATCTATATCTTCACTTGTTCTGTTTTGTCCCTTTTGGCTCGTTACTAATTTTCCGTCCAATTCCAAAACAATTTTTTCAGCCGTTTTTCTTCCTATGCCTGAAATTTTAGTGAGAGATGATGTGTCTTTGGTCGCTACCGCTTCTTCAATTGATTTGACTCCCGCCACACTTAATATGGCCAAACCAGATTTAGGACCTACTCCTGAGACAGTAATCAAAAGTTCAAAGATTCGCAACTCTTCTTCTGTTTCAAACCCATAAAGAGAAATATCATTTTCTCTGACAGCTGTGTGCGTCCAAAAACTGGCTTCTTGATTTGTTTTTAATTTAGTTAAATATGAAGGGGTGCTGTGTATAACAAAACCTATACCACCAGCTTTTAAAACAGTCTTTGTGCCTTTCAAATCATATATTTTACCTGTTATGTGTCCAAACATGCTCGTATTATTGCATAAAATTCTTATATATGTTAATTTGTCTTTGTTATGCCTATTACGAAATCAGCCAAAAAAGCATTAAGAGGTTCTAAAAAGAAGAGAGTTTTTAATTTGCGTAGAAAAAACGAAATGCAGAATGTTATAAAACAATACAAAAAATTAATTTTAGCCAAAAAAGCAGATGAAGCCAAAAAGCTTATTCCCAAACTTCAAAAAGCTATAGATAAAGCGGAGAAGAGGGGAATCATAAAAAAGAACACCGCTTCTCGCAAAAAATCCCGCCTCATCAAAACCATTACTATAAAAATATAGTTTTTTACTTCGGGAATAATTTTTTCCTATTTTTTGTAAGTTCAACTAAAAGTTCTTGCCAGTATTTATTTACATCTTTTGAAATTTTGATTTTCGGATTTTTGTTATCTACTATGTGATCAAAAAGCACCTTTTTCTCATGCCACAATTTGCCTTTTTCCGTGTATATTTGAATTGGGGGAATTAATTTATCAAGTGCGTATATAAATCCACTTTCTTTATCTTTTTTATTTTCGTAATTTTCTATGATTTTAGACAGAATTTTGAATTGGGGGAATCTCTTCTTTATTTTTACTAAGGCCTCCTTTTCTCTTTTATGTTTTGAATCAGCGTGATTATTATCAAGAAAATATGTATCTCCCGCATATACTTCTACCAAATCATGAGCTAAAGCGTACATAAAGCAAAGTTCTTTATTGAGTTTAAGTTTGTCTTGATCTATTAAAAACCAAGCGACCATTGCAAGTTGATAGCTATGCTCAGCATCGTTTTCAAACCTTTCTCTATATGGAGGTCTGGCAACGCGAATTATCTCCTGAAATTCATGAGTGAAATTTATAAAATCAATAAGCCCTACTAATTTCTTTGAAAATTTTTTCATGTGCCGTTTATCATATCACATCGGGGGACTTCAGGTTATTAGTAATGATTTGTGGTATAATGATTAAGTTATGAGTATTGACGAAGTAAAAGAAAAAATAACGCCAATTTTGCGCGCTTATGGCATCAAAAAAGCGTCTGTTTTCGGCTCGGTTTCTCGCGGAGATGATCGTCCAGACAGCGACGTTGATTTGCTTGTGGAATTGGGTCCGGGGCCAATGGGTATTTATGAATACATGCAGCTCAGAGAAAAATTAGAAGAAAAACTTGGTAAAGATGTGGATTTAGTTTCGGAAGGGTATATAAATAAATTTTTAGAACCTTACATTAGGCCAGAATTAAAAACAATTTATGAAGAGTGAAAAATTTCACTTTTTGAACCTCACTCGTTTACAATTTTCAAAGTAAAAAGTTAAGAAAATGGGCACGGAATTAACACTAAAAAATGAGTTTGGGTGTTAAATTTGACTTTCAATCTCAGTTGTGTATACTTACGGTACAAATGCCTTCGGGCCGACTCCGCGCAAGCGGAGGTTAAAAAGAAAAAACTCAAGGAATCAACTCTTTGAGTTTTTTCTTTAGTTCTTCAAATTCTTCTTTGTTAACTTCTCCTACTGTGTAACCGAGTCTTTTTGCATCAATCAATCTTATTTGAGAAAGAATTGCAGAGCTTTTTGTTTTATTTTCACCAAAAGATATGACGAAGTAATATGGAGATTTTTTGATTGCAGATGTGAGTGGGATTGCCCACAAAACTTCGTTATTAAATTTTCGTATAATAACCACAGGTCTTAGATATTAATCACCTTTTCCATCCTGTTCAAATCCGATATTCTCGCCCAAGTGACAGTACCAGATTTCTCTTTCGTGAAATCCAGGACGAGGTTTTTCTTCGTTATGCAGTTTTTCTTTTTTCGGAGTCCAAATTTTGTAATCTTTAGGATTCATTTTCCAAATTTTAACATATTCAAAAAAATAATGCGTTAGAACCTCTCTTATTTTATGTGCTCCCGGGGGGAATCGAACCCTCATCAAACCCTCCGCAAGGGTTTATCCTATCCATTGAACGACGGGAGCCCTTCGACTATACTCAGGGCGGGCAACAACAAAACATTAACAAAAAAGCAGTTTTTTTGCTAATTTTGATTAAGTTCGTGTTTTAGTTTTCCCTCCCCTGAACAAGGGGAGGGCAGGGTGGAGTTTACCACCTTGCCAGGAGTTTATCAAACCATTTGTGGACGAGAGATTCGGCTACAAATTCTTCTTCCAAAAATTCTAAAAGAATATCGCGGACATCGTTTAAATCAATTTCTTCGTTTATGGGAATAACGGTGAGAGGGAGGTAGGAGCTTACCGGATGCATTAAAATGCGGGCGCCGTGAGTGTGTTCGTCTTCAATCCAAAAAGATCTATAAGACATCCAGGGATAAAGATATTTGCCAAAAATTATACCTTTTACATTTATTTTAATAGGTACTATTTTTGTTTCTTTATATGAAAGCATTCCAATAGTTGCTCCAGCTATTATTATAAATATGCCAAAAAGAAAATTACCAAACCAAAAAGCTAAAACAGAAGCGCCCAAACATATAACACCCAAAATCCAATACCAGTCATTGGCTTTTTTATCAAAGTGATGTTCGGGCGATTGCCATTCCAAAATAGTTTGGTTTTCCATTAATACTATTTTAACATATTTTTATTTAACAATACTGCCCGGAGGTGTATTTTCTGAAAATTTAAGCAATGAAAAAAAATTTCCTGCCTCGCCGGCAGGCAAGTCACCAGATACAGCCATAATCATAGCTTCGCTTTTAAAACCCATTATTTCTCGCGGTTCTAAGTTTGTAACAAAAGCGCAAGTAATGCTGACTAATTCTTCGGCTTTTACAAATTTTGCTATGCCGGAAATTATCTGTCTTATATCTTTTCCCCCTAGATCATTCTGTTCCATAGAATGATCGGGCGAACCGCTTTGCGGTTTTAGCCCAAAATCAACCGAAAGTTTAAGCAATTTTTCTGATCCTTCCACTGACTCTGCAGAAATTATTTTTCCTGCTCTTATCTCCACCTTTTTAAAATTGTCTATGGTGATCATAAATTTTCTGTTGCTTTTAAAAATACTTCTTTTAAATCAGGAAAGGACAAGGAATTTATAACTTCATCCTTACCCAACCATCTTATGTTTCTAAGTTCTTCGGTGTGAGTAATTAAGTCGCTTATATTGGTAATATCAGCAAGAAAAACTTGATAAGAACCCTGTTGACCCGCCCGCTCTTTTTTATTGGGACCAAAAACAAATTCGTGTCGAACTTTTGTTGGCTCAAGTTTTATTTCTGTCTGTAAGCCGAGTTCTTCTTGAATTTCGCGATTCATGGTGTCAATTTCCGAATGATCTGTGTCTTCTTTTGCTCCGGCGACAAAAGTAATATTTCCTGTTTTTGAATTTTCTACAACCAAAAATTTTAACTGGTTTTCATCCTTTTTGTACAAAATTGCAATGCCACCAGTAAAAACTTTTTCTTGTTGTTTAATATCATTTTCTTCTTTCTCCATAGTTTTTGTATTATTATAATTATTTGGCGGTGTCTGTTTGAAAATATCCGAACGGAACTGGCTGGGCTCGGCGGGCGGAATTCCCCCCACACCCCCCTTCCGCCCGCCTCGCCTTGAACCGGAGCGGAAAGGACGATTTCAAGTTTTTCTTTGGCGGCAGATTCTTTATCCATTTATTATTTGATTGACCCAGAATTCACTGAAGCGATTACCTTCAATTTTTGTAACGACTTTCATGAGCTTGCCCGATTCATCAATTCGTTCGTGGAGCCATCCATCCTTTTCCTCAATAACCAAGGGAATTTCCTTTATTTCAATTCCGTCATCATAACCAAGCGCAATCGCGCAAGCCAATGGGTCGTGTTGGAAATTGATAATGTCCCGCGGTAGTCCTTCGCACGTTTCTCCATATGTCGCCTCGTTCTTATAATCCACGGCAAACATTTCGGCTTGTTGCGCAATCAATTGTCCTAGTGCTCCGGACTTTTTTAAATTGTTCAGAGATGCCCGCCTAAGAGCTGTCTCTATCGTTACAGTGAGAGGGACAAGGGTTGGATTAGAGTTTTCAAGGACATGCTTCGCCGATTTTACATCCGCTTGGATATTGAAATCCATGTTGTTTCCCCACTTTGGAAAGCCAGGTCGAGGAGGATAAACATAACCTCCCATGAGAACAAGTTTGGCTTGCTTCAAAATTCCAGGATATTGTTTATCAAGCAAAAATAAATTCGTATAAGGCCCAATTCCAATAACAATTGCGCCTTGTTCAATGCTATTTTTGAGAAGCCGGATTGCTTCCTCTGGTAGATTTGGCGAAGGTGCAATGGGTTCTGGCCAATATCGTTTTTCTTCGGGAAGACCTAGTTCAGAGCGATAAAATCCTTGAGAAGTATCTGCTCCGGCCGCAACCGGAATATCATTTCTACCTTCAGTTTTCAGAACATAACGAGTATAACCAGTTCTTTTTCCATTGGTGTCACCAACTATCGTAATTCCGGTAATTTCAACATTGGGCGACCGAAGCAAAAACGCCAAGGCGCAAATGTCATCAATATCGCCTCCCAAATCAGTATCAAGATGTATCTTAAATTTATTTTCCATATTATTTCAATAAATCTTCCATAGAAACGCCAAGTGCTTTGGCGATTTTGGCAATCATTTGCACACCCGGCTTTGTTACAAAATCGCCCTCAATCTTGGCGAGAGTGGAGTATTTTATACCTGTCTTTTTAGCAAGGGCGTCCTGCGTTATTCCTTGCTTTGCTCTTATTCTTTTTATGTTCTCGCCGATAGTTGCCATAGTATCCAAGTTTTGATAGCATAAAAGTATGCTACAATATTACCTGTAAGATTATGATAACTAATTTTCTGATTTTATTCAAGAAAAGCCCGCTTCTGGCCTTACTGAATTCAAAACGGCTTGAAATTTCCCCGAAAAACGGCTGGCGAGCCCGCGTAGCGGGCGAGCCAATGACTTCATTTCCTAACTGGCGGAGGGTGGAGGGCTCGAACCTCCAAGGGCTTGCGCCCGCCGCTTTTCAAGAGCGGTGCATTACCATTCTGCCAACCCTCCTTATAATAAGCAAAATGTTAGCAAATTTTGTATAATTACGCTATGCATTTACCAAAAAGATAATTAGTTTTAGAATTAATAAAATTTATGGAAACAACAAAGATAGCGTTATTTAAGGGTAGAAAAATAAGAAAAACACTTTTTCAAAATGAGTGGTGGTTTTCGATTGTAGACGTATGCGAAGCCCTTGCAGACAGTATTGATCCCGGAGCTTATTGGAGGAAATTAAAACAAAGGTTAATTGAAGAAGGAAATGAAGTCGTGACATTTTGTCACGGGTTGAAATTGCTAGCCCCAGACGGAAAAATGAGAGAAACTGATTGTGCCAACACCGAAGGTATTTTCCGCATCATCCAATCAGTCCCTTCGCCCAAAGCCGAGCCATTTAAAAGATGGTTAGCAAAAGTAGGTTATGAAAGAGTGCAAGAAATTGAAAATCCAGAACTTGCTACCAAAAGAACAAGAATACTTTACAAACTAAAAGGATATTCTGATGATTGGATAGAAAAAAGAATGAGAGGCATTACTATAAGAGAAGAATTAACAGATGAGTGGAAAAACCGTGGAGCCAAAGAAGAAAAAGAATATGAAATATTAACCGCTGAAATTTCAAAAGCTACTTTTGGGATTACACCAAGTCAGTATAAAAAATTAAAAGGTTTGAAAAGAGAAAATTTAAGAGATCATATGGATGATTTTGAACTTATTTTTAATATGTTGGGCGAGAGATCAACAACAGAAATACACAGACAAGAAAATTCAAAAGGAATACCAAAATTAAAATCAGATGCTATTAGAGGTGGAAAAATTGCTGGCGGAGCCAGAAAACAACTTGAAAAAGAATTGGGCAGGTCTGTAATTTCAAAACAAAATTATTTAAAAAATTCAGAAAACAAAAAGTATTTGATAAGCGAATAATCAAAGTAATATATTTAATAGGCAATTTTTATGGAAAAACTTTTTAAAAAAGAAAGGGTAAGATTAGAAAAGTTTAATGGAGCTAATTTTCGACCCACACTCAACGAGATGTATGCTTTGTATGATTACAAACCTACTAAAGAGGTTCTAAACGAAAAGGTTGAACAAAAATTTTTAACTTTTGAATGGAACCCCGACCAGATTAAACAAATTCATAAAGCCCTGAACAAAATTTTAGATATTGGCATAAATTCATATAAGGATGTCAGTGAGGTAATTTCATTTGGAAATGATTTAGAATTTGAAGTTAAATATTTGCGATCTGGTACTGACCAAACTCTTAAAACGAGATTTTATCTAGATGAAAATTCAATCGCTGAGTTTGAATTCACACAAATCTCTGATTCCAATAGTGATACGAATTGGACACTAACCCATCGTTTTGTTTCAGAAGAATATCGTGGACAAGATATTGGTTCCAAGATGTTGCAAATTTTAGAACAAGGTATTCAGTATATAGCGGAGATAGGCAAAAAACCACAAGTTTTAGAAATTGATGCCCGACAGTTGGGTATAATAAATTTTGCTTTTAAAAATGGTTATAGATTAGCGACTAAAGAAGATCAAGATGCTTTAAAATTAATTTATGCAGGTGACCGTTCTAAAATTTTAATTACAACTGCTCCAGAATTAAAGAACAATGATGATCAAAAACATGGTTTTATATTTTCTATAGAACAATTACAAAAAATAGCACAAGATCAGGGTATGGGCAATCTGAGTCCAGAGCAAATTTGGGGATTGGATTTAAACAAACTTTTTCCAGGAAATTCCTATGAGTATTTATCTCATGCTTTAACTATAGTTTTTAAAAAAGAAAAACAACCATAAACCTAAATATCGTTATGAATGGCTTGATTTGGAGTAATTTCTGTGTATAATAGCTATATGAAAAACATCATACAATTTTCAATTTCAAAAGGTGAAAAATATTACATTGCTCATGCGATTGATTTTCCTATCTTTACTCAAGCAAAAACACTTGATAAACTTATGGAAAATATAAAAGAAGCAACAGGTCTTCATTTTTCAGAGTTTTAAGTTATGCACTATTTAGGCATTGATTTTGGGTCAAAGAGAGTGGGGATTGCGGTTTCTGATGAAAATGG
>ERZ1292640.334-Hain-H43-02um-R1-334-length-37733-cov-10_pt4 | contig 21946 bp, 28 predicted proteins | sample MGYA00564404_ERZ1292640 | MGnify/ENA primary metagenome ERZ1292640 (study PRJEB36523, sample SAMEA6512636) | groundwater metagenome | collected 2019-01-08 | study: AquaDiva: Metagenomics assemblies of 32 groundwater samples
TCACGCGCGCAGCACTATCTCGTAGTACTCGACGTCGCCGTCTGAAGCGACGTTGTAGCTGTTGATTACCGCGAGGTTGGTGAACTTTTTGGCGGCTTTTTGTTCCGCCAGCCACGACAGGGGTTTTGCGAAGGGCACGCGCTTGACGTTCTTGCCGGGTTTGCGTCCCATTTCCGCGCGGGGTCTCGAGCGCTTGCCTTTGCTGACGCGCACGCGCGCGATGATGAATTCTTTCTTGGCCTTATACCCCACTTCGCGGGCGCGCGCTGGGTTGGTGGGGTTGTCGACGCGGACGACGCCGGGTTGTTTGCGCCAGGCTTCAAGCCGTTTGCGTACGGTTTCGCCGCGTTGTGCCGTTGTTTTCGCGAAAGACTCGCGTATATACTTGTATGCGCCCATCTTGCTTTGCACCTCATTCCGGGGTCGCTTAGCGCGGTTGTCCCGACATTTTCGCTGCCCGTTATTTGAAAGAGCTCGCAAGTTTTTTTGGCTGGAGGCAGCTTATTAACCGTTCGTTCGCGTCAGCAACCTATAATAGGCTCTCTTGTGCTAAAGTAATTCGTCTCTTTCGGGGGCTGCAGTTTCAGCGGGGTTTTAAGGTTTGCAGAAGCTCATTTCAGAAATTGGGGGCGACGCGGCTTTCGTCAAGGCTTGCCGCAAGGGCGACGGCAAGGCGTTGCGCGAGTCCTTGTCCGGCCGCAAGGTTTTGATGAAGCCCGCAGATTTTCTTGCGTTCTCGAAGTGGGTTGCAGCGGGCAAGGTGGGCGATTCGGCGTGCGCTTCGCTGGCGCGCGAGCTCGTCTTGCGCAGCGCGCTTTCCAACGCGGTGCTTCCCAACCATTCCCCTGCGTTCGAGGCTTTTTTTGACGCGGCCAGTTCGAAAGGCGGGATGGAGAGTGCGAGCCGCGCGTTGTCGGCGAACATCGGCCGCACGCAGGCGATTGCGGGTTTGAGGGCGTTGTCTTCAAAGCCGATTGCCGTTGCTTCGCGCTCTGCGGCGCGCCCGGTTGCGGTCGTTGCGCTTGAGGCGAGCAAGTTGTGCACGCAGGCTGCTGCGGGGTTGCGGCGGCTGTAGGTTTTATTATTGCGTGCGGCGGAATTGTTTCCATGCTTGACCAATTCTTTTCGTTGCTTTCCGCGCTTTACGACGTTCAAGGCCTCATTGTTTGGGGGGGTTACGCAGGGATTATTGCAGTCATTTTCGCCGAGACTGGCTTGCTCGTTGGTTTTTTTCTTCCCGGCGATTCGCTTCTCGTGACTGCCGGTTTGCTGGCGTCGACGGGCTTGCTGGATATTCTCTTGTTGAACGCCCTCCTCATTCCCGCGGCGATATTGGGGGATTCGTTAGGGTATGCGATTGGCAAGCGGTTCGGCTCGGGGTTGTACACTAGGCGCGATTCTTTCTTTTTCAGGCGCAGCCACCTGCAGAAGGCGCGCGAGTTTTACGCGAGGCACGGTGGGAAGACTATTGTTCTCGCGAGGTTCGTGCCGCTAGTGCGCACGTTCGCGCCCGTCGTTGCCGGAGCTGCGGGAATGCCTTACCGCCGGTTCTTGTTTTTCAACGTGTTGGGCGGCGCGTTGTGGGTGGCGGGGTTGACGTCGTTGGGTTTCTTTCTCGGCCGGGTGGTGCCTGACTTGGAGAAGAACCTCCTGCTGGTGATTGCTTGCGTGGTGTTCGTCTCGTTCCTGCCGGCGTTGTGGGAGCTTGCGGCCAGCCGGCGCAAGTGACGGTGGTATTGCATGGGTTGCGCAAGGGTCGTGCGGCCTTCCCTTCCGGCGTTGGGTGCTTGCTTCAAGTGCGGTCTTCCCGGGGTGGCGCGCGTGGAGTGCACGAAGCAGTCTCTTTGCCGCGAGTGTTTCTGCCGCCAGTTTGAGGAGCGCGTGCGCAAGGCGAATTATCGTTACAAGCTTTTGCGGCGGGGTGACGTGGTGGGCGTCGGCGTGAGCGGGGGGAAGGACAGCACGGCGATGCTTTACGTCCTCTCGAAGTTGGCTGCCGAGATTGGCGGCATAACCCTCAAGCCGGTGTTCGTGGACGAGGGCATTCGCGGCTACCGCAGCGAGGCGGGGCTTTCCGCCGAGGCGTTGTGCCGGCAGTTGGGTTTGAAGCTGAATTCCTTCTCGTTCAAGGATGCTTTCGGCGTGTCGCTTGACGAGGCGGTTGCCAAGCGCGGGGTGAAAGGCCTTGGCGCGTGTTCCTACTGCGGAGTGCTGCGCAAGCGGTTGTTGAACTCGGCGTGCCGCGAGCTGGGTTGCAACAAGCTCGCGATTGGCCACACGGCGGATGATTTCTGCCAGACGTTTCTCATGAACTTTTTGCGGGGCGACGCGGCGGCTAACGGCAAGTTTGGCGTGTTCGTGAACGCGGGCGTGAAGGGCTTCGTGCCGCGCATCAAGCCGTTGGCTTTCAACCTCGAGGCGGATTGCGAGGTTTACTGCCGTTGCCACGGCTTGCCTTTCTACGGCTGCAAGTGTCCTTACTCGAAAGAAGCGTTCCGCGGCTTGGCGGAAGACTTCTTGAACGAGGCGGACGCGAAGTATCCCGGCGCGAAGTTCAACTTCCTCTCGTGCTTCCTTTCCCCTTCCGGCAAGCGGCCGAGGCGCGCCTCCCACGCTTCCTGCCCGTCGTGCGGTGAAAGCTACTCCGGCAGCGCGCCTGCCTGCAAGGCGTGCGAAGTGCTGGGCGCGCTGGGCGTCAGGCGTTTGTAGTTTTCTTTGCTCGCGGCGCGTGCAGCAGGGTTTCGTAGTGGTTAAATACCTGCGTTTGTAGGTAGTATGTAGGTGGTTTGGTTGGAAGCGGTTGTTAGGCTTGACGGGGCGGTTGCTGACGTGTTGGAGCGCTTGGTGGGTTTGGGTTACTTCCGCACGCGGTCGGAGGCTCTTCGGGTTGGCGTGCTGGAGCTGGGGAAGAAATTCGATTGCTTGCTTGCTCCGCAGAAGCTTGAGGACGCGTTTGTTGCCCGCAAGATGGCGCGCATTGACGCGGATATTGCTTCCGGGAAACTGCGCGTACTTTCAGAACGCGAGGCGTTGGCCAAATACAAGCGCGAGTTGGGTGGCTAGCCTTGTTCGCGATAGCTTATGCCGACGGCTGGGACAAGCACTTCGCCCGGTTTGACAAGGGCGTAAAGCTGCGCATACTGAAGAAGATTGAGCAACTCAAGCGCAAGGGCAGTTCCCGCCACTTGAGCCGCGGTTTGCATCAATTCGTCGAGGAGGTTGGGGGTCATATTGGCAGGTTCCTATCTCACGTCCAAGTATTTTGCGTTCTACGCCCATAACTATTCGACGGTTTCAGCGCGCTTGATGCGTTCGTTTTCCTGACGCGGCTAGTATGTAATCGTCTCTAACCCGCGCACGCGTTTGAAGTGCTTGGCGTTGCCGGTGATGAGCGCCTGCCTTGCGCAAAGCGCGGTGCCGGCAATCATCGCGTCGAGCACGCCGATGTCCTCGCCTTTCCCGCGCAGTTCGGAGTACGCAGCCGCGGCCGCTTCGGCTTGTGCAGGCCCGAACTCCACCACGTCTACGGCTTTGAGTAGCTCGCGCATTTTTTCCCCCAAGCCCGCGGGCGTGCTGGCGGCAAGCTCGAACAAGGTGATTGCGCTGGCGGTCATCGCCTCGCCTTCCTGCCGCGCCTTCCTCACCGCCGCTACCGCGCGGCCGTTCCCGCGGCTAACGTCTATTATCGTGCTCGTGTCGAGGATTACCATTTCCTCACGCTCGCAGAGGCGCGCATCTTGCGCACGTTCTCTTCCACCGTTCGCGCCTCGCCGTCGGTGAGTATGCCCGCCATGTCCTCGAGCTTGGGTTTCTCTTTCTCCAGCAGGCGCATTATCTCGTGCGAGAAGCTCTCGCCTCCGCGCTTGAGGCGCGCGAGTTCCCCGTAAACTTCCAGCGAGATGCTGATGTTTTTGTAAGCCATATATGCCTATATGCATACACCCTTATAAATCGTTTGCCGTGCGCGCCACCGCATTATGCGACGCGGCCATACTTGGCAGTGACTGCCGCACCGGCAAGCGCGTGATTGCCTTGCCGCGCGATTGGGCGTAGCCTTTTTTATTGCGTTCGCCTAAACTGCGTTATGCCCAAGCCGTCGTTGCACGAGCTCGTCGCGATGCACGTCGCCAAAGCCGCGCCGGGAGAGCTGCGCGCGAAACACTGGAATGCGCGGGGTGCGGTTGCCCACGGTTCGGGAGTTCCGTTGAGTTCGTTGTACAACAAACTGTCTTACCGTAAGGTTGGCGGACGGAGCTTTTTCGGGGCGGGAAGTTTGCAGGGGTACTTGAAAGAGCGTCACGGCGTGGCGGCGCAAGCGTCTTTGTTGGCGGGAATGGACGCCCGACGGCTTCTTGCGCGCGTGGAGGAGATTGCCGCGGCCAACAGGGTGCCTAGAAAATTGCGCGAACTCACGCCGTTGCACCGCGAGGTTTTGGCGAGCGCGGAGGAATACTCGCGGGAGGGGCGCGCGATAAGCTACCGCGATTTGGCGGGTAAGCACGGTTTGACCGTCGCGCAGGTTACCCGTTTAGTGGGGGTGCTTCGGCATCACGGCCATCTTCCCGAACGGGGGGGTTGGCGCAAGGAGGTTTGCACGACTCGCGAGCAGCGTGAAGCGCTTTACGCCGAACACGCGCGGCTTTTGGCGAACAGGGTTTCACACTACGGCGCGCGCCACCCGGAGGCACGGGAGGTTGTGAAGGAGGCGGTTGAAGCGGCTTTCGATGCGTGCACCTTGCGTTTCAATCCCGATGCCGGGAGGTTCTCGACGTATTTCTACCGCGCTGCGGCAAACCGCGTCAAGCAGGCGCTTTCGCGCAAGCCACGCTCGCTGCCGGGCGTTGAGACGACGGTCGCGTGGGAGGAAGGCGTGCGCGTGCCTGCAGGCGTGGAGGATGCAGGCCGCGAAGAAGCGCTGCAGGCTGTTGAAGGGCTGCTTGGCCTTTACAAGAAGGGCTTGCTGCCCGAGCGGCAGTTGCTCGCGTTCTTGCTGGTTCATTACGGCGGGTTGAGGCGAACGGAGGCAAAGAATGCCTTAGGCGTTTCTACCGAGCGGGTGCGGCAGTTGTTGCGCGGTTGTGAGGCTAAGATATCGCGCCACCGGCGGGGCTAGCCTTCCGCCTGCAAAGGGTTTTTAAGTTCGTTGGGGGGAAACATATCAATAGTAACTAGCTTTTGCTGTTTAACGGTGGTTAACGCATATGGGTATTCGTCCTGCTAAGACAATTCGCGAGTGGAAGGGTCCGGCGTGGTCGCGCACTTCCAAGCGCAAGCCGCGCAAGTGTTTCGTGAAGGGCGCGCCTCACTCTAAAGTGCGGCAGTATAATATGGGAACGGACAAGCGTTTCGATCTCGAGGTTGAGCTTTGCCCTACGGCGAACGTGCAGCTGCGCGACAACGCGATCGAGGCGGCGCGCCAGGCTGCTAACAAGTATTTGGAGAAGACGCTGGTGGACAACTTTTTCTTGCAAGTCGTGGCGTTCCCGCACCTCGTCATTCGCGAGCACAGCGCGCTTGGCGTGGCTGGCGCGGACCGCATTTCCAAGGGAATGAAAAAGAATTTCGGCAAACCCAAGGGCAGGATGGCGCGCGTGCGTGCAGGCCACGCGGTGCTTCGCGCGCGCATCAACAAGGCGCAGCTTCCCGTGTTGAAGGCGGCTTTCAAGAGGGCGCGCTTGAAGATGAGCGGGGCTTTCCAGCTCGTTATTCGTGACATTACTAATGACGCGGCAAACCTTTCGCGCAGTGTGATTGGCAGGAAGATGAAGAAGCGCGAGGAGGTGAAGCCTGTCGTCGAGGCGGCGGCCGCAGCGCCTGCTGTCGAGGCGGCGAAGGAAGGCGAAGCTGCTGGCGAGGCTGCGGCGAAGGGCGCTCCCGTGAAAGGCGCGCCTGCGAAGGCCGAGGCGAAGGAAGGGAAGTCCGCAGCTCGGAAGAAGTAAAGGCCTTTTTTCCACAAGGCTTTTTTCTCGTTTCCAGCGCGAGCCATTTTTCTAGCGCGGGCCGTTCCGGGTGTTGCCGCGGGTTTGTTGCACACGTGCCTTCCGCCGCACTCTTTTTTAACTTGCTTCCGTTAATTGTTGCGGGCGTTTGCAGGCTGGCGTGGCTTGCGGTTGCGGGAGTGGTTTGTTATGGCTGGAAGCATTTATTGGTTTGAAGAGATTGACCGGTCGTCCTTATCCGTCGCGGGTGGCAAGGGCGCGAACTTGGGGGAGATGACTAAGGCAGGCTTGCCGGTGCCGCCGGGTTTTTGCGTCTCGGCCGATGCTTACTTCGAGTTTATTTACGCGAATGCCATTGACGCGGTTATTCGCAAGGAGCTGGAAGGGCTGGATACGGAGGATACTAACGCGCTGCAGGCGGCGAGCGACGTCGTCAAGGCGGCCGTCGTTAAGGGCGCCATTCCTTCCGACGTGCGGGCGGACATCGTGAAGGCTTACAACAAGCTTTGCGGCGCGGGCATAATCCCTTCGGTTGGCGAGGAACTGCTCGTGGCGGTGCGCAGCAGCGCGACGGCGGAAGACCTTCCTGAAGCGAGCTTCGCGGGGCAGCAGGCGACTTTCTTGAACGTGAAGGGCAGCGAGGAAGTCGTTGCGAAAGTGCGCGAGTGTTGGGCGTCGTTGTTCGAGGCGCGCGCCATCTACTACCGTTGCCAAAACAAGTTCGACCATTTGAAGGTGGGGTTGTGCGCGGTGGTGCAGAAGATGGTGCAAAGCGAGTCGTCCGGCATAATGTTCACCGTTGACCCCATCTCGCAGGATGAAAACAAGATAGTCATTGAGGCGGGCTTTGGTTTGGGCGAGGCGATAGTTTCCGGGCAGATTACTCCCGACCATTACGCGGTGGCGAAAGACTCGATGCAAATCGTCGAGAGCTTCACGTCGCACCAGGAGGACATGATTATCCTCACGGACAAGGGCAACGAGCACGTTGCAGTTGCTGAAGAGCTGCGGGAGGCGCGCAAGATTTCCGACGAGCAGGTGCTCGAGCTTGCTGCGATAGGCAAGAAGATTGAGGAGCACTACGGTTTTCCGCAAGACATCGAGTGGGCTATTGACAAGGAAGGCTTGTACATAGTGCAAAGCAGGCCCATTACGACGTTGAAGCGCAAGCCCGAAGCGGGAAGCGCCGTGCCGGGCGCGCCTGACGCGGAAGTGCCGGTGCCGCAGGCGTATTCCGCGCAGTCTTCTTCCGAGCGGCCTTCCTCAGCTTCGTCGGTGGGAGAGTTGCTCTCACAAATTTCGGGGGAAGTAATTGTTCCGGCGTCGTCATCTTCGGCATTTCCCTTTGCCTCCACGCCGTCATCACCGCCTACGTTCAACGTGGTTTCCGGTGCGAGTGAAGTTTCTTCGCAAGTGGCGTCTGCGGTTGCGTTTGGCGTGCCGGCTGCCGGCGCGAAGGTTTTGTTGCAGGGAATGGGCGCGTCGCCCGGCATAGCAAGCGGGCCGGTGAAAGTCATTTCGGACGCGAAAGGCGTTTACCTCGTGAAGAACGGCGATGTGCTCGTCGCGCCTATGACTACGCCTGACTTCGTGCCTGCGATGAAGCGCGCGTGCGCCATCGTGACTGACGAGGGTGGGAGCACGTGCCACGCTGCCATCGTCTCCAGGGAGTTAGGTATTCCTTGCATCGTGGGCACGCGTACTGCAACGAAATCCCTTTCCACTGGGCAGGTGATTACTGTTGATGCGAAGCGCGGCGTGGTTTACGAGGGGAAGGTTGCGCTTGAAGAGCCGAAGACTCCGGCGCAGCAGGTTGCCGACAGCGTCGCTGCTTCCGCGCCGCTCGTGACTGGCACGAAGTTGTACGTGAACCTTGCCGAGCCGGAGCTTGCAGAGAAGGTTGCGGCGTTGAACGTGGACGGCGTGGGTTTGCTGCGGGCGGAGTTCATGATTGCGGGTTTGGGCAAGCACCCGAAGGCTTTCGTGAAGGAAGGCAAGGCAGGCGAGTTCGTGGACGCGTTGGCGAAGGGCTTGCGCAAGGTGTGCGGGGCGTTCCACCCGAGGCCGGTAGTCTACCGGGCGACTGACTTCAAGACGAACGAGTACAAGAACCTCGAGGGCGGGGCGGAGTTCGAGCCTCACGAGGAGAATCCGATGATTGGCTACCGCGGGTGTTTCCGTTACGTGAAGGATCCAGAGTGCTTCAACCTCGAGCTCGAGGCGATAAAGCGCGTGCGCGAGCAGTACGGCATGCGCAATTTGCACTTGATGATCCCTATGGTGCGTACGGTGCACGAGTTCAAGCTCGTCAAGCAACTGGTCGAGCAGGCGGGGTTGCACAAGAGCCGCGATTTCAAGCTCGGCATAATGTGCGAAGTGCCTTCCACGGTTATTCTCGCGGAAGAGTTTTGCCTCGCGGGGGCGGACTTCTTTTCGATTGGCAGCAACGACTTGACGCAGTTGACGCTGGGCATTGACCGCGACAATCCCATCGTGGCGGAAGAGTTTGACGAGCGCGACGAAGCCATCTACCGGAGTTTGAAGCAAGTGATTTCCGCTTGCCACAAGCACGGCGTGAAGGTGGGCATTTGCGGCCAAGCGCCTTCCGTGTACCAAGAGTTTGCCGAGAAGCTCGTCGAGTACGGCATTGACAGCATCAGCTGCAACAACGACGTAGTGGACTCGACGCGCCGCACGATTGCTTCGGCGGAAAAGCGCGTGCTGCTGGACAAGGCGCGCAGGGAGTGAACGGTTGCGTGGCTGAATTTCGCATCCCGGTTTACCGCAGCATTCTAGCCGAATGCAAGCCTTGGAAGGCTTCAAGTTTCGCGGATTTCAGGCAAGATGCGATGCCTCGCGGGGAGCTATCGCGCTTTTGCGGCATCAAGCCCGGCGAGAACGTTCTTTTCGTCGCGGGCGGCCCGGGGGGCTGGGCAAAACAGCTTGCCGAAGAAGGCGTTAACGTTCATTATACTGACGCTTCGCGCAAGATTGCCAACCGCGTGAGGCGGCGTAAGGGAAAGCTTGCGAGCGTGAGGACTTTCGACGCTGCGAGGATTCCTTCCCAAAACTATGATTGGGTCGCATCGTTCGAGCCCATGCCCTTGCGCGAAACCGCGTTGCCTCTCACGGTGCTGCGCGGGCTTGCTCACGCGCGGGGAGTGAAGTTATTCTATCGGGCTATGTTTAATCGCGAGTTTGCCAGCCGGCTTGGTTTCGCGAAGCTTTACGGCGCGCGCCGATCGAGCAGCGGCGCGGCTATGCCGTTCGAGTCTCCTTACTTCAAAGAAAGTGCGGCGGGGGGTCTTACGCCCGCGGAGTTATATTTCTACACGCATGATTCTTTCCACGCGCTCACGCTGCGCTCAACGGCGCCATCTCGGCAGAAGGCGCGGCTCGACTTGCTGTGCATTCGCTTGCTGCAGCCCAAGAAAAGCAAACCCGCCGCGACTACAATCGCCGCGCTGGTTTCCCACCCGGAAGTAAAGCGGCTGGGCGCCGGCGAGGAGAAAGTGAAGGCGTCGCTGGAAAGAATAACTGCGTTGTGTGAATGCTTTAAGCCCGGTTTGACCACTTTGGTGAATGTTGAATGAACGAACTCTTCTCAGAGGTTTTGCGCAAGCGCGCCTACCTCGCCAAGGCAACCGCAGCCGCGCTGGTTTTTTGGCTTGCGCAGCTCGCCTTTCAGCTTTACGTTGCAGGCGCGCCCTTCAACGCCGCAGTCGCGCGCAGCCTCGCCTTTTCGGCCGCCACGCTCGTGGGGCTCGCGTTCCTCGCAGGGCCGCTTGCCATCACCGCGCCTCGTTTTGCTTGGCTTGTGCGTCACAGGCGCGCGCTTGGGGTTGCAGGTTTTATCTTCGGGGTGGCGCACTGGCAGTTCGTGACTGCGAAATATTTCAGCTATAACGCGGCGGTGCTTGCGGAGTTGAACCCGCTGCGCAACCCGCTCGTCTTTGGCCTGCTGGCGTTGCTTTTCCTCCTGCCTGCGTTTTTGACGTCGGTGGATTGGGCGATGCGCAAGCTTGGCGGCAAGTGGAAGTTGGCGCAGAGGACTGCTTACGCCGGGTTCATAGTGCTGGTGCTGCACTTTTCTTTCCAAAACCCCGCGCAGCTCGCTACGCTGCCGGGCGTGCTGCTTCTCGCCGTCACGATGGCCGCAATGGTTTTGATGTTATTGGTTTTTGCGAGGCGCGTTGCGGCAGGGCGTTCGGGCAAGGGAGTGTTTGTAGGGATAGCCCTGGCATTGGCAGGCATCTTGTTGTTGGCGGCGATGCTCGCGCGGTAAAACCATCCTATTCGTTTCTTTCCGCGTTGGCTTTCGCGTTGCGCGTCGTTTAAGGCGGCTTGGTTATTTTGCGCGTTCTTTGCGGTTGCCCGGCTGTTTTTTTGATATGACCACGCTGTTGCCCCGGCGCTTGATTTCTGCGCGGTTGCCCACCGTTTTTTCCAGCGTTTGTCTGCCAATCGTTTCCTCGTCGTTGGTTGATATTGCCAGCAATCCGCCGGGTTGCAGTCGCCGCAAGAGTTTTTCGAGCGTGCGGTTGGCTTGCTGTGGGCTCATGTAGAACAGCACGTTGTGGCACGAAATTACGTGGGGTTCGCCCCGCGGCAGGGTTTCCGCAATGTTGCCCAGCCGGTAACTCACATTCGACGCGTCAAGCTTGCGTTCTTGCGTCATTGTTGTGCGCGCGAACTCTAGGTTTTTTGGAGAGAGTTCCACTACGTGCAGTTCGTGGCGCTTGCCGCTTTGTTCAAGCAGCGTTTTGAGTTCAATGTGTTCGCGTGGCTTGCGGCCACTGAAGTTTTGTATGTGCCGTGCTATTTCTTGCGTGCCGTCCGCGCGGGGTTTGGTGAGGTGGTAGCTGTAACCCCCGGGTCCGATAATCCAGCAGGCGACGGGTTCTTCCCGCGTTGCGTGCAGGAATGCTTCTATGAATCCCAGCGAGTCGTGCCGCTTGGGTTGGGTTAAGCCCGAAATCGCGAGTGGCACCAGCTCGCCGTATGCGCCAAGCTTGAATCGCATGCGTCGATTAAGGCGCGCTGCGTATTTATTCGCAGCGGTGGGAAGCGCCGGTAATGCGCGTGCCGTGAGCGGTTGGCTGGCCTTACGCGTCGCGTTCGCGGTTGGTTCTCACGATTCTCTCGCAGAATTCCTGCGTTTTGACGCCGCGTTCGAGTTTTCCGTCGCGGTGGCGGACGGACACCGTGCCGTGCCGCTCTTCCTCGCCGCCGACTACCAGCGTGAACGGGATTTTTTGCATTTGCGCGTCGCGCACTTTGCTTTCCATCGTGCCGCGCGAGTCCATCAGCTCGCTGCGGACGCCGGCCTGCCGTAGCTGCGAGTGGACTTTCGCGGCGTACTCGTTGTGCGCTTCGGTCATCGGTATCACCGCGGTTTGCACGGGTGACAGCCAGATGGGGAAGGCACCGGCGTAGTGTTCGATGAGCACGCCGAGGAAGCGTTCGAGGCTGCCGTACACCACGCGGTGGAGCATTACCGGGCGTTTTTTCGAGCCGTCGGAGTCGACGTACTCGATGGCGAACCGTTCGGGCATTTGGAAGTCTAGTTGTATCGTGCCGCACTGCCATTTTCGGCCGATGGCGTCGTTGAGCTTGAAGTCTATCTTGGGGCCGTAGAACGCGCCGTCGCCCGCGTTGATTTGGTAGGCGAGGCCGCTGTGTTTCAACGCCTTTTCCAAGGCCGCTTCCGCTTTCGCCCATAGTTCTTGGCTGCCCATCGCTTTTTCCGGCCGCGTCGAGAGCTCGACGTCGAACTTGAAGCCGAACTTTTCGTACACGCGCTTGAACAGCGTGATGAGGCGTTTGACTTCCGAGTCTATCTGCGCTTCAGTGCAGTAGATGTGCGCGTCGTCTTGCGTGAAGCTTCGCACGCGGAACAGGCCGCTCAACACGCCGGAGAGCTCGTGGCGGTGGACGAGGCCCAGTTCGGCGAGGCGCAGTGGGAGTTCGCGGTAGCTGCGCTGGCGGTTGTTGTAGATTAGTATTCCGCCGGGGCAGTTCATGGGTTTGACTGCGTTCGGCCGCCCGTCGATGCTGGTGAAGTACATGTTTTCGCGGTAGTGGTCGTAATGGCCGCTGCGGCGCCACAGTTCGTCGTTGAGGATTATGGGCGTGCGTATCTCTTCATACCCTTCCCGCTCGTGTTCCTCGCGCCAGTATTTCTCGAGCGCGTTGCGGAGCGCCATTCCTTTCGGGTGGTAGAACACGTTGCCGGGTGACTCTTCGTGCAGCGAGAATAAGTCGAGTTGTTGGCCGAGCTTGCGGTGGTCGCGTTTTTCCGCTTCGGCCGCGAGTTTTTCGTAATCTTCCTTTTCGCGCGTCGTCTTGAATGCGATGCAATATACTCGTTGCAGGGGCGTGTTGCCTTCCTTGTTGTTGAGGCAGCTGCCGCCGAACTTGGTGATGAGCACGGCGTTTACCGCCCCCGTGTTTTCCAGCGTGCTGCCGGGCATTAGCGCGCAGAAGCGCGGGGTTGACGCGAGCTTGGCGTGCGGTGCTTTGGAAAGCGTAGCCTGCGCGTAAGCGTTCTCTGCAATCGCCTCGTGCGTGCGCTTGCCTGCGGTTATCTTCTCGCCAGCCGCGATTATTGCGCGGCATTCGTTCGCCACTTCCTCCACGGTCGCGGGGGAGAGGGGCTTGCTTTCAAAGTCGCAGTAGAACCCGTCTTGCGTGAGCGTGACGTCCGCCAGTTTTGCGTTGAGGGTCGCGTGGGCGGCTTGCGCGATTATCAGCGCGCCCGTGCGTTGGCACTTGTCGCGTTCTTTGCCTTCCTTCGCTGCGGCGAGTTTTTCTCCTTGCAGGGTTGCGTACTCTCGCATCGCGTCGCCGGGAATGATGTTCACTTCAGTCGCCTGGTTTGAGATTGTTTTGCTCAACTCCGCGAGGGGGTGGCCTTTGCATTTGAGTTCGAATGCCTTGTACCAGCCGAAGGGGCTGCGGTGGGCGGGAGCGAACTTGGCGATGTTCTCCGCTAGTTGCTTGAGCGTGTTGAGCGCGGCTTGCGGAGGCGCGAGGCGGCTGGAAAGGTGTGCGTAAGGGTAGACGAGTATGTTTTCGGCTTTCACTTCGCGATAGTTTTTTTCAACGACCGTCGCGGCGTTGGCGGCGGTTGCCGCGTCGTCGCCCTCTTCCACAGTAGCGAATATTACCAGCGTGTTTTTGAGCGTGGTTTCCTTGCCTTTGTCTGCCGCGGGAATTTCCTCCGCCTGCTTGAAGGCCTTCTCGCGGGGCGTGTACTTGACGTAGTCGCAATGCAGTTCCAGTATTCTCATTGGTTTTCAACCCCGCACAGCTGAAGGTTGTGCAAAGATAAATAACGTTTTCCCGAGGGGTTTTTCAGGAGTTAAGGCGTTTGGGCGTGGGCGGCTCACGCTGCGAACACGTTGTCGATTACCCAGTCGGCGTCGAACGGCCTCAAGTCTTCGTACGACTGGCCGGTGCCGACCATTATGATGGGCAGCTTGGTTTCGAAGGCGATGGTGAACGCGCCGCCGCCTTTCGCGTCGCAGTCGAGCTTGGTGAGTATTATGCCGTCGAGTTTTACTGCCTCGTGAAACTTGCGTATCTGGCTGGCGAGGGCGTTGCCGGCGACGGCTTCACCTACGAACAGCTTGAGGTCTGGTTTCACCACGCGGTCTATCTTTTGCATTTCTTTCACGAGGTTGATGTTCGTCTCTTGCCTGCCGGCCGTGTCGACGAGCACTACGTTCACGCCGCTTGCTTTCGCGGCGGCTATCGCGTCGAACGCCACTGCCGCGGGGTCGGCGCCGTAACCGTGTTTCACCACGCGCACGCCGAGCTTGTCGCCGTGCAGCTGCGCTTGTTCGATGGCCGCCTTGCGGAACGTGTCTCCCGCGGCGATGATGCTCGTGAAACCGCGTTTCTGCAGTTGGCTGCATAGTTTTGCTATTGTAGTGGTTTTGCCCGCGCCGTTAGGCCCGAGCATCAGCACGACTGCGGGTTTGCCCCCTGCTTTTTTCGCTGCGACGTAGTTGTAGAAGTCGAACGGTTCTTTCGCGAATAATTCGGCGAGCGACTCGCGCACGGCTTGCCGGACGCTTTCCCCCACGCGGGCCGGGCTGGTTTTCATTCCAACTATCTTGCCGCGCAAGGATTGCACGAGTTGTTGCGTGGTGTCGAGCGACACGTCGCTTTCGAGCAGCGCGGTTTCCAGCTCTTCCAAAAGCGGCGTTGCTTCGCGTTCGCCAATCTCGATTTCTTGCGTGAACAGGCTTTTCACGCGCGCGAGCACGCCTACGTGCGGCGCGATGTTCCTCTCCGGCCGCGGCTCGCGTGTTGCGGGCGTGTGTACTGGCCTGGGGGTGGGCGTGTGCGGCGCAACTTCGGTTGCCGCAATGCTGGGAGTTGCCGTAACGCGGGGGGCGGTAACAACTGTTTCAGCGAGGGGAGTTGTTTTTATCGCTTCAGCCGTTTCAACCGCGCGTTCTGGCGCGCGCGTTTCGGGGGCGGCAGGCGTTTCCGCAATTTTTTCTTCCGGCGGCTGTTCTTGCAAGGGTTTTTCTTGTGCGGGCTCCGGCGTTGCAGTTTCCTTTCCCGTTTCGGCTTTTTCTTTGGCTGCGCCTGCAACTGCGTTTATGAACGAGGATATTTTATTTTTGAGGAGGCCGAACATTGCAGTCTACCGTTTTAGTTTTCCGGCGGTTTCGCGCGCGGCCTTCTCCAGCTCTTCCAGCTCTGCAGCCGTTTGCCTCGCGGCTTCAGCCAGTTTTTCTGCGCGTTCGGAAACGGTTTTCAGCGCTTGTTCAGACTCGTTTTCCGCGTACACGCCCGCACCTTGTTCCACGAGCACTGTTTTTTCGAGGCCTTTGGCTTTGGCGAGCACGCCGGAGCCTATGGGCAGTAGCGCTTCCTTGCCGGCTTGCGTTATTGCCGAGAGCGTTGCGTGCGCGGCTTGTGCTTCAACGTAAGCCTGCTGGAGGGCTGCGAGTTGCCTGCGCAGTTCTTCCGATTGCACTTGCATGAGCCTGAGGGCGTAGTAGGCGCGTTCTTCTTCCTTTGTCGGATCCATACGCATTCCTTCAGTCATAAATTCCTTACGTCATCCGAACAGCGCTTCGTATATCCTTTGCATTTCGAAGCCGGTGGTCTGCATTCCCACGAGGCACCCGTGCGAGTTGGCGGTTATGCTTAGCGCGTTGAACTGCACGCCGAGGTTGCTCGTGCCCACCATTGCGTAGATGCCCAATATTTTTTCGAGGAGCTTCAATTCGGTTTCGCTGAGTTCGTTGTACGCCAGGGCGCCCCGGTTGGTGGCGACGGTGGTGGAGGCGAGCGCGCCCATGCCGCCGAACCGGGGTTGGTGCACTTCCACGCCCAAGCAATCTTCTATCTCGCGGCATTCTTGCTTGGTGACGCGGTGGCTTGCGATTGCTGCCTTGTCGTTGGCGGTTATGTTGTTGCCCGGCGCGAGTTTTTGCAGCCGCGTGACGTTCAAACCGTGTTTCTTGAGGAGTTCGACTTCGCGCTTGTCCGCTTGGTTTGCCAGCACGGCGCCGTTGGAATTGAGGCACACCATTACTCCTAGTAAGTGCGAGTTGTCTATGAGCATGCGTTCGACGGGCACGTTGAGGCACGCTTCCGCTTGGAGGGCGAGCTTGTGGGGCGCGTCGGAAGGCACGAGTGCGAGCCGGTCGCTTGCCTTGAGGTACAGTCCTATGAACGGGTTGTTGTAGAACGCCGCCTTTTCTATTCCAGGCATTTTATCTTCACGGTTTTTCCGCCGCGGGCTGCGGCGCTTGAGGCCTTGCATTTGCCGGCTTTGCTTTCTTGGGCGTGCTTGCCTTTGCCGCGGGTTTCTTTGCTTCAGGTTTCTTTCCTTCGGGAGTCTCCACTTTCACCGTGCCGTCGGCATACTTGCGCAGGAGGGCGCGCACCATCCGCGGGGGGTGGCGGCTTCCGCGCGCGAGTATCAGCGAGTTGATTTCTTGGGCTACGCGCACTTGCGCCACGCTGGCCTTCAAGTGTTTTGCCGCGTATTGCTTCACGAGGGACATTGCCACGCGGCCGCGGTGCGACCGGGGCTTGGCGTAGGCTCTTGAGAGCGGTATGTTGGCGAGGCGTTCGATTGAAGGTTTTTCTTTCTTTTCTTCCTTAAGCTCCTTTTTCTCTTCCTTCTTTTCGGCGGGTTTTTCCAAGGGTTTCTCGGCGGGCGCCGCTTCAGTCTTCTTTTCTTCAGCCTTCCTGGCTTCAGTTTTTTTCTCTTCCTCGCGTTTCTGCTCTTGCTTGAGCTGTTCTTCCATCGACTGTTTTTCTTGCAGTGTTTGAACCTTGTCCATGAGAATCACTCCGTAGTGTCTTTCCTGCGTTTATTTAATCCTGAGGTCTAGCTTGTTCTTGCGCCAGTGGCGCCTGCGGGGGTTGAAGCGTACTTTTCGTTTGGTTTTTGCTATCACGAAAACGGGCACCCTGCGGTTGGCGTTGCCTGCCTTCGTCAGCTTGTCCTTTTTTTTCTGGCTCTTGTTGCTCGCCATATTTTACCAACTCTTTTTGCCGCGTTATTTTCTTGCGAACGTTATCTTGCCTTCGCGCCGGTTTGCCGCAAAGCGGCTGAGAAGCTGTTTGAGCTGTTCTTCATTCATCTTTTCTTTCAGTTGTCCTTGCTGGTACAAATACACCACGAGCGACGCGGCTTTTTGGTACGTTTCCGGGTTTGAGATGCGCACGTTCGCCATCCTTTCCAGCGCGGCGGGTTCGAGCAGCTGCGTGAGGAGGCTGCGGAGCTTCAGTTCGGCCTCGCGCTTCTCGCGCATTTCGTTCAAGGCCTGTTGCTGCGCTTCGGGCTGCATTGCATTTCACTCCAGCTTGTCCACCAGCGCCACTCCCTTCGGGGTGGCGGCCCGGCCTGTTTTGTCTTTCTTTACGAAGCCCGCTTTCTCGAGCTGTTGGAACGCGAGGCGAATGGTCTTGCCGCCAGCCTTGCGGTGGTGTTTCCTACTGACCGTGTGCTTCTTCCTTCCGCCGTACTTGTGCTGCAGCGACCTGACGCCCGCGGGCCTGCGCATTACTGACAAGAGAAGCGCAGCGCACTTTTTGAACCAAAAGTCTGGTTCGCTCGGCAGGCGTTCGGCGTGGCTTCCCGTTTTTACCGTGCCCACCCAATCGGGGGGCTGTATTTCGGGTGTTTGCTTGAGCTTTTCGCTCAACAACTTTATTGCGTCATTCACGGGAATGGATAGTTCCTTCAACTCGCACCACCTTTAGCAGAAAATTTGCTTGCGCCAGCAACGGCGCCGCATCGCGCAAGCCGGTAAGACTCGCGCGTAACTCATTATAGCCGGCGGGAGGCATTTAAACCTTCGCGTGGCGGGCGCGCTTTCATCTCCGCGCGCGGCCTCGTTGTTCCCGCGGCACGAAAAAACTGTCGGGCCGTATTGTGGCTTCAAAGTCTGGATGCATATGCTTGCCCAGCCACACTGCAAAATTCGTTTTGGGGTTCATCACGCCGTTGCGGCCTGCACTCGAGATTATTTTCTTGAGCGCATTCGAGTCGAAGCCCATTTCGCGCGGCCAGCGCACCATCAAGAGCGCCTGGCCTTTCCACGGCACCAGTTCCACGTGCGTCTCAATTCCGGCGTGCGTTTGGGTTGCAATAATGCCTTTCGGGAATGGGTGATCGTGATGTGCACTGCTTTTAGCGTGTTCTGTCAGCAAGCTTTTCGCGTTCGCGTGCGCTTGCGCGAACGTAGCGTCGGGGTGCGTTGCGCAAAGGAGGCCTGCGGACTCTTCCAGTAGCCTTGTCAGTTCCGGTTTGCCCAGCAGGGGGTTGGGCGCGCCTTTCGCGCGGGGGTACTTGCGGTAGTCGAGTGGCGCGAATGTTACTATGCTCTCCAGCGAGTGTTGCGTATCCTTCGCATCGTTCGCGTCTGCAACGTGCACATCTATTCTGCCGAACCCGAAAAACTTTTCAGGGTGCGTTGCGATTTGCTGCAAGGCTGCGAACGGCCCTCGGTGCAAGTCTCTTGTTCGTTGAAGTTCAGTCATCGTTTAACCCTCCTTCTTCCTTTTACGGGTTTCAGACGTTTTTTCTTTCGTTTTCCTGCCGTACCCGAACGCCTTCTTCGTCCCACAGGCGCTGCAGGCGTAGAGGGCGCGTTTGTTTCGCGAGTCGAGCCTCACCCTCACGCTCTTGCCCATCGTCCACACGGTAAAGCATTTTTTGCAGTAGCGCTTGGCGTCGAGGTGGATGCGGTGGCGCATTGCTATTTTGTTCGCCAGTTGCACGTACCGCCGGGCGCGCGAAGGGTTTTCCGCGAGGATGCCTGCTGCCATTGAAAGGAGTTTTTCGCACCGTTCCCGCGCGATTTCGTTGAGGTTGAATTGCTGCTTCATTCAGGCATTTCTCCTTCGGGGGGCGGGTGCGATGTAAACCCTTCGCGGTAATGTTGAAACCCTGCCGTTCCGCACTACCGCGACGCTGGTCAGGTCGCCGTACTGTATCCGCGAGTGGTTGTTGAACGGGTGGGGTGTGGCGTAACCGTAGGTCACTTCGAACGCGCGGTAGAAGTCGTGGATTGCCGAGCCGGCGATGGCTCGGGCAAAGTTCGTTTGTGCGAGTTGTGTTGGAAAGCACTGCAAGTGCGCCTGCCTTTCTTTCAGGAGGCTATCGTCGTATAATATTGCATGCGTGGGTTCTTGCAGGTGCCCCCAGTAGTGCGTGAACCACACGCGAACGGGATTGCCGTTGGGCTCGCGCGAGTACGCGCGTACGGCGTTCATTGCTAGCCGGTAGCTGCGCTCGTGATCGGGATGGTGGTCTGTCGCCGCGTGCACGGTCACGTCGGTGGGCTTGAACCGGCGGAGTTCTTCGAGGAGCTGGCTAGAGTTGGCGTTGCTTACGGCTATGCGCTGTTTATCAACGGGCTGTCCGTTGCAAGTTTCGTGTGTAGTATCAAGCTTCAAGCCTAGGATTGAATGCGAGAAGCTTGCTTGAGGGTAATCCGTCCGCATTGCTTGCAGGTAAGCCTCCTGTTCTTCAGTGCGCGCCGCTCTAGATGCAGGATTGGGTGCGATGTTCAATACTGCCACGTGCACTTTACTGCCTTGCCTGCCGGCAATTTCGGGCATCGGGTTTCCGACAATCTGGTCGTCGGCGTGCGCGCCCAGCACGAGCAGGCGCGTTAATTTCGGCATAGGCTGGTACAATCTCATTGGTTTCACCCACATTCATTCAGCGTTTTCGCACCGTTCTCGCGCGATTTCGTTCAAGTCGATTCTCTCGCCCTCGTTTTTTCTTCACCCTGCGCCTTGGCGCAAGGCGTTCTTTGACCTCGACGATGGCCACGATGGCGAGGATGGGCACTGCAAAAAACATTAAGACTGCCGCGTAAACGGGAAGCAGCAGGATTGACGTTATGACGTCCTTTATTTTATTTGTTGTCGAGTGTTTGCTCGGCGCGTGGCTGAACGTGAACGAACCGGCGCGCCATTCGTGCAGTTTAGTGGGCTTTGCAAATTTCGCCCGGCAGCCGCACGCGCAGCGTCTCATCACGACGTTATTGCATTCGAACACGCGGTTTACCTCAAATTTCTTTCGGCAAGCGGGAGCGCGCATTTCGTCACGTTTTTCTTTGCGCAGTTCTGCATTAAAATGCTTGCAGGCGTGGCCGCCTTTGCGTGAACCGGCTGTTTAGCCTTTGGCTAATCTCTTTGTTAAGCTGCGCACTGGCTTTAAGCAGTTCAGCAAGCTTATTGTCTTCGAGCTCGCGGTAGAACGCTTCCAGCGCGGTATTCAAGTGTTCGGGGGGTATGATTTGATAGAGCTCGTTTAATGAGGCTATTGCGTTTAGTGTACCTTGCGTCGGGTGCGGAAGCTTGAGGCATTCGCTAAGTCTAGCCGCATTATTAAGTGCGTAAGAGCCTGGGCGGGCACGTGATACCATCAGGTCAAAGTCGAATAAGTAGAATGTAGTCTGCCCGCCTTTCTTCAACAGCGTTCCGCCCGCGTCGCACGGATAGAAAAAACCTGCGTTGTTCACCCTGGCAACCTGGCGCGCCACGTCTTCCGCCGCCTCGGGTGTTTCAGCCCGCACTACCCCCAACAGTTTTTCGCGTCTTGGCGAACCGAACAGTTCTTGCACTTGCACCCATCGTTTCAACTGCGGGTGGCAGATGAAGCCGGTTTTCGGGATTCTGACTCCGGCGTTGGCTAATCGCTTGATAAGCCGTTCACGTTCAGTTACGTGTTTCCTTGTGAGGTTGAAATGGAATATTTTCACCGCCACGGCCTTTTTCGTTCGGTCGTGGAAGGCTAGTCTTCCCAAGTAAACGCGACCGTTGTAACCCCTGCCCAGCTCGTTAGTGTCCGTGCAAGTGCAGGTCAGGCGTTTGACATCCTCGCGGGTGAACCAGCTTTCGTAGCGGACGGGCATCTGAACCAACAGTACGAAAGCGAGCGGGTTATTATTCCTAGCTATTGCTGCGAGACCGTGGTTTTTGCGAGTGGATCCGGAAGGGTTTGAATAACCTTTTCTTTGGAACGCTTCACCAAAAAGGAGGGGGTCGGCGTGCGACCGGAGGGCAGAAGCCCGCAGGCGTACAAACCCGCAGGTTTGTTTGCGCCAGAGCCGGGGGAAGCTTAGTTCCCCCCGTAGCTTGGGCAAGTGGGCCCGGAGGGATTTGAACCCTCGACCACCGGTTTTCCTAGGCGCCTTTGACGCAACTCGCGCGTGGCGGGTTGCGCGTCGTATAAGACCGGCGCTATAGATTGCGCTCCGACTTGTTTTGTCGAAGCGCTCTAACCAGGCTGAGCTACGAGCCCGACTGTTGCTCTGCTATTAAATAGCTGGCCGCGCGTTAAAAACTGTTGTGACCGGAGTTTTCCCGCAGTTACGCGGCTTGGGCTTGAAGGACTTGCTTACGCTGTGCAACCTTGCGAGCGGCTTGGTTGCAATAGTTCTTGCGGCGAGGGGAGAGTTGTGGCCGTCCTTCGCAATGGTGCTTCTTGCAGTTGCATTCGATTTTCTTGACGGCAGGGTGGCGCGCGGCGCGGGCAAGGGAAATGATTTCGGCCGCGAGCTTGACTCTCTGGCGGACGTTGTTTCTTTCGGCGCGGCTCCTGCCTTCGTTACCATCGCGGCCGCGGGGTACTCTATAGTTGGCATTGTCGTCGCCGTGGTTTACGCCGCGTGTGCGGCAGTGCGGTTGGCGCGCTTCAACTTGCAGGAGGACAAAAAGTTTTTCGTCGGCTTGCCTTCCCCCGTGGCGGGCGTGTCGGTTGCGTTCGCAGCGGCGCTTGCGGGTGGCACCGCCGCGCTTGTCGTTGCGTTGGCCGCAGGCTTGGCGATGGCGGCGGGCTTCAGGTTGCGCAAGTTTTGAGGCGTTAGGATGCAGTTGCAAGGATGCTTGAGGAAAGTTGCCGCCGACCACCGCCGTTTGAAGCGCGTTGTTGGGATGGCCAGCCCGCTGCTTGACGCGAGCAAGATGCAACGTATAATTGTAGAGCTTTGCAAGCGTTTTCCCCGCGAAGGCGCGCCTTATCCTTACTACGAGTTGGGGCACAAGTTTGTTTCGAATCATTTGCTATTTGCGCTTGGGCGCGACTTGAAGCTGTCGGGTCGCGAGAAAAAGCTTTTGCGCGGGTTTATTGGTGCGCGTTACAGTTTGCGTGTGCTTACCCGTGCGCGTGCAAAGGCCGAGTTAGGGCGGAGCCTGGCTGCGGCAGACAAGCTAGCGCGCCTCGACGGGCGGGGTGATGAACTATTCGTGGCTTTGCATGGTGAAGCGCAAAGGCTGCTTTCTGAGCACCGCGCGCACTTTCGCGCACCTAGCTTTTCTTATGCCCCTTTTGCCAACGACGTTTTTTCAAACCCATTGGCGGTAATTGTGCAGCGCGGATTAGACTTTGATAATTTTGCGGGATTTGCAGGTTATATGCGCGAGTTCTTGCACTCGCGTTTGAAATGACTGAAGCGCTTCAGGAAAACTATAATAGCCTTTAACTGCGTTGTTCTTGCAGGGTTGCAGTCATG
>ERZ1292640.1148-Hain-H43-02um-R1-1148-length-21942-cov-7_pt1 | contig 21942 bp, 1 predicted proteins | sample MGYA00564404_ERZ1292640 | MGnify/ENA primary metagenome ERZ1292640 (study PRJEB36523, sample SAMEA6512636) | groundwater metagenome | collected 2019-01-08 | study: AquaDiva: Metagenomics assemblies of 32 groundwater samples
CACGCCAATACACTACTGGTTGTGGCAGGTGGAGTCAACAGGATACCCACATAACAGAATTGGTCGTAGATACTCGTTAGATTCCCACCTAGCGGCCAACTGGTCTTGCACTCATAATTCGGACCATCACTGAATTCCAGTGGCGATAACGCAGGGTTGTTTACCACGACAAGTCGCGGAGCGTTAGGATCATCCGTCCTGAATATGTAGAATCGATAGTTGTCGAGCCAGAACTGGCCACCGGTTGAATCCGAAGTCGTACCGGTAGCCCGACTCGAATTGATCAACTGAGTTATGTCGGCCCTGCCTGCATAGCGCGACGAGATGGCCGCCGTAAAATCCATGTCTTGATTGCCGTTAGCGTCACCAAGCTGCAGATAGGTTTCGTCTCCTGATGGGACTACAAAAGCACTCGAAGGCGGATTATCAGCAAAATCTACCACACTTGGCCGATAAACGCTAAACCGCCCTCTCGCGTTAACACTCACCGTCTGGCCGTTGCTAAAAGCCAAAGCGAGGTAAACACTGGCAACTTTGTCGCCCCCAAAAACGTACCAAGCTGGCGTCTGTTCCTGCAAAAGTTGCGCTGCGTCAGTGTCATAAATCGTGCATCCTGCGCTGTTGACCGTCCAATGATTCACGTACTTTGGCGGCAGGAACCATGTTGTATTCTGACTTTGGATTCCACTAACGGGCGGACCAAATACAGGAGCAAAAACAAGTTTCTGCCCGACACAAAACTCCGCCCCAGCCACACGCCTGTCTGGGGAAAGCGCGGTATTGTTCGCAAAAACGTATAGCTTGTGTTTGGTCGGCTCGACATTGAACGTGTAAAAGTCCCTGGGCGTTTTAACTGTGACATTCAAAGGAGGGGAATTGTCGGGGAGGACCTTATACAGATTCCCGTCGTTGCCGACTCTTCCAAAGCCGGCAAGCTTAATCTCCCCCGGGGGAATTCCAGTCCAATCACAGTTATTTCTGTTGCCCCATCCGGGTCTGCACTGCTTTTGCAGGATTTCCCAGGCGCTCGCATTAATCGTGAAAAGGTTTTGACGTTTCGCAACACCTTTCCCGCCGGTTTTCAACATGACAATCGATCTGGTATTTCGCGAATAGGCACCGGCATTTTCATTAACATCGCAGTATTCCACCGTGATTTCCGGTGGGTCCGTGGGGGCGGAAGAAGAGGGGGGTGGCCCTGGATCGCAGCCCGTCATAGCCGTCCCGTCCTTGGTCGGTGGATAGAAGTCTTCATCCCAGGTTTTAGTCGTTGTGCATACTCCCTCGGGATGATTCACAACGACCGTTCCAGTTCCACCGGCGCCGTCTGTCCAATCCGTGCTTGAACTTTCCGAATGGGTGGCGTCATAGACCGCGCCCCAGGTGTCAGTGAATTGTTGCACATACACGCGTGGGGGTTGCTCAACAGCGTTCTGCAAATCCTTGGCCTGAGCCGACATAGGATTCCCCAAATTGGGATTATTCGCGCTGCTCTGTGAATTGCTCGCTGTCCCATTGCCGTCATTGTCCGAATTCGGTATGGCCCGCGCCAGCATGACGGCTGTGCCTTCCCCGTAAACCGGAACAGCGGTGGCGGTCCAATCGTAAGTGGTCCCGTTGAACACGGGCGTGCCCGCTCGAACTCCATTCACCCAAACAGCATAGCCGGGGTCATTGATCGTGCCTGTCACGGTCGTGCTGGGCTTGATCAGTTCATTTGGATCGAGCGGATCCATGGTTAATTGGACGTTGCTTTTCACCACCGTCAGGCTGGTAGTCGCGACATTTCCGGCCGCGTCAGTCACTGTAACTGTCAGGCTGTTGTTGCCATCGGTCAATGGCAATTCCTCGATCCAAAATGCGCCGTTCCGCTCCACAACGCCCTCCACAGGATCGGTGGTCAAGCCGCTGACAGCCACCGTTGCGGTTGGGTCATCGACCAAGCCCCGCAAAGTAAAAGCCGAGCCGCTCAGTTGCATGCCGTCCTGGGGCCAATACAAGGTGATTGCGGGCGCTGTGGTGTCTGTGGAAAGGTCCAACGTGTATTGGAGGGCCGTGATCGTGATGTTGCCTGCCAAGTCTTGGACTTTCAAGGTCACCGTATTTTCTCCAATTGCCAGTTCAAGGTCGAAGCACTGGAAGGAGGTGGTTGTAAGTTTCAAGGTGTTAGGGTCATATTGCTGATCGGTGAGAATTCCCGGTTCATCAGAGATCGTTCCATTAGCGTTGGCCAGAGTGTAAGAGACACTGGCAAGTGACTCAGGACTATAGCCTTGCAACTGAATAATGGGGCGCGAGGTTGAACTCGTCGTTGGATTGGTAACATAAACCGTTGGCGGTACCCGATCCAAAGTCAGACGCCTTCTTGTCCAATAAGTCTGGCCGGAAAGCCCTTGGACACCAAACCAAACGTCATAATCGCCGTCCGTGCTGCCCAAAGTGATCGTCGGGCTGGCCTCAAATGGAACCCAAACTGCGGAGGCGAATTCGGTGCTATTGATGAGGATCGCCATAAGGGCCGACGCCGGGCCAGAAATGGAAGCGGTGACGGTGGGCAACTGGACGTGGTCATTGGCAAAGTTTGCAGAAAGTGTTGTCGATGGATTCCACATCGACTGGAAATCGTTACTGATGTCCGAGGCGTTCAAGGGATAATTAAACGTTTCCAATTCCTCGAATTGTCCTTTGGCTTGCTCGGCGCCGGAACGGTTGCTGCCGACGCTAAATCCCTGAGCGATCCTGGCGGCGTAACTGGGAAAGCTTGCAATGCCCGGCCCGGCTTGCGGGCGAACAGGTATGCCGTCGATGTACAGGGCCGTGGCCGTGGGCGAGTAGGTCAAAACCAGTTGGTGCCAATCCGCGTTTCCACCAAGCAGCGTCCAATTCAAACCACTGTAAGTGAAATAGGTTGTCGTCACGTTGTTAAGCTGCGATTCAAAGGCAATTTGGTTGCCGTCCGGGCTGAGGGAGAGCGCCCACCATCCGCCTGAAGTCGTTCCATCGCCCATTTCCAGAAGGCGCGCCCAGACGCCGCCTCCGGGGCCGGTTCCGCCGACGGAGGCGCTGCTCCAAGCGGGCTTGAACCAGAATCGAACGGAGCCGTTACGGCAGTTGATATTCGCAGAGCCGTTTACTTCCGTATCGCGGTACTTGAGGTTGGCTGTGCCGGCACTGTTCACTTGTAATGCGTTGCCACTCCAACTCGGAACACCTTGCACGTTGGCGTACTGCATCGGCAACTGGCCTTGCTCGCCCATCCAATCGCTGGCATTAAAGCGCCAGTGACCCAGACGAGCGGCCACAAAGCTGGCGCTGTCGAGTGGGTCTGTCCCTTCGCTTTGCTCCTGGGCGTCGCTTCGGCCATCGTAGTCGCTGTCAGGGGGTATCACCGTGACATTCACCTGCACCGCACTGGCAGAGGCCAAGCTCCCGTCCCACGCCTTCACGGTGAACGCGGCGAGCGTCCCAGTGGCGTTGAGCGGCGGCGTCCAGACCCAGTTCTCCCCGGAACTGAGCAACGTGCTGCCCGGCGTCACCGTCGCGCCGTTCTTGGTCAAGGCGCCCGCACTGACCGCCTCCACCCGGAATGAGATCGGATTGCCCTCCACGTCCGCCTCATTGGCTGCGTTAGCCAGCGTCGCGTAGCTGATGGTAAAGGGCGTGTCCTGCATTGCGCCCGTCAGCGGGCTGATCGTGGTCAGCGTTGGCGCGGTGTTGAAGCACTTGCCCGACCGGCCCGCCGCGAACAACGCCTGAATCTCGCTCGCCGAGAGCGCCCGGTTGAAGAGGCTCAGTTCGTCAATCCGGCCTTGAAAGGTATAGCCGCAGGTCCCCGAAGCTCCAATCATCAACGGCAGGCTGTTCACCGGCCCCAAGCTCCCCCAACCCGTGCCCGCCAAAGTGCCGTTGATGTAAAACCGAAAGGTCCCGCCGTCGAAGGTCGCCGCCAGATGCGTCCATTGGTTCATGGCCAACTGGACCCCGGTATAGACCCCGCCATAGCTGCTGTTGAATTGCAGCCCGCCCGAAGGATCGAACGCCATCTGGTAATTGAAGCTGCTCCCGCAATAGTCCCGCTTGCCCATCACGTGCATGATCGTCCCGCTGCCGGTGCGATAGACCCACGTCTCCACCGTGAGCGGCGCGCTGCTGCCAAAGTTGAAATTCCCCGGATTGGCCACTTCAATGTAGTCGTCCAGCCCGTCGAAGTTGAAGGCTTGGCCTATTTGTCCCGAGGCGTAGCCCGCGCCGTTCCGCAAGGTGCCGTGATTCGCCCCGGTATAGTCATTGGCATTGCCTTCCGCTCGCCACCAACTGACCAATCCGCTCGGTGGGTTGACGCAGGGTGTTGCCACCGTCGGGTCGGTCCCGCCCTGATATTCCTGCAAGTTGGTCAGCCCATCTCCGTCGAAATCGCCGCTGCCATTCTGGCTCAGATTGCCGAAGTACTGCTGCTCCCAACTGTCCGGGAGACTATCATAATCGCTGTCGGAAAGTGTGACTGTGAATAGGAACGTGTCATTGGCCTGGGCGACTCCATCCGAAACGGTCACAGTCAGCGTAGCGGTCCCCGTCTGGTTCCAAGCCGGCGTCAGGGTGATGGTGCGATTGGCGCCGCCGCCGCCCAGAGAGATGTTGCCATTGGGCAGCAAGGCTTGATTGTCCGAACTGGCCCAAACCGTGAGGGAACCGGCCGCAGTCTCCGCGTCGTTGACCGTAAAATAGATGGGCCCGCATGCTGTGTCTTGCGCAGTGGTCTGGTTGGGGATGTCGGAAATCGTTGGCGGCGTACCGCCACCGACGGAGAATTCGACGTACAGAGTGTAAGGTCCGGTGCCGCTGCTGGAATTGTAATGGCGTACCCGGACGTAGTACGTCCCTGCCGAAACCGAATAACTGAACCAGAAATTGAGGCTGGTATAGTCATCGTTGTAGGCCAGGATGTTGCCGCTGGCATCAAGCAAATATCCGTAGGTATCGGTGCTGCCCGTGGTGTAGGCGGTCAGCGTCCCGGAGGAAGCCACATTGACCCGGGAAAAGTCCTCGTCGCCACCGTAGTTGATGGTGCCGGCGGTCGCGCTGTTCAGATTGACGGCCGTGGCGGAACCCATGCTGTTGCCATGATCATCGCCGCCACCGCTGCCGCTGAATTCCACAGACAACGTGGAGGCCCCCGTGCCGCTGCTCGAATTGTAATGACGAACTTTGACATAGTAAGTGCCTGGCGTTACGGAATAACTGATCCGGAAATTGGGATAGGGATTGTCGTCGTTGTAGGTCAGTTGGTTTCCGTTGGAATCGAGCAGATAACCGAAAGTATCGGTGCTACTTGTCGTGTAAGCCGTTAATGTACATGAGGTTGTGACCTGCACACTGAAAAAGTCCTCGTCGCCACCGTAGTCGATGTTCCCGGCAATGCTGCTGTTGAGGCCCATCGGCGTGGCGGCAGCGATGCTGTTGCCGTGATCGTCGCTCGGGGGCGGAGGAGGACTGCCCGCGCAGTCGGATGTAACCGTTCCAACGCTAACGTGATATGAGCCTGTCCCGTAATAAAGCGTGCCCAAGTTACAGATCGTCAGATTGTCCAATGTGGCACCGCAATCCTGGATTTGCACCCCGGTCACGCATTCTTCGAGACGCGAGTCTCGAAGGGTGTTCCAGTAGGAGCTCGAGTTGGCAAAGTAGATGCCTCTTACAGCCCAACGCACCCGTAAGTTGCTGAGGTCGTAGTTCCAGCCGCCAAAGGGCACCAAAGCGTCGGACACAAGCTGTCCTGTCGGATTACCCGTACTGCCCGGAATAACCTCCCCGAAAGAATCGTCGTGTTGGCTGGTAATGACCGCCATGGATGAAGGTGATGTCTGGCAAATGATTGGCCCTGCAGCGTACAAGCCACCGTTCGGACAAAGTTTAACCACGGTGCCACCCTGGATGGTCGTCGTTCCATTAAGGAAGCTGTAGCTTGAAACGTAGTAAGTTCCGCTGGCAAGGGTACGATTGCTTTCCTGAGCGTACAGCTCAATTACATAATCCAGCACCACCCCCGTTTTGGGAGAGGCGTGCCGGGCTAACTGGATGGCAGCCTTTCGTCCTTGCGCATCAGCCACTTGCACTTCAGCCTCGGAGCGCAGGTGTCCAACCTGCGCGATGGTCGTAGCATCCTTCGCCGCTTCAGCCATCTTGACCTCGGGCAGCTTGCGCTGGAGGGAAGCCCCCTGTTTCGGCCGGTCCGGCTTCTGGCGCGTTGGCGGCAGTTTTTCCAACAGCGGTTTGAGTTCGCGGTGTAAAACAGCCTCGTAAAGGATCGTGCGGTTTTCGACCTTCTGCCAATGCTTCGAGACGATTGGACCCTGGCCAAACCGGGCAGCCTGGGGTTGCTCCCAAAGACCGAAGGCTTTGCCTTGTCCAATCTGCATGGAGCCGAAATCGATCGTGTCATCGCTCCGGTCCGGTTCGGCCATGGCTTTGCGTTTCTCCGCATCGCGTTCCTGTCGAAGCACTTGGCGGCTGACGCGCGGCTCGGCGCTGGGGAAAAACTCGGTGATGACCTCGAGTTCACTTTCCGCGCTGAGGCCGTAGTCCTCCGGTCCCCAGGGGAGTTGTTCGGTCAGGATGACATCTTGCTCCAGTCCGGCTTTCGTCACCGTGTAGCGCAGGTCCGCGGACACACCCTTGAACGCATCCGGATACGTCACTTGGTCTTTGGCGGGCGACAGTTCTCCCTGGGAGTCTTGCACTTCCGCAATAACCACGCTTCTGCCCGAAACCGGATCGAAATAGCCCAAACCCAGGACGCGGCTGCGAAGACGGCCCCCATCGGGCAAAAGCAAATCGACCGCGTCCTTGTGGTTTGGATTCGGAGCCAGGATCACGCGGTGTTGGGTTTGGCGCGCGATGACACCGTCGTTGAACAGCTTGAACTCGGCCACGGCGTCGCGCCATTGGCCATCCTCGTCCTGGTAGGACAGGCCGGTGCCTATCTCGGTGTAGGTGCTGGTCCTGGCTGTCAACGAGCCATCCGAGGCCGGTTCGCGAACCAGTCTCCCGATGACCTTATGATGGGGGCCGCGTTCCAGGACTTTCGGAGGCTGGGCCAAGGTGGCGGCCAAAGCCTCCTGCGTCTCATACGTCGTATAGGTGTTGGTCCTCGAAGTCAGCGAGCCATCCGCAGCCACGAATTGGGTCACGTTTTGGACAACTTTGTGGTGGGCTCCACGCTCCACGACTTTGGGCGGGTGGATGATCACTGTCTGATCTCCGGCAAGATTCTGTTCCTTTTCCAGCCTGGAGGTGAATCTCACCTGCCGGTTGGTTTGCAGAATGGTCGAGCCATCCGGAGCCAGAGACCGGGTCACGGTCTGAATGATCTTGTGGCCGGGGCCACGCTCGACCACTGCGGGCGGCTGGATCAATTCCCCTTGCTGGGGGGCGGATGCGGATCCTACCCGAGCGCCCGTATCGACCTGGGGGTAAGTGTTGGTGACGAGCGTGACGGTGCCATCTGAAGCCAGGACTTGAGTGATGGTTTGGATGATGGTGTGATTGGTACCGCTTGCCATCACGCGCGGAGGACTTTCTCCTGCAGCAGGTTCGAGTTGAGCGGTCAGATGGAGAACGGTCGCCGTCAGGCCCAAGAGAGAGTAAATGAGTCTCAGCCAGAAGGTAACGGGCGGCCACCATTCTTTGTTCATCAAGCCATTCTTGGGTGGGGCGGCCGAATCGTTGACAGCAGTGGCGGCGCAAATGCCGGACCGAGAGGTGGCAGAGCTGCGCCAGCACCACGGCATTGAATCGCGCCTCACGCGCCAGCGTGATCCAGTCGTAGAAATCTTTCAGATCAAATCTTGACGTTCGTGGCATGGACCGGTTGGTCAAGGATTTACGGAGCCGTTTGCCGCGTCACAAACCGAGGCGCCGAATTCGGTAGAAGCGTTGATTGAAACCCGGGGCAGCCGCATCGGTGAATTCCGCGCTGGCCCCTGAGGCCGTGACCGTGCCCGCGGATTCCCACGTAGCCAGATCGCTGGAGGCCTCGATCAGATAATCTTTGCCGGCCTGGCTGCTGAACGTCAGGCGAACCTGCCCGTCCGTCAGTTGGACTGTCTCGATCACTTTCAACTCGGTTGAACCCGCGTCCGGATCGCCATTCAACCGCGCAATACGACCGCGCGAGAATCCGTTGACCGTGGTGAAGGCGCCGCCAATGAGCACATTCCCATCCGGTTGCACCGCCACCGCATAGACGGTATTATCCGGGCCCCGGCCCGGATCAAATCCGGTGTCCAGCGAGCCCTCCGCGAGCAGGCGCGCGATGCGGGCCCGGGCCACCCCGCTCACGGTCGTAAAGCCACCGGCCACAAAGACTTTTCCATCAGCCTGCAAGGCCATGGCCTGCACCGCCCCGTTGGGCCCGGCACCCGGCACGAAACTGCTATCGATCGTCCCGTGCGGGTCCAGACGCGCCACCCGATTGCGGCTGACTCCATTGACCATCGTAAAATCCCCGGCTATGAGGATCTTGCCGTCAGACTGGCGCACGATGGAATTGACTGGGCCGTTGGCTCCCAGGCCGGACGCAAAAGTGGTATCGAGCAGGCCGTTCGATTGCAGGCGGGCGATGGAACCACGGGGCACGCCGCCCAGTTTCGTAAACTGTCCGCCGATAATCACCTTGCCATCCGGCTGCAGCGCCAACGACCCGACCGGGCCATCCGCTCCGGTGTCGGGATCAAAACTGACGTCCAACGATCCATTGGAATTAACGCGCGCAATGCCGCCGCTGGGGGTCGTAAATGCTCCACCCACCACCACTTTGCCATCCGGTTGCGCGGCTACGGCCAACACCTCCGCATTCTCTCCCGCCGTCAGGCTGAAGGTGCCGTCCACGAACCCGTTGGTCAGGAAGCGGGCGACCCAACTGCGCCCCAGCGTGCCGACGGTCCGGAAGGCGCCGCCAGCCATGACTTTTCCATCGGCCCGAGCAGCGAGGGAAGAAACCAAGCCATCGGGACCGGCGCCCGGGGCGAAGCTGGAGTCCACGTCTCCATTCGGATTCAGCCGCCCGATATGATTCAGCGAGATGCCATTCATGGTGTCAAATTCCCCGCCGATCAGAATCTTGCCGTCGGGCTGCAAGACCAGCGCCCGCACCGTATTATTGGCTCCTCCCGCCGGATCGAAGTTTTGATCCAGGCTGCCCGGGCCAAAATCATCGTCCACAACCGTCAAGGTCATCGTGCTCGGACTTCCCAAAATCGCACCGCCTTTGGGGTTGGAAATGGCCACGCCGATCGTTTCGTTGCCTTCCACGGCGGAATCATCCGTGATCCGTATCAACAACGTTTTTACTGTCTCCCCATCGACAAAAGTCAGCGTGCCGCTGAGGCCTGTGTAATCCTGGCCTTCGATGGCCGTCCCGCCGCCGGTGGCATAATCGACGGACACAATTCCCGTCTTGCCGCTGGTGCGCGTGACGGTCAAGGTGGCCAACGCTCCGCCTTCGTTCACCACGGCGGAACCGGCAAAGCTGAGAACGCCGGGCGCAAAATCGTTGTCAACAATCGACAGAATGGCGCTGGCCTGGCCCAGCACTCCTCCGCCGGTGGGCGAACTCAAGCGCAGGTTGACCGTTTCGTTGCCCTCCACGGACGCATCATCAATGATCGGCACAATGAAGGTTTGGCTGGTGATTCCGGGCCCAAAAGTAAGGGTGCCATTGACCGCGCTGTAATCCGATCCGGACAGCGCCGTGCCGTTGCTGCTGGTGTAGCGAACGGTGACGGTCCCGCTGCTGCCGCCCTCGCGCGTGACGGTGACGGTGGCCCTCGCTCCGGCCGCATTCTCATTCACGCTGTAAGAAGGTTCGCCAAAATTCAAGACGCTGTCATCACTGACGATGATTAAAGCGGTCACGGGCTGCCGGCCCAAGGCCGCTCCGCCGGTGGGATTGGTCAGGCTCAGATTCACCACTTCGTTATTCTCCGGAAAATTATCGTCGAAAATGGGAACCTCAATCGTGTGGCTCGTCTCGCCTGGCAGAAAGGTCAGCGTGCCGCTCACATCAAGGTAATCCAGAGCCGGTTCGGCTGAATCAGGGCGGCTCTGGTATTGAACGGAGATGGTTCCCAGGGTCCCTCCCGTCCGCCGCACCGTCATCACCGCGTTGGTGGCGGTTTCACTGATCGTGAAGGACGGCGCGGTGAATTCGAGGCTCCCCGCCCCCGCGATGGACCCGCCATGCAGCCGGGCAAGGTAATTTCTCGGTTCCCCGTCAAACGTGGTGAATCCGCCGCCAATCACGATTTTCCGGTCATTCTGAAGGGCGACAGCGCTCACAAATCCATTGGCGCCGGTTCCGAAATTGATGGTTGGGTCAATGGAACCATCGGGATTCAGGCGCACAATCCGGTTGCGCTCCAACCCGTTGAAGGTGGTAAAGTCGCCTCCCAACACCAGTTTTCCATCCAACTGCAGAACAACAGCAAAAACGGCCCCGTTCGCTCCCAGACGCGGATTGAAGGTTGCATCCAAAGTGCCGTCCTGATTCAAGCGCGCCACATACCCCCGGTCCACGCCGCCGACGGAGGTGAACAAGCCGCCGATCACCACTTTGTCATCCTCTTGCACCGCCAGAGCGCGGACGGATCCGTCGGCGCCCAATCCGGCGTCGAACGTGCCATCCAGACTGCCGTCGGCGTTTAACCGGGCAGTGTACTGGCGGCTGATGCCGTTGATGAGGGTAAAATCTCCCCCGATCAAGATTTTGCCGCTGCGCAGCACGGTGATGGCAGAGACGGCACCATTGGCACCCGACCCAGGATCGAACGCAAAGTCCACGGTGGCATCGGCGCCCAATCGCACCACGTTATGACGGCTGAAGCCGTTGAAGGTGTTGAACCCGCCCCCGGCCAGGATTCTCGGTTCAGAGCCCAGGAAGGTTTCGGCCAGGGCATAAACCGGGTTGTCGGGGCCGGAGCCCGGATTAAAGGTCGCATCCAGTGACCCGCTGGCGCCGAGGCGGGCAATGTTGTTGAGAGGCGCGTTGTTCACCGAAGTAAACGTCCCGCCAATCAGGATGCGCCCGTCCTTTTGAATGGTCATGGCGCGGATGGAACCGTTGGCCCCGCTTCCGACATCGAAAGAACGGTCCAAGGCGCCCTCGGTGGTCAGGCGGGTGATTCCCTTCCGGACCTCCCGGCTGAACTCCGTAAAATCGCCGCTGATGACGAGTTTGCCATCACTTTGAAGGGCCACGGAATAGACCGGTTTGTTGGGGCCTTCGCCCATATCGAAGTCCGCGTCCAACCCACCGGCCGGCCGATTGGCCAACTCATTGTCCAGGATGGTCACCGTGGCGTTGGTGACGGCGCCAAGCGCGGCAAAAAGAGGATTGAACAAAGAGAGAATAATCGTCTTATTCCTGTCACTGCTGTCGTCATCGAACAACGGAACCGTAATGCTCCGGCTCGTTTCTCCGACATCGAAAAAGAGGGCGCCGCTCACTTTCTGATAATCGACGCCCGGAATGGCCGTTCCTTGCAGGGTGGTGGCATAGCTGACCCAAACCGATTCCGCGCTGCCTCCTCGCCGGGTGACGATGAGGGTCGCGCTGCCGCCGTTCTCGTCCGCCAGGTACTCCGCGGAATTGAACGCCAATTCGCCATAGAAATCGTCATCGACAATGGTGAGCGTCGCATTGGTCACGTTTCCCAGCGCGCCGCTTATGGAAGGATTGAACAGCGCCAAACCAACGGTTTCATTGCCCTCAACCAATCCGTCATTACTGATCTGCACCATAAAGACTTTGGTCGAGCTGTCGCCATCGTCCCAGTTCAGCACGCCTGCGGTCTCCAGGTAGTCAAAAGGCAGAATGGCTGTGCCATCGCTCGTGGCATACTGGACCGACAACACGCCGGCATTGCCCCCGGCCCGCTTGACGGAAATGGCCGCCGTCCCGCCGTTCTCATCCACGTTAAAATTCGCGCCTGTAAACCTGACCCGGCCCGGGGCAAAATCGTTGTCGATGATTTCCAATTGGGCCGTTGCTTGCGCTCCCAAAACGGCCCCGCCCGTGGGATTGGACAGCCTTAGACGGACCGTTTCATCCGGTTCGATGGCCGTGTCCTCGCGGATGGGAATCGCAAAGGTTTTGCTCGTTTGACCGGAAAGGAAGGAAAGCGTCCCGGTGCGCCCGGTGTAGTCCGCCCCTTCCAGCGCAGTGCCATCCTGGGTCGAATAGTCCACGGACACGGCCCCATTATCGCCGTCGGCGCGCGTCACGATGATGGTGGCGGTGCCGTCGTTTTCATTGACGGTGTAAGTGGGCGCGCTGAACGAGAGCGTGCCATGATTGAAATCGTTCTCCACAATCAGCACCGAGGCCGCAGACTGGAAACCCAAAGCAGGACTGTTGGTCACATACATGCCCATGCCCCGCGGATGGGAGAGAGTGACCTTGAAGGTTTTGTCGCCCTCCACCGCCGAGTTGTCCAGGATAGGAACGGCAAAAGTCCGGATGGATGAATCGCAATTGGTCCAGAGCAACGTCCCTTTCGTCTCCGTGTAATGAAGGCCGGCCAGGGCCGTCTCGTCAGCGGTCGCATAATCCACCGCGGCGGCTCCCAAAACGCCGTTGACGCGCCGGACCGTGATGGTCACCAGCCCGCCCAACACGTTTTCATCCACAGAATAATCTAGCACGTCGAATTCCAGGTTCCCTGGACCCGGCGTGGCGCCACCGAAGAGTCGCGCAATGCGAAATCGCGGCAAGACATCGGCGCTGCTCGCGCCGCCGCCGACCTTGGCAAACCCGCCGCCAATCAAGACCCGGTTGGCCAGCACCGCCAGCGACGTCACAAACTGATCGGCGCCCGGCTGCCGTTGGTTGTAATAATTGTCCAGAAAACCGGTGTCCAACGTGCCGTCCGGATACAATCGGGCCAGGTTCGTCCGGGCCGTGCCGTTGAACAGCGTGAATTGTCCGCCCACAAACGTCGAACCATCCGGCTGCCCCAGCACGGCATAGACGGGGCCATTGAATCCCGCGCCGGGATTGAACGCGGCATCCAGAGTTCCATCCTCGTTCAAACGAGCGATCCCACGGCGGCCCACACCGCGGACCACGGCAAAATCACCGCCGATCACAACCTTCCCATCCGTCTGCACGGCCAGGGAAGAAACGGTGCTGTCGGCGCCGGTGCCCGGATCAAAATTCAGGTCCAGCGATCCGCCGGCGGTCAGCCGCGCGAGGCGAGGGCGCGGCACGCCATTGATGACCGTGAAATCTCCTGCCAGGAGCACACTGCGTGTGCCGCTGGGCTGTATGCTCGCCTGATAATTCCAGAGGGGGCCGTCCGCCAGGCTCCCTTCATTGATGACAATCGTAACGTCTCTGGGTGTTCCGGGGCCATAGGGCACGGTGACATTCCGGCTGGGATAGTTGGTGGAGAGCGTCCCATCAATATTAGTCACCACCACTTCATTGTTCAGGAAACCACTGTCGTAAATCAGCGTCGTGCCGTATAAAATGCGCAGCGTGTTCGTGTCGCCGAAGAAATTGTAAGTGACGGTGACGGTGCCTGAAGGTGCGCCCGTGTTGATCGTTCTTCGGTGCTCGCCCGGACCGGAGTTGGAATTGGCGTTCGTCAGCAAGGGCAGAACCGGCTGAACGGCCAAGGCATTGACCACGCCGTTGGCCCCCGTCCCGACCGCAAAGCTCGTGTCCAAGGAACCGTTCGAGTTCAGCCGCGCCACACGATTCTGCGCCACGGCATTGTAGGACGTGAAATCGCCCGCGATGATGATCCGTCCGCCCGATTCGATGGCCAAGGCGTGCACCGGCCCGTTGGCGCCTGATCCCGGACTGAAGGCGCTGTCCAGCGTCCCATCTGCATTCAACCGCGCAATCCGGCTGCGATTGACATTGTTCACCGAAGTGAACCCGCCTCCGATCACCACCTTGCCATCGGCCTGGACGCCAATCGCGCCGACAAATCCGTCCGCGCCGGTGCCGGGATTGAACGAAGCATCGACTGAACCGTCCGCGTTCAAACGCGCGACGCTCTTGCGTACCACCGCGTTCACCGCCGTGAAATCACCGCCAATCAAGGCCTTCCCCAGATTGGGCCCATTCGTATAGGCTAATACGCAAGAGACCGTGCCGTTCGCGCCCGGGCTCGGGTTCAATGGGGTGACCGGATTAAAATCCTTGTCGGCCGCTCCCGCTGGCTGGTCGTCTGAAATAATGACGACCGGCAGGACCCGGCGGGTCGTGCTCACCGAGGCGCCGCCCGTCGGATTCGCCAACTGTACGAGGAAGACTTCGTCCAGTTCCGGTTCCGGGTCATCCACAATGGCGAAGGAGAAAGACTTGAGGCCGCCTTCGCCATCATTCCAGTCCAAAGTGCCGCCGGCCGGCGAGAAATCGTTGTTCACGATGGCATTGGTGGTTCCGGAACAGGCATTGCCGGTCAGTATCTGGATCACCTGCAAATCTACCGATACAGCGCCGCTGGCGCCGCCCTGCCGGGCCACGGTCACGGTTACGGTTCCGTTGGTCTCCGCCACCAAGACCGGACTGGTGAAGGGGAATTCGAAGCCGCCTTGGTCGGTATCATTGTCCGTAATCGTCAGTTCAGCCGAAGAGGGAGCAATCAACGAAGCTCCGACCACATTGGACAAAGTGATCATCACGGTCTCGTTGGTTTCGACCAGGAAGTCGTCCAGGATGGGGATCGTGAACGTCGCCACCGTCTGACCGTTCGTGAAGAGGAGAGCGCCGGACGCCACCAAGTAATCGAGGCTGGGCGTGGCCGGATTGGTCGCCCCTACCGAGACGATATACTCGGCCGTGATGGCGCCCACGATTCCACCCCAGCGCAGGACGGTGATGACCGCGTTGGTGCCACTCTCGGAGACCACATACGCATTGGTTGAGAAGCTCAGGGAAGCCTCGTCGTCCCTGATCGTGACCAAGGCATTCGTCAGGGCAGGCGCCGCTCCGATCACGTTAAACAATTGCAGCCCGAACGTCTCGTCGCCTTCAAAAAGAGCGTCGTCAAGGACAGGAATGGCAACGGTCTTATTGGTTTCGCCCACTGCAAAGGTCAAAAGCCCGGCCGTGGGTATGTAATCCTGCCCGCCCAGCGCGGTCCCGTCGCTGGTCGTGTAGTTCACCGAAGCCGTTCCCAAAGCCCCGCCGGAACGCGAAATGGCAATGACCGCATTGGTGGCGTTCTCGTCCACGCTGACCGCCGCACCGGCAAAGCCCAGGATGCTCGGCCCTTCATCGTTATCCGTGATGTTCAAAATGGCCGTAGCGCGGCCAAACTGGGCCGGGCCCAGCAGATTGGTCAACGTGAGAGTGAAGGATTCCGCGGCCTCGGCCCGGGTGTCATCGATGATCGGAACGGAGATGGTCTTGGTCACCTCGCCCGGGGCAAAATCTAGCGTGCCCGCCACCGACGTATAATCAGTGCCGGCTGAGGCGGTTCTGTCACGGCTGGCGTAATCGACCGTCAAAGCGGCAGCGGTGCTTCCCGTCCGTGCCACGGTCAGAACTACCCCCCCGCTGTTCTCGTTGAATGAATAGACGCTCTCGCCAAACCCGATCGTCGTTTCGTCATCCACAACCGTCAACGATACCGCAGTCGGATCGCCCAGCACCGCGCCTCCGGTCGGATTTGACAAGGTCAGGTTGACGGTTTCATTCCCTTCCGTCAGCGCATCATTCAGAATGGGAATCAGCACCGTCTTGACCACCTCGCCATCGGCAAAAGAGAGAGTGCCACCGACGCCGAGATAGTCCAGGCCCACCCGGGCTGTGCCGTCGCTGACGCCCAGGTTGACGGCGACGACACCGGTCACGCCATAGGTTCGTATGATGCGGATGATCGCATTCGTTCCATCCTCACCGGCGGCATAAGAGGCAGCGCCGAATTGCAGCACGCCGGGCGCAAAATCGTTTTCCAGAATGGTCAGGGTCGCCGCCGCCTGGCCCAGAATGGCCGGCACCGAAGGGTTGCTGAGCACAAGCTGGACGGTCTCATTCCCCTCTACCAGGAGGTCGTCCAGGATGGCGATGCCGAACGTCTTGCGCGTTTCTCCCGGAGCAAAAGTCAGCACGCCGCTTGCCGTGCTGAAATCAGCGCCCACCATGGCCGTGCCCGAAGCCGTGGCGTAATTGACCGAGACCAATCCGTTGGTGGAACCCGTGCGCGTGACGTTGATGGTGGCCCGGCCGCCCAAGGCATTTTCATTCACGCTGTACGAGCTGGAGCTGAAGCCCAAAACGCTGTCATCACTGACAATGGTCAACGTAGCTGCAGGCTGGACTCCCAGCGACGCGCCGCCTTGCGGATTGCTCATGGCGAGGTGGACCGTCTCGTCGCCTTCCACCAACGAGTCATTGAGGATGGGCACGTGGAAACCCAGCACCGTTTCGCCCGGCGGGAAAATGACGGCCAGGCTTTGGTCGGTGTAATCCAACAGCGACTGCGCCGATCCGGCGGTCGTGTCCACATCGACGGAGACGGTTCCGCTGGTTCCGCCGGTGCGCCGCACAATAATGACGGCGTTGGTGGCGCTTTCATCCACCGTAAAAAACGCCGAGCTGAATTCAATTTGTCCCACTCCGGCCATGGAACCGCCGTGCAAGCGGGCCAAGTGATTGCGGAAGACTCCGTTGAAACCGGTAAAACCGCCTCCCATGACGATCTTGCGGTCGCTTTGGATGGCCACCGCTCCGATGAATCCACTCGCGCCCAAGCCAAAGTTGATGGTGGTATCGACGGAGCCATCGGCATTCAAGCGCGTGATCCGATTGCGCGTGACGTTGTCAAACGTGGTGAAGTCGCCGCCCAACACGCTTTTGCCGTCCGCCTGCAGCGCCAGGGTGAAGACGGCCCCATTGCCGCCGGCGCCGGGATTGAAACTCAGGTCCAAAGAGCCGTCCGCGTTCAACCGGGCCACAAAATTGCGCGCGATGCCATCCACAGACGTGAACAAGCCGCCAATCAGTATTTTGCCGTCACTTTGCAGCGCCAGCGCGCGCACCGGCCCATCCGGCCCCAAACCCGAATAAAAGGCCGCGTCCACAGAACCATCCGCATTGAGCCGCGCGACGGCATTCCGGCCCAGTCCATCGACGACGGCAAAATCGCCGGCGATGATGACTTTGCCGTCCTTTTGCGGGGCGACGGCATACACGGTCCCATCGGCGCCGGTGCCGGGGTCAAAACTCGAGTCGAGAGTGCCATCCGCATTCAATCGCGCCACGTTGCGGCGGGAGGTTCCGTTGAACGTGTTGAAGGCGCCGCCCAGGATCACTTTGCGAACCGATCCGCTCATCATCTCGGCCACGGCAAACACGGTATTGTCGGCTCCGGCTCCCGGATTAAAGAAAGTGTCCACGCTGCCGTCAGGATTCAGCCGGGCCATCGAGTTGCGGTTAAAGCTGTCGATCATGCTGAACAAGCCGCCCAGCAGAATCCGGCCATCGCTTTGCAGTGCCACCGCCCGCACGGCGCCGTTGGCTCCTGCGCCGATGTTGAAGGCGCCATCCACCGAGCCGTTTTCGTTCAATCGCGCAATGCGCCGGCGCGTCAAGCCATTGACCGTGATGAAATCGCCCCCTAAGAGCAACTTGCCGTCGGGCTGCACAACCAGCGCATTGATGAATCCGTCCGTCCCGGCAGAGGGATTGTAGCTGGTGTCCAGCGCGCCGGCCGGAATGTTCGAAGACTCGTCGTCTATGATCGTCAAAACCGCGTTGGTCAGACTGCCGAGAGTGGCATTGGTGGGATTGAACAGCTTCAACAGGACCGTCTCGTCTCCTTCGATGGTGGCATCGTCCAGGATGGGAATGCTCAGTGTCTTGCTTGATTCTCCCGTGGCAAAGGAAAGGGAATTGGTCATGCCGACATAATCCAGGCCATTCGTGGCCGTCCCGTCGGCAACTGCCACATTTATGGAGACGGCGCCGGCGCTGCCGCCCGAGCGGACAATGGTAACGATGGCATTGGTTCCGTTCTCGTCCGTGATGTAATTGGCCGCGCTGAAGGCGAGACTGCCAGGCAAGTCATCGTCCACAATCGTCAAAACCGCGTTGGTTTGAATGCCCAACGCCCCGGCCACGGAGGGATTGAACAAAGTCACCCGGACTATTTCCGCACCCTCGACCAAATCATCGTTCAGCAACGGAATATAAACGCTCTTGAGGCTGGTATCGCCATCGGCCCAGACCAAGGTTCCGTTGGTGGCGGCATAATCAAGGCCGCTCAAAGCCGCGTTGGTGGCGACGGCATCGCTGGTGCGGAAGTCCACCGCCAGCGCTCCCACGTTGCCGCCGGTGCGCTTGACGGTAATGGCGGCCAAGGGCGCGCGCTCGTTCGTGCTGAAGGAAGCGGCCGTGAAATTCAAGCGACCGGACGCGAAATCGTTATCGACGATGGTCAAAGTCGCATTGGTGGCGCTCAGCGTGGTGCCGCCTCGGGGATTGGACAAAGCCAGCGTCACCACCTCGTCAAACTCAACCAGATTGTCGTTGATGATCGGGATGCTGAAAGTCCGGCTCGTTTGGCCGGAGCCAAAAGAGAGGGTGCCGGTTCGGGCGGTGAAATCCAGACCGTTGGTGGCGCCGTTGGGAGCAGGGCCATTGCGCGCCGCATAATCCACGGTGACTGCCCCGGTGGCTCCGTTGGTCCGAAGGACAGTGATGATCGCGTTCAGTCCATCCTCGTTGACGGTAAAATCGGGGGAGCTAAAGCCCAAGGCGCCGGCGCTGAAATCGTTGTCCACGATGGTGACAGTGGCGAGGGACAATCGTCCCAGAGCAGGCGCGGTGGGAATATTATCCCCGCCCAAAACGACCGCCCCGCTCAAGTCGGTGAACACCGCTTTGAAATTCTCGTTGCCTTCCACCAACAAGTCGTCCCGCAAAGCTATGGAAACAAGGATATCATTGGTCTCACCCTGGCTGCTGCTGCCGACCGAAGCCCAGCCTGCTACGTTACTTGTCGGGATGACCGGAGCATAGTCCAGGTTGGCTGTGGCCAGCCCATCCACCGTGACGTATCTTGCCGCCACGGTCCCCAAAGTTCCATTGTTCCGCGAGATTGAAATGGACGCGGCGCGCGCGAATTCATCAAAGCTGTAATCGGAATAGGTGAAGGCCACATTGCCGGGTCCCGGAGTCGAGCCGCCAATTAGTTGAGCCAGGTTATAGCGGGCCGTCATGCTGGTCGAGGACAGACCGCCGCCCAATTGGTTGAATCGACCGCCAATCAGAACGTTGCCGTCGGCCTGGTAGGCCAGGCAGGTGATGAATCCTGCGGGGTCCGCCAGGCCGGCAAAGCGGTTATGGGCAATGTCAAGGAAAGTGGTGTCCACGGTGCCATCGGGAAATAACCGCGCGATGCCCATGCGGCGGGTCGCATTCACCGAACTGAAAGTCCCGCCGATCAGCAAATTGTTGTCCGGCTGCAGAACCATTGCATAGACAGTGCTGTTCGCCCCAAAAGGAGGATCGAAATTGGGGTCGAGCGAACCATCCAGGTTCAGGCGCGCGAACCGGTTTCGCATCCTCATATCCACCTCGGTAAAGGCCCCGCCGATCAGTATCTTCCCCGTGTCAATCGTGGATGGTGTAATGTTCCCACTGTAATTCCATACGGTTCCGGGAGTGGCGCCTTCATTCACGATGAGGGTCACACTGGTGGATATGCCCGGTCCGTAGGCTACGGAAACCGTCCCGGTCGAAACCAGGTTCGTCTCGAAGATGGGAATCAAGGCATCGTGATAAATCCGCAGATTATTGGTGCTGGCTCCGAAATCATAATTGATGGTTACTGTTCCGGAGCTGCCGCCCGTGTCGATCACGTTCGTATGGCTGCCGGGGTCGCCGGCCACCGCGGCCGCCGAGATAGGCAAAACCAAAGAGGGCACCAAGGTCACGGCATAGACGGACCCGTTGGCCCCCAGCCCGGGGTTGAAGGTGAAATCGACCGCGCCATCGGGCGTGAGCCGGGCAGTGCCACTCAGCGGTATGCCGTTGACCGCGAGAAAATCGCCGCCCAAAACAATGTGGCCGTCATTTTGCAGCGCCAGTGTCCAAATAGCGCCATCCGCGCCCGCGCCCGGATCAAACGTGGTGTCCAACGAGCCATCATCATTCAGCCGGGCCACACGATTTCGGTCCGCTCCGTTAAACAGGGTGAAATCTCCGCCGATCACCACGCGCCCGTCAGGTTGTATGGCTACGGCATAGACCGGCCCGTCCGCCCCCGTGCCCGGGTTGAAGCTCGCGTCTAAAGAACCGTTGGGACGCAACCGGGCAATGGAATTCCTTTGGATGTTATTGAGGGAGGTAAAACCCCCGCCAATCAGGATTCTTCCCGCATTTGCGCCGGCAGGATAGAGGGCCACGGAACTCACATAGCCGTCGGCCCCTGTGCCGGGATAGAACGCGGCATCCACAAAGCCGTTGGTGTCCAGGCGAGCGATCCGATTGCGCACGATGCCGTTAATGGCCGTGAAATCCCCGCCCACCACGGCCTTCCCATCCGGCTGCAGAGCGAGGGCATAAACGGTGTTGTTGGCGCCGGGAGTGGGATTGAAACTGAACTCGGGATTCCAATCCAGAGACACGGACCCGGCGGGTTGCTCGCGATTGGAGCGTGACTCGATGATGGTGACGGTCGCATTCGTCACCCGGCCCAAATTGGCATACGGCTGCGTGGTGACGACTTCATTGGTTGTCGGCGGGTCTGTCGAGGTGTCGATGGTGAGATTCGTTATGGACAGGTCGCCGCGCGCCGCCGTGAGTTGGATTTGAAAGTCTTCGTTGAATTCAACATCCGTGTCATCGAGTATCGGGAGGGTAATCGTTTGCCTTCTTTCTCCTTGCCCAAAATTCAACGTGCCGGTGGTGGTCGTGTAATCGACGTCCTGGGTGGCATAGTCCGATTCGGCTTGGGTGAGGAAGCCCGTGCTGGTGGTCTGATAATCGACCGACACGCCGTCTGCCCCGCCGATATTCAGCAAGACTCCCACGACAATCTGCGGTCCGGTCTCATTCACTCGAAAGACTGCGCGTTCGATGTTGAACCCCTGATCGTTGTCCAGGATCGACACGTTGGCGTTGGTCACGCTCCCCAGGATTGGAACAACCAAGGCCGGGTCTTCACCGGGAGCGGCCCGAGGATTGGTCAGGATCAGTTTTATGGTCCGGGTGGCATTGGTAATGGCGTCATTCCGCAAGGAAATGATAAAATTGGTGCTGGTCTGAGAATCCGCCAGGGTGAGCGTGTTGGTCACGCTAGGTGCAGGCTGATTCGTGGAAACCGTGTAATGGACACCATTGGTGGCTGTCCCGTTGGTAATGACACAATCCACCAGGACTCTCCCCGTCGATCCGCCCGCGCGTGTCACTGTGACCATAGCTCCAGGCGGACTCAGTGCTTGTGTCGGGTCACCCGTGACGCCATCCCCTTCGCTGACCACGTAACTGACACTGGTGAAGTTCAGACTGCCAGCCGATTGCGCCAGACTGCTCTCTGACACCAAGCCGATCATGACCATTAAAGAATACAGCAAAACAGCCGGTTCGGTTGAAGTGAGTGAAGGATTCCTGGTTGTCCGCCGTTTCCAGCACAAATTAAACATAATCATTCCGTGAATCGGGTGCTCTTTTAAAGCACGCTCTGTACCGGCACCAGTGGAGTTTATACTCCGGCAGCCCTCTCAAGCGAGCGCAAAGAAAAGTCACGACTATCCGCAAGAGACGCTCCCATTCGCTCCTTCATTCGAGGCCGGAACCTGGCGCGAAATTGATCTCTGCCAAGGGCTTTCAGCAGAGAACCGCTGCCACTACATACTGCCAAGACCGTGGGATAGGCTACAAGCGAAGGTGGTAGGGCGCGTCACTCCGTGCGCGCCGCTGGCTGG
>ERZ1292640.1149-Hain-H43-02um-R1-1149-length-21930-cov-8_pt1 | contig 21930 bp, 15 predicted proteins | sample MGYA00564404_ERZ1292640 | MGnify/ENA primary metagenome ERZ1292640 (study PRJEB36523, sample SAMEA6512636) | groundwater metagenome | collected 2019-01-08 | study: AquaDiva: Metagenomics assemblies of 32 groundwater samples
AACGGCTGCGCCGAGTCGATACCGTGTTGCTCGACAAGACCGGGACGCTGACCGAGGGCCACGCCACCGTGGCCCGCTGGCACGGCGACGACTTCGTGATGGAACTGGCGCAGACCCTCGAGGCCGAATCCTCCCACGCCGTGGCCAGGGCCTTCGCCGCGACGCCGCGCCGGCCGTTGCACGTGGTGCGGTCAGTGGCCGAGGTGGTGGAGGTGGCCGGCCGCGGCATTGCCGGGGTGCTCGATGGTCATGCCGTGCGAATCGGCAACCGCGACTTCGTCGAGGCCGGCGCCGCGCCGGTCGACCCGGTCCGGCAGGGAGTTGCTGCAGCGATGCTGACCGACGGCCTCAGCCCCGTCTTTGTCGCGGTCGACGGACGCGTCCGCGGCATCGCCGGCATTGGCGACGCGCTGCGCCACGACTCCCTCGCGACCGTCACCACGCTACGCCGTCGCGGCCTGCGGGTGCGCATTCTCTCCGGCGACCACCCTGACATCGTCGCCCGCGTGGCAGACCAGCTCGGTCTGGCGCCAGGGGATGCGCGCGGTGGCCTGACACCCGAAGCCAAACGCGACATCGTCGCCGGCCTCGTCTCGGGCACCGGCCGCACCGGTGCCGTGATGATGGTCGGCGACGGCGTGAACGACGCCGCGGCGCTGGCCCTTGCCGATGTCGGCATTGCCGTCGATGGCGGCATGGGCGCCACCATCGTCGCCGCCGACATCGTGCTGACCCGCGAGGGCGTCGCGCCACTGCTCGACGTGCTCGACGGCGCGCGCCGTCTAAGTGGCGTCGTTCGCCGCAACATCGCGTTCTCGCTGTTCTACAACGCCGGCGCCTCGTCCATGGCGCTGGCCGGCGTCGTCGGGCCGCTACTGGCGGCCGTGCTGATGCCGCTGTCGTCGCTGACCGTCGTGCTGTCGTCGGCGCTGACACGGACGTTCGTCATCGCGCGCCCGCGAACGGCGCCCCGCGTCCGATTCGCGAGGAGGGCGGCCTGACATGGAGACGGTCTTCGTGCTGCTGCCGCTGGCGCTGCTGATCGCCGCCATTGCCGCCGGCTTCTTCATCTGGGCCGCGAAGACGGGTCAGTTCGACGACCTCGAGACGCCGCCCGTTCGCATGCTGTTCGACGATGTCGAGCCGGAGGCGGCGAGACCGCCGGCCGCCGCCGCGATTAGGAGTGCCCAGGAATGAATGCCAGCCGCAAATTCGTCGGTGCCGTCGGCCTGATCGTGGTGATCGCCATGATCGGTGCGCTGGTCTACGCGCTGAGCAACTCGCGCAAGGGCTACGAGCCGCGCCAGCCGATCGCGTTCTCGCACAAGCGCATGGCCGGCACGCCGGTGTGGCAGGTCAACGACAAGGGCGAGCGGGTGAACGTCGGCGGCTTCGCGATCCCGTGCCTGTATTGCCACACCATGACCTACAAGGGCCGCCACGCCACGCTGCCGTCCACCGCCGTGTGCATGAACTGTCATGCCAGCGTCGGCCTGAACCGGGAGTGGGTGCTGAAGATGCGGGAGTACTGGGACCGTGGCGAACCGATCCCCTGGGTGAAAGTCCACGACTTGCCCGACTTCGTCTACTTCGACCACTCGGCGCACCTGAACGCCAAGGACGCGCAGGGCAACGCCAAGTTGCCATTGATCGATGCGCAAGGGCAGCCGATGGTGGCGTGCCAGACCTGCCACGGCAAGGTCGATCAGATGGACATCGTGTCGGTGCAGACCAACTTCAACATGCAGTGGTGCCTGGATTGCCACCGCAAACCCGAGATGAAGGCGCCGACGTCCTGCATCACCTGTCACCGGTAACGCCCATGAGCATGAACGCCAACGACCCGAACGATTCACCGGATGCCCAGGGGCTGGACCGGCGCGAATTCCTGCGCGTCAGCACCGCCGTCGCGGCGGCCGGCGCCCTTGCCAGCGCGGGCTGCCAGGTGCCGCAGGAACTGACCGTGCCGTTCCACGACATGCCCGAGGCGCTCGTCGACGGCCTGGGACGCGCCCGCTTCTTCCAGACCGTGTTGCACGGGTCGCCGGTCCTGGTGCGCACGCGCGAAGGACGCCCGATCCTGGTGACGCCGAGCGCGAGCACGGCCAGCGGACGGGGACTGAGCGCGCGGCATCACGCCGCGTTGATGGACCTCTACGATCCGGATCGCGCGCGCGGGCCGGTGACGATGCGGCGCGGCTCGGGCGTGACCGTGGCCACCACCTGGAACGCGATCGGCGTGGACCTCGTGGCGCGCGTGAAGGCCGCCGGGCCGAAGGCCGTGCTGCTCACCGGGCCGATCGACAGCCCGGCGCTGGCGTCGGCGATTGCCGCGATCTCAGCGCGCACTGGCCTGCGGCACGTTATCTGGTCGCCGCTGGCGTGCGACGCCGCCGGCGTAGCCTGGCAGCAGGCATTCGGCGATGCCCGGGTCGCGAAGCCGCTGATTGGCAAGGCCGACCTGCTGGTCGGACTCGGCGCCGAGTTCCTGGACCATCCGGAAGAAGGTTTCGAGCGCGAGTTCGCGGCGCGGCGGTCGCCCGATCAATCAGATGGCGGCCGCATGAGCCGGTTCATCCAGGTTGAAGGACGGTTGACGTTGACCGGCGCCAATGCCGATCGCCGCCTGCGCGTGCGCGACTCGGACCTGGCCGCGATCGGCGCGTCGCTCGCGCACGAGTTGATCGTGGGGCATCGCCGCGGGCCGCTCGCCGCCGATGCGGCGGCGGTGCAGGCGCTGACGCCGTTTGCCATCGACACCGTCGCCGCCCGCGCCGGCATCGACCCGCAGGCGGTGAAGGCACTGGCGGCCGAACTCGCGGCAGCAGAGGGCCGAGCGCTCGTGGTCGCCGGAGGCTCCGCCACCGCGTCGGCCACCGGGTCCGCGCTCGAGTTCGCGACGGTGCTGCTCAACGTCACCCTCGGGGCGTTCAGCAATGGCTTGTTCGACGAGACGGCGGCGACCGCACCGGCGACGAGTGGCATCGCGGCGCTGGCCTCGCTCACCACGCAGATGACGGCGGGCGAGGTCGAGGTGCTGATCGTCGCCAACACCAACCCCGTTTACGACGCCCCCGTTGCGATCGGGTTCGCCACCGCGCTCGCGAAGGTGCCGTTCATCGTCTCGCTGAACGATCGTCTCGACGAAACGTCGGCGCTGGCGGATGCGCTGATGCCGGCCAGCCACCCGTTCGAGTGCTGGAGCGACGCGGCACTGCCGAAGGGCGTCTTCGCCGTGCAGCAACCGGTGATCCAGCCGCTGTTCGACACCCGCGGGTTGCTCGACGTGTTCGTGGACTGGGCCGCCGCGCTGGGTGATGCCACCGCGATGGCGGTGGTCACCGCGGCGACCGCGGCCGCGCCGGCGCCGCCGCCAGCCACCGCGCAACGTGCCGAAAGTACGAGCCTGGGCTGGCGCTACCTGCGGGGGCAGTGGGCGAGCCGGCTGGGTGTCGAGCCCGCGTCGCCGGCGTTTGAGACGGCCTGGACCGAAGTGCTGCGCTCGGGCGCATGGCAGGGGGCAACCCCGCCGCCGCCGGCCCGCGTGTTGTCGCCGGCAGCACTGGCGATCCTCGCGCCGCCTGCCGGGGCGCCGGCGCCGTCCCGGGGAGTCGAGTTACAGCTGTACCCGCATCTTGCCCTCGGCGATGGCCGCGCCGGCAACAACGGCTGGCTGCACGAGTTGCCGGATCCGATCACGCGCATCACGTGGGGCGGCGCCCTCTCGATTGCACCGCGGCGCTTCGACGAGATGCAACTGACCAACGGTGATCTGGTCGAGGTTGATGCGGGACACGGCAAGCTGGTGGCGCCGGCCTACCGCCACGCCGGCATGCATGTCGACCAGGTGGCAATGCCGTTGGGGCTTGGCCGCACGGCGTGTGGCGCGATCGGCGACGGCATTGGACCGAACGCCTTCGCGCTGCGGCTGGTGAGCGACGGCCGGCTGGTGTCGTCGGGGCTGCCCGTAGCCATCCGCAAGGTCGAGGGCCATGAAGCCCTTGCCGTGGCGCAAGGGTCCGACGTGATCGACCGCGAGCGGCGGCCGGTGGTGCCGACGACCACGCTGTCGGCGTACGAGGAAGACCCCGCGGCCGGCACCGAGCAGGAACCGGCCGGGCCGTCGGTGTGGCCGGCGCACGAGTATCCGAATGCGCGCTGGGCGATGGCCATCGATCTCAGCAAGTGCAACGGCTGCGGCAAGTGCGTGATCGGCTGCCAGGCCGAAAACAACATCCCCATCGTCGGCCGCCGCAACATGCTCGATGGCCGCGAGATGTCGTGGCTGCGCATCGACCGCTATTACGACGCGCCGAAAAAGGATGGCGGCTGGGACGCCGAGGTGTGGGACGGCCCGCTCGAGGTGGTCGAAGAACCGCAGACGCTGTTCGAGCCGATGTTGTGCCAGCACTGCGAGAACGCGCCGTGTGAGACGGTGTGCCCGTTCGTGGCCACGCTGCACAGCGACGAGGGCCTGAACCAGCAGATCTACAACCGCTGCGTCGGCACCCGGTATTGCGGCAACAACTGCCCGTTCAAGGTGCGCCGCTTCAACTACTTCGAATACAGCAAGCCGCAGGAGAGCGCGTTCTTCCGCTGGCTGGTGCCGCGGATTGCGCGCAACGGCGAGCTCAACACGCGCGTGCCGATGCAGATGAAGAACAACCCCGAAGTCACGGTGCGCAGCCGTGGCGTGATGGAGAAGTGCTCGTTCTGCGTACAGCGCATCAACGGCGCAAGGGCCGAGGCGGCGCGCGAGGGCCGTTCGAAAGACCAACTGCCGGACGGCGCGGTCGTGCCGGCGTGCATGGAGGCCTGCCCGACCGGTGCGATCACGTTCGGCAACGTCAACGATCCCAACTCGCGAGTGGCGGCGCAAGCGTCGCACCCGCGGGCCATGAAGCTGCTCGAGGCGGTCGGCGTCAAGCCGTCGATCTCATACCTGACCAAGGTGCGGAATGACAAAGTCTGAGATGAGCCCATACGCCACCGTGATGGACGACAGCCAGTTGACCGGCTCGCCGATCGTCCTGGCCGGCGCCGGACCGTACGGCGGCGACCTGGCGATCGCGGAGCCGCTCGTGACCGGCGGCAAGCGGTGGGCCGAGGTCGACCGCGACATCTGCCTGCACACCGAGCAGTTCCCGACCCGCAAGTGGTGGCTGGCCTTCAGCGTGGCGCTGGCGTTCCTGAGCCTGCTGGTGCTGGCGCTGGTGACGCTCTTCTATACCGGCATGGGCATCGCCGGTGTCAACCAGCCGGTGAGCTGGGGCTCGTTCATCATCAACTTCGTGTTCTGGATCGGCATTGGCCACGCCGGCACGCTGATCTCGGCGGTCCTCTACCTGTTCCGGCAGCAGTGGCGCACCGGCATCAACCGTGCGGCCGAAGCCATGACGCTGTTTGCGGTGGCCTGCGCCGGCATCTTTCCGGTCATCCACCTGGGCCGGGCGTGGTTTGCCTACTGGCTGGTGCCGTATCCCAACGCCCGCGGCCCGCTGTGGGTGAACTTCAACTCGCCGCTGGCCTGGGACATCTTCGCCATCTCGACCTACGGCCTGGTGTCGCTGGCGTTCTGGTATCTCGGCCTGCTGCCTGACCTGGCGACGGTGCGGGACCGTGCCACGCACCCGTGGCGGCGGTCGCTCTACAACGCGATGTGCTTCGGCTGGAATGGCTCGCACCGTGCGTGGCGGCACTACGAGTCGGCCTACATGGTGCTGGCCGGGCTGGCCACGCCGCTGGTGTTCTCGGTGCACACCATCGTCTCGTTCGACTTCGCCACCTCGGTCATGCCAGGGTGGCACACCACGATCTTCCCGCCGTATTTCGTGATTGGCGCCATCTTCTCGGGCTTCGCGATGGTGATCACGCTGATGACCTTCATGCGCGGCTACTTCGGCCTCAAGAACTACGTCACCCTCAATCACATGGAGGACATGGCGAAGATCCTGATGCTGACCGGCATGCTGGTCGGCTTTGCCTACTCGACCGAGTTCTTCATGGCCTGGTACTCGGGCAGCGAGTGGGAAGGGTTCGTCTTCAAGAACCGCGCGTTCGGTCCCTACTGGTGGGCCTACGCCATCATGTTCACGTGCAACGCCATCATCCCGCAGTTGTTCTGGTTCAAGGCGCTGCGCCGCAACACCTGGGTGCTGTTCGTGGTGTCGATCCTGGTCAACGTCGGCATGTGGTTCGAGCGCTACGTGATCGTGGTCACCTCGCTGCATCGCGACTACCTGCCCTCGTCCTGGGGCATGTATGCGCTGACGTTCTGGGACTACGCCATCCTGTTCGGCTCGTTCGGCTTGTTCTTCACGTTGTTCCTGCTGTTCGTGCGGTTCCTCCCGGTCGTCGCGATCTCTGAAGTAAAGGGCGTGATGGATCCGAAGGTGGCGCGCGCGCCGCAGGGTGACCGGCCGCTGGTCGTGCCGGCTTTGCAGGAGGTGCGGTCATGACGCCGGCGACCACGGCAGGAATTCTCGGCGACTTCTACGAACCCGCCGACGCCGTCACGGCGGCGGCCAGGGTGCGCGCCGCCGGCTGGACGCAGTTCGACTTCCTGACCCCGTTTCCCATTCATGGCATGGACGAGGCGATGGGCCAGAAGCGATCGTGGATTCCGTGGGCCTCGGCCGCGCTCGCCGTGGGCGGCATCCTGTTCGCCCAGGGCCTGCAGAACTACGTGATGGTGTGGGACTGGCCGCTCAACTTCGGCGGCAAGCCGTTCTTCTCGTGGCCGGCCTTCATCCCCATCACGTTCGAGGCGATGGTGTTCTGGTCGGCGCTCGGCACCGCGTTCATCGCGATTGTCGCCGGCAAGAAGGATTCGGTCCCGCAGCCGCCGCCGATGACGGCGACCGGCGCGACCGTCGACCGGTTCGTGCTGTGGATTGCCGCCACCGACCCCAAGTGGGATGCCGCCGAGGCGGCGCGCTTCGTCGCCTCGCTCGGCGCGGATCACGTGCGGCTGGTCGATGCCGAAGGAGGCACCCATGCGTAATCGCACCGGCGCGATCGCGACCGCGTTGCTGGCTCTCGTCGTCGCCGGGTGCGACATCGGCCTGCCGGCGGGACGCTCGCCTCACCGCGAAGGCAACCGCCTGGACATGGTCGATCAGCCGCGGTTAACGGCGCAGCGGCGCGACCTGTTCGGCGGCCGCGCGACCGGACCGATGGAACCACCCACGGGCAGCGTCGCGGTAGGTGAGCAGCCGTATCCGTACGCCCAGAACGAAGCCGACCGCGCCGGCGCCGAGCTGCTGAACCCGCTCCCGCCGTCGCCCGCAGTCGTCGCACACGGCAAGTTCGTCTACGACAACGTCTGCATCACCTGTCACGGCCCGCGCGGGGCTGGCGATGGCGTGGTCACGGCGCTGTTTCCCAAGCCGCCGAGCCTGATGACGCAGAAGGTGCGCGACTGGCCCGATGGCCAGTTATTTCACCGGCCGATGCGCGGCCAGAATTCCATGCCGAGCCATGCCCGGCAGGTTGATGCCACCGACATCTGGTCGGTGATCCACTACATCCGGCAACTGCAGTCGGTTGAGCCCGTGGCTCCGCCCGCCTCCGCGGCGCCTGTCGCTGGCGCTGCTACGGCGGGGCAAGCTCCCGTTGCTGCTGCAACCGGAGGCAAGCCATGACACACACACATTCACACCCGTTGCCGCCCGCGCCCAATCGCGTCGTCTTGCCGATGGCGGTGCGCGGTGTCTCACTCGCGGCCGCGCTCGGCGGGGGTGCCGCATTGGCCTGGGCGTTTACCAACGGTCACGCGCAGTTGGCCTGGAGCGCCTATTTGATCGGCGCGTTCTTCGCCCTTGGTTTGGGCGTGTTCGGCGCCTTGTGGCTGGCCATCCTTTATCTCGCCGGCGCCACGTGGTCGGTGACCATGCGGCGCATTCCCGAGGCGATGACCGCCTGGCTGTTGCCGGGTGGCGCGCTCGCCATGGGTGTGGCTCTCGGCGCGCACTCCCTCTACCAGTGGTCGCATGCCGACGTCGTCGCCGGCGACGAACTGTTGTCGCACAAGGCGCCGTTCCTGAACCTCGAAATGTTTACGGTGCTGGTCGGCGTCAGCCTCGTGCTGTGGGTCGGGTTCGCGGCCCTGTTCGTGCGCGCGTCCCGGCGCCAGGATCGCGAAGGTGGCATGAGCGCCACCGCCACCAGCCGCGTCACGTCGGCGCTGTTCCTCGTCGTCTTCGCCATCACCATCAGCATCGTCAGCTTCTATTTCCTGCTGTCGCTCGACGCGCACTGGTTCTCGACCATGTTCGCGGTGCTGGTGTTTACGGACGTGATGCAGACGGGCACGGCGTTCGTGGCCGTAGTGGCCGGGCTGATGGTGGCGACCGGCAACCTCAAGGGCTTCATCAACCAGAACCACATCCACAGCCTGGCGAAGATGATGTTTGCCACCACCGGCTTCTGGGCCTACATCTACTTCTGCCAGTTCATGTTGATCTGGTACGCCAACATCCCGGAAGAGACCGCCTACTTCCTGCGGCGATCGGCAAATGGCTGGCTGCCGTATTTCCTGGTCCTGCCGGTACTGAAGTTCGTCGTGCCGTTCCTGTTGCTGTTGCCGCGCGACGCCAAGCGCAACCCGGTCAGGTTGGTGCCGGTGGCGATGCTGATCATCTTCGCGCAGTTCTGGGAGCTGTACCTGATGGTGGGGCCGGCGATCGGCCACGGCGCCGAGGCGGCGCACGGCCGCCTGCCGGGTGTCGAGTTCATGACGACGCTGGGATTCCTGGGGCTCTTCGTGTTGGTGTTTGGCTGGTCGCTCGAGCGGCAGCAGGCGGTACCGCTGAAGGATCCGGCGCTGGCCGAGTGCCTGGCCTATGACTCATAACGCCCACCTCGCCGTCGACGTCGGTCTGCTGGGCTTCCTCGTGCTGGGGCTCGTGGGCAGCGCCGCGCACTGCGTCGGGATGTGCGCGCCGTTCGTGATGGTGGTGTCGCGGCAGTACGCGGCGCCGGCGGGGCGCCACGCGGCGATGGCGGCACAGTTGTGGTACACGGCAGGCCGCATCGTCACCTATGCTCTGCTCGGCGCGATGGCCGCGAGCATCGGGCATGCGCTCGACCGCGCTGGCGCGTTCATGGGGATTCAGCGCGCGGCAGCGGCCGTGGCCGGCGCGGCGCTGGTGTTGTGGGCACTGGCCACCTTGCTGGATCGCGGTGGCCGCGGACCAACCGGTGGGGCGCTGTTCGCCAGCGTCGCGCGCGGGCTCCAGGGCCGCCTGCCGCCGCATCCGCTGCTGATTGGATTGTTCCTGGGATTGCTGCCGTGCGGCCTGCTCTACACGGCGGTCATCGCCGCCGCGCCGCTTGGCGGGCCGCTTGAAGGCGCCACGGCGTTGGCGGTATTTGGTGCCGGCACGGCGCCGGCGCTACTGGGCCTCTCGTTCGCCGATCGCCTGTTCAGCGGCAACCGCCCCTTGTTGAACCGCGTGTCGCAAGCCTTCGTGCTGGTCATGGGGCTGTGGTACCTGTGGCGCGGGTTGGTGGCGTAGCCCGCGATCCGTCTCCCGCCACGTGGGGTGCGACAACTTGCCTCACGCGCCGTCCATTGGCCTCACCCTAACATCGACACATGACGCGGCTGCGATCGGAAGACACGAATCGCCCCTGCCGGCGTTGGAGGGGTGAACATGACACGGCTTGGCACAATTGCGGCGTTAGCGATGGTGGTGGCTGGAGCGGTGGGTGTCGGCGCTAGCGCCGATCCCGTCGATCTGAAGGGCCTGGTCAACGACGCGACTCGGCAGCCGTTGTCTGGCGCCATCGTTCGCGTCGTGACCCGCGCCGGCGCGGTGGTGGCTGAAACGACGTCCGGCTTCGACGGCCGCTGGACCCTGACACTGGACCTGCCGTCGGCGGCCGTCCTCGAGATCGGGTTCCCGGGTTTTCGCTCCGTCCAGCAGGCGGTGGACGACGGTTCCGGCCGGCAGGCCATCGTCGTCAGCCTCACGTTGGCGCCCCAGACTGACTTCGTGGTCGTGACCGCGGCGGCCGAGAGCGCACCGTTCAAGGTGGTGATGGATGCCAAGCAGCCACGGCAGCCGATTCCGGCGCATGATGGCGCCGAGTATCTCGATACCATTCCCGGCTTCTCCACGGTTCGCAAGGGCGGCTCGGGCGGCGACCCGATGTTCCGCGGCATGGCCGGGTCGCGGCTGTCCATCCTGAGCGATGGCGCAACGATTCTCGGCGGCTGTTCGGTCCGCATGGACGCGCCGACGGCGTACATCTTCCCCGAGACCTACGACGAGATCACCGTCATCAAGGGACCGCAGAGCGTCAAGTACGGTCCCGCCGGGTCGGCCGGTACCGTGCTCTTCCAGCGCAACAACACGCGGCTCGCCCAGCCCGAATGGACCGGCAACGCCAGCGCCACCGTCGGCGCCTGGGGCCGCAACGACCAGGTGTTCGACGCGCGCGCCGGCACGCCGGCGTTCTACGTGCGCGGCGCCGCCAGCCGCTCGTCGATGGGCAACTACCAGGACGGCGACGGGCAGACCGTGCACTCCGAGTACATGCGCTGGAACATGGACACCGCGTTCGGCTGGACCCCTGACGCGACGACGCGCCTCGAGGTGACGGCGGGGGCGAGCGATGGTCATGCCGCCTATGCCGACCGCGCCGTTGACGGCGCCAAGTTCCTGCGCACCGGCGGCGGCGTCACCTTCGAAAAGACCCGGCCCGGAGCGCTGCTGAGCCGCATCGAAGTGGCCGCCTCGTACAACTACGTCGACCACATCATGGACAACTACTCGGTGCGCACGTTCCAGGCATCGCCAACCTTGATGTTCCGCTCGTCGATGAATCCGGACCGCACCACCTATGGCGGGCGGGCGGCGACAACGTGGACGACTGCGAAGGCGACGGTCGAAACCGGCGCCGACCTCCAGGTCAACGAGCACACCGGCCGCATGTCCATGCGGCAGGACACCATGCCGGTCGAGTCACTCGCCCGCGTGGCCGATGCCCGCTTTACGACCGCTGGCGTGTTCGGCGAAGTTGACTATCGTGCTGCCACGCGCACGCGGTGGGTCAGCGGCCTGCGCGTCGACCGCGCCCAGGGCACCGATCTACGTCAGACGGTGGCGCTGTCGATGATGAGCACCCTGCCCAATCCGACCGCCGGCTCGAAGCGGGTCGACGTCCTGCCGAGCGGATTCTCGCGTCTCGAGCACGGCCTGGCCACGGTGCCGGCCAGCCTCTACCTTGGCATCGGCCATGTTCGGCGGTTCCCCGATTACTGGGAACTGGTGACCAAGGAATCGGGGGCGTCGGTGTCGGCGTTTGCCACCCGGCCCGAGGCGACGACGCAGGTTGACGCCGGCGCGCAGATCAAGCGCGGGTCGACCTCTGCTTATGTGTCTGGCTATGCGAGCCGGATCGACGATTTCATCCTGATCGAGTCGAACTACGCGAAGGCCGCGGGCCTGATGGGCACACGGCTGGCCAGCATCACCCGCAATGTCGATGCGCGCACGGTTGGCGCCGAGGCAGGCGTCACGCAGCGCTTCGGCAACGGCTGGTCGGCGGATGGATCGCTGGCCTGGGTGCGCGGCACCAACGTCACCGACGGCGGAGCGCTGGCGCAGATTCCTCCGCTCGAGACCCGGCTGGGGCTGCAGTACGACCACGAGCGGTTGTCGCTTGGCGCGCTCGCCCGGGTGGCCGCCGCCCAGCATCGTATCGCCGTGAACCAGGGGACCATCGTCGGCCAGGATTTCCGGGCGACCGAGGGCTTCACGGTGCTGTCGGCCAACGCGGGCTGGCGGCTGACCTCAATGCTGCAACTGACCGCGGGGGTCGACAACCTGCTCAACGAGACCTATGCCGAGCACATCAGCCGGCAGGGCGCCAGCATCCCGGGGTTTGCGGTGCAGACCGGACAGGTGCGCGAGCCCGGCCGCACGGCGTGGTTGCGGCTGAGCGTGAAACGCTAAGGACGGGCGGGACTGGCGCCACCGCCGGTCCCGCGCAGCTTCGTCATCAGGCCATCATGTTTCGGAGCGCCGCCAGCACCATGGCAGCGCCAGCCAGGATCAGCAGCCACAGCACCCACTTCTTGAACGCGCCGGGGCTCATGCCGATGTAGATCTTCGAGCCCCACACGGAGGGAATGATCAGCGAGCCGGCCACCACGCCCATCTGCGGCAGCAGGCCGGCATGCGCGCGGCCCGAGAAGACCAGCGATGCCAGCGTCGCCGACAGCACGATCAGGTTGAAGTTCTGCATTACCGAGCGGTGTTCGTCCTTGGTGTAGCCGCGCAGCGCGCACCACAGCGCCGGCGCCAGGCCGCTGAAGCCGCTGAGTGGCGCCATCACACCGCCGAGCAGGCCGACGCCGGCGTCGGCGACGCGGCCGCCGCGGCGAATGGCCGGCAGGCTCGCGGTGGCGAGCATGGCCGAGCAGCACACCACCAGCAACGACCCCAGCACCAGCTTGAAACGATTGGCATCGAGCAGCGGCAACAACCGCGTGCCGATGGGGATGCCGATCGCGCTGCCGACGACGAACGGCCATAACAACGACAGATGCCAGCCGCGGCGGACCCTGAGTACGGAGATGACTTGCCCGGTCCAGCCACCGAACACCGCCATCACCGCCGCCAGCGCGGGATCCACGCCCCACACCCAGATCGCCATGGCCACCATGGCAAATGCGAAGCCGGAAATGCCCTGAACCAAGCCACCGACGGCCGCGCCGAACCCCAACACCCACATTTCAGACATTCGTGTGACCAATCCCAAAGGGAATCAGAACAATCTCTTATTCTTATGAAAGAGGCGTCAACGCAGCCTCAAGGAGATGGTGATTTTATGCCGGATTGACGCGGCGGAAAAGCGCCGTGTTGCGGGCAGCCCGCCTTATTCCGCGCGCAAGGCCACGGTGGGATCGACGCTCGCCGCCCGCGCGGCCGGGACGTAGCAGGCGCTGAAAGCCGCGAGCACCAGCGGAATCGGCGTCACCAGCAGCATCCACGGATCGATGACGTCCACGTCCACATCCATGTAGGTGCGCACCAGCACGCGCGCGGCGAGGCCGCCCCACAACCCGAGGACCAGCCCTTCGATGACCGGGCGATAGCCGTCCTTCATCACCATCATCCTGATCTGCGAGGCGGTCGCGCCCAGCGACATGCGCACGCCGATTTCGCGCGTGCGATGCGCGACCACATTCGATTGCACGCCGAACAGGCCGATCATCGACAGTAGCAGCGTGAAGCCACCGAGATAGAGCGTGGCGACGCCGCCCGAGCGCAGCAGCTCGAACGGTCCGCCAAGGATGGCGCGGCCGGTGCCCATTGCATCCACGGCCAGGTCCGGGTCGGCGCGACGGATCGCCTCGCGCAAGGCGGCGACCGCATCCGCGGTGTCGCCAGTGGCCGCTCGCGCCGTCACCGTGATGGCCTCATCGAAGTGCTGGGTGAGCGGCAGGTAGACCAGCGGCCGCCGGCGGCCATAGACCAGCGACACGTCGGTGTCGTGCGCGACGCCAACCACCTCGGCCAGCACGTCGTGGCCGTCGCGCCGAACTGCGAGCGATCGGCCCACCCCGTCGGTCGACCCGAACATCAGCCGCGCGGTCATCTCGCTGAGGATGACGACCGGCGGCGCCGCAGGGCCGTCGCCGTCAGTGAACGCGCGCCCGCGTACGATTGGCGTGCCGAGCGTGCTGAACAGCATGGGCGTGACGGCCAGTGCGGCGATGGACGGCCGGGTGAGCGCGGCCGGATCCTCGGGTACGCCGATCGTCGCCGCCATGGCCGGCATCACGCCAAACGGCAGGCCGGTCGACGCCGACACCGCCGCCACGGCCGCCTGGCCACGCGTCTCTGTGAGGACGCGATCGACGGTGCGCCGGATGCGTGCTTCATCCCACGCGCCATTACGGAAGTTGAGCGCGGCCACCGCGATGCGGTCCATCTCCACGCCCGCGTCGTGACGCGCCAATTGCATCGTCCCGCGGATGAACATGGTGGCGACAATGAAGAAGCCGGTGGCGATGGCGACTTGCCAGCGGATCACCATGCGCTGGCGGCCGGCCCGCGGCCGCACGCCGCTGGCGCCCTTCGCGAGCGCGCTCCGGATGTCGAGCGTCCGCGCCAATTGCACGGCCGGCTCGAGACCGAAGACGGCGAGCGCGAGCAGCGTCGACGCCAGGGCCACGCCCAGCGCCGGCCCGCTCAACGCGGGGCGGATGGCCAGCGTGGCGCGCATCTGCCCGATGCCGAACGAATACTCGGCGGTCATCATGGCCGACAGGCCCTGGAAGATCACGTAGGAGGCGGCCATGCCGGCGCCGGCCAGGATCAAGCTTTCGACGCACTGTTCCCAGATCAATCGTCCCCGCGACGCGCCCATTGCCATGCGCACGGCAAGTTCGCCCTGCCGCGCGGCGCCACGCGCCAGCACGAGGTTCGCGAGATTAGTGCACGCCACCACGAGCACCAGGGCGACCAGCGCGACGAGCGTCAATCCGAAGCGGCGGCTGGCGTCGCCTGCTTCACCGGTGTCGGCGATTGGCTTCGCCAACCACCGGCGTGAGTCGGGCGTGGCCTGGCCCTTGGCTGGCGGCTGCGGCTTCGACTGGTCGAGACTGGCGGCGATCGCGGTCAGCTCAGCCGAAGCGCTGGCCGGCGTGCTGTTCGGCGCCAGGCGGCCAAATGCGAGCAGCCTCGGCCCGCGCGGACCGGCGGCTTCGTCTGACGCAACGGTGTCGAGGTCGGGAGCCAGGGGGATCCAGAGGCGCGTCGTCCGCAGGCCGCCCAGCAGTCCGCGATAGCGGGGCGGTGCCACGCCAATCACTTCGAACGGCTGGCCATTGACGCGAATGGTGCGGCCGATCGCGTCAACCCGGCCCGCGAATCGATTGCGCCACAGCTCGTCGCTGAGCACCGCCACCCGCGCGCCGCCGGCAAGGTCGGCCTGGTGAATGACGCGGCCGAGCTGCGCGCCAACGGACAGCGTCGAGAAGTACGCGCCGTCCACAGCTTCGGTGGTCAGTACTTCGGCGTTCGTGGTCGTCGTCACCGATGGCAGCAGGGGCACGCTCGCGGCAATCGCGCTGAACGAGGTCTGGGCCGCCCGCAGGTCCTCGAAGTCCGGGTCGGACACCGAACTCCTTTGCGTACGGCCGCCCATCGGCGTCGCGATGAACACGACTCGCTCCGCGCCGCTCACGCCGAGGTCGGTCACGAACATCGTGTCGACCACGGAGTACACGGCCGTCGTCACGGCGACACCGGCTGCCAGTGACACCACCGAGAAGATGGTGAACATCGGCGCAGCAACGAGCCGGGCGCACGCCTGCTTCAGCAGCACAGGCGCATTCTAGTGCGGGTCAGGCAACCCTAAAGGGTTGCCTCCACCGGCGCCCTGGTCACCAGGTTCGTCCCTGAATCGGCCGGGATCGCCGATCCTCGGCCAGACATCGGGTGGTGATCGGGACGCCGCGGCCGCTTGTGGGGCATAACCGTCGCATGAACCTTCGTCGAACGACCACGGCCCTCGCGTTTGGCCTGTCGCTGTGCGCGCCGGCGGCCCACACCCAGAACTGGCCGGGCTTCCGCGGCCCCAACGGATCCGGCATTGCCGCCGGGCCTTTGCCCACGACCTGGGATGGCGAGAAGTCCAGCAACATCCTGTGGAAGACGCCGCTCCCCGGCCTCGGTCACTCGAGCCCCGTGGTGTGGGGTGATCGGATTTTCGTCACGCTGGCCATCAGCAGCGCGGCGAACCCCAATCACAATCCCAAAGACGATGACATCGAGCCGTCGAACGATCTGTCGGCACACGAGTGGCGCGTGGTCAGCCTCGACAAGCGCAGCGGCAGGATCCTCTGGTCGCGAACGGCGCACCAGGGCGTGCCGAAGGTGAAACGGCACGTCAAGGCAACGCAGGCCAATGCCACCCCGGTAACCGACGGCAACGTCGTCGTGGTCTCGTTCGGCTCGGAGGGGCTCTATGCCTACGACATGGCCGGCACGCGCTTGTGGCAGCAGGACCTCGGCGTGCTCGACCCGGGCTATGCGGGCCAGCCCGAGCTGTCGTGGGGCTTCGCCAGTTCGCCGGTCATCCACCAGGGCCTGGTCATCCTGCAGTGCGACATCCAGAAGGGTTCGTTCATCGCCGCGTTCAACCTCAAGGACGGCTCGCGCGCCTGGACGACGCAGCGGGACGAGATTCCGGCGTGGAGCACGCCGGTGATCTATCGCGGCAAGACCCGCACCGAGCTGGTGACCAGCGGTTCGAAGTACTACCGCGGCTACGATCCGTTGACCGGCAAGGAACTGTGGCGGCTGCGTGACGGCAGTGAAGTAAAGGTGCCCTCGCCGGTGATTGCCAACGACTTGTTCTACCTGACCGGCGGCAACCCGCGCGGCCGCGAGTTCTACGTGATGCGCCCGAACGCGAGCGGCGACGTGTCGATTCCGGCGGCGCAGGAATCGAGCGCCAGCGTCGCCTGGCGCAAGCAACGCGGCAGCCCCTATACGCCGACGCCCATTGTTTACGATGGACATCTCTACGTCGGCAACGACAACGGCGTGCTGACGGTCTACAACGCCGCCACCGGCGCGCAGCTCTATCAGAATCGGATTGGGACCACGAACAGCACCTTCAGCGCTTCGCCCATTGCCGCGGATGGGCGCCTCTATTTCTCCAGCGAAGACGGCGAAGTGTTCGTCGTCAAGGCCGGGCCGGTGTACCAGTTGCTGGCAACCAACCGGATGGGCGAGCCGCTGATGGCGACGCCGGCCGCGTCGGACGGGGTCATCCTGATCCGCGGCCAGCGACACCTTTTTGCAGTCAAGTAACAGGAGTTGAGGAGATCAGGAGTAACCCTTTAACTCCTGATCTCCTGTGAGGCGCGGGCGGCTTCATATCGCGTCGGAAATCGACGTGAACGCGAACCCCGACAGCTTCAGCGCCGGCACCATCAACGGCGATCGCCGCTCGGGCGCGCCAATCGCTTCCACGTTCCACGGCGCCAGCATGGCCAGCACGCTTTGATTGAAGCGCAGGTTGCGGACCGGGTACTGGATGCGGCCCTTCTCGACCCACCACAAGCCGTCCCGGGTCAGGCCGGTCAGCATGATCGTGCGCGGATCGACCTGGCGGACGTACCAGAACCGCGAGATCACGAGGCCCCGCGCCATCCCCTTGATCATCTCGTCGAGCGAGACCGGCGCCTGCGAGCTCTCGATGATGTAGTTCACGGGCCCCGGCGTGGCGTCGCGCTTCTTCTCCTGCGCCCAGAACCGCGAGTACTCGAGGTTCTCGAGCACGCCGTTCCTGATCAGCGACAGGCGCGTCGCCGGCACGCCTTCGTTGGTGCTCGGCGCCACCGGGATGTCCGGGTGCATCGGATCGCTGTAGATGTTCAGGCGCTCGTTGAACAGCACCTCGCCCACCCGCGTCTTGCCATCCTTGCCCGAGAACGCGCTGCGACCCTCGTCGGCGGTGCGCGCGTCGAGACTGCCGGTCAGGAAGCCCATGAGGTCGGCTACGGCTTGCGGTTCGAGAACGACGGGGTAGACACCCGGCTCGATTGGCTTGGGCGCCCGCGATCGCACCGCCTTGCCGACCGCTTGCTCGACCACGCGCTGGGAGTCGAGCTTCGCGAGATCGAAGTGATCGCCGGCGTAGTAGCCCGAGCCGGTGCCGTCGGCGCTGCGGGCGGTCACGCTCAGCCCGGCCTCGCTCGAGCGGAAGTAGCGGCGGTTGCCGTTCGCGGTTGCCGCGGCGGTGGCCGAGGCGTTGGCGCTGTGGAAGCCGGCGCCGGTCACCTTCTCTTTGCGGCACGCGGCCAGCACCCCTTCGAGCGCCGTCGCGCGGGCGGCCAGGTCTGGTTCTGCCGTCGCCGCAGCAAACCCGCGGTCCTCGCCGTAGGCCAGTGGACCAAGCGTGGGCACGTACTCGCGATGCACGGGCGAGACGCGCGCGATTTGCACCGCCTCGTTCGCCAACTGCTTCAGCGCGTCAGGGCTTGAATCGTTACCGGTGGCGGCCCCGCGCCGGCCGCCGACCGACACCGTGACGGTGATGCCGAGATCGTCGGCGCGCCCGCTGGTGGTGATGCGGTTGTCGGCAAACCGCGCGTGCGACTCCACCGAGCTCTGCACCGACACGGCGGCATCCTCGGCGCCGGCCGTCTTTGCGTGCGCGAGCAGCGTCTCGCAGATTTGCAGTGACTCGTCGCGGTCGAGCATTACGCCGCCCCCGTGTTCAACACCGTGACGTTGCGGAACCGCGCCGGTGGACAGCCGTGGCTCACGGCATTGGTCTGCCCGGGCTCGCCCTTGCCGTCGGCCGACGTGCCCCACAACTTGTAAGTGGCCGGGCCGCCCAGGCCGTCGCACGACGCCCAGAAGTCCGGCGTCCGCGACTGGTAGGCGGCGTCCTTGACCATCGCGCCCAGCTTGCCGTTGGTGATCTCGCGAATCACCGCGCCGCCGAACTGGAAGTTGTAGCGCTGCTGATCGATCGACGAGACGCCGCGGCCTTCGACGAACAAGCCGCGCTTGATGTCCTTGAACAGCTCGTCGAGCGTGACCTCGGTCGGCGCCGGCTCGAGCGACACGTTGGGCATGCGCGGGAAGGGCACGCTCGACCAGTCGTCCGCATGCAGGCACCCGTGTGAGCGCTGTTGCCCCACCAGCGGCGCCAGCTCGCGCGTCGTCTGCCAATCCACGAACATGCCGTCGCGCACCAGGTGCCACCGCTCCGACTTCACACCCTCATCGTCATAACCGGTCGTCGCCAGCCCGCCGGGCTGCGTGCGATCGCCCACCAGGTTGACGATCTTCGCGCCGAAGCGCAGCTTGCCGGCGTCGGTGGACTTCAAGAAGCTGGTGCCCGCCATGTTCGCTTCCCACCCGAGCGAGCGATCGAGCTCGGTCGAGTGGCCGACCGATTCGTGAATGGCCAGGAATAACTGCGACGGATCGACGACGATGTCGTAGCGGCCGGGGACGACGGGCTTGGCCTTGAGCTTCTCGACCACTTCGTGGCCGGCCTTCTCGGCGTCGGCGAACCAGGGATAGTCCTCGACGTACTCGTATCCCATCAATTTCGCGCGATCGACGACGGGCCGGGTCTGGAAGTCGCCGGCGGCGCGATCGGCGGCCGTGGTGCTGAACTGCGGATAGGTACGCACCAGCCGCTGCGTGATGCGCGAGCCTTCGGTCGAGGCAAAGTACTTCTGTTCGTCGACGAACAGGATCTGCGAGCTGACGAAGCTGACACCGGGCACCGCCATGGCGGTCTCGTTCAGCTTCATCAGGAACGCGGTCTTGGTTTCGAGCGGCACCTCGAACGGATCGCGCTTGATCGGGTTGGCCCAGGTCGCGACCACCTTGTCGGCGTTGGCCAGCACCACCTTGCGGGTGACCAGTTGCGCATTCGCCCTGGCGATGGCGACCGCTTGCTCCGCGGCGGCCCGGGCCGACGCCGCATCGACGCGGTTGGTCGCGGCGAAGCCCCATGCGCCGTCGACCAGCACGCGCAGGCCAAGCCCGTAGCTCGCCGAGCGTGACACGTTCTGCACCTGCCGCTCGCGGGTGGCGATCGATTCGCGGCGGTAGCGGTTGATACGGATGTCGGCGTATGACGCGCCGAGCGCGGTGGCGCGCGCCAGCGCCGCCTCAGCCGCCTCGGCGCGACGGGCATCGTCGGTCGCGCCAGGCTGGAACGCCTCGGCCCAGTCGGGTACGTAGGTCGCCGCTAACAGGGCGCTGCCGGTCGCGAGAAACTGGCGTCGGGATACCGCTGGGATGGCCATTGGGCGCGATTATACCGAGGTCGCCCCGCGAACCGTGCCAGCGAGGGACCGGCTAACGCAGCGTCGCGAAAAACGCCCGCACATCGTCGACGAGCAGTTGTGGCTGTTCGAAGGCGGCGAAGTGGCCGCCTCTCGGCATTTCGGTCCACCGCACGATGTTGTAGCGGGCTTCGAGCCATCGCCGCGGCGACCAGATGATCTCTTTCGGAAAGTCGGCGCAGGCCGTCGGCACTTCGATTCGCCGGCCGGCCATCGGCGACGGCGGGGCATGGCGGCTCTCGTAATAGATGCGGGCAGATGAGGCCGCCGTCTGGGTGACCCAGTACAGCGTGATGTTCGTCAGCAGTTCGTCCTTCGTGAACACTTTCTCGGGATCGCCATCGCAGTCGCACCAGGTGCGGAACTTCTCGACGATCCACGCCGCGAGGCCAACCGGCGAGTCGTTGAGCGCGACGCCAAGTGTCTGAGGCTTCGTGCCCTGGATTTGTTGATATCCGGTCTCTTCGGCCTGGAAGATCTGGCGCTGCTTCACGCGTTCGCGCTCGCGTTCGGTCAAGCCGGCGTTCGGGTCGGTGCCCGCCGGCGCCGCCCCGAAGCACATGTTGATGTGCAGGCCCGCCACGCGTGGCGCATCCACCAGAGCCATCTGGGTGCTGATGATCGATCCCCAGTCACCACCCTGCACCCCGTAGCGGGCATAGCCGAGCCGGGCCATCAGCTTCGCCTGCAGCGCGGCAATGCGCGCGGGATCGTAGCCGGACTCCTTCGGCGCCTGCGAGAACGCGAATCCGGGAATCGACGGCATCACGACATGAAAGGCATCGGCGGCCTTGCCGCCGTGGGCTTCAGGGTCGGTGAGCGGGCCGATGATCTTCGTGAACTCGACGATCGAACCGGGCCAGCCGTGCGTGACGAGCAGCGGCAGCGCATTGGCATGCTTCGATCGCCGATGGATGAAGTGCACCGTCAGGCCATCGATGGTGGTGGTGAACTGTTCGAACTGGTTGAGCCTTCGCTCCTGCGCCCGCCAGTCGAAACCCTTGCGCCAGTACTCGACCAGCTGGCGCAGGTAGCGGAGGTCGGTGCCGTGCGTCCAGCCGTCGCCCTGCAGCGGCTCTGGAATGCGCGCGCTGGCCAGGCGCGCCTTGAGATCGGTCAGGACCGCGTCGGAGACGCGAATGGTGAACGGCCGGATTCGCTCATCCGCCGGCTGGGCCGCCGCATCGATGGTGACGGCGAGCATGGCGGCGGCGGCGAAGCGTGTCAAGTGACGACGGCGGGTGCGCACGGCCGGTATTGTACGGCGGGGGCGGTCACTTTCGCGCGCGCCATTCCTCGCCGGATTGTCCCCAGCTGGCGATGCGCCACTCATTGATGCGGTTTATACCACAATGAACGGCATACTAAAGAGGTGACCCCGCCCGCCATCGAGTTCAGCCACGTCTCGATTGCCTTCGACGACCGCGTCGTCTTGCGCGATCTCAGCTTCACCATTCCCAAGGGGGAGATGCGGATTCTCTTCGGCCGCAGCGGCTCCGGCAAGACGGTGTTGTTGAAGCTGATCCTCGGCCTGTTGAGGCCCGACACCGGCATGGTGCTGGTCAACGGCCAGCGCGTCGACGACATGAGCGAGCACGACCTGCTGGCCCTGCGCGTGGGCATTGGCATGGTGTTCCAGGAGAACGCACTGTTCGATTCGCTGACGGTGGCGCAGAACGTCGGTTACCCGTTGACCGAGGAGAAGGTGGCGAAGGACCGCGTCGAGGCGCGGGTCGCCGAGGTCCTGGGGTTCATCGGCCTCAGCGAGTTCGCCGATCGCCTGCCGTCGGAACTGTCCGGGGGCCAGCGGCGGCGCGTGGCGATTGGCCGTGCCATGGCGCCGGCGCCGGGCATCCTGCTGTTCGACGATCCGATCACCGGCCTCGATCCGCTGATTGCCACCACCGTCGACAGCGAGATCATCAAGGTGCGCGATCTCGAACGCGTGACGTCGATCGTGGTCACCCACCAGATCCGCGATGCCTTCTACATTGCCACGCACGAGGCGCAGCGCGACGGCAACCGCGTGAAGATTGTCCAGGCCGATGCCGAGACCGCCGGCCTGATCCAGTTCATGGTCCTGCACG
>ERZ1292640.1151-Hain-H43-02um-R1-1151-length-21910-cov-7_pt1 | contig 21910 bp, 14 predicted proteins | sample MGYA00564404_ERZ1292640 | MGnify/ENA primary metagenome ERZ1292640 (study PRJEB36523, sample SAMEA6512636) | groundwater metagenome | collected 2019-01-08 | study: AquaDiva: Metagenomics assemblies of 32 groundwater samples
ATGGGATTCCAACTGGTTGCCAAACAACCAACTACAGAATCAGTTTCTTGAGAGATTAATACTTGAATGCCCCGAGATCTTTTGCTAAGTTGATGTCTTATGAAAATCCCAAAGAGGTTTCACAGTAGTTCATTGGCTGGTATTGGGCTTTTGCTGGTTTTCATGTTCTCTGTATGCGACAAATCCCAAGGAGACGACAATCAACCAGAGTGGGATGATCGTTTCAATGTCCATGATGCGCAGGGTTTTGTCTCTACGATGACTGTTCAGGATTCGAATCTTTATGTGGCCGGTGCGTTGGATGCCATTGATGGAGTGCTTGTAAAGCACATTGCCAAATGGGATGGCGCGAATTGGTCGGCTTTAGCAGAAGGTCTTAATCAGCCAGTGAATGCCTTGGCGGCAGGAGTTGATGGCCTTTATGTGGGGGGCAGTTTCACACAGGCTGGGCGGGTGGCTGTAGGGGGCATTGCCAAATGGGATGGCACTCGATGGTCAGCAGTGGGAAACGGAGTCGGAATTGGAGGTCTGCCAAACATGATGGTCAAAAGTATCGCCGTTGATGGCAACACGGTTTACATCGCCGGCAATTTTACATCTGTGGATGGAGTGGAAGCACCTTACGTGGCCAAATGGGATGGCCAACAATGGTCTGCCGTCGGCCATGCACAAGATATTACCACCAACGGAGTTGTCAGTCTCGCATTCAGCGGTGGCACTTTGTATGGAGCCGGAGGCTTCTATTCAACAGATCACCAGCGCATGGCTTATCTGGCCAGACTCGAAGGAGGCGAATGGGTGCCATTGGACGATGGAGTTGACAATGCCGTGAGGAGTCTGGCTGCAAAAGGCAACACATTGTATGTCCTTGGCGATTTCGGCTCGGCGGGTGGCCTGACTGCGAACGGTTTCGCCATGTGGGATGGCATGCTGTGGTCGGTGGCACCAGCGTTGGTTAGTTCTGGTTACAGAGTATCGGCTATTTCGGTTGCGGGCGATCAAGTTTTCCTGGCAGATCTCCGCCAACCAAATCCCTTCACTATCGATTCCAGCAGGATTTCTCAGTTGGATGGGACGAACACTTCGACCGTCGTCGAAACGGGTGGAGGCGTGTGGACTTTAGCGAGGTACGGAAACGACCTTGTGTGTTATGGGGGGTTTCAGATCAACGGCGGCGTGCGCACCGGAAACCTGGCCAAATGGGACGGCACCAAATGGTCTCCTGTTGGCACCGGCAATCTTCAGGGTGTTAACGGCTATGTCTCCATCTTAGCTGCCAACGGCACCAACGTCTATGCGGCGGGTAGTTTCACGCACGCGGCAGAGTCAGCCGTCAACTATTTTGCGAAATGGGATGGTTCGCATTGGTCCACTTTGGATGGAGGATTTAATGGTGGTGTTTCGGCTATGGCCGTTCAGGGCAATGACCTTTACGTGGTGGGTGGTTTCACTTTGGCCGGTGGCGTGGCCGCCACGAATATTGCACGGTGGAACGGCAGCAACTGGTCGGCTGTAGGTGGCGGGCTGGAAGGGGCGTTGTCCGCTATTGCCGTTAGCAGCGCGAGCAATGTTTACGTAGCGCGCTTCCTAACCGTGCCAAACGAAGGTTCACGCACCGAAGTTGTCCATTGGAACGGCACGAACTGGACTGTTATAGCAGCAGGATTCGGTTACCCGGGCAATTACGGTTACGTTAGATCCATGGCGCTAATCAGGAACGACCTTTTTGTCGCGGGTAAGTTCACTAGTTTCAGCCAGCTAACCGCAAATAACATTGCCCGATGGGATGGAACAAATTGGTTAGCTTTGGGCAGCGGCCTTGTGGGATCAGAGGAGTGGCAACCGAATTCAATGACTTTGACCTATGTTTCCACCCTGGCGGTACACGGGAATGAATTGTTTGTTGGCGGAAGTTTTACCAACGCGGGAGGCGTCCCGGCCTCCAATGTCGCCAAATGGGATGGATTGAAATGGTCGGCTCTTGGGAACGGCATCAGCGGAATCGGTAATGTCTTCACCCTGGGATGCAGCTATTTTCCCGTGAGTTCTTTGGCAGTGAGTGACGCTGCTGTGTATGTAGGGGGGCAGTTTACGGATGCGAGTGGAGTTACTGCCAATCGTATAGCCAAATGGGACGGAAGCACATGGTCGGCACTGCGAGGCGGAGTGGCCGGACTGATCAGCCAAGTGTGGCAATATGCGTTGCCGGCGGTTGCACGTTGTGAATTGCCAGACGTGCTGGCACTGGCTTTCGCCAATAACAGCTTGTTCGTGGGAGGAAACTTTACCTCCGCTGGAGGCAAACCGAGTTTCGGCTTTGGAATTTGGCATGAATCGATCGTGCCGAAGCTGCATATAGTCCTTGCCGGCTCGACCGTCAGAATCCACTGGCCATCCTCGGCCACCAACTTTTTCCTCCAGTCTGCTCACTCACTCGCTCCAACTAATTGGACGGATGTCGAGCAGATGCCACAAATCCAGGAAGATCAGATTCAGATTGCGATCACGCCGGACACCGCCAGCCAATTCTTCAGATTGAGGCCGCGTTAGCTCGCATGTCTTTTGGCGCGGCAAAGCCTTGATGGAACCGGGCTGGAAGTGTTCCAGCAAATTCCCAACGACCACAAAAAGTGCAGGCGACTCTTTTGGGCCTAATCACTCGGAGCCAGGGCGACACGAAAGCCGATATACGAAGTGAGTTTCGGAGGAGGACCGTGGCGGCAGGCCGAGCGCAAGACAGAAGGGGGCAAAGCCAGCTTCCGATCTTACGCCATCAACTCCTGCACCACATGCCCATGCACATCGGTGAGTCGAAAGTCGCGGCCGGCGTGGCGGAAGGTCAGCTTCTCGTGATCGAAGCCAAGCAGCTTAAGAATGGTGGCGTGCAGATCATGGACGTGGACTTTCTTTTCAACCGCCTGGAAGCCAAATTCATCCGTCGCGCCATGCACGTAGCCGCCTCGCACTCCGCCGCCGGCCATCCAAACCGTGAAGCCGTAGTGATTATGGTCGCGGCCATTGATCTTGCCGGCATTCGAGCCCGGTGTGGGCAACTCGACGGTGGGCGTGCGGCCAAATTCGCCGCCCCAAATGACCAGCGTCTCCTCGAGCAAGCCACGCTGTTTCAAATCCTTGAGCAACGCGCCGATGGCTTGATCGCATTCCTGGGCCAGCTTGCGGTGGTTGACTTCGATGTCGTCGTGATTGTCCCAAGGCTGCCCGGCACCATGCCAGACTTGAACGAAGCGGACGCCGCGCTCCAGCAAACGCCGCGCAATGAGGATCTGGCGCGCCTGGGTCCCCTCCCCATACATCCGGCGGATTTCTTCCGGCTCACGGCTGACATCGAAGGCATCGGTGGCATCCGATTGCATGCGGTAAGCCAACTCGAAGGATTGGATGCGGGCTTCCAACTGCTCGTCCTGCCGGCGCATCTTTTGATGGCGCTCATTGAGTTGATGCAGCAAGTCAAGCTGCTGGCGCTGCTCCGGCAACGACGTGTAATTGTTCTGAATATGTTCGATGAGCTTCTCAATGCGGGTGTGTTTGGTATCGATGTAAGTGCCTTGAAAGACCCCCGGCAGAAAACCGGATTGCCAGTTCTGCGACTCTTGAATCGGGTAACCGCCCGGACACATGGCGATGAAGCCGGGAAGGTTTTGGTTCTCCGTCCCCAGGCCGTACGTCACCCAGGAGCCGAGGCTGGGCCGGATCAACCGGGCCTCGCCGCAATTCATCAGCAGCAAAGACGGCTCGTGGTTGGGCACGTCGGCATGCAGGGAGCGAATGACCGCGATGTCATCAATGCTCTCGGCCACGTGCGGAAAGAGTTCGCTGACCTCAATGCCGCTCTGGCCGTGCTTCCGGAACTTGAACGGGGACGGAAAGGCGGCGCCGGTTTTGCGTTCCGTCCGCAAATTCTCCATGGGCAGCGGTTTGCCGGCATATTTCTCCAAAGCAGGCTTGGGATCGAACGTATCCACGTGCGACGGCCCGCCGTTCATAAAAAGGTGGATGACCCGCTTGGCTTTGGCGGGGAAAGGCGGCGCTTTGGACGCCAGCGGCGAAAGGTAACCGCCGCCGGCCTGCGCCACGGGCATCCCGAAGCCGTCGAACAAGCCGGCCAGGCTTAATGCACCCATACCCATGCCGCAGCGGCAGAGGAATTCCCGGCGGGTCAGTGCCAGGTCTTCCCAACGCGGAGCGTGATGTTTCATAGATTGCCGAGATTCATTGACCGTTGTTCAGCCATTAAGTGTCATTGTTGCATTCAGCGTCAGACTACGTTCGCCGGTCTGGCTGGGAATCGCGGAAAAACTTTAGCACAATTCAATATCGCGTCAACAAGACTAGACCTTGGCGACACAAGACTAGACCTTGGTTGCCTTTCGTGGTTTCCCTGTTCAGTCTCCCAGACGCAGCGTTGCAGACTGTTCCGCCATCTCCCGAGGCTGCGTTTCGACGCCAACGGAGAGGGTGATCAACCGCGCTTTCGTCGCGTACAAACCGGTCGGACGGGCCGGCCGCGACAATGGCCCGGAGGTTGGCGCCGAAGTCGAAGTGATGGCACGGCCGCCCCCATAATCCCCGCGCCTCCAGCCAGTCACCCAGCGGCGATTTGCCGGCGCCGGTCGGGCCGAGCAGCAGGACTGCCCACAGCGTGTTTGGCGCATTATCATGCATGGCCGCCGATTATGCCGCCGGGGCCGGCGGCAGGAAGGAGAATTGCCGTCAGGTCAGCTTCAGCTTCAGCGCCGTGCTCTTCCCCGCTGGCAGCCGATACCGCAGGTGGCCGGCGGGAGCTGGGCCGGTGGCGCGTTCGAGCGGTACGCTCTCCTCGCGGCGCACCACCAACTCGCCTTCGCAGCTTGGCGGCAAGTCCAACGTCAACTCGCGGTCGCCCAGCTTTCCACGCGCGCTGAAACGCAACGGCCCTTGCACCGTATGCGCCGTCAATTCCAGTTGCTCCAGGTCCGCCGGTTGCGGACGGATTTCCACGCCCTTGAAGCCAGGCACGAGCGGTCGAATGCCCGCCAGCTCCGTGTAGGCAATGTAGAGCGGCGCCACCGCGCAATGGCTCCATTGCGCGCCGCTGTCGGGCGGCGACTGCCAATCTTCCTGCAAGGTGTTGTTCAACTTCACCGATTCCATCGTGGCCCAGCGCTCGCGCAGGTCTTTTACGATGAGGTCGGCGCGACCACCCTTGGCCAGCGCCCACAAGCGCCAGCCCGCGTTGCACGGATAGGAGAAACCCATCTCCGGCGGACACTCGGACAGCGCACGCAATGCGGCCGCCGCGCGGCCTTGCGGACATTGGCCGAACAATATTGCGGTCGCCAGGGAACGGTCGCACAGGCGCTCTTTCTTTTCTTCGGCCAACCAGGGCAGATTGTTGACAAACAAACCGCGTTCCTTGCTCCAGAATTTCTTTACCGTTGCCGCCAGCAGGTCCTGGCCGAATTCGCAAACAGCCTTTTCCCGCTTCACATCTCCGAACGCGCGGCAGATCGGGCCCAGCGCTTGCTGGAGCATGGCGGCGGCATAGAGGTTGAAGGCGCATTGTTTATGCCGCTGCTGTTGGTAGGCGGAGTGGTCAATCCAAACGGACGGGATGCCGAGATTTTCCACCGGCAGGAGACCGTCGCGACCGACGAGGCGGTGGAGGTATTGGGCGAAACGGAGCAGGCGGGGATACGGCTCTTGCAGCGCTTCGAGGTCGCCGGTGTAGTTGTAGTAGTGCCAGCAATCGAAGTTGAAACCAACGCCGTGATCGAGGATCGGCCCCCAACCGCTGAGGTGCAATTGGCGCTCGATGAGCCGCGCCAGCCGGTCGTAGGCCGGCCAGCAATCGAGAAAGAAACCATCGAGTGTCATGCCCTGGCTGAAGGTCGTGAGAAAACGCGCCGGCAGCCGCGTCTCTCCGAATGGCAGGTAAAGGCCGTGCAACTGGTGCCCGCCGTCGCCGCTGTACTGCTGGCGTTCGCGGGCCATGCCATCGACGCACGTCTCCTGCGCGCAGTTGTGGAGCGTGTTGATCGAAGCGTCCAGCAGCCGTTGCAGCGCCGGCTCGGAAACCCGGATGTCGGGCGTGTGCGGCCAGGGAAACATCCGCCGGCGCACGCCCACCTCGCGAATGGTGACGGCGCCCGTGCCGTTGCGCATGTGCAATTGCAGCCAGCGCAAGCTCTCGAAGTCAAACGTCTCAAAACGATTCACGCCCTGGCGGCAAATGAAGCGCGTCCAACTGTCGAAGTGTGTGTTGAGCAGCGGCGGGCCGCCCAGTCTGTGCGCTTCGTGCACGAGCAGTTCGATGGTCGTGCCGGCGGGAGCCTCGATGGTGAAGTAGGGCCAGCCGACCACCTGCTCGGCGAACTCGAACGTCAAGGCCGCGCCGCGCGTGCCCTCCAGCTTCACCTCCCATTGACCGGATGCGGTTTCATGGGCCAACCTGGCGGGCGCCGCACGAAACGCCCCTGGTGTCCGGCACTCGAAGTATTCTTCGGGCGGACGCAACCATTCGAGCCAATGCGACTCGGCGAGGCGTTGCGCCGGCACCAGCGTTTCGCGCAGCAGCGGGATGCTGCGAGGCCGCAGCTCGGTGTCGGCCGCGCTGCCGCCCACGTCGAGCATGTATTCGTAATAATTCGTGGCGACGGCAGGTTTGTTCGGCGAACCGCCCAGTTGCATGACGGGCAACCAATCCCGGCCTAGCGAGAATTCCGGCGTGCTCCAGCCATAGGGATAGAGCCGGGCGTCGAACTCTTCTTGCAGCGCGCGCAGATACCAGCGTTTGTAATGGCCGGGCGGCCAGGCGCGGGCGAGCAACGCTTTCCACGTCGCATCGGAAACGATCTTCTCCTTGCGGCCATCGGCCTGCTCGATCTCCAGCCAGAAAAGGAAGCCCGGTTTGCCGATGGGCCACGTGCCGTCACCCTGGCCGTAGAAGAGCACCGTCGCGCCGATGACATTGGGGCCTGCCCGCAACGCTGCCGTCAGGTCCAGCGGATCAGCCTCGGCCCAGCGCGGGTCGCATGGGGGCGGACCCCATTGCATCCGCTGCCCGTTCACTTCCAGCAAATACCGGCTGTCCGCCGCGATCCAACCCGTCGCGCGGCGGGGCGGGGCGGGCAAATTGAGCTCGCGGCGGAACAGGACAAAGGTGTTTTGAAGACAACGCTCCGATGGATACCAAACCCAGTGAGCCGGAGCCAAATCGGGCAGGCGCGGACGCTGGTCAACGAGCGGCGCAACCGGTTCGATCAGCCGGCCGGCCGCGCCTTGAGTGGAAGCGCCGGCAGTATTGAGAAGCAACAGCGTGCTGCCGCTGAAAGCGGAGCTTTTGATAAAGTCACGTCGATTCATAGGCTTCGAGATGGTGAGCAGAGTCAAGCATTCGTGCGAAAGGTGCGAGAGGTGCGAAAGACAGAAAACGGCTTCCAGCATCTATCGCTGATCCAGATTCAAAGGGTCTCATTCTGTAGGCCCTTTCGCCCCAGGACTTGTCACGCAGGACGGATTTCCGAGGCCATCAACCGCTCGGCAGCCGTGCTGATTGCCGCGGCCTTGGACAGCAGCAAATCCAGTTTCTCCAGGCAAAAGCGGGACCATGACTCGCAAGCCGGCACTTCCTTCAGCGCTTGACTAAAGGGAATAAACTCCGGGCCCACGATGCCGCTGCGTTGGCCGGCGACCTTTTCATTGGCCACGTGCATGATATGCACCACCCCAAAATGCACATACCCGACTTCTGTGCTGTCATCGTTGATCAGCGCGACGGCCGACTCGCTGACCTCCTCCACGGCCACCTCCTCCATGATTTCACGCCGCATGCCATCGTGGTAGCCAAGGTCTTTGGAGAAAAGCCCATGATCCTCGTCCGCAATGTGTCCGCCAATGCCGATGGAATACAGTCCGTGCAGCCGTGTTTCCTGGCCGCCTCGGCCCCGGCGGTATCGGAGGATCTTGCCGCTGCAGATCAGGAGCACGTAGGGAATGAGCTGTTTGTAACGCGTGTCCTGTTCAGCCTCGCCCCTGTTCAAGTACACCAGTCGCGCCGCGGAGGTGACGACGGGCAAGTACTTCTCCACGTCGAGGCTCAGGCCCTGAAATACGCCCAACTCCTCGAGCAGCTTTCGTTCAAAACAAAGGACTCTTTCTTCCGTTGCCATTCGTCGTTTTGCCTTTCGTGTGCTGCGAACAATAATGCACGAGGCAGCGGGCTTTGCCAGGAAAACCTGTTGAGTGGTCTGTTCACCCGTTATTCAACGGTTTATTCACACTCGAGTTCGTAGCGTGCTTGGTAGCGGAGCCGTCTCCGGCTACGAGTCTCGGCGGCGTCCGGCCCCTGCAAGGTTCTCCACCCCATATCTCCTGAATAACCCTCCGCGCTATTCCCTCTCCTCCACGGGGCGAGGACCAGGCTGAGGGGATGGAATGCCTCCGAAAGCACCAAGCCACGGCGCTTATCTCCAGCAGGGAGCGGCGCTTCATGAATGCTGCTCAGCGCGTCTCCACAGCGCCTGAAAATGTTTCCCGCTCTCGCTCAACGAGCCGTCCGGCTTCACCAGCCAGAAGCCGCGGCATTGTTTGGGATCGGTCACAGGCGTCTTGGGCGGCGTGGCGGCGTGGCGGCTGAATTCATTGCAATACAGCTCCCAGTGCGCGATGTATTTCACGCCGGCCGCCAGCAGCACGCCCATCCATTCGTCCCAGCGTTCCGTGAGCCGGTCCGGCTGGTCATTCTCCGGAAGGCCGATTTCGCCGACATACACTGCGCCGGGGCCAAACAGCGGGCCGGTGCGGGCGTGCTGGCGGATGTCCGCAAGGCATTTCCAGAGCGTCAGCGGATCACGCAGGCCGTCATAGCAACTGTAGGAGACGAGGTCGAGTTTGACCCCGGGCAGGACGTGGCGCGTCACGGTGGGAATGTTGTTCCAGGCGTCGGCGACGCGGTTGACTTCGGCGGCGTGGGCGACGCGGCACTTGGCCTCGCGGCCGTATTCAGCGCGGGCTTTGGTCACACCGGCCTGGCGCGCGACGAGCCACCTCACCATCCGCTCGCACAACGCCGGCCAATCTTGGGGCGGCGGGTTCCAGGCTTCGCCGCCGCGCCCGCGCACCAGCCAATCGCCTTCCCAATGCTGCAAAACAATCGTGATGGAACGGTCGCGATACGTTCGGTAAAGGTGCGCTGTCAGATCGTAAAACTCCTGCGTGACGCCTTGGTAAAAATCTTCCTTCAGGTCCGCCCGCCGCCAGCCCTGTTCCACCGGCGAGTGCGCCTCGAGGAGCAACGTGGCAAACGGCAGAGCGAAAAGCTGCTGGAAATAATCCGAGCGCGCCAGCTCGACAAAGCTCTTGTATTGGCCCCACTGACTGTTGAAAGAATAACTGGCCGCGATGCCGTCCGGGTTGAACCAGAACTTGCCCAGCCGCGTGCCGAGTTCGAGCAGCTTCTCGGCGCCTTCGATCAGAAAGGGTTTCTGCGTCAAATGATATTTCCCGGCGACGTGCGTCGCGCCGACCCGGTCACGAAAGCCGGGGGGCAGCTTCTGCAATCGGCTGGGCCGATGCGATTCGACGAGAGGCAGCACCTCGTCCTGGTTCGGCAACGAATCAGGCGGCGGCGAGGCACGCTTCTCTGCCGCCGGAGCCCAACTGACGCCGGAACCGGCAGTCGTGACCGCAAGTCTCTGAAGGAATCTTCGCCGGTTCATTTGGTTTTCAAGCGCAGGGTCATTGCTCAGCAGGCAGGCTGGGCGAGCGTTGGTCATCTTGTTCTGCGGAATTCAAGAAGGTTCCTGGTTGGACCGTTATGCCGTTTCATGGCCTATTTCCGTTTGCCGCCCGCCGTGCGGATGAGCACCGTGCCACCGGAAAATTCGCGCGGCAGTTTGACGGATCCATTCTGGCGCGGCTTCAGCTTTACGCCATTGACGATGGCGCCGGTCATCGGCCCGCTGCCGTCGATTTCGAGGCGCAGGCGGCCTTGGCGAAACCGCAAATCTGCCGTGACCGGCGGGCTGCCGGGATAAAGCGCCGGACGGATCACGACCGCGCCGCCTTCGAAATCGACTCCCAAATAATGCCGCACGACAAAGAGCGCGATCTCACCGGAAGTCCAGCAAACCAGGCCGCAGGATTTATTGAGGGATCGAATCGACGGAATTTCCTCGAACAGGAAACCGGCGCGCCCGCCCTGGCAGGTGTTCAGCCATTCAAGCGAGCGGCGGCTGCGGTCGAAGAGCCGCGCCTCGTGCTGGGCGCGGAGGATGAACGTGGTCGCGAAAGGCCACGGGCCGGGTTGATCCGGCTGGGTGCTGGTGTGATAGCGGTCGTAGCCGCCGTCGGACCAGCGGGTGTTCCAGAGACCTTCCAGTTCATCGAGCGTGTGCCGGGCGAGCGCGGAACGTCCCTCCACGAGGCCGAAAGCAATCGGCAGGGCCTGAGTGGCATCAGGGAGCAGACGATGATGCTGCTCGGTGTTGAGCGGCACGTCGGGTTGGAAGCCTTTAAAGTCCGTGAGCCGGTCGGCAACTTCGCCGGTGACGAGACGCCGTTTGATCAGCCGGCCTTCCTGCACCAGCGCGCGCGTGGGATGAAAAAGCATGGCCTGCTGAATGCGGTCCGCCTCGGCGCGCCAACGCGCTGCCCGGTCCTCTGCGCCCAGCGACGGCGCCAGTTCCGCCGCTTCGCGCAAACCAATGATCACGTACATTTGGTAGGCCAGTTCATAGGCGTCGGTGAAGGTGCGTTCCCAAAACTCGCGGCGGTTGTGGACCATGCCGGTGTCGTCACGGAACTGCGGCTGCAACGGCCTTTCGACCAAAGCCAGCAGCAGCTCCCGATGCTGGCGGACGAGCGCATCGTCGCCCGTCCAGTCCCGGTGGCTCCGCAAGAGGTGCAGCAGTTCGCCCATCTGATCGAACTGCTCGAGGTCAGGGGAGTCGAAGCTGCCGGCGATCATGGTGACGCCTTCTTTGCTCACCATCTTCCTCAGGATGCGGAAGAGCGCGGCCCGGGTCATCTCGAAGTGGCCGGCGTGGAGCGCGCCCAGGACCGTGTTGGAGGTGTCGCGCACCCACTGGGCGCCGTACTCGAAGATGCCGGCGTCCATCGTGCCGTCGTCAGCGACCATGCCGGGCAGGCCGAAGCGCGCTTTGTCGTAAATCTCCTGAACGGTTTGGTCCTTGGTCATCACCGAGGAAGAGGCGGCCCACCGCGCCTTGGTCCGAGTGATTTCCGGCGCGGCGGCAGAAGCCAGCAAAGCATTGGCGCGTGTTATGAGGTCTTGCGCCTCGCCGGCCGGAATTTGCGCCAGCAGCAAGGTCTCGACGGCCACGCTGTTCTTCGGGGTGACGGCCAGCGGGCCAATCTCAATGACGCCCTTTTCCTCCTGAACTTGCGCCGGTGTGCTGCCGACAACAGCGAGAGCGAGTCTCGCCCCGTGGCCATTCCAAAGCAGGAGGGAACCGGCGCGTTGTCGCTCGCCGGGTGGCAGCGAAAGCCGGAGCTTGACGGTTTCCTGGCCAATCAGATGCGCGCCTTCGAGCCGGATGGAGCGGCGAAAAGCGCCCACGTCAACCAGCGCCGTGAGCCGCTCTGTCACCCGCACACCGCCCGCCCACCAGACCGCTTCCACGGCGGGGATGCCGCCGCTGTTGACCCATTTTGTTTCGGTGCGATGACCGAGAGCGGCAAAGGGAAATCCGCCGAGATCGACTTCGAGCGCGCTGGAGGCGAAGCCGTTGGTCTTATCGAAATTAAAGGCGCCTTCCTTTCGGACGCTTTGGCGGGCATTTTCGACGTCGAACAAAAGAAATGTGAAGGCCGGACCGAGGTCGGCCTTGTCCGCCTGCACGATCATTTGCGCCCGGCCGCTGCGCAGGACGAAATATTCGCGTCCGTAAAAGAACGGGAGTTTGTTGAGTTCCACCAAGGCAGGGTTGATATCGGCCGCCCGGCTGGAGGCGGCGCCGAGTAGGCAGAGACAGACGAGTGCAGATCGAACGCGCATACATTTTCCTTCCCGTCGAGTTGAAAGACGCGGCAAAAAACGGAGCCGCATCCAGCAAATTAAGGCAACGACACGGGAAGTGGTTGACCTTGATCAAGTTTTCCAGCGCTTCATCCGGGCAAGGTGATGCGGTGACACTAAAGGCCAGTTCCACAACGGCTCATGAGATCCTGGACCAAGCTTGCACCTCGTGCCAGGTCGGCTGCTCGGAGCTCAACGACGTTCCACCGAGGCGGTCCCTCGCGAAGGCGGTTGCGAATGATGCGGTCACGTCACAAGCGAGCGCCGGTGTGGAAGGCTGCGCCGTCCACGTAGATTGCCAATCGCCGGCTGGGGACGGCAAAGTCCGCGATGGAAATGGGCGGAAGTCCATCGGCTGGTGACACCGGGACCTGGCGTTCTGGATTGAAACCGTGTTGCTCGAACAAACGGAGAAAGCGAAGTTCGAGCGGAGAACCAACGCCCGCCGCGAATGCTTCAAGCCAGGGGCGCGGGTCGTGGGTGAAGAACTCCTGCACCGCGGCGTCGCGGCGCTGCCTGCGCTCATCAGCGGACAAGGCTGAGTCGGCCACGCTCTTGATGGTGGCGGAGGTGCCGACACTCAGGAGTGTTGGGTAGCGGGCCGCATGCTGGTCGGCGGGAACATCCGGCAACCAGTCTTGGCGGGCGCGGGCAAGGTGGGCGCGCAGACGCCGGAGCAACAACGCGATGTTGCTGCCAAGCACGCCGCGATACGTGTGAACCTCGTCGAGAACGAGGAAACGGCAGCGGTGATTGGCAAAAAGCGCATCACGATCCGCCGGGCGAATCAGCAAATACTCCAACATCATGTAATTCGTGAGCAGGATGCGCGGCGGATTGTTGCGCATCCGCTCGCGCTCGGTCTGGTTCGTGCCGCGATCGTATTTGCGCACGTCCACTTCGTCGGCGATGCCAGCGGCTTCCAGGTATTCTTTGATGCGCTTCTCCTGATCGTTGGCGAGCGCGTTCATCGGACACACGAGGATGGCAGTCAGGCCAGTGCGGCGGAACTGGCGCCCGTCGGCGATGGCGTTTTGGATGACGGGCAGAAGGAAGCACTCGGTCTTCCCAGAGCCCGTGCCGGTGGTGACGACCCATGGCGAGGGCGCAGAGCCAAGCAAATGATTGATAGCTTCGGATTGGTGAAGGAATGTTGTCTCGCTTCGGGACCGTTCGGTCATCGCGCGGGCCAGGGCGGGGTCGAGCGGAAGCCGTGACCACGCTTCACCGGCTGCGAATGGCCGGTGCGCCTGATAGAACGGTTCTTGGGCCAGAAAAAGCGGACGATCGAGTTCACCCTCCAGCGCCCGCCGGAGCGTGCGGTCACGCGCCCGGAACACCGACCGCAGATAGTCGCGATACTCCTCGATGATGTGGTCGAGGGCGATGATGGGGTTACGGCTCATAAGAGTTCACCGCTCTCCGTTCACCATCCGCCCCTTTCGCTTGAGGGCAGAGGCGCGGAGTCTTAGACGGGCCGCATAAGCTCGGCGTTGGACGACTGGCAGGAAGTTCACCCGCGCCATCTCCTCGCCAAAAGCCCGTCGGTGAAATTCGCGTTCGATCCGCTTTATAGACCGCAACACGTCCGCATTCATGCTGAGAACATTACCCGAGCAGATTGCCAAAATGAAGTTGGATATCCGGGTTCAGCCAAAGGCGCGCCCAAGACTCCGCGATACCGGCACGAAAGATCCCGAAACTTTGTGGCTGCGAGCGTGGCCAGCAAGGTGGGGGCATGCCCCGGCTCGCAGACCAGGTCGCAATCCTCCGTATGTTCGACCACCCCATATTCCGCAGGCCAAGCCGCCGGTGATCGCGCAGGGCACCCCCTTTCGGCGCAGGCTTCGTGACAGTGTCTGATAAAAGTCGTCCAGCGGTGAAGTTTTCATAGGAGTGGACTTTGCTTTGGGCGGAACCGTGAATGCTGGCTGACGAATGGTGGACGGCAAACGGTGAACGGTGAGTGGTCAAGTTCGGTTTTCAACGCCCGCCGCAGAGCCCGGTCTCGGCCGCGGAACTCGGACTGGAGATGGTCGCGATACTCCGCGAAATCGTGGTCGAGGGCGATGATGGGATTGCGGCTCACATCATTTCCCGGCGCTTGATCTGCTGCCGCTAGGTGGGGGCGTGTAAGTGGTTGTTGGCTCTTGCGGCGGGGGCAAGACGAGATAGCTGATGCTTGCGCTTGCTTCGGTGTGAATGGCGATGGTGCGAAATTCGGACGCCTGGGTGTTGGGGCGGTCTTTGTCTTCGGACTGTATCCAGGAGAAGAATCTTTCCCAAGCAGAACCCAGTTCGTTCAGCACTTCGTTCCAGTCTTTCGCTACTTGGGTGTCAATGCTCTCAATCTCCTCAGTCTCTGGCAGCCAGACGGTCTTTTCGTCGTCGTAGTGCCGAAGATTGAAAACGATCATGCCGTCTTCAAGTCGCTTTGGCACAAGCCGCGAATGGATGAACTGAGTTCGCCGCGCATAAGCGTGGTTTAGCTTTGGATATGTGAGGTCCGAGACTGTTTTGCCACTGGTCGGCTCGTTTTCTTCGCCCTCTCTTGGTTTGACTTTCAGATTCAACGCCTTCTTCGCGTCCGCCCAAGCTCGAAAAAAGTTATCAACCGCCGATCCCAGGTTCTCCCAGAACGCGGCGCAAGTTGCATGGACCTCCAGCAGCAGCGAGTAGTCCTCAGCCGTGGGCTTCCGGTCTTTCACTTCCTCGGCCTTCTTGCAGAGCGCGAGCAGGTGCTCCTTGGCGCGGTAGGCGTGGTAGAGGCGAATCAACGCCGTGTTGTGACTTCCGCCAAAAGACATCCATTCGGCGACGACCTGCGAACCGTCGCCTATCCGCCTCAGATAAATGTGGTGTGCCCAAACGCGGGCATACGGCGACAAGACCGGAAACAACGGTTCGACCGCCTGGCAGATCAGTTTTTCCAGCGGGTCGCCTGCATCCTGCAAGAGTGTGAGATTGGGATCGTCCTTCATGGCTTTGTCCCCTTCTTTCGTTTCCGCGGCACCGACTGCTCGATGAACAGCGTGCCGCTGCCGCGCGGGGCGGCGGTGGTTTGGAGATCGAAAAGCTCGCCGGTGCGGGGGGTGCCGATTTCGGATTTCGGATTTCGGATTTCGGAATTCCCGGCCAGGGGCAGGTCAATCACCGGCTGGGGCAGGTTTTCGTTGAGCGGGATGTTCCAATATGGGTCGTGCTTTTTGGTGAAGGCTTCGAGGCCGATGGACTGCAACTCGTCGAAGGCGGCGAGACATTGGCGCGGGGCGTCTTTGTAGCTGGAGTGGCTGAAGGTGCTGAGGACGTGGGCGTATTGGTCGCGCGTCAGGCCGTAGGCGTGGGCCACCACGGCGTCAATGGCGGCGCGGACGGCCCAGCGGGCGTCTTCGCCCGACAGCACGGGCCAGGTGTGAACGCCGTCCCCGCCTCCCGCCACGCCTCGCCCAACTGCTCCCGCCACAACGGCGCGTAGCCGAGGCCGCGTCGTGCCGGGGCGTCGAGATCAGCCTCGAGGTCCACGCACCACACGCGCAACTTGGCTGTGCCATCCTCGGTGAGGAGCAACGCGCCGCCGTTCTCGTCGCCTTCGCGCGTCTGGATGGCTTCGACCGCTTCGATGCGAGCGTAGCCAAGTTGGGCGAGCAACGGTTCGATGACGTGGTTCTGCACGCGCAAGCCGCCGCCGTGCGCGACGAGATTGCGGAGCTTGCGGCGGACGAATTGCCAGTGGTCGTTAAGGGCGCGGCCTTCCGCGCCGGTGGACTTGGGCAGGAGCGCCAGGCGATTGAGTTCCGCCTCCAGATTGGACTTCACGAACGGCTCGGGCAACGCCGGGCCGGTGAACGTGCAATCGGCTGTGGGGTCCAAAGGCATGATCGCTCAGGTTGCGATGCCGGATGGATCGCAGACTTTGATTTCGAGTTTGCCGGCTTGTTTGAGATAGGAAGGCACGGTCAGAGGGGAGACGAGGTAGTTGTTGCCTTTGGGATACAGCGCCCGAAAGGCTTTCATGCCGGCAGGGTCGAATTCGGACGAGTCCCACTTGCACTCGATGGCGTCCACTTGGTCGCGGTTGCGGACGATGACGAAGTCCACTTCGCGACCGGTCTTGTCGCGCCAGTAGTGGAGGTGGACGTCGGGGAGATAGGCTTGCAGGTGTTCGAGAACGAGATGTTCCCAGAGCAGGCCGCAGTCGTCGGGCCGGAGCGGGTTCCAGCCGCGCGCCTGGCTGACGAAGCCGGTGTCGAAGCCGTAAAGACGCGGCATCCGCGTGATTTCCTTCTGGCCGCCACTGTGGAAGGGACGCAGCAGAGTGACGGCCTGGGTGATTTGAAGCGCTTGCAGATGGCTTTCCACGGTGGGCCGGGAAATCCCGACGGCGGAAGCGGTCTTGGTGACATCGAGAAGGCCGCCGCTTTGGCGCAGCAAGTATTCGAGCAGGGCGTTGAAGCGGTTCAGGTCGCGGAACTCGAACAGGCGATGGATGTCGCGGGCGAAGAAGGAATCCATCCACTCACGGTAGAACGCGGCTGGCTTGCTGGGGGCGAGGAGCGCCTGGGGCATGCCGCCATGAAAGAGGCGCTGTTGGAGGCTCACGCCGCCAAAGGCGGGCAGTTCATCCCAAAGGACCGGCGGGAGATGCACGACGCGCTTGCGACCGGTAAGCGTGTCCCGGAACTTCCTGCTCGCGGCCAGCGTGGAGGAACCGGTGGCCAGAATCTTGAGGTGCGGGAAGGCGTCGGCGCCGATTTTGAGCAGGCGGCTGGGGTCTTTGAGTTGGTGGACTTCGTCGAAGATGAGGATGGGCTGGTTGCAGGCTTTGTAGAAAAGGGAGGGATGCTTGATCGTGTCTTCCACTTCGGGTTGGTCACATTCGACGAACATCGTCTGGTCAGGTGGCAAGCTGCGAGCCAAGGTGGACTTGCCGACGCGGCGCACTCCAGCCAGCCAGGCGATGGGGACGGCCTGCCAGACTTCCTGCAACCGGTTGAGCCAAAATGGTCTAGCGAACATGCAAGGATACTATACCTAAAGTCGGACTATTTGTAAAGTAGAACTGCCGGAAGTCTTGGGCGCGATCATCAACATGCCCAATGTGGTGACTTCGGGTTCGCGAACAGCATCGCGAGCGTCGAGGTCGTCGCCGCGTTTTTTGAAAAGCGTGAGGACGGTCTGCGCCTCGTGGCGCAAGGCAACGGGTTGGGGATTGTCGCTGGCGAATCCGGCGAGACGTTCCAATGGGTCGTTGGCAGGATATCTCCAGATTCTCCTCCGAAAGTCTGACCAACAAAGCTGTAACTCCCAATTTATCAGTAACTTGTGTTAGCAGAATCCCTCTCTCACACCGATTGGCTTGTATGGGATCACTAAGAGCTTGTTTTCAGGGTTGTTGGGAAGGGTTTTCGTGGTTTACGCTGGGCGGCACTATGGCTATGCGAAACCTGTATTCTCCGCTGTGCAAAAGGCAACCGTTGTATTCTCCTGCGGGAGAGGGCCGGGGTGAGGGCGAACGTTGCTCATTCTTTTCTCATGACCCTGCAAACAGACTGCGATCTCAATTTCGCCAATCGTCGCAAAACCTCATCCGCAAGACGGCCAAGGTGCTGTGGTCAAGCCTTGGCATTGCTTTGGCAGTTGGACTCGTTTGTCCAATGGCATGCCGGCCACTTCAAGCCGCAGACCTGTCTCTTGCCGAATGGAGCTTCGACCGCGACGGCGACCTGCAAGGCTGGCAGCCAAACGCCCACTTGGCGGATGCAAACGTATCTGGCGGCGCGCTCACCTGTCGCGCCGTGGGCGCCGATCCGATCTTGGAACTGCGGCCCCTGATGGATCTATCCGCTCCGCCCTGGCAAGCCATTGAGGTCCGGATGAAAGCAAACCGGGAGGGGACGGCGGAGGCTTTTTGGAGCAACACCAACCAGGGCCGGTATGGCGGCTTCTCCCAAGACAAGAGCACCCGGTTCAATGTCGCCGGTGATAACCAGTGGCACAGTTATCGCATTTTTCCGTTTTGGCATCCCGAAGGAAAAATCGTCCGGCTGCGGTTCGATGTCTATGACGGGGCCACGTTTGCGGTGGACTTCATCCGCATAGCGCAACTGCCCATGCCACCGCCGGCGGAAGCAGCAGACTTTGATTTTACGAGAGGCGGACAGGGCTGGCAGCCGATGGGAGCGGCGGCGCCTTTGGCAGACCGCAACAGTCGGCGTGAGGAGAACCTGGCTGGGAAATCCGCAATCCGCAATCCGCAATCCGAAATTGAACAGGGCCTCCTCATGTCGGCTGCCACAGGCATTGACGGCTTCTGGCTGAGCCCCCCGCTGCAAGTCAACGCCGACGAACAAACGTTTGTCTCGCTGCGCATGGGGGTGGACAAAGGGAGTCACGCGACGTTGTTTTTTGCCTCGGAAAAGGCGGCTGGGTTGCACAGTCACAGTTTCCGAATCGAAGCCGATGGCCGCGTGCGAACCTACCAGGTCGATATGCTGTCCGCGTCCGCCTGGAGCGGGCGCATCATCGCGCTGGGCTTGCGTCCATCCAATGCCCCCGAGGCCAAGGCGACTTTGCGCTGGCTGAAGGTCGCCGCAGAACCGCAAGGGGCGCCTCAGTTGAAGGTGGTTTCCTTTGCTTTGGAAGACGCGCTACCGCGCGCTGGGGCGCCCGTCACACTTGCGGCGGTCATTTCCAGCACCGGCGGCGAGATAGCGACAAATGTGCAGGCGCGGCTGACGCTGCCGGAAGGGATGCGGGTGGTAAGCGGACCGCCGTCTTCCCGGCCGGTCGCGACCCTGGGCTTTGACGAGGAAGCGGCGCTGCACTGGATAGTGGAGAGTCCCACGCCGATGGCCGGCGAAGCGGAATTGCGCCTGACGGCGGGCAACGCCGAAGCTGTTGTTGCCCGCGCACGGGTGGTGTTGACGCCGCGCGTGGATGTTCCGCAGACCGGCTATGTTCCTGAGCCCAAGCCGGTGCGGGGCGAGTATGAAGTCGGCGCTTATTACTTTCCGGGCTGGAAAGGGGCAAGCGAGTGGCACCCCATCCGGCGTTTTCCGGAACGGAAACCGGTGCTCGGCTGGTATGGCGAGGGGAGTCCTGAAGTGGCCGACTGGCACATTAAATGGGCGGTGGAACATGGCCTGACCTTCTTGGCCTACGATTGGTACTGGTCGCAAGGCGTGAGACAGTTGGAACACGCCTTGCACGACGGTTACTTCAAAGCGCGTTATCGGCATCTGCTCAAGTTCTGCCTCCTCTGGGCGAACCACAACGCGCCGGGCACGTCTTCGCGCGAAGATTGCCTGGCCGTCACGCGCTACTGGATCGAGAACTATTTCCGCCGTCCGGAACACCTGACCGTCGATGGCAAACCGGTCGTGATCATCTTCAGCACGGAACGGTTGACGGCCGACCTGGGCAGCGAAAACGTCAAAGGTGTATTTGAAGCGATGCGCGCCGAATGCCGCCAGGCGGGTTTGAAGGGACTTTACTTGGTGGCGTGCGTGGGGGGCGCAGGCCAGGCGCGACAAGCGGCAGCGGAAGGTTACGATGCCGTCAGCGCCTACAATTGGCCGGGCTTGGGCATGACGGCGGGCGAGGGCATGTATGCCCCGTATGAGGCTTTGCTCGAAGGTTATCGCCGGAACTGGGAACATATCCTGGAGCAAACGCCAATCCCGCTCTTGCTGCCGTTGAACGGCGGCTGGGACAGCCGTCCGTGGCACGGTGACAACAATCTCGTGCGCTTTGGCCGGACGCCGGAGTTGTTCAAGAGACATTTGCAGGACGCGAAACGGTTTCTGCAAATCCGAAATCCGAAATCCGAAATCCGAAATCTTGTGCTCGTCGAGGCCTGGAATGAATGGGGTGAAGGCTCGTATATCGAGCCGCACCAGGAATTTGGTTTTGGCTACCTGGAAGCCATTCGGGAAGTTTTTACGGATGCATCGCCGGCGCACATTGACCTGACCCCGGCCGATGTAGGGTTGGGTCCCTACGATGTGCCGGCGCACACACCTGGGCAAACGGCCTGGGATTTTGCGAGAGGCGATCAGGGTTGGGACAACGTGATGCAACTGACGGAGGCGCACGCGGAGAACGGCTTGCTCATCGGAAGGACGGCGGGGCCTGATCCCGCGTTTTTTGGGCCGCCCATGCAGGCGCGAGCGAGTGAGTTTGCGTCACTCGTGGTGCGGATGAGGTTGCAGCACACAGGCGGGAAGCCTTTCAAAGACACGGCCCAGCTTTTCTGGCGCACGAACAGGACGGCGGAGAGTGAAGCGAGCAGCGCAAGGTTCGAGGTTTTGGGTGACGGCCAATGGCGCGAGTACAGCATTCCCGTGGCGCAAAACCGACGCTGGCGCGGCCTCGTCACCCGGCTGCGTTTGGACCCGTGCAATCAAGCGGAGGTCAGAGTTGAGTTGGACTTCATTCAATTGGCCCATTGAGCCTGAGCACCTGGCCAAACGACCGTGCGCGGCGCGCCCAATTGAGAGCGGCCATTGACCAAGCAACCGGCCTTGGCAAAACTCCCCTCTCGTGCAACAACCGCTCATTGAACCAATGACCCGGCCGGCCAGAAACGATCATGAGTAACGGCGTTCAGATCGTTCAGCTTCGCCGCCAACCCAGAGACGTTCACCGCTTTTTGCAGGTGAGTTATGCGATTTACCGCGACGACCCGTTCTGGATCGCCCCGCTGCTGATGGACATCAAGAAGGTTTTTAGCGATCGCAACCCGTTTTTTCAGCATGCGGAAATGAGTTTGTGGGTCGCCACGGCGGGCGGGCGGGATGTGGGGCGGATCGCGGGCATCATTGACCGGGCTTACAACGAGTACCAAAGCGACCGCGCCGCGTTTTTCGGCTTTTTTGAATGCTGCAACGACCCGCAGGTCAGTCGGGCGCTCTTCCAAGCGGCCTATGCGTGGGCTCGGCAAAAGGATCTGCAGCGCATCCTGGGGCCGATGAACCCGACCAACAACGATGAATGCGGGTTGTTGGTGGAGGGCTTCGACTCGGCTCCGGCTCTAATGATGAGCTACAATCCCCGCTATTACGTCGATTTGATAGCGGCGGAAGGTTTTCAGAAAGCCAAGGACCTGCTCGCTTTCCACATTGACGTAGGCCAAACACCGCAGGAACGCCTGGAGCGCATCGCCGCCATTTTCGGCCGGCGCCAGCAGGATTTGGACGTGCGGATGGTGCTGCGCAAAAACCTGAAGAGAGACCTGGCCAAAATCAACGAGGTCTATAACGAAGCCTGGCAGAAGAACTGGGGGTTTGTGCCGATGACCGATGCCGAGATCAGTTATATGGCGGAGCGGCTCAAGCCGATCCTGATGGAAGGTTTGGTATGGATTGCGGAAAGCCCGAAAGAACCGGCCGGCTTCATCCTGGCGCTGCCCGATTTCAACGAGGCCATCCAGCCCTTGAAAGGCCGGCTGCTGACGCCGAGGCTGATCGGCTTCCTGCCCTACCTGCTGGGACGAAAGAGACCCAGACGGATTCGATTGATTGCCCTTGGAGTCAAGAAGAAATACCGCGGACGCGGCATCGAATCGGTGATGTTTGCCCAAACTTTCCAGGTGCTCCTGAAGGCCGGCTTCAAGGCGTGCGAGGCCTCCTGGATTCTCGAAGACAATATCGAGGTGCAACGAGTGATCGAGCTGTTTGGGGGCAAACCCTACAAAACCTACCGCATCTACGAGCGGAGTCTGTGAAAGCACGGGGAATCGGTGATGGATGATGCGTGATGGGCGATGGGTGATGGGCAACTGAGGAGTGGCGTTGGGACGGGTCTTATCCGTCCCTGCGTAAGTAGTGCCTGGCATAAAACTCATAATATATTGCGCTGCAATATGATATATCT
>ERZ1292640.1152-Hain-H43-02um-R1-1152-length-21906-cov-5_pt1 | contig 21906 bp, 25 predicted proteins | sample MGYA00564404_ERZ1292640 | MGnify/ENA primary metagenome ERZ1292640 (study PRJEB36523, sample SAMEA6512636) | groundwater metagenome | collected 2019-01-08 | study: AquaDiva: Metagenomics assemblies of 32 groundwater samples
CATCAGAAATTTCAATGACTAAACGCGCTCAGCTAAAATCCAAACACGCCCTAGTGGCGAATGAGTAAGTTTTTTTAACCGTGGAGGCATTAAACATGTCTACCCTTCACAGAGCCCCAACCAGGTCGAGCAGTGAGTCATTAGTACTATCTTGGAGCTTCGAGAACAGGGCCTGACCCTGCGGACAATCGCCAAGGTCTTGGATCAGATGAAAGTTGCCCACTAAGTGCCGGGGCAAGCGCTGTCACCCGGAAAGTAAGGCCGGGTGCTCTCCAACAAAATGTCGCCGTAGTGAACAGAGGCAGTAATAGGGGTGCTTTATCGCCGAATCAGTTCCGAGACCATCGCCTGAGCTTCAAAATAGCCTCGGTAATCCCCAGCACATATTGACCCATTATCATGAACCAAGGGGAGATTGATTTGGTAGCTGGCTGCCTAGCACTTTTCTGCCGAAGGCGCGCGCCGGGCTTCCTGTTTGAGGATCACTGCCATGAACTTATCTCTAGCTCGATTGAACTCTGCTTCGGATAATATCCTAGCGTGAGTCTCTTCGCCACTGGGTAGCGCCAAATTTTCTGTGTCCAAGGGTTTACAACCAGAAAGAGGACATGAAATATGCTGGGCATGGGAATTATCAAAGTTGAGGTCAATTTACCTGAGCTAACGGAAGCAATTACTGCGCTAGAAAAAGAAAGACGCCGATTGTTTCAATTGCTTCATACTGAGTTAAAAACTGCCACTGCGAATGCGATTGAACAGGTTTTAAACTCAGAAATCACGGTTTTTCTAGGTAAAAACAGTGAAAAAGATAACAAGAGAAATGGTTATAGGATTCGCAATTATGCGGTCAAGGGCATCGGAGGTATCACATTCAGGATGCCAACGGATCGGAAGCGCAGATTCGAAAGTGCACTGATTCCGAAGAATGAACAAATAGACCCAAGATTAAAAGAGGACATGGCGGTTTTTCATCTCTGCGAAACATGTTCGCGGCTGGCTCGCGTGAGGCAACAGTCATTCAAGCCTTCAAGTTCATAGGGAAGGAACACGTCGACAAGAACATGCTCGACCAGGCGAAGAATGAGCAATATGTTCTTCGGGAAGATCCCAGATTGGCAGGTGATCCTGAAAACCATCAAGGAGTTTGAAGACTCGTTCAATTCGTAAATAGGAGACTGTGATTTATCGCCGACCATCATTTCGACCACCAGAACATCATCAAATATTGCGCTCGCCCGTTCGTCGGCATGAATGAGATGAATGAAGAAATGGTGCATCGCTGGAACTCCGTCGTAAAACCAGAAGACATTTCTCCATTCTTGTGCGGCATGCAGCAGCGGTTTCCGGAAATCAAAACGTTGCAACTTCCCTATACCAAAAATGTCGTTTTGTTTTAAGACGACTACGCCCAGGTTCTCGGCGTGCCTAACAGCTATGGAAGGAGCTTTGACATTCAGAGAGTAAGGAAAATAAAGCCCATATTGCGCTGCCATTTGTACGGTCCCTGTGGCGGTCGTCGATCAAGATTGGGCTGGTTTAGCGCCTGAAGTGTCAAAAATGTTATCTGACATCATGAAGATCCACTCAGAATCTCGGTCATTGGATAGGCCACTGCCAGGCTCGCCAGAAAGGGGCTGTAAAGGATCAGCTCTCGCAGTGTGCGATAGGACTCGGTAACAGGCGTATGCTATGTCTGGGTGCCGGATTTCCTCATAGTGTACCAGTGGAAATAATGGTACACTCCGTGGAAATTCGGCAATATGACGGAACGATCGTAGTAAAGAACCTTCTTATTTGCCTGAGGAGTGCCAAATGAAAGCCATCTTTCCGGTAATTGCATTGTTTATCTGCCAGTCTATCTATGCTGCCGTGGAGACGGGATCATATACTGGCACCGACAGCATAAAACTAAGATTTTTGATTGGAATTCCAAACCAGCCCAGCCAAAAAGTTTTTATTTATATCCAGGGTGATGGGCAAGGCTGTACCCCGTTCCCATTGGCGCAAGCACGGCAAGCTATGGAATATTATTCACACGTGTCGTCTGGATATTGGATATTTCCAGAAACAGCAAAAGAGGCGCTTTGTGAGTCGGGGCTATATAAGACCCTCGACTTTTATCATAGGGTAACGGAACTTAAGAACCTTGTCGCAACCATTCGGAATGATCCCCCATTTTCAAATTCTCAAATTTATCTAGTTGGCCACTCAGCAGGCACCGATCTCAGCGCACGCGCGGCAGTGATTATCAATAATGTTAGTGGAATAGTTTTGATATCTGGAGGCGAATTACCACTAGAAACCATGATTTATCAGAAAACTCTTATCGACGGCTACAGAGCAAACCGAACTGAGGCAGACATCCAAAAGGACATTAGAGAAGTCCAGGAGCTTGCAAAAACTGTAAAGGCAAATTGTTCTATGGATCAACATGACTGGGGTGACCGTTGCAATCTGTTTTGGTGCCAGATGTTTACTTCAACCCTTGAGCAAGATGCGCTCAATGCAAGTAATACAATGAAAGTGTTGCTTGTTCACGGGCTAAAAGATGACATAGTTCCGGTGGAGGGTACATTTTCGCTTTACTCAAAGCTTATTTCTAAGAAAGCCAAGGTTCGTCTGAAAATCTATCAGGATATGGATCATAATTTTGCACCAAAGATCCATGATCTCATTTCCATTATTAATGAGTGGTCGAAATCGTGAGTTCGAGCCCATGAATCTTGAGAACGTAAGATTTTGATCTAATATTAATGGCAAAAGCAGTGCTGATGTAGCGATAGTACTCATCAATCTCTTGCTATGCTCTCCTATGGGGCCTTACGGCATGACGGTAATTGTCTCTGAATATTTCTAGCGAACCGCGTGATAATCCATTCAGAAATTTATCGACTTCATCCTGACTTATGGTGCCGCCATCGCCTTCGAATGCAAATAATGTGGTGGTTGAGTTCATTGCCAGAAATAGAAAAGGCAATAGAGTTATGAACCTTCTCGTATAAGTTAAGCCACCTGTTATTTAATACATCATCTCACTGTATTAAGTCATAAACAACTGTGTCTCGTTAGACATTGGCCGCCGGGGACATTGGGTGCTTTGCCGACAGTGGCTATATTGAAGTTTTAAAAAGTTGACTAGAATTAAACAAGATATAAACTAGTAAACTAATGAGGCCGCATTGTATTGGCCAAATACACGGGGAGAATATATGAAAAATATCGGATGCATGGTCAGTCTTATACTTAGTATCGTTTTGCAGTCAGTGATTGCGTTAGCGGATAGTGAAGGATTTGTTTCCTACGAAACGTATTCTTCAGAAAGCGGAAAAGCTGTTTTTCAAATCAAGATGCATCCTACAAAGCTAGATATGTTTCAGATCTTTTACGTAGACAAAGGTAACAAACTTCAACCAGTAAAGTTCAATTCAAATGACAGTTTTATTAGGACCTCTTTACAGCAAATCCTTGAACAGGAAATGGAAACATCGTTAGATCCCAGTTCCTCGGAGGATCCTTTTGCCGCATTGGACAGAAAAGTGAACGCGCGCCCAGAGGTTGTCAATAGAGTGAATGAAATGATGTCTGCCATTGCGAAACTGAAGTCAGATCCAAAGTTTAAAAAACATTTTCCATTTGATCTAGACAAGAAAACCAGCGTAGAAGGGGAAGTTAAAAAAGCCGTTGAGATGGTGACTCAATGTCCACATCCTGCTAAGTCCGCTGAACCCGCTAAAGACGGTAAACCAAAATCGCATGCTGGTATAACAGAAGAAGATATAGAAATGCCTCACAACTGTTTTGGGAGGAATACACCTAATAAAAATCATGCTGCTAAAGTGACTGATAGAAAGACACCAAAACCAGTTGCACCATCTAATAACCCGACTGATAAAACGACTTTGGATAATGCAGCCGATGCCTTTGGTGAACTTGATAAACAAAGTGGTGCAGCCAAATAGATACGTTTAAGCTGCTGTATCGTTGCAGTACAAGTGATTTAAGTAGCAGCTTTAAAGCGCCGGTAATTGACGATTGGGATGGTTTTTCAAAGCAGATCCAATATCACAGGCTTTTACCAAGACTGTATTTGTTTCTTAAAAAAACAGGTGATGCCGCGCTCATCGAAGAACATGCCTGGGAGAGGATTGAGTGCGGTTTTTATTCACACTTGGACCGAGTTGTTTTTTCTGAGCGCGAACTTGCCAGTCTGCTTGAATCATTCAATAAGGTGAATATAGATATTTTGCTATTGAAAGGCGCGGCTCTTTGGCAGACCGTTTACCGCGAGAATCCAGTCAGATCTCTCAGTGATTTTGATTTTCTCGTGCGGCATGAAGATCTTGCGCGTGCAATGAGTCTATTGAGTGATCTAGGCTATGCGGACACTAAGTCGCCGTCATTGCCTAGCATGTGGCACCAGGAGAATCTGTCACAGCGGCTTCACAAATGGAACTTCGATTTAGTCAACCCGTCTAAAATGGTCATGGTTGATTTGCATGTTGAGCCTTTGGAAGCCGGTACGACATTCACATTGCCCGCTGAGCTTATGTGGAAAGAAGCTATTTTGGTGAACATCGGGACCTCAAGAGCTTTTTTGCCATCGCCCCGGCATTTGTTTGCCCATCTCGCGTTTCACCTCATAAAGCACCGTTCAATATCAAGGAATGTCGCATTCAGTTGGTATCTAGATCTTGCTGAGTGTCTTCGTTATTTCGGTGACTCGGTGTCGGAGGCCTTTCCACCGGATGTAATAAGCAAGGACAGCAAAGGCAAGCGCATGTCCGGTGAAATTTCAAGTTTGCTGACATTTCTAGAGAATGAGTTGCACTCGGTCCTGCCGGCAGGGTTACGTAAGTTCAAGGAGGAGCATAGCGGTTGTGCTGACGGGATTGACGTGAGCCGCGTCTTCTCGATACAAAAGCACGGCTTTAAAGCGGAGTTAATGAGCTTCAAAAACGATGCATGGCTTGACCGCCCCGGGAGAATAGTTGAGCTATTTTTTTCGACTCATGGATTTCGAAAGAAGCTTGTTTTTATTTGGAAAGGGATTTTTCCGGACAATGACTATATCATAAGGAAGTATGGTTCCAGCGCGGGAGTGAGTCGGGCTTCGGCGTATTTTAAGCATTTTTTCGCGGTCTTCTGGAAGGCGGCTAATGTTGTCTGTTACTGGATCAAAAAAAAGATTTCCACCGCTAGTTGAGATTAAAAATGTATCGAAGAGATTCAGCGCCCAGTGGTCACTGACCAGGCCCCTCGCGCGCCCCAAGGTAACGTGGGCTTTGAGAGATGTAAGTTTAAAGATCGCGCCATCCTCGGTTCTTGCTTTAGTTGGTCCTAATGGTTCCGGTAAAACCACGCTCCTCCGTATTTTAGCCGGACTGCTGGTGCCTGACGAGGGTGAGCTGATGCTGGATGGCTCCGTTGTTCACTGTGATCACCATGTGCTTAGGGAGCTTGTTTCTTTTGCCATGTGCGAAGAGCGCGGATTTTACTGGCGCCTTTCTGCAAGAAAAAATCTTGAGTTTTTTGCGGTGATGTATGATCTGCCAGATAGCGATATCCGTATAAAGATAACCGAGATTTGCAGATTGTTGAATATCGAACCATACCTCGATAAGACTTATCAGGAACTGTCTGCTGGTCTCAAACAAAAGTTGTCTTTGGCGCGCGCTCTGCTGGTTGATGCTGCTATTATTCTGGCTGATGAACCAACTCGTAGTCTCGACCCGATCGCGAAGAGGGATGTACGCGCGATTCTTTCCAGGCTTGCCAGGATCGAGGGGAAAACAGTTGTTATCTCCACGCACGATCTTCATGAAGCAAGAAGATTGGCTGACAGCGTGGCCATACTTAATCATGGCAAATTGGTGAAACTGGCATCACCGGCAGATCTTTTCCCGGCTGAACGGCATGAAGAACTGGAAACCACGATGGAAGACTTATGCGGTGCTTGATATGACAGGCGCTTTTTTTAAGATAAGGCGGAAAATCTGGGCGTTTTATGTAAGGGATTTTGAGATTGCCATGACTTTCCGTTTTAAGTTATTGCAGGATCTTCTACGCATCTCAGGACTTTTGTTCTCGTTTTTCTTCATCGGTAAAGTAGTAGGAGCCGCGCATGACTCACAACTTCTTTCAGCTTACGGTGGTGATTATTTCAGGTTCGTTCTCCTTGGCATCGCAGTAAGCGGGTTTATGAGCGCTTCACTTTCCACGATAACAAGGATTATTTCTACAGAACGGGCACAGGGGACACTCGAGGCCATTCTTCTGACCCCGACCACGCTCTCCTCGCTGCTTGTCGGCAAGACAATGTGGGAAATAAGTATAACTGCCGTAAAGATTTGCTGCTACCTTCTCTTCGGGATGTTGATTCTCGGGATGGAGATCCCACAGGCAAACCCATGGAGCGCTTTGCCCACGGCTTTTCTGATAGTTACTACATTCCTGGGGCTAGGGATGATGTCAGCCGCATTTAACCTGATAACTAGAGAAGCAAGCCCTGTTGAAATGTTGTTAAACTGGGGATCCCAGTTTTTTGGAGGGGTATATTTCCCGGTCGCTGTCCTGCCGGTTTTGCTGCAGAAGATGTCGGCATTCCTTCCGCTCACTTGCGCGCTCGAAGCCATGAGGAAATCCCTTATCCATGGAGCTGGTTGCGGTGATCTAAAACGGGAGCTGATGGTACTATCGATATGCACGGCGGTTTTTTTGCCGTTAGGGCTTATGACTTTCAAACAGGCTCTAAGGAAGGCGAAGCAGCAGGGCACGCTTGGTTTTTCCTAGGAACGAAACAGGCCATGTCCTTAAGACATGTTTCAGTATCTTGCGCCTTATCCAAAGCCAGATACGCGCAAAAGCGCGTGGCCTTGTAACTTTCACTATCCGTCCTACGATCTTATTTGCTTCTATAGGATCGTCTTCGTGTGGCCATACGTCAGCTTTGGTTATCAGCCATGTTTTTCCGTGTTTGTCGGTATAGCTTCGCATCAGCCGGTGACATCTTAGTGTGTATTTCATCGGGTTGACAACGATATCGCCAACGCGAAGGTCTTGAGTGGTTACGGGGTGAATATCTACAATATCCCCCGGACAGAGCGATGGGACCATCCCGGTGGTTGTAATATGGAACTGAAACTTTTTCTGGTGTAGCAGAAGATCCACGGCTGGGAAGTAATCTGGTATTTTTCCGAACTTACTTTTCATATCCGTGTTTTTCCATGCTATGGGCGTGCTCCAGAAATTTTTTCTTTAGTTCGGCTTCATGGCGGTGGTGGGAGATGCAGCCCGAATCGAAACAGCGTTTTTCCATCCAGCTGTCCTTGACCCCGCGATCACAGTATTGTGTCAGATCACATTTTTGGCATTCGTACTGCTTGCCAGGAGTGGCATCTGTGACAAGCTTAACCAGCGTTTCCCAGCCTTTCGCCACTGTTGAACCTTTAAGATTAAATTGCGGGTGTTGTATGGACACGCAAAGATTCATCCTACCGTATGGATCGATCGCCACATTTGATTTTCCACAGCCACAATCAAACAGCGCATGCGAAAAGCTGCAGGATTCCTTTATGAATGACGCGTTGTTTTTGCGAAGGCCTTCGCCACGGATTTTTTTCCAGATTTCAAATGATTGTTCTGAGGTGAGGCGACAAGACAGCGGGCCGGTGTGGCCATCCGCACGAGGGTAGATCTTGGTGCAAACTTTGTGACGGATGCCGCGTGAAATGGCGAATTCGCGCATTGATTCAAACTCATGGAGGTTAAGACTCATCATGATCAGGTTCAAGCTCATCTGGACGCCACGTGCTTTAAGAAGCTCCACGCCTCTGACAAATTTAGAAAATGAGTGTCTGACATTAGTCACTTTTTCGTATGTCGCTTCCGTCGCTCCGTATATCGAGACTTCCACTATATAATGGCTGATATCACGTATCTGGTCGGCCAGTTCAGGCGTGATCATGGTGGCATTGGTTAGTATGCTGAAAACCATGCCAAGATCATTCGCTTTTTTAAGGATGGTAAATGTGTCTTTGCGCGTGAATAGTTCACCTCCGGTGAACCCTACCCATAGACAGCCGTGATCGGCTAATTCCTCCAGAATACGGATGATCTCTGAAGTGGAAAGTTCTTCGCTGCATACTTTGTGTGTTGGATTGAAGCAATGAGCACAACGCATATTGCACCCATATGTGAGTTCAATTATTGCTTTGATTGGGTTCCGGTGGGTCGCGGATGATTTCCGTAGCGCTAAAAAATAACTATCAAAACTCTGCTTAAACATTACATTATTTAGGGCATTATTTAAGAGCTGTCCGCGTTATCGCCGCCACCACCAATTGTTTTCCCACATAAAGCTGGATAACAGTCAGCGCCACTGGTGTTCGTATTATCAGCCTTGCTTGAACTGCAAGTGCTTAGAATGGCTTGATCCCTTCTTAAAACAACCCTCGTAATCTGTGGGCGTTGATACGGTTTAGTATTATCTTTGCTTTCATTTTCTTTGTTCATAAATATCCTTCCGTTCCAGTTGATAATGAATTTAGATAATTTACAACACTTGGATGTTTTAGGAACTCAAGCCGACACACTGGGAATCGGCTTGATATTTCAGCAGCAAGCTGGACCGAGCCACGCATGCTTGCTTCATCCCATAGGGGCAGAAACATCTCGGATAATAACATACTGACTGGTGAAGATGTACCCAGCGGCAGTGTCCTGTTGATGGGACCTTTTTTTAAAAAGAAAATCCGCTTGAGCAAGGCCGTTGCCTGCGTGGCTTCACCAAGCATGCCTGGCCATGGTGTCCCGCTGACAAACCAGTTGGGATCTTGCTTCCAGATAAATATCCTCTCGTCATTTAATACAGTAGCTGATTTTTGGTTAAGACAAAGCCTAGAGAGAGTTGTTTTCCCGGCACCTGAGTGTCCCGCAAATACAAAGGCTTTTTGGCCATGTTTTGTCTCGAATATCACTGAAGCTGAATGGACCAATATGCCTATGTTTTTTCGTGCTGCCCAGTGGGTCAGCCACCAGATGACAAGTGGCTCACAAACTTCCCCAACATTCCAGTTGTGTTTGAATATGGTCTTTCTCTGATCAGGTTCATAGCACCAGACCTTCGCGCTGCTCCAATCAGCATTGAACCGCGCGATTAGTCTTGGTTGAAAGAAAGACTTATCAAGAATTTCAAATTGGTATCCCGCCCCTATTCCATGATCTATGGAATAAATCCGCCAGTTGTCATCCATAGAGGCTAGGATTTTTTTCCCCGTTGCTTCAGATAGTTTTTGCGATTGCACTTCGATCGTAAGGTCTGCGGTGGTGTTATGATCCGTTGATTTAAACTCATCGTAAAGGTGCTGTGGCCACATGGTTGGCGGATTATTCGCCACTATGGCAATGGTCACTGGACCGATTCTGAAGTTCAGTTGCATTGTGATGTACCTTCAGTTTTAGTCGTTTCGTTTAGCTGGGCTCTTTTTCGTGCAACTTCGCAGAAATACGGGACAGGGTTTTCCATTGAGCCGGTTTCGTAAGCTGAGATTGCTGGGTTCTTGTCACAGGCCATATGGATGGGGCACTTGCGGCAGGCGGAGTTCCCCGTGTAATGGGCTTTGCTGATCTCGCTGACAAGATTTCTAAAGGCTTCGATGAATGGAATTGTTTTAAGGTCATAACTCGGACATATGGTAAATGTGCAAGGTCTTAACATTCCTTGTGGATTAATGGTGAATGAGTTCTTCCCGCACCCACAGCGGAAAAGCCGGTCATTTAATGGTGGTCCGAAAGTGGTGGGCTTTCTATCTTGCTTTTCGAGCTGCACGATCTGATCAGCGGACAAGCGGTAATTGGTTGGTGAAAGATCACCATCAAGCCTTGGATGGATTGTCGTATAAAGGGTGAAATCCGCTTCAAGCCCATCTCCAAGCCCCTTTGCGAAAGATTGTATTTTACTTAGCTCGTGATGATTGAGAGTCATTGCTTTAGTCTTGATTTTAAGCGGTAAGCCACGTTCTAGCAATCTTCGTATTCCGGCATGAAACTGATCGAACGATCCAGGCACTTGAGTGATACGCTCATAAGTTTCCCTTGTAGCTCCATGAGCGCTCACTTCCAGCTTGAATGGAGGATTTTGCGCAAGAAAGTCAGCCATTTCTTCGCTAATTATGGTGGCGTTTGAAAAAAGACTGACGATGAAACCTCTTGACTTGGCGGCAGTATATATTCTTTTAAATTCAGGATGTCTGATGGCCTCCCCTCCCGTAAGGAGCAGCCACAGGACACCTGCATCGGCCAGTTCGTCAAAAATTCTCAGTACTTCATTATAAGTAAGTTCCCTGCCGAGGTACTCCTGCTTATTAAACGGATCAGAGTAGCAGTGCACGCAATGCAGGTTGCAGGCATAGGTCAGCTCGAATTGTGCACGGAGCGGTAAAGGACCGGCCATGCTGCGATCCCAAACGTGTTTGCTGAACGTATCGTAGCGCCCGTCTTTTATGTCACAACCCGTCACTGTGCAAGGCCTCTATTGAGATCAGTTCGTCTATGAATTCCTTGACATCAGACTCCGCTTGCACCGGGTTTATTTTATATTCTGAAATTATCGAGTCAATAAGTTGACGACCAGTCTGCTGTCCGTCAAACCTATCCCAAATGAAAGCTGCTTCTTCATTTAAAGTATACAAGCAGGCTTGTTCGCTTATTTTGCGACTTATTGGGACCAAAATGGTTTCGCCAGCCACCTTGCGCGTGACTACTGAAGGGTTATGTTTGAAAGTCTTTTCAAGCAGATCTGATGTTTTCATAAAAATATACCTCTTATCATAAACAGTGTTCTTTGCTTTTACAATTTTGGCAATTGTTTTTCGGAAAACCTGGTCTTTTAGGACAAGGGAAGTATGGCATTAATTCGTAAAACGCATGTTTAAACGAACCAGAGTTTTTAAGATCATGGCTTCTTATGCGGTTGCCAGAACATAGCTGTAGCTGGCCGTTGGCATCAATATGGAATTTTGTAGTTCCTCCGCCACATTTTTGTTTTGCCTGACAATTGTTTTCAAGTTCATCACACTTTGCTTTCCAAAGTTCAGTATCATTATACATTAGTTTTCTTAGCTCTGGTTCGCCAATCTGGTAGCGGTAAGGCAGGTCCGTGCAATTAAGGTCGTTGCGTAGGTATTGGCCGAATTTCCATATGACCCCAGTGCCAAGTGTTTTGGCATAATGTTTTGTTTCAAGAATTTCATCAAAGTTGGTGGTCAGTCCTATGGTTTTAAGTGTTATTGGTATACCGCGTTCTAGGAGTAGTTTTATACCGCTTTTACAACGCGATAGTGATCCATTCACCTGGGTTACTCCGTCGAAAATCCGGTCTGAAACTCCGTGCATGCTGATTTCCACGCACTTTGGCCGGTGATTCATGAAGTAGTCGGCAAGCTCATGTGTTATCAAAGTTCCGTTTGTATAAACAGTGATTAGAAAACCTGATGAATATGCGTGTTTGTAAATTTCCAGGAAGTCTTGGCGTGATAATGGTTCCCCGCCGGTAAACACTATTTCTAAGCATCCGGCTTCATTGATTTCGTCCATGATCCTGAATATTTCTTCAGTACTTAATTCCTGTGCGGATTGTTCGCGTGTGTTTGCGCAGTCAGTGTAACACATTATGCATTTTAAGTTGCACCGGCAGGTGAGTTCCCATTGGCAAAGCAATGGGAAGGATTCTTTAGTCGAAAAAAGTTCACTGAACGGGATTGAGTTCATGGTCATACGCCTTTTAATGAGCGCTCGGCATGTTGGTTAACGGTGTCGGGATCACGGTGCCTTTCTTGAGCACGAACTTCCACTTCCACATGAAGAATATAACCGGATACACAAGCAGTTCCAAGATGAAGCTAGTCGCAAGGCCTCCAACCATAGGGGCTGCTATCCTGCGCATGACGTCGCTGCCGGTCCCGGTTGACCACATGATTGGAAGAAGGCCCATGAACGCCGCCATGACGGTCATCATCTTTGGCCTGATCCGTTTGACGGCGCCGTGGATGATGGCTTCGTTAAGGTCCTCCCTTGTGCGCATTCTGCCAGAGCGGACTTGTTCTTCGTAGGCGATGTCGAGATATAAAAGCATGAACACGCCGGTCTCGGCGTCCAGTCCCATCAGCGCGATCATCCCGACCCACACCGCGATCGAGATATTGTAACCGAGGATATAGAGAAGCCACACAGCACCGATCAGCGAGAAGGGAACCGCGAGCAGGACAATGCCGGTTTTAACTGCAGACTTCGTGTTCATGTAGAGCAAGAGGGCTATGATAAAAAGTGTTAGCGGAATGACGATTTTGAGCCTCTCCTTCACACGGATCATGTTTTCGTATTGTCCGCTCCAGACCAGGTTGTAACCGGTTGGGACTTTGATTTTTCCCTCGACCACTTTTTTTGCTTCATTGACGTAGCCGCCGATATCCCTGCCGGCCATGTCGATGTAAACATAGGCCGCGAGCAGGCCGTTTTCGTCCCTGATCATGGCCGGGCCTTCAACCATCCTGATGTCAGCAATCTGTGTGATAGGCACGTGGGCTCCTGCCGAGGTTGGTACGAGTACACGCTTAAGTTTATTAATGTCGTCACGAAATTCGCGCGCGTAGCGTACATTGATGGGGTATCGCTCACGACCTTCTATGGTGTAAGTGATGTTTTCGCCGCCGACCGCGGAGTTTACGATCATCTGTGCTTCGGCGACTGAGATGCCGTATCTCGCGAGCTCATCCCTGTTGAGCACGAAATCAAGATAATATCCACCGGCTGCTCTTTCGGCGTAGACGTTGCGCGTGCCGGCCAGTGGCTTTATCGCAAGCTCAATTTGTTCACCGATGCCTTGTATGATTTTTAGATCTTTGCCAAGCACCTTGATCCCAATAGGTGTGCGGATGCCGGTGGAAAGCATGTCGATGCGGTTTTTGATCGGCATTGTCCAGATATTCGGTATGCCGGCGAACTTAAGGCGGCTATTTATCTCATTTTGGAGTTCTTCAAATGTCTTGTGTGGTGGGGTTAACCAGGAAAACAGCGGGTAAGCAAATCTTGGCAAAAAAGAATACCACCTTTTTGTATCAGGCCACTCTTCAGCAGGCTTTAAGACAACTGTCGTTTCAACCATTGAAAACGGCGCTGGGTCAGTGGGGGTATCAGCCCGGCCAGCTTTTCCGAAGACTGTATCGACTTCCGGGAATTCTTTAATAAGCGAGTCTTGTATCTGTAAAATGCGTTTTGATTCCGTTATCGACATGCCAGGAAAGGCCGTAGGCATGTATAGGAAGGCACCTTCATTCAGGGGGGGCATGAATTCTGAGCCCAGTTTTAAATAAACTAGCACTGTAGAAAAGACCAACAGAGCTGCTGTCCACAGTGTGGTGGTTTCGTGCCTGAGTACGAATTTTACGGCTGGTTCGTAGATTCTAAAAAGAACCTTGCTGATTGGGTGGCGCTCTTCGGCGTAATACTTTCCAACAAGGATGTTATTGCCAAGCCAGATTGATGATTTTTTAATTGGTTCTAACAGTCGCGCAAACCCGCTCTGCAAGCGTGATGGCGCATATGTGAAGTAATCCATTCTAGTGAACATCATCCTTAGAGCGGGATCAATCGTGATCGCGAGCACTGATGCTAGTGCCATAGCTAGTGTTTTTGAAACCGCCAGTGGTTTGAAAAGGCGGCCCTCCTGGTCTACCAGCGTAAAAACAGGCAAAAATGAAACGGATATCACTAGGAGCGAAAAGAAAACCGATGGACCGACCTGTTTAAGGGCGTTGAGTCTTATCAGGTGGAAATCGCCTTTTCTGCCTGTCGAGTTCCACTGCTCAAGTTTCTTATACGCATTTTCAACTTCGACAATGGCGCCATCCACCAGTATTCCAATCGAGATTGCGATTCCAGCCAGTGACATGATGTTTGTCGTAAGTCCCCAGAAATACATTGGGATAAATGCTAAAAAAACTGAGATCGGGATGGTCAGGATCGGCACAACAGCAGATGGGATGTGCCAGAGAAAAAGAAGTATAACCAGGCTTACAATGATGACTTCAAGCTTAAGCTCATGTTTTAGCGTGTTGATCGCGCGCGAGATGAGATCAGAGCGGTCATAGACCGGGATTATTTTTACGCCGGATGGAAGACTCGGCTTTAGTTCTTCCAGCCGTTGTTTTGCACGGTTGATGACGTTAAGAGCATTTTCACCCTGGCGCATGATTACTATGCCGCCGACCGTGTCGCCCATGCCGTTGTAATCCGTCACTCCGCGTCTCATGTCGGGGCCAAGTTCCACGCGCCCCAGATGTCTAACCAGAATGGGGACGCCTGTTTTGGAATCGGTACTCACGACGATATTCTCGATGTCCTCCTTGTTTTTGATATAGCCCCTGCCGCGGACCATGTATTCGGTCCCCGTGAATTCAAGTACGCGTGCACCGGTATCGGTGTTGCCTGCGCGTACTGCGTTGCTAAGCTGTGTGATGTTGATTCCATAAGTAAACAGTTTGTTTGGATCGATATTTATTTGGTATTGCTTTACGAATCCGCCGACGGTCGCGACTTCAGCGACACCTGGGACAGCTTGCAAATGGAATTTTAGTTGCCAGTCCTGGATGCTTCTTAGTTCAGCTAGATTGAGCTGGTTTGATTCGTCTATAAGCACGTACTGGTATACCCAGCCGATGCTAGTTGCGTCAGGGCCGATTTCTGTTTTAACTTCAGGCGGAAGCCTGGGCAGGATCTTGCTTAAATATTCCACGACGCGCGACCTGGCCCAGTATAGGTCGGTGCCGTCCTCAAAAATCACATAAACGTATGAGAACCCGAAATCAGAAAGCCCCCTTACTGCCTTGATTTTCGGGGCTCCTAGCAGTGCCGTAATGATAGGGTAGGTGACCTGATCCTCTAAGATGTCCGGTGAGCGGTCCCATTTAGAGTAAATAATGACTTGTGTATCGGAGAGATCCGGGATCGCGTCGAGCGGCATGTTCTTAACACAGATCGACGCGCCTAAAATCGCTGCTGCTGTTAAAACGATAACAAGCAGTTTGTTGTACGCGCTCCATTCAATAATTCGCTCGATCATTTATTTCATGCCCCCGTGTCCCGCGTGTCCGCCAGCTGGAGCTGAAGGTTTATCCGCGCTTTCAAGCACGCCGCGCAATTTTGATTCCGAGTCGATGAGGAAGTTCGCGGATGTTACGACGGCGTCGCCTTCGGAGAGCCCCGAGAGGACTTCGTAATAGCTCCCGGCTTTGAGGCCGGTTTGAATAGGACGCGGATCGAAACGGCCTTTATCTTTTACAATAAAAACAAATTTCTGCTCTCCAGAAAAGAGCACTGAATCCTCCGGGACGGCGAGTTTTTCACCGAGTTCAATTTTAATTCTCACGTTGACGAACGTATCCGGACGGAACAGTCCCTGCGGGTCCGGGACCGAAGCCCTCACGCGCACGGTGCGCGTAGGCGAGTTGACCACCGGGTTGATGCTTGAAACTTTTCCGATCAGGACTTTCCCTGGGATGGACGGGGCTTCCACTTCTATATTAAGTCCAGGCTTTAGGCCTGAAACTTCATATTCAAAAACTTCCGCGTAAATCCACATTGAACCTTTCGGTAAGAGGAGATTCATTGGGTCTGTTTTTCCGGAGCTCAAGGATCTGATTTGGTCGTCGTTAAGCCCGAGGAGCCTTAGCTTTGTCCTTGCTGAGCTTATTAGGGAGCTCGACTGGTCTTTTAATATTTTATCCGTCATCTCTGAGTGCGACCAGAGAGCCTGCCGGTATTCCTCAATGGCGGTATAAAGCTCTGGATCAAAGGCCACTCGTCCGCTGGCCCTGACTTCGTAGCTAAGCTGGCGTATTGTAACTTTCGTGGTAGTGACACCGATCATCTGCTGCCTTTCCTGTGAAAGTGAAAAGCCAGCGCGTCCTGTAAGTGGCGTGTCTGTGGCTACTGGAGATGCATGGGCGTGTTCACCTTCATCCTCCACCTTTTCAAGGTTCATCTGGCAGATCGGGCAGGTGCCTGGTTTATCTGAAGTGATGGCCGGATGCATCGAGCAGCGGTATAAATCTTTTTTGGCAGGTGCTTGTTTTCCATTTTGTGGATTATGTTGGGCATGTTGATCACTCTGTGCCGCCACGTCAGTTTTTTTAGTACAGGCAAGCGGCAACGAGACCAGCAAGATTCCTGCGGCAATAACAGTACTGATATTTGTGAAAATAATTTTCATTGTTGTGCTCCAAGTGGTTCACCAAGCAGCGCTTCAAGTTCCGCTATTTTGGATTCATAATTTACCAGCGCTTCGATGGAGGAGATCTCGGCTTGGAATCGGTTCCTGATAAGGCTTACGAGCGAAGCGTATTCAAGTTTCCCAGTGAGATAGGCTGATTTTCCAGAAAGAACAGCTTGGCGTGTTAACGGTATGATGCCACCTTCATATAGGTTTAGTTTTTTGTCCGCCTCATCGAGTTCAGAATAGATGGTGCTAATCTGATGCAAGATATGTATGCGTTCCTCGTCCAGCATGGCTTCGGCTTTAGCCCTCTTTGCGGAAGCGGCCCGGACTTCCTCGGATTGTTTGCTGAAGGCCCAGATCGGGATTGAAAGCGCCACTCCTGCTGAAAGAAAATCTACGCCGCGGTCGCCTGGGCTTACCTCTCGCTGGGTGTAGCCGAACTTCAATTCAAAATTCGGCAGATAATCCCATTTTGCAAAGCTTAGCATTTTTTCTGCGGAATCCAGATCCGACTTCATTGACTTGAGTGACGGGTTCTTCGTAAGAATTTTTTCAATAAGCGACTGCTCGGTTATGTTAGTGAGATCGAACTTTGTTTTTGTGATCCCATCCGGCCTTTGGCGCGTGGACTCCTGCCGTCCCGTTGCATAGTTAAGGTCGGCCGTGCCTGTACGGATCTTTTTCTCAACCGATAAAAGCTGGTCTCTTAGCATGGCCTCCTCGGACTCAAGACCCAGAAGTTCTGCTTGGGCGACTTGGCCGAGAGTGTACTTGCTTCTTGTCACGCTGATAAGCTGGCGGATTAAAATAATTTCCTCGTTAAGAAGATCCAGCTTTTTATAATTCAAAAAAAGCTCGAAGAATTTGACTTTGACTTCCTTGATAACTTCTAGTTTTTTTTGCAGGTAGGTTTCTTTCGATGCCATCCATTCATGTCTTGCTGAATCGCGGAGTTTTGAGAGCTTGCCTGGGAACGGGATCTTCTGGCTTATTTCATATTGATTGCCAGTCATACCGAATTCACCGCTGGAAAGCGTATCAACTGGGTAATTCATGGCCGTAAAGCTTACCATTAGATCATCATAGGCGCCGCGAGGTCCGATGGCTGCTTCTTTGGCGCGCGTCTCATGCTCGGCGGCTTGCAGGGCCGGGCGGTTTTTCATGGCCTCATCTATCAGTGGCTCTAATTTTAGCAGTGGTTCAGCGGAATGTGACCACACTCCTCCAGTTAGCCACACTCCTCCAGTTAGAAGGAGTGCTGCAATCTGCGCTTTGATAGCTGTTTTAAGTATCTGGAATCTTGTTCCCATTTCATTAACAAATACGGAGTAAAAGGCCGTTTTGTGACGGCGCGAAACATTTATACTATTATTTTAATCATTTTCAGCGTGGAAATGACAGTGTTTTTCAGCTAATTACGCTGAATAAGGAACCAAATGTCACAACCAAACCCCAGGCGGCGTAATTACTGATGAGTGAGAAGGATGACGCAATTAAGGCGTCTACGCATAAAGAACAAGGTGACGAAGAGCTTATGCTTGCTTATCAGAATGGTGACGAAAAGGCGTTCGGGCTTTTGTACCAGCGGTACTCCGGCAGGGTTTATGGTTACTTAAGCCGCAGATTAAAAGGTGATCGCGAGCTTACGGATGATCTTTTCCAGGCCACGTTCCTTAAGTTTCATAAATCGCGTTTTCAGTACGATGCATCTTTTAAGTTTGCGCCGTGGATTTTTATTATCTGCAAGAGTGTTCTCGTGGATGGCGTGCGTAAGAGGGGTCGTATATTGGAAGACGCTGATTCTTTACATATAGACGCGGCCGTGGACAGCGCTTCGCAGGAGGCCTCATCCGCCGCTCCGCTTTCCATTGTGGCAGCGGAAGGGCGGATACCGGCGTTTGGTTCGCTGTCAGCTATGCAAAAAACCGTTTTGGAACTTCGTTTTAATGAAGATTTATCTTTTGATGAGATAGCTAGAAAGCTTGATACCTCACCAATAAATGCGCGCCAGATTGTGAGCCGGGCCGTGCGCAGGTTGCGCGCTCTCATGGGAGGCAGTCATGAAACCCCGTAACGAATACGATGTTTTCATGAGTGGTTCCGGGTTGGAACCGCCGCGAGTGCTGACTGATCGCATTTTCGCCCATGTCGCCAAGGATTTGAATCCATCCCCTTGGAGCGTTTTCTCAAAGGTCGCGTTTATTCATGCGGTTGTTGGTGCGCTATCGCTTTTGTTTTGCCCGCAGTTTGGCATGAGCTTCTTGCATTTTCATGGGCTTATGGGTGTTCTGATGCAATTTGGCGAGCATGTCTGCATGTTCGGTTGTGGCGCATTTTTTGTCGGCTCAAGCGCGCTTCTTATAAGTTTTGTGCTCAGGCCTGAGGAGGTAACCGTGGTTAGGAGAACCAGGCTTGTTCAACTTGGTATTCTATCCCTTGTTTCCGTGGGTATTTTTATCTGTGTGGGTGCGAAGATAGTGGCCAGCCTGACTTTGGTCTGGCTTTTTGGTTCGGTAATCGGCGGGTTAGCAAGCCTTGAACTTGGTTGGGTGATTCGTCGTAAGCTGAAGTATCGGTTTATTTAACTTAATTTATTTAAAATTAAAAGGAGATCATAATGTTCATGAAAAAAATGTGTTTCCTGATCATGTTTTGTTTGTTAAACACTGTTTCGATAAGTTTTGCTGGTGACCATAAATGCGGAGTCTGCAATATGAAAATAGGTGAACAATCAAAGCACCATGTTGTGCTTAGCGATGAGGCTGGCAGTAAGGCACCTTTGCACGTATGTTCTCTTTCTTGTGTCAATAAGGCTCGCAAACATGACTCAGGATATTCAAAGTCTCAGGTTTCTGATTTCAACAACCCTGAGAAGCTATTGCCAGGCGAGGATGCCTTTTTCCTCATGAAGAGCGAGAAAATAAAACAAGATCTCGATGATATGGCGATGCCCCCGTTCTTTGGTGCATTTAAAACAAAAGCAGAGGCTGATGCCGCGAAAAAGAAATACGGTGACGGTGTCATTGTTAAGGGATTAGGCGCTGCGCTTATTGAAGGTGGTAGGAAATGAAGCATGCTGCGATCGTGTCTTTTAGTTTATTTGGTAGTTTATTTGGTATTTTAGCCAGTTCGGCCTGCGGGCCTATGAACAGCCCGAAAAAGTCTCTTGATGTTAAAGCTCCAAACGAGCTAGGCCAATTGGCAGGCGAAGTTGGAGCGACACGGGTTTCAAAAGGGAAAAAATTTTACGTTTACTCAGAGATATCAGGGTCTTCTAAGGCACAGGCAGGTGCTGAGGCATCCTCTTGTAAGGCTTACGCTTACTATGACGAAGTGGTGAAGGTCAAGTTTGCCAGTACCGGTGATTTGGGAGCCCCATCGTCCGTTGCAAACGTAAGTGTTAATTACTGGATGCCTAAGATGCCTGAGATGGGTGTTGAAAGTGGTGCTGTGTCGCGGCAACCTGATGGCACGTTTTCTGTTGGTGTGATTTTTTCCATGCCTGGGTTATGGGAGATAATCATTAAAATCCAGGACGGCGATTTACAAGATGAGTACACATTTGAGGTTGATGTTTGTGGTGAAGGCGCGTAGTTTTTTTTTCGCACTGTTTGGTTTTCCATTTTGCATTTTGTTTATTGCTGATAGTTCGTTTGCCTCGCCTTGCTGCAGCGGGGGAGGCGGTCAGTCGATTTGTGTGCTGCCATCAGAGCAGAGATACCAGCTAGGGGTTTCGAGTTCGTACAAGGAAACGCTCGGGCATTTCGATCCATACGGTGATTATGCCTCTAATCCGGCAGGGACGATTTTTAGGACTTTTCTTACGGTGTTTGGCGCGGCTTATCGCGTGAGTGAGGACTGGCAGGCAGGTGTTAGCCTCCCTGTGGTCACGAATCAGCAGCATTTTACTGGCAAGGATTTGTCGGCAACCGGTGTTGGTGATCCATCGGTTGAGGCAAGGTACACGCTTTGGGAGGATTTGAGTTTTCTTAAATACCGCCCCAAGCTTTCTTTTTATGGAGGGTTGCGCCTGCCTTTCGGAAAGTCAGCTTATGATTCACCGGATATTTACGGGACGAACGTGGTCGGAGACGGTACGTTCACCGCTCATCTTGGTGTCAATGCATCAAAGATTTATGATCCTCTCAAAATCAGTCTTGATAGTTCGTTTTTTTATCCATTTGAAAAAAGCATTTCTAAAATGCGTGGGGTTGAACTCTCTTCACCTTTTTTACTTAGAGGTGGCAATCGTTTTCAGTTAATTGAAAATGCCACTTACTTGGCCGGCAGCCACTGGAGCGGAAGTATTGGGTTAAAGCAGCAATGGATCCTTCAAAGCAGCTTGAATGGCGGCGTAGTGGATGGCTCGGCAGCGAGATTGTTTTCGACCATAGCCGGCATCAATTATTTTTACAACGCGTCTTGGATGTTTGGAGTTAACTACGAAACTCCATTTCCGTTTTACCGCTATCTGGCAAACCAGCCATACAGCCAGATGCTTGCATTTTCTATCATCTACGGCGGATTTTGATGCGTAGATGCGGGGCAGTGGTAATTGCGTTAGGTCTTGTAGTTTCGTATTTTGCTTTTGGTGATGTGAAAAAAATTGATCCACGCAACCAGGCCGGGCTTATGGCAAGGCTTTCTGCAATCCCGCAAAAATATGTCCTGATTCAGGTTTGGAGCCCGTTTTGCTCCGGTTGCGGCAAGGAAGTCAGTGAGTTAAATGCTATTAGGCCGATGGCAAAGAGCACACCCCGCTCTGTTGAAGTTCTCGGGATTCCGGTGCAGAGCAGGCAAAGAGAAATCGATGCATTCTTAGAGCATTTCAAGCCTGAGTACGACCAATGGTACCCGGATGAGTCTTTTAAAAAGAGTGTATCAGGGGGAGCGTTAACCCTGCCCTGGTTGATGCTCTTTGATAAAACCAAGGGAATTATCATCAAGGAATGGCACGGCAGCGTGACAGCCAATGAGTTGATGGAAGCGGTTATGGATGCGCGGTGATTGACCAAGTACATCACTAGTGATACACTTGGTTTGAGGTTAAGGTTATGCCCACAAAGAATCCGAGATTAAACGTTGTTTTAAATGATGAGCTTTACGAAATGATTGAAAGGATAGCTAAGCAGGAAGGCAAATCTATGTCTGTGGTTGCTAAAGAACTCATGGAGGACGCTTTAGAAAAACATGAAGATCTTTTACTTTCTGAAATGGCAATGAAACGGGAAGCTAAATCCAAGAAAACCATTCCACATGACAAAGCCTGGAAATAGCCCTTACAAAATTGAGTACATTGACCGGGTTGTGGGGGATGATATTCCCGCTCTTCCCAAAACCATGCGGGAACTAATTAAGAAAGCCCTTGAGACCCGTTTAACGGCTGATCCAGTTGGGCCTGGGAAACCTTTGCGATACAGCTTTGTCGGGCATCGACGAATTAGGGTGGGTGATTATAGAATCGTGTATCGTGTCGATGGTAAAACTAATGCCGTTACCATTGTGTTGATCAAGCACCGTAAAAATGTCTATGAAGGATAAATGGTCGTAGTGCGGTAATCGACTGGGTCGTAACTGACACAGCTAGTGCCTCTCCCACTTAATTCTTTCCGGTTTTGTAGCCAAACTTCCGACGC
>ERZ1292640.40-Hain-H43-02um-R1-40-length-96401-cov-22_pt2 | contig 21904 bp, 17 predicted proteins | sample MGYA00564404_ERZ1292640 | MGnify/ENA primary metagenome ERZ1292640 (study PRJEB36523, sample SAMEA6512636) | groundwater metagenome | collected 2019-01-08 | study: AquaDiva: Metagenomics assemblies of 32 groundwater samples
GACGCCGCGACTCCTCCCCCTGATGCCGTCATCGTATTCGGGATGGATGCAGCCTTCGGCGTTGAAGCCACGGCCGTCTGCCCTTTCGACTCGACCAGGGCCTTCGCCCCGGCGTGGCCGGGGTCCAGCGCGAGGACGACCCGGGCCTCGGCGACCGCGTGCGCCCTAAGCCCCTGCGTGAGGTACGCCTGCGCGAGCCGCCAATGCTTGAGCACGGCTTCCGAATCCGCGGTGGCCACCGCGGTCCCGGCGAATCCGAGGCAGGCGACGAGAACGAGCAGGCGCCAGGCGATCATCTAGAACGCCGCCGCGAGCTGGAGGAAGACGGGCCCGAGCAGGACGATGAACAGCGCGGGGAAGATGAACAGCGCGAGGGGGAACAGCATCTTGACCGGAGCCTTGTGCGCGAGCTCCTCCACCTGCGCCCGGCGCCGCACGCGCATCTGCTCCGCAAGCCCGTTCAGGGACGCCGCGAGCCCGACTCCCATGGCGTCCGCCTGGATGAGCGCGCCCACGACCTCCGTGATCTCCGGGTTCGCAAGCCGCGCCGCCATGTCGCGCCACGCCGTGTGCCGCCGGGCGCCGAACCGGACCTCGCCCAGCATGCGGCCGATGGCGTCGGCCAGCAGGGAGCCCCGCTGCTTCTCCGCCACCTGCGCGAGCCCGGCGTCCACGGACAGCCCCGCCTCGAGCGCGAGCCCGAGCAGGTCGAGCGCGTCGGGCAGCTCGCGCCGGAGCCGCTCCTGCCGCCGCCGCCACGCGTCGCGCGCGAGCAGGTCGGGCACCACGGCCGCGGCCGCGCCCAGCAGGACCCCGGCGGTCCAGTCGCCGGCGAGCCACGCCCCCGCCGCGAAGCCGCCCAGCGCGAGCGCCTCCTTCTCCGCCAACCAGGCTCCCGCATCGCCACCGCCGGAGGCCGCGGGTGTTTCGGCGGGAGCCGAAACTCCCGGCCCCGCCCAGCGCGCACTCCGCGCCCGGCCGCCCTCTGCGAGCCGCGCGACGGGCGACCACGCGCACTGGGCCCGGCCGGCGGCCGCGAGGACCTCCCGTGCGAGCGCGCGGAGCGAGACCCCGCGGACCCGGCCGGCCGCGTCGGCGACCCAGGAACGCACCGCGACCTCGCGGGACAGGAGTCCCGCGGCCGCGCCTGCCCCAGCTCCGGCTCCGCCGGCGAGCAGGGCGAATCCGCCCGCCGCGATGCTCACTGTTCCCCCATGCTCACGGCTCCACCCGCACGATGGCGCGGATCATGAAGAGCCCCAAGCCCTCGAGCACGACGGCGACCGCCAGCATGGCCCAGCCCGCGGCCGTCGCGAGGAGCGGCCGCACGAACGCCGGGTCCACGAGGCTCATCACCCCGAGGAGGACGACGGGCATCGACCCGACCACCCAGCCCGAGAGCCGCCCCTGGGCGGTCAGCACCGCCACCTGCCCCCGGAGCTTTTCGCGCTCGCGGACCGTCGCGGTCAGCCGGTCGAGCAGGGGGGCGAGACTCCCGCCGGTCGTCCGGGCCAGCTTGAGCCCCGCGACGAGGAGCTTGACCTCGGGCAGGGGGGTCCTCGCCTCGAACGCGTCGAGCGCCTGCTCGAGCGTGGCCCCGAGGGCCGTGGCCGACGCGATCGTCCGGAACTCGGCTCCGAGCGGATCGGCCATCTGGGTCCCCGCCGCCTGGATCGCCTGCGGGAGCGAGAGCCCGGCGCGAACCGAGGTCGCGAGTCCCGTGAGCCCCTCGGGGAGCTGGGCGCGCACGCGCTCGAGCCGCCGCGCGGCGAGGAGCCGGTCCAGCCAGCCCGGCGCGTGCAGTCGCGCGCGAGACGCGGCGTGGACGGCGGGCAGGTGGGACGCGGTGCCGCGCAGGCGCGCGAGCCGCGAGGTCACCGGGCCGGCGAGCGCGAACACGGCGCCAGTCGCGGCGCCCCCGGCGAGGAGTGCCAGCAGGATGGCCATGAGTCCGCATGATAGACGTCCGGGACGGTCGGGGCAAGCGCAGCCTATCCCCGCGGGTCAGGCCCCCGTATCCATACCGATTACGACGGCATTGGCGGATGGAAAAGGCCGGTTGTAACCGATCCCCGCGACCTCGCCCCAGGGCACCTCCCGCCAGACGTTGTCCCGGGACACCCGTTTGAGGAAGGCCTGGCGGGCGAACCGGAGCCGGCCGTCGGCGAGCGCCGCGTCCAGCTCGGCGTTGTGGCCGAGCGGCATCGTGACGAGGAGCGTGCCCCCCGGCGCCAGCATAGCGCGCAGACGGTCCACGGCGACCAGGAGCTTGCCGGGCTCCCGGGGCGTCTCGTCCCACCCCACGTGCTCGAGCGTCGACACGCTGACGATGAGGTCGAACGCCGCGGGCGGGGTCCAGTCGACGACGTCCGCGTTCACGAGCGTGATCGCACCGGGGTCGTACCGCTCGAGCCGGTTCACGATTCCGTCCAGCCGCTCGTACTTGTCGAGCACGGTGTGGTCGCATCGCGCGTAGTGCGAGAGGACGTTCCCGACCTCGAGCACCCGCCGGCCGTGGAAGGATTGACGGGCGGACAGAGCCACCGGGAGCTCGACCGCCCGCTCGCTGCGGTACGTGGAATTGTAGGAATGGTAGAAGTACGCGTACTCGGCGCCGAGGCATGTGAACCGGCGGCTCCGCCAGCCCGGCACCCGGAACGTGCCGTACCAGAACGCCCACCACCTGGCCATGGTCCAGTCCGCGAGGATCTTCGCGCCCGCGCCGAGGGTGCCGGCAAGCCCCTTGCCGCGGAGAGCGGACCGGATCCGGCCGCCCATCGTCGTCTCAGCCACGACCAGACGCTCCCGGGTGGAACCCGCGCAGGCTCCGGAACAAAGCCACCCAGCAGAAGACCAGCACGGCCATCCACGCCACCGCGAGCCATCCCGGCCACGCCCCGGAGTCTAGCTTCGAGATCGCGGGCAGGAGGGTCAGGGGGTCGATGCCGAGGCGATTCATCGCGACGGCCTCGAGCTTGAGCTTCGCCGACTCGAACGCGACCGGCGGCACGAAGAGGAGGACGTGCGCGTGCGCAATGCCCGCCCAGAGGGCGGCGTCCCAGACGCGCCGCCACGCCCCGGCCCGCAACCGCAAGTCCACGGCGAGCACGCCCAGCGCGAGGCCCGGCAGGATCACGACGAGCTGGCGGCTCGGGGCGCCGTTGCCGCCCGTCCACATGTTGAAGGTGAGGAGCAGGACCAGGTACGGCACCGCGGCGGCGAGGATGGACACCGCCGCCGAGCGGCGGGTCCTCCACCACGCGAGGCCGGCGAGCCCGAGGACGAACGCCGGGGCCCAGATCAGCCCCGCGTACCGGTCCACGAGCAGGCCCGGGACCGACTGGCCCCAGTACGCGAGCGAGTACGCGGCCCCGTAGGTCGCGTGGCGCTCGAAGAGCGCGGACGGGGGCCAGATCGGGAGCCCGATCTTGCCGCTGATCCAGACCGCCTCGGGCACGAAGCTCGCGAGCAGCGCGGCGCCGGCCCCGAGGCCCGCGCGCGGCGAAATCCACCACGCCGCGAGCGCGAGCCCGGCGGCCGGGAACAGGCACTTCTGGTGGATCCAGGGCAGGGCCGCGGCGGCCAGCGCCACCACCAACGGCCGGCGCCGCGCGAGCCCGAACGCCCCCGCGGCGAAGACGGCCGCCGCCGGGAGGTCCGGCCCCATGAAGACGGTGTAGACGGCGAGCGGCGAGCCCACGAGCACGGCCGCGAGCCATCCCGCCGGGACCGGCTTCCCCAGGACCGCCTCGGCGGTCTTCGTCATCAGCGCGACGGTTCCGGCCGCGATCCCGACGAGCGCGAGGGCGAGCCCGAACCGGCCGGCGGGCCAGAGGAGCAGCCCGTAGAGGTGCGGGAGGATCACGCCGTGGTACGTGTACCGGGGGCCCGTCAAGGGGCCGACGGTATGGTCGCGGATCAGGCTGTCCCGGAAATCCCCGGCGCGCGAGAGCCACTCGGCCGCGCCGCCCCAGGCCCACGTGAGGTCCGCCGACCCCGTGAACTGCCAGTGCCACGCCGCGAAGAGGAGCGAGGGTTCGTCCCCGGAGAGCGGGTGCACGACCGTGCGCCAGACGGCCGCGAGCGCCAGCGTCGCCAGCCCCGCGGCCCAGACCGCGCGCGCGTCGCGGCGCACGGACCAGAGGACGAGGAAACAGGCCAACCCCATGAGGGCGCCGGCCACGAGCAGGACGAGGTAGGTCGCGGGATCGGCGCGCACCCAGCCGCCCGGCAGCCAGAGCCACCCGACCCGCTCGAAGGAGAACCCCGCCAGCCGCGGCCCCAGCCGGGCGGCCAGCACGGGGAGGGCGAGCCCGGCCAGCCCGAGCCACCAGGGCCACAGCGCCGCCGTCCCGCCGAGCAAGGGCCGAGCGGCCATGACCCAGACCGCCGCCGCCGCGGCGGCGGCAAGAGCGGCCGGGACCGGGGAGAGGGGCGAGAGGGCGCCGAGCACGCCCGCGACGCCCCAGCCCAGCGCCGCCGCTCCCGCGAGCAGGCCGGCCAGCCCGAGCCCGGCACTCAAAACGGAGTCACGCCGCACGAGACGCCATCGGCCTTGAGTTCCTTCGCCACGAGCTCGGCCTTGGCCTTCGTCGGGTACGGCCCGAGGAAGACGAAGAACAGCTCCCCGAAGGTCTCGTGATGCCGCTTGAGCACGACGACCTGCTTCCCCCGTTGCTTCCACTTCTTCCGCTCCGCCGCCGCGTTGCCCGGCTGGGCAAAGGCGCCGACGCGGACCGCGTAAGGGCGGTCCGGCGGGGCCTTCTCGTGGATGAGGCCCCGGGCCTCGGCCGCCTCGGGAGAATCCGGCCATCCGTCGATCACGGCGCGCGCATACCGGTTGCACTCGGCGGCGTTCTTCGTCGACTTGGCCGCCCCGAGCAGGGCCTGGGGCTTCACGTCCTGCCCCCAAGCCGCTCCCGCGAGATCGACATAGATCGCGTTCGCGCCGGGCAAGTCCTTGGCCGCCAGCCGGATCGTCCCGGCCAGGAGGCCCGCGAGCGCCTTCCACCGGTCCTGCCGCCCGTTGCGCCGTTCGCCCTCGGCCAGCCCGAGCGCCTCCGCGTCCCGGCCGAGCGACCTCAGGCACACGGCCCGCCAGTACACGGCCTCCTCCGCGCGCTCGTCACCGGCGTTCGCATCAAGGTAGGCCGCGTACGCGCGCTCGGCGTCCTTCCACCGCTCGCGGAGCAGGAGCAGGGACGCGACCTCGAGGTCGCACTCCTTCCGGGTCTCGGGCGGCGCGGTCTTCGCCAGGAGCCGGAACCGCCGCTCGGACTCCGCGGGATCGGTCGTGCACCGCGCCCAGAGCAGATTCGCGGGCCAGGCGAGCCGGTGGTCCGCGTACTTCCCCCGGAAGGGCTCGAGCCGCGCCGCCGCCTTCACGAAATCCCCAGCCTGGTACGCGGCCGTCGCCTCGCTGAAGAGGTCCTCGGGAGCGGGACCCGCCGCCCCCGCCGGGCAACCGAGCCACACCGATGCCGCCACCAGAACGGCAATCACGGCACCACCGCCGGCGGCGGCGTTGCGCACGCAACGCCGGGGCGCGTCCTCGCGCCGACCAGCCTTCCCGTCAGCGTCCAGCTCCCGGCCTCCGTGATCTCGACGGCGCGGAACGTGCCCACGGCGGTTCCCGCGTCCGGCTCGAAGAACACGAGCCGGTTGGACGCCAGCCGCCCCTGCCAGAGCTGGCTTCCCTTCCGCGGTCCCTCGACCAGGGCCTCGACCGTGGTCCCCACGAGCGCGGCGTGATGCCGTCGGCTCCCCTCGTCGAGGAAGGCGTTGACCCGCGCTAGCCGGGCCTCCTTCTCCGCCTCCGCAACCTGGCCGGGCAGCCCGGCGGCCGCGGTGCCCGGCCGCGGCGAAAACTTGAACGTGTACGCCCCGTCGAGATCGGCGGCCCGCACGAGCGCGAGCGTGGCCTCGAAGTCGGCCCCGGTCTCCCCCGGGAACCCGACGATGAGGTCCGTCGTGACCGCGAGCCCGGGGACGAGCGCGCGCGCCCGCCCGAGGATGCCGAGGTAGTGCGCGGTCGTGTACCCGCGCCGCATCGCCTTGAGGATCGCGTCCGACCCCGACTGCACCGGCAGGTGCAGGTGCGGCGCGATCGACGGGCAGTCGGCCATCGCCTGGAGGACCCGGTCGTGGTGGTACGAGGGGTGCGGCGACGTGAACCGGATGCGCCGCAGGCCCGTAATCGCGGCCAGCCGCCGCAGAAGCGCGGCGAAGTCGCCGTCCGGCCCCAGCCCCTTGCCGTACGCGTTCACGGTCTGGCCAAGGAGTCCGAGCTCGACGACGCCCTGCGCCGCCAGCCCCTCGGCTTCCGTCACGATTTCGGCGAACGGCCGGCTCCGCTCCCGGCCGCGCACCTCGGGCACGATGCAGTACGTGCACCCGTGGTCGCAGCCCTCCATGATCTTGAGCCACGACCGGAACGAGGCCGGGTGCTCGCCCGACAACTCGGGTACGGTAGCGGCCTCGGCGGGGCCGGTCACCACCCGGGGCGCGTCGCCGTCCCCGGCGGCGGCTATCAGCCGGGCCAAGTCCAGCAGCCGGGCCGGCCCGACCACGAGGTCGAGGTGCGGGAACCGCTCCAGCAGCCGGCGCCCCTGCGCCTCGGCCACGCACCCGGCGAGTACGAGCACGCGGTCCGGCGCGGCCTCCCGCCACGGCCGCAGCCGGCCGAGGAACGAGAGCGCCCGCGACTCCGCGTGCTCGCGGACGGCGCACGTGTTCACGACCGCGACGTCCGCCTCGCGCACGTCCGCGACGGCCCGCATCCCCGCGCCCTCGAGGAGGCGCGTCATGATCTCGGAGTCGCGCACGTTCATCTGGCATCCGAACGTGGTGAGGTGGAACGTCCGCGGCGTCATCATCCTGATCTTACCTGCCCGCGGCGCCCAAGAGGCCGGCGGCGGAGGCCCGCCACCAGAGCAGGCCGAGCCCCAGCGCCTCGGTCAGCGTCGTCATCGCCGCCGAGCCCCGGTACGACCAGGCCGGAATCACGGCGAAGTTGCCCGCGAGCTTGAACGCGACCAGGGCGACCGTGACCCAGAGCAGCTCGCGCTGGCGGCCCGCGGCGGTCAGGAGCGAGGCGAGCAGGGCGTTAAGGAGCACGAGCAGGAGCGCGGGCGCGAGCAGCCGGAGCGCCGGACCCGACGGCGCGTACGCCTCGCCGAACAGGAGCCGGACCGCCCAGGGGCCGAGGAGAAGCGCGAGGACGACGGCCGCGCCCCCGAGCCGCCACGCGTGCCCGAGTGCCTCCCGGACCGTCTTGCGCAGGCCGGCGCCCGCCTTCGTCCGCCCCCGCATCCCGGCCGAGAACGCGGGGAACGCGGTCATGACCAGCGCCCCGAGCAGGAAGTGCCCGCTCTCGACCGGCTTGTACGCGGTCTGGTAATAGCCGAGCGCGAGCCCCCCCTCCCCGGGCGGCAGGAGGTGCTTGAGCAGGAAGACGTCCACCCGGTACATCCACGCCACGAGGATCGCGCCCGCCCAGAGCGGCCACGCCTCCCGGAGAAGCCCGGGCGCCCGGCCGGACTCCCACGCGGGCGGCGTCGCCAGCCGCGCGCGGGCGAGCCCGAGCTGGCCCACCCCGGCGACGAGCGTCGCGACCGCGAGCACGGCGAGAGCGAGGGACGCCTGCGGCGCCTCCGTCCGGGCGCACACAACGATCGCGGCCGTCGAGAGCGTGATCGGCAGGAGGTTCGCTCCGATCTGGGGCCCGCGGGCGAGCTTGGCGCGGAGGACGAGTCCCCCGAGCTGGCCGACGTAAGCCACGAGGAGGAGGCCGGCCCACGGGCCGGCCACGGGCCAGAGAACGAGGGCGGACGCCGTGGCCAGGGCGCCGCGGAGGACGAGGGCGGTGCCCGCGATCCGCCCGTCCTCGCGGGGGCGCGCCGCCACCTCGCGCACGACCAGGTTCGGCAGGCCCGCCTGCGCGACGGCGTCGGCGACCATGACCGCTGACAGGATCCAGCCGAGCTCGCCCCACCCCGCCGGCCCGAGCCAGCGGGCGAGCACGACGGACTGTGTCAGGCCCAGGACGAGCTGGACGAGGTTCGCAGCCGCGAGCCAAACGGTCAGGGGAAGCACCTCAGTGCCCGCCCTGCGGCGCGATCCAGTCGAAAGGCTTGTCCAGCGACTTCATCCCGTTCTTGATCCGCGCGATGATCGGACGGTAGTACTCGGCGTCCTGCGGCATGTACTCGATCTGGACCAGGAGGAACGCGTCCTCGAGGGGGAGGTAGATCTGCTCGCGACGGACCTCCTCGCGGATGCTCTCGGGGATGAGGAAGTAATGGAGGACCTTCCCCTCGAGCCGGAGCACGTACTTGACCTGGATGGCCCGCCCGCCCGCGAGCGGGATCTGGGCCACCTCGAAGTCCGTCATCCGGAGCCTGACCTTGCCCTCGTAGGGATGCCGCCACGAGCGGCCGACCCCTCCACCCTCCGCTTCCTGGTCCTTCCCGATGTCGTCCTCGATCGTGCGCTTGAGCTCCGCGAGGGGCATCGAGAACATGCCGCCGATCCGCTGCGGCACCCGCATGACCGCCACGGCGCCCCCGAACAGGTCCGTCACCACCGTCTGCCGGGGCGATCCGCCCTCCATCGCCGCCCAGCCCTCGGGGCGGTCCAGGACCACTCTAAGCTCCTCGCTGCGCTGGGGCGCGTAGTCCGCCGGCGTCCAGTCCCAGTTGATTCCCACGAGGACGGCCGACCAGGCGCTGAGCGCGAGCGCCGCCGTCCCCCACCACGCCCCCCGCCAGGGGGAAGGCCCGCCCTCCGGCCGGAACGGGAGCACGACGCCGATCGCGAACCCGCCGACGAATCCCCCGAGGTGGGCCCAGTTGTTGATGCCGCTGACCGGGTTGCTCAGGCCCTCGAGGAGCTGCAGGGCGGCGAAGGCGCCGCCGACGAAGACGTGGCTCCGGTACCGGATCGAGAGCCGCTGGTGGCGAAAGAGGTAGACGGCGGCCAGCACGCCCGCCATGCCGAAGACCGCCCCCGAGGCGCCGATCCCGATGCCGTGGGCTTCCATGAACCAGGTCATCCATTCCCCGCACACGCCGGTCGCGACGAAGAGCGCCATCATCCAGCCCGCGCCGAAGAGCCCCTCCACCCCGCGGCCGAACTCGAGCAGGGCGACCATGTTCCCGATCAGGTGCGACCAGTTCGCGTGGAGGTACATGGGCGCGATCGTCCGCCACCACTGCCCGTGCATCTCGGAATGGGCGGCCCCCGCCCGGAAGAGCCGCATGTTCTCGGTCTCCGCGCACTCGGTGAAGAGCCCGGCGTGGATCGCGGTCATGACCGCGATGAGGCCGAGAGTGACGATCGCCACGTCCGTCCGCGACGTCCGCTGGCCGGCACCCGGCTCCGGGGGGGCCCAGGCCGGCGCGTCCCCCTTGTGCGAGAAGGCGCCGTTGAGGAACGGCAGGAACTTCTTGATGTTCCAGGGCACGTCGACGGAGTACATGGTGCCCGCGTCGAGCTCGACGACGTAGATGTCCGTGACCTTCCGCCCGAGCGGCGACGACCGGCGCATGCCGATCAGCCGGTCGCGCTTGGCCGACGGAACCGGCTTCTCGAACACGAGGACGAGGCCGCCGTAGTACTCGAACGCGTCCACGGACCCCGGGCTCGGGATCAGACGCTCGAGCGCCTCGAGCTCGCCCATGAGCTGGGTGAACGAGAGATCGTCCGCGGCCTTGAAGACGATGACGACCGCCGCCGTCGAGAAGAGCGCGAAGCCCGCGATCGTCGTGAGCAGGAACAGCGCGACAGTGACCGGGAACGCGAGCGTGTACCCGCCGCCCTCGAGGCCAAAGAGCCGGTGGGCGTTCACGATGCCGACCACGAGCGCGATGACCGCGAGGGAGGCGAGGGAGAACCGGCCCACCCGGTTCGTCACGACCGCGGCGTCGAAGACGCGCGCCTGGCCCCAGAGGTCGGGGAGCTCGGTCTTGAGGGGGCGGAACTTGCCGTACCCGACCAGGTCGTGCAGGGCCCAGCCGATGTACTGCGGGGCGGTCATCTCTACCGGCTGGGGCCGATCAGGTTCAGGAATTCCGCCCGCGTCCGCGCGTCGGTACGGAAGAGCCCGCGCATCGAGCTCGTCTTCGTCGGGGCGCACACGCTCCGGGCCCCGCGCATCTCCATGCACAGGTGCCGGGCCTCGATGACGACGCCGACCCCTTCCGGGTCGATCGTCTCCTCGACGGCGCACGCGATCTGGGAGGTCAGCCGCTCCTGGACCTGGAGCCGGCGCGAGAACGCAGCCACGAGCCGCGGGATCTTCGAGAGCCCGATGATCCGGCGGCCGGGGATGTAGGCCACGTGGACCCGGCCGAAGAACGGCAGCAGGTGGTGCTCGCACATTGAATAGAAGGTGATGTCCGAGACGACCACCATGTCGGAGTCGGGCGCCTTGAAGACCGCGCCGTTGAGCAGGGACTTGAGGTCGACCTCGTAGCCGCCCGTGAGCTCGCGCCACGACCGGGCGACGCGCCCGGGGGTGGATCTAAGCCCCTCGCGGGCCGGGTCCTCGCCGATCCGGACCAGGAGCTCGCGCGTGATCGATTCGATCGGATCACCGGCGGCGCCGGGGCCGTCGTGGCCCGCGCGGGAACGGGTCTTCTTCATCGCCTCTCTCCCAGTGTAGCCTTCCCGCCGCCCGCCGCGAACTCGGCCGCCTTCTCCTGCATCCCCCGCACCAGCGCCTCCGCCGGCTCCACCCCGAGGGACGCCGCGTAGGCGCGGACCTCCTCCGTGATCTTCATGGCGCAGAAATGCGGCCCGCACATGGAGCAGAAATGGGCCAGTTTCGCCGATTCCGCGGGCAGGGTCTCGTCGTGGAAGCCCCTGGCGCGCTCGGGGTCGAACCCGAGCCGGAACTGGTCCTCCCACCGGAACCCGAACCGGGCCTGCGAGATCGCGAGGTCCCGGCGAAGCGCCGCCGGGTGCCCCTTGGCGAGGTCGGCGGCATGGGCGGCGATCCGGTAGGCCATGACGCCCTCCTGGACGTCCTCCCGGTCCGGCAGCCCCAGGTGCTCCTTCGGCGTCACGTAGCACAGGATCGCGCCGCCGTACCAGCCCATCAGGGCCGCGCCGATGGCGCTCGCGAGGTGGTCCCACCCCGGCGCGGTGTCGGTCACGACCGGCCCGAGCGTGTAGAACGGGGCCTCGTCGCATATCCTGCTCTCCCGGTCGATGTTCTCCTTGATGAGGTGCAGGGGCACGTGGCCCGGCCCCTCGATCATGGTCTGGACCCCGAACGATCGCGCGATCACGGTCAGCTCCCCGAGCGTGTCGAGCTCGGCGAACTGGGCCGCGTCGTTCGCGTCGTGAATCGACCCCGGGCGCAGCCCGTCGCCGAGGCTGAAGGTCGCGTCGTAGCCTTTCAGGATCTCGCAGATGTCGCGGAAGTGCGTGTAGAGGAAGTTCTCCTCGTGGTGCGCGAGACACCACTTCGCCAGCATCGACCCGCCGCGCGACACGATTCCCGCCACCCGGTTGGCCGTGAGCGGCACGTACGCGAGCCTGACCCCCGCGTGCAGGGTGAAGAAGTCCACGCCCTGCTCGCACTGCTCGATCAGGGTCTCGCGGTAGGCGGGCCACGAGAGGTCCTCGGCCCGGCCCCCGACCTTCTCCAGCGCCTGGTAGATGGGCACCGTGCCGATGGGGACCGGCGAATTACGCAGGATCCACTCCCGCGTCTCGTGGATGTTCGGCCCCGTCGAGAGGTCCATGACGGCGTCGGCGCCCCACCGGATCGCCCAGACCATCTTGTCCACCTCGTCCTCGATGCCCGAAACAACGGACGAGTTCCCGATGTTCGCGTTGATCTTGACCAGGAACTTGCGTCCAATGATCATGGGCTCGAGCTCGGGGTGGTTCGCGTTCGCCGGGATCACGGCCCGGCCGCGCGCGACCTCGTCCCGCACCAGCTCCGGCGAAACCCCCTCCCGGATCGCCACGAACTCCATCTCGGGCGTGATCGTCCCTCCGCGAGCCGCGTCCATCTGGGTGACGCCGCGCTTCGCCGCCCCCCACGACCGCCGGGCGGGCGCCAGGCCCGCCTTGAGGTCGATCGCCGCCGCCGGGTCCGTGTACGGCCCGCTGGTGTCGTAGACGGCCAGGGTTTCGCCGTTCGTGAGCCCGATCTCGCGCACCGGCACGCGCAGGAACGGATGCCGGACGCCGGGCAGGTAGACCTTGCGCGACCCCGGGAGGGGGCCGCAGGTGACCGCACCAGGATTGGCGGAGTCGAGGGGAGCGCGGGCGGACGGAGCCATCAGGCCTTGGCCGTGACCACGCTGATCCGGGCGGCCAGGGCCCGAGCGGCGTCCATGTAGGCCTTGGCCTGCACGGAGTCTGGCTGAGCCGCCACGATCGGCGTCCCCGCGTCCCCGGTCTCGCGCACGGCGCCCGAGAGCGGGATCTCGGCCAGGACGGGCACGTGCCACCACTCGGCCGCCCGCTTCGCCCCGCCGGACCCGAAGATCTCCTCGCGATGGCCGCACGATGGACAAAGGAAGTAGCTCATGTTCTCGATCACGCCCAGCAGGGGCGTATTGAGCCGCTCGAACATCGTGACCGCCCGGCGCGCTACCTCGAGGGCGAGGTCCTGCGGCGTGGACACGATGACGGCGCCCGTCGCCGTGATGAGCTGGCCCATCGAAAGCTGGACGTCCCCCGTCCCCGGGGGGAAATCGACGATGAGATAGTCGAGTTCGCCCCACTCCACTTGGGACATGAACTGCTCGACGGCCGAGTGCAGGAGCGGTCCGCGCCAGATCACGGCCTCGCCGGGCGGGATGAAGAAGCCCATGGAGACGACCTTGACCCCGTGCGCCTCGACCGGGATGATCCGGTCGTTCTCCACCCGGGGCTGGTCCTTGATGCCCATGAGCGTCGGGATGGAGGGCCCGTAGACGTCGAGGTCCACGAGCCCGACCCGCGCCCCCGTCTTCGCGAGCGCGACCGCGAGATTGGCACTCGTCGTGGACTTCCCCACCCCGCCCTTGCCGGAGGCCACGATCACGATGTGGTTCACGCACGGCAGGCTGATCTTGCGGGCCGCGCCGTGGCCGTGCTGGACCCGGGACGTGATCGCGACCCGGACTTCCTTGACCCCGGGTAGGGCGCCGACGACTCGCTCGGCCTCGGCCTTGAACTGGTCGCGCACGGGACACGCGGGCGTCGTCAGCTCGATCGTGAACGACACCGCGCCGCCCCCGACCGCGAGGTCCTTGATGAACCCGAGGCTGACGATATCCTGCCCCAGATCGGGATCCTGGATCGCCGAGAGCGCCTTGAGAACCTCCGCCTCGGTGGGCATCAGGTGCGGGCCGGCGCCGCCGGACGTGGACCCGGAACCGCCCCGGGGACCTCGAGCATCCGCGTGACCGCGCGCGCCGCCCGGACGCGCACGGACTCGGGCACCGTGATCTCGAACTGCATGCGCTCGAGCGAGGTCGCCACGTCCTCGAGCGTGTTCGCCTTCATGAACCGGCAGAGCTGGCAGGCCCGGTAGAAGATCTTCTCCGGGAGCTCGATCGTGAGGCGATCCGAGAGCCCGCACTCGGTCACGACCACGAACGAGGGGGCCGCGGAGGCGCACGCGAACCGGATCATGCCCTCGGTGGACAGGACCTCGTCTGCGAGCTTGAGCACGTCCGCGCGGCACTCGGGGTGGATGAGCACGACCGCGTCCGGGTGCAGGGCCTTCATCTGCGCGACCCCGTCCGGGGTAATCTGCTGGTGCACGTGGCAGTCGCCGTCCCACGGAATCACGGTCTTGTCCGTCTTGCCCGCCACGTAGGCGGCCAGGTTCCGGTCCGGCACGAACAGGATCGTGCGGTTGGGGATCGAGTTCACGACCTCGACCGCGTTCGCGGACGTGCAGCAGATGTCCGAGACCGCCTTCACGTCGGCGGTGCTGTTCACGTAGGTGACCACGGCGAGATCCGGGTGGCGCCGCCGGAGTTCCGAGGCCCTCGCCTCGAGCGCCGGCGCCGTCACCGTGTCCGCCAGCGAGCAACCCGCCGCCATGTTCGGCAGGAGGACGGTCTTCCCCGGATTCAGGATCTTGGCCGTCTCCGCCATGAAGTGGACGCCCGCGAAAAGGATGACGTCCCCGGGCAGGATCCCCGCCTGGCGCGAGAGGCCGAGCGAGTCCCCGACCGCGTCCGCAACCTCGAAGATCTCGGGCCGCTGGTAGTTGTGCGCGAGGATGACCGCCTTCCGCCGGACCTTGAGCGCGCGCACGCGCTCGAGGAGGCCCTCGAGACGCGCGCATTCGTCCTGGGAATACCCCAGGTGACCGATTCGGGCGTGGAGCGTGGCACCGGCTGAGACAGGCATGGTTGACCTTCGAAGATTATAACAAGCGGTTCCGGGGGCCTGTTCCCCCCCGGTGCGGAGACTCTACCCGCCGCGAGAAGCCTGCGGCTTCCCGGTTCTTGCGGGGAGAGGCTCAGGCGGCGGGCGCGCCCGCCTTCAGCCCGGTGATGATGTACACGGGCTGCGGGTCCGGGATGCCCTTGAAGGTCACCTCGCGCTTCTCGCGGAGCTCGACGGCGTCCCGGACCAGCTCGTACGTGTTCTCCCCCACCCAGATCTCGCCGCCGTGCACGATGGCCCCCGCGCCCGCGAGCCGGGCGGCGAAGTTCACGTCCGCGCTGATGACCGTGTAGTCGCGCTTGCCGTCCTGCGACCCCATGTTCCCCGCGACCATCGACCCCGAGTTGATGCCGATCGAGATGTTCGTCGTCATATCGCCCTGGCGCTCCCGGCGCTTGTTGAGCTCGGTCACCGCGTCCTCGATCGCGAGCGCGCACTTGACGGCCCAGAGCGCGTGACCTTGCACCGGGCTCGTCGCGCCCCAGACGGCCATGACCTCCTCACCCACGAACTTGTCGAGATGGCCCTGGTGGTCGAACACCATCCGGGACTGGAGCTCGAGGTAGTCGTTGATGACCCGGACGAAGGCTTCAGGATCGAGTTTGGCCATCAGCGCGGGCAGCTCGTGGTGGTTCCCGAAGAAGGTGAACATGACCGTGCCTTCCTTGCGGGAGCCGCCGAGCTTCATCGCGTCCGGGTTCTTGATGATCTCGGCCAGGAGGTCCTTGGACACGTAGGCGGAGAACGCGCCGCGCATGAGCTCGCGCTCCGCGAGCCCCTTCGCCATCTGGTTGAACGCGTCCGTGAGCTCGCCGAGCTCGTCCGACCGCTGGAGGCGGATCCGCATGTTGAAGTCGCCCGCGGCGATGGCCTGCACTCCCTGCGTGAGAAGGCGGATCGGCGCCGTCAGGAACGCGGCGAAGAAGACGGCGACGATGGCGCCCACGGCCACGAGACCGGCGGCCATCAGGATCAGGACCGCGATGGCGCGCGCGACCGTGCGGTCCACGAGGCCCTGGCTGACGGAGAGGTAGACCGCGCCGTAGAACGCGGGGGCGGCGCTCCCGGGTGCGTCCGCAGCCGGGGCCGCGGACGCAGCCGGGGCGGCGGAAGACGCCGACGAGGACCCGGCCGCCCCGGCGCCCGTGCCCGCGGACGCGATCACGGGCGCGGCCAGGATGTACAACCCCCGGGCCTGGCTGGTCCAGACGTGGAACTCCTCGCCGGGGCCGAGCAGGCCCGCCCCCGGATCGGGCTGGTACGGCTGGTCGAGCCGCGATAGCCAGTCCTGCTGTTCCACGACGGCGTCCGCGAACGCGAGGGTCCGCCCCTCGGGGTCCACGACCATGGCCGTCACCAGTCCCTCGTTGCGGATGCCTTCGAGGACCTGCTCCTGGCCCAGCCGCACGACGTAGGCCCAGACCCGCGAGGGCAGGGACTGGCGCTCGAGCAGCTGGACCCGGGCCACGGCGCCGCCGCCGCTCTGGACGTATTCCTTCACGAGCATCATGAGCGCGAGGGTCCGCTCGTCCTTGAGCTGCATCGGCTCGACACAGGAGTCCGCGAGGTTGCGCGCGAGCGCGAGCCCCCGCTCCTTGATCTGAGCGTCGAGGGTGCTCCGGATCTCGCGGCTGACGATGAACGCGACGATCGCCATGACCAGCAGCGTGATGCCGGTGATGTAGAGCGTGAACCGCCACCGCAGCCCGAACCGGACGCGGATCTTGTCGGGCGCCGGCGCGGGCGCGTGCGGGGAAGAGTCCGCCACCGTCAACCCCCTGAGCTCGCGGGGGTCTTGAGCCCCACGAGCTCGTATATCTTCGTCTCCGTGTCGCGCCCCTGCAGCTTTAGCGGGGGCATCTCCCGGACCTCGACGAGGTCCCGGACCTTCCCGTACGTGCTCTCCGTCAGGACCACCTGGCCGCCGGACGCGTCCGGGTCTCGCGCGGCGTCCATGCACGCCTCGGACATCCCCACGGGATCGCCGATGACCGTGTACTCGAGCTTGGCGTTCGCGGCGCCGATGTTGCCGGCGACGACCTCGCCCGTGTCGACCCCGATCCCGATCAGCGGATGAGGCTCCCCCCGGGATTTCCGGTCCGCTACGAGCTTCGCGACGTCCTGCTTGATCCCCCACGCGCACCGGACCGCCCGCTCGACGTCGTCGGGAGCCTCGGACGGAATCCCGAAGACCGCGCGCACGGCGTCCCCGATGTACTTGTCGACGTGGCCCTTGTGCACGCGGACCTGCTTCGCCTGGAGGTCGAGGTAGTCGTTGATGACGGCGACGACCTGCTCGGCCTCGAGCACGCCGGCCATGGCCGTGAACCCGCGGACGTCCGTGAACACCATCGTGACCGTGCGCTTGACCCCGCCGATGGTCTTCATCGCCTCGGGGTTCGCGAGAATGTCCGTGAGCACGTCGGAGGAGACGTAGGCCCCGAAGGCCCCCCGGATCAGCTCGCGCTCCGCCAGCCCCTTGGTCATCCCATTGAACGCGAAGGCCAGCTCGCCCAGCTCGTCGCGCCGCCGGATGCCGACGTGGGTGTCGAGCTGGCCCGCGCCGACCGCCAGGGCGCCATCGCGGAGCTGATGGATGGGCCCGACGAGCGTACCCGAGATGAACAGCGCGAGGATGACGGCCAGGACGAGGACGGAGGCAGCCACGTACACGAGCTTCGCGAACGCGACCGCGAGCGCCCGCCGCACGATCGACTGGCTCATGCCGAGGTACACGGACCCCATGAACCCGCCCGGGGCCGCGGATACCGGCGGCAGGGCCGAGCCCCCGGTCGAGGCGGGCCCGCCGGCCCCCGGGGCCGGGGAAGGCGCCTCCAGGGCCTCCGCCCCGGTGGCCCCCGTGCGCTGGTGGATCGGCACCGCGATGACGTAGATGCCGCCGTCGTCCGGGCTCTCCCAGACCCGCTCGTCCTCGCCCGGGGACAGGAGCGTCGTCTTGGCCGGCGGCTGGTAGGGCTGGTCCATCTCCGCCACCCACTGCTCGGGCGGCTTCTGCGCGTCCGCCATCGCGATCTTCTTGCCCGCCGGGTCCACGATCTTGGCGAACAGTACGCCTTCGTTGCGCACCCGCGCGCCCCCCGCGCCCCGCCCGAACCCGATCAGCTCGTGCCAGACCATCGCCCCCAGGCTCTCCGTCAGCCGCCCCCGCATGTCCGCCGCGTCGTTCTCGTCCGACATCTGGATGACGGTCTTGACGAGCAGCATGAGCTGGAGCGGCGCCTCGCCGCCGAGCGAGAGCGGCTCGACCGAGTTGGCGGCCAGCGCGCGCGCGAGGGCGAGCCCGCGCTCGCGGATCTCCTTGTCCAAGGCGCTCCGCTGCTGCTTGATCACGAGGTACGAAGCTATGCTCATGATCAGGAGCAGGAAGCCGGCCAGGTAGACCGTGAACCGCAGCCGGAGGCCGACGCGGAACCCGCCTCGGGCCGGCGGGGCGGGGGGCGGGGAGGCGGGCGTCTGCGTTGGTTCAGCCATCACGCGTATGACCTTCATCGTAGCACCTTGGGACCCCCGCGCCTTGGGCGGTCCCGTTGGGATACCGCCGATCGCTCAGATTCCCCGCCGCGTTGTAGCTTTCGGCGATCTCTCCCCACCCGGCGACGTCACCTTGGTCTGCCGCTCCAGCGCGTGCACGGCGGATTGGGTCTCGCAATGATTCCCCCCGGGCGACAAGCCGGGGGCAACCGCTGCCACTCAAACGGAGTCAGGGAACAGATTCCCCCCATCCTCGCTCCAGTCGGTTACTTCGTCGGCTTCGCGGACGCTCCCGACTTGGGCTTCTTCGGTTTCGGCATCGGCGGAGGAGGATTCAGCAGGGCCTCCGCCTCCTCGCGCAGAATCGTGAGCGCGGGTTCATGCACGTGCTTCCCGCCCTGGGCCTTGAGTTCCTCGAGGAACGCCTTGATGGCCGCTCTTGCCGAAGTGCCACGCCCGCGCTTCAGGGCTTCCCTCACCGCGTCCGCCTTCGCCTCGAGACTCCGGCATACTCCCTCCGGACTGATCTGCCCCAGACGCCACGCAATCTGCACATCCTCCGCCAGCTCCGTTGACGACACCGCCCGCTCAATCGTTAACGCGTAGTTCCCGGGCGGATCGAAAGCCACCCGCAACTCCCGCGTCTTCCCGGCATCCACGAGCACGGAGACGTAGGTCACGGGGAGCATTGCACTGCGACCACCACGACGAAGTGGCCTAACATATATCTTGCTTGCTCCCGCCTGCAGCCCTCTCAGGATCACGGTGTACGTCTGGGTGCCCCCATCACTGATCGTCGAGTACCAGCCGGTAGTGCGCTGCGGCTCGTAGGGCGGCTCGTCAGACCCGATGTTCTGAACGTCCGTATCGGTCCTGGGGATCTCCATGAGAACCCCAAGTTTGCGATGGCGAGGAGGTTCTCCTGGAAGAACTTCCACCGGAGGACGGCCCACTTCGTCCAAGGTTATCATCGGATCCACTCCCGCCCGCCTTCCCTGCTCGTCTATCACCAGGATCGTGGCAGGGGGAACGCCCGTTCCGATGATGAGACCGTGTTCCTTGATCGCCCCGTATGCCGGAGATGAACCCAAGTACGTGATCAGGGCCAGGTATCCAAGACAGCCGATTCTCATTTGAAGAACCTCCTTGCCTCGAGGACACAATCGAAGTCGTCCAGATACGAATACGATTTGCCCAAACAACCAGCCATTGGATCGGCGACCGCAAACCGACACCGGTTCTTTGTTGGATCGAAAACGCAACCGGTCACCACTACGAAATGCTCGTTGGAGGTGTTGGAAGAGCAGACCCTGGCGATCACGCCGACCGTGTCCGTGTCGCACAGGGCCGCCGCCAGCTCACCATCAGAGGTGCCCACGACCTCGCTCTGCATCCCGTAGAAAGAAGCCCCTTCCCACACAAACTTTCCGTCCGTGCCTATCCAGCCATTGAGCGTCAACTCCACGTTCGCCGTGCACGGGTCCGTGCCGGCGATCATCGCCACACTCGTCACCAGGCATCCCTTCTTCCCTACGGTATCTCCCGGGTCATCCGATCCGTCCAGTTGCTCATCGGCGCACGCGGGGTCACACTGCTTCTGCGCCACAACCGGGCGTGCGCATCCCTTGCAGTGCAGGTCGAAATCCACGGTCGCCTCACAGACATCGCCGCCCGGACTCACCGACACCGGATCAGCGGTCAGCAGACCCTTCGTAGCCTGAACGGAATACGTGTTGCCCTTTGCCACGATCACGGAGTAGCGCCCGTTGCCGTCCGTCTTTGCCTGCAGCACGCCGCCACCCCCCGCGATCTCGACGTCAGCACTAATCACCGGTGCCCCGTTGTTCGCATTCGTGACCGTCCCCATAATCCTCACCATACCCTTCGGAACGGGAGCGCTGCAGCCCGCCTTCAGCGGGATCTTCCGGGGGTGCGGGCATTCCGGCTTTCCGGACACGTCGACTCCCGTGGTGTAGGTCTGGAACCCGGGAGCCGAGGCGGTCACGGAGTAGGCTCCGGCCTCCGGAACCGTGATCCTGAACCATCCCGCGGGGTCGGCAGACACAGTCGTCCGGTAGGATCCCCGGACCACGTCGATGATCGCCCCCGGGATCGGCGCTACCGGACCGCTCCCTCCATACTGCACAACCTGGCCGCCTATAACCCGTGCCTCAGCCGGTTCCAGATTGCCCGCGGACGGGCACCCCGCCCGCGCGATCAACACCGGCCCCGAAGGCCCCTCCGGGTCGCCCGCATCCGCGACCATCCGAGACTCCACGCGGACGTCGCTCTGCTCCGTTGGATAGGCGTTTCCCGTCCAGGACTCCGGCACGTCCGGCCCCGTCATGCACGTCGCGCTCCCCACTACATGCCACTGCGCGTCCGGCTCGATCACCGAAGACCCCGTCTGATCGCAGCTCTTGGGGGCTGTCGCCGATTGGCGCTTGTACGTTACAGCCAGGATGATCGAGTCCTGGTTCGCGCACACCGACGCTCCCACCTCGTTGCAGCCGTACGCGCACCCGCCGCTCGGATTCCTCACGCACGCGCAGTATCCCGGCACGACCTGGGTCTTCACCCCCACGCTGAACTCGAAACAACTCGCCGGGACCCGGACCGCTCCTCCGCTCTCCGGTCCTTGTCCGCTGTTCGCCCCGTGGCAGGAGCCATACGTGCTCCATCCCCAGCCCCCGGTCTGCACGTACGTCCCGCCCCCGCCGACCGTCACCTGGAAGCTCACGTTCGTCTCGCCCACCGGAACCTGTGCCACCCCGGTAAGAAGCACCGTGGGCACGGTCGGCACGGTCTGGCAGGAGGCGGGGCACGTGTAGCAGGAGCCCGCCGGGATGGTTTGGGCTTGTCGCACCACGGTCACAGACTCGAGGCCGGGGCCCCAACCGCTCGTGTGGATCGTATACGAGACCGGGACCGGGGCCGCCGCCGCAGGCCCGGCGAGTAGCGCCAGCAGCAACGCGGCAAACCAGCGCCGGATCACTGTGCCTCCAGGGCCACCAGCGCCGCACCCGGGTCGGCCGACGCGCCCAACCGCCACCGGCACCGCTCCACCTGCACGAGGACCACCGGACTCAATACCCGCCGCTCCCGCAGGACGAGCAACGCGCGTCCCCCCGCGTGCTCATACCGCCGCGTCTCATGCCACACCAGCCGACCTGCCGGCCCCAACCCGCGCAGCGTTTCCACCAGCCAACTCCCCTCCTGCGCCTCCAGCTCGATCGCTCCCCCGTGATCCCGCAGCGGCATCCGGAACACCATCCGGCCTCCGGGGACCCGGCGCGTCGTCCCGGGCTCCGCCTCCCAGGCGTTCAGGACATCCCAGCCGCGGGGAAGCGGGCTTCCCGCGCGGATCGTCCCCGTGCGCACGTGATTCCACGGGCCGCGATCCCAGCGCTGGGAATAGCCGCTCGCGTCGACCCGCCACTCGGAGCGGCCATTGCCCACATACTCGGCCCGGCCCAGTTCCCGGACCCCGTCCTTCCACCATGCCGTTTCGAGCTCGAAGACCTCTCCGTCGCCGGCCGTCTGGTGGAACGTCGCGTCGACGCGCACCGGGCTCAACCCCGCCGCCATCATGGTCCATCCCGGCTCCCAGCCACGAAGCCGGCTCAATCCCGCGATGAACGCGTCGCGTTCGCGGGTATACGTGCGCAGGAACGCCTGGTCCGCTGCCAGGAAGGGGTCGATCGCACGCCCGCGCGCTCCGCTCGCGACGGGTTCCGGGCCGTTGCCGCCAACCGGCGGGGCAGCCTGCCCAGGAACATCGCCCGGAATTCGCTGGCCGGGAGGCGTGCCGTGCGGATTGCTCCCACCGGAGTTGCCGGGAACCGCGCCGCCCTGGCCGGGCGGGGAACCGTGCGGGTTGGCATTGCCGGAGCTTCCGGGCGTGCCGGGAGCGGGATCGGCCCACACAGAGCTGGCCAAGAAGACGGCCGTCAGAACTGAAAGGCCAACCACCCCGCGGGTCACAATGCCAGAAGTCTAAACCTTG
>ERZ1292640.1154-Hain-H43-02um-R1-1154-length-21866-cov-6_pt1 | contig 21866 bp, 24 predicted proteins | sample MGYA00564404_ERZ1292640 | MGnify/ENA primary metagenome ERZ1292640 (study PRJEB36523, sample SAMEA6512636) | groundwater metagenome | collected 2019-01-08 | study: AquaDiva: Metagenomics assemblies of 32 groundwater samples
CAGCGCACCGGGACCGCCGGCCAGCAGCCGGGTGCTCCGACGTCGGGGCAGCCCACCGGCCAGGCGCCCGCCGGTCCCGTTCCCGCGCCGAGCGCACCCGCGACGGGTGCTCCGGCGAGCGGCACGCCGGCGACTCCGCCCCCCTCGGGCGGGAAGTAATCAAGTCGCCGCACTAGCAGGGAAGCATCGACGAATTGCCCGGGTGGTGGAATCTGGTAGACACGTACGTTTGAGGGGCGTATGGGGAAACCCGTGCGAGTTCAAATCTCGCCCCGGGCACCACTGAAGCGAAGAAGCCACGCGAGCGCTCGCGTGGCTTCACTGTCAGGCGCCGAGCCGGGACAGCTAGAGGATCTCCCTGACGTAGCTGTCGAGCGTCTCCTCGTCGAGGTAGCCCACCACGCGACGCACGACCTGGCCGCGGCGGTTGATCAGGATGGTCGTGGGGATGGTGCGGATCGGGCCGTAGTCGGCGAGCACCTTCTCCTCGGCCATCGCGATGGGGAACCGCACTCCGAGCCGGTCGACGAAGCGCCGCACCGCCACCGGCCCATCGTCATCCACGGACAGGCCGAGCACCACCAGCCCGCGCGCTCCGTAGCGCCGCTGCATCGCGTCCAGGTTGGGCAGGCTCGCGCGGCATGGCGCGCACCAGGTGGCCCAGAAATCGAGCAACACCGGCCGGCCCCTGAGGTCGGAGAGGCGCTGGGTCTTGCCGTCGAGCGTGCGGACGGTGAAGGGCGGTGCCTCGTTGCGGCTCGCCGCCGTCGGGGTGAGCATCTGCCATCCGGCGCCCAGTCCCACGACCACGACGAGGACGACGATGGGCAGCACGATCCGACTCACGGAGGTTTCCTTTCCCGGTTCCGAAGGGGCCGAGCCATTGGGTTGCCCGGACACTCGCCCAGACTCTAACCCTTCGGACGACGGCACGACGAACCGCGCAGCCGTTCTTTGCAGCCATTTGACCCTGACATCGGCATGACGGGCGTATGACCTTGAGTCGCCCGCGCCGCGTGCCGCGTCCTATCGCCGGCGGAGGCAGGCGTGAGGATGCGGGCGATGCGCGGAGGCGCTTCGGGGGCCGGTCTTTCTTGAGAGGCCTGCGACCGTGTGCTAGCGTGCGGTCCTCTGCATTCAGGCATCTTCAGTCCGTTCTCGAGGACCGGTCCCCGACCGGGAGACGCTCGCGGACCGACTTCACAGGGAGCGTGAAGCCGATGGAACTCGGCGCTTGGATCCTCATCGGCGGGGGCGGGGTGCGGGGCACGGTTCCGGCCCTGGTGGCCAGCTCGGGCCCCTTCGCCAAGCTCATCCTGGTCGTCCTGCTCGCCATGTCCGTCTATTCGTGGGCGGTGATCGTGGAGCGCCTGCGCCTCTATGCCCGGGTGGTGCGCGAGGACCGGGCGTTCCTCGGCGCGTTCCGCGTGATCCCGCCCGGCGCCGACCTGCGCCTGGTCTCGGAGCAGCATCCGCAGAGCATGCTCGCGCGCGTCGCCCAGGCCGGCCAGAAGGCGCTCGACCAGCACCCGGCCGAGTCGGGCGCGTCCCTGGCGATGCGTTACGAGGTGACCCAGCGCGCCATGGACCGCGCCGCCAGCGAGGAGGCCGCGCGGCTCGAGCGCCACGTGGGGTTCCTCGCCACCACCGGCAGCGTCTCGCCCTTCATCGGTCTGATGGGCACGGTGTGGGGTGTGATGACCTCGTTCCTGAACATCGGCGCGCAGGGCTCCGCGTCGCTCGTGGTGGTGGCGCCCGGCATCGCCGAGGCGCTCATCGCCACCATCGCCGGACTCGCCGCGGCGATCCCGGCCGTGGTCGGCTACAACCACCTGCTTCAGCGGCTGCGCGACATCGCGAACGGCACCGCGGCGTTCGTCACGGAGTACCTCGACCGCCGCCTCGGGGGGCGCCTGCCGTGAAGGTCGGGTCCGGACGGATGCCGATGGCCGAGATCAACGTGACGCCGCTCGTGGACGTGGTGCTGGTGCTGCTCATCATCTTCATGGTGACCGCCCCGTTCCTGCAGGGCGGGCTCCAGATCGACCTGCCCAGGGTGGCCACGCGCGGGCTCGACGTGCGCGAGGGCCTGATCGTGAGCGTGCGCGCCGACCGCACGGTGGCGGTGGGCGACGCGGTGGTGCCGGAGGCGCGTTTCGAGGACGCGCTGGCGCGCGCGGGGGCCTCCCGGCGGCCGGTGTTCCTCAAGGCCGACCGCGGCGTGTCCTACGGGATGGTGGTCGAGCTCATCGCGCGCATGCGCAGGGCCGGGATCTCGGCGCTCGGCCTGGTGACCGAGCCGCCGCCCCCGGGGAAGCGCTAGACCATGCGGGGCGAGCTGCTCGGCTCCGGGCTCGTGCACTTCGCGATCCTGGCCGCGCTGTTCGTGGTGCGCGCCTCGGCGCCGGTGATCGTGCCGGGGCCGGACGTGATCCAGGTCGCGCTCACCGACCTGGCGTCGCTCCAGGCGCCCGCGCGGCCAGCGGCGGAGCCACCCCGGCCGCAGGTGAAGGCGGTCGAGATCAAGCCCACCGACGAGGAGGGCGTCAAGCTCGCGCCCCCGAAGAAGCCGCCGGCGAAGCCGGAGAAGCCGCGCGAGCAGGCGGCGGAGCCGGAACCCGCGCCCCACCTGCCCTACGCTCAGATCGGCAACGCCGGGCTGAGCGGCCAGGTCGGGGTGGACGCGCGCGACTTCGAGTTCACGTACTACCTCATGCTGGTGCGCAACAAGGTGGCGCAGGCGTGGGCGCCGCCCGCCGGGCTCCCGGGTGGACGCCGGGTGCGCGCCGCCGTCTACTTCCGCATCGCGCGTGACGGCGGCCTGTCGAACATCCGGCTCGAGGAATCGAGCGGTGTCGAGTTCTTCGACCGCTCCGCGCTGCGCGCCGTCATGCTCAGCGACCCGCTCCCGCCGCTGCCGCTCGGCTACCCGGGCGGCGACCTCGGCGTCCACTTCGGCTTCCAGTACGCCCAGCCATGACGCGACGCCTCCTGTCTTCCGCGCTGGCCCTCGCGCTCGGTGCCGCCGGCGCCGCGGCCCAGACCGACGTGCGCATCGACGTGTCGGGCGGCGGGCGCAGGGTCCCGGTTCACTGCGAAGCGCTCGCCGCGGCCGGGGACCGCAGCCCGAAGGTGCCTTCGGCGCTGGCCGACGAGGTGCTGGCGAGCGACCTCGACCAGTCGGCGGTGTTCGTGATCACGCGGGCGTGGCGCGGCGACCAGCCGTTCGACGTGCAGGCGATCGTGGGCGGGCGCTGGACCGTGAGGGGGAACGAGGTGACGCTGATCGGCGAGGTGCGCGACTTCCCGGCGCGGCGCCCGATCCTCTCGAAGGAGTACCGCGCGCCGCTCGCCGGGTGGCGCGAGATCGTCCACCAGTTCGCCGACGACGTCGTGCTCCAGTTCACCGGCGAGCCCGGCATCGCCCGCACGCGGATCGCGTTCGTGGTGCGGGAGGGGCGGAACAAGGAGCTCCACGTCATGGACGCGGACGGCGCGAACCCGCACCCGCTCACCGCCGACCGTTCCCTCGCGCTCTCGCCCTCGTGGTCGCCCGACGGGTCGCTGCTGCTCTTCACCTCGTACCGGGGCGGCGGGGGACCTCGCGTGTGGGTGATCGCGGCCTCCGGTGGCAAGCCCTACCTGGTCTCGGGTCGGCCGGGCAACAACACCAGCGCGTCCTACTCACCCGACGGGCGGGAGATCGCGCTGACCCTGAGCGCGGACGGCAACTCGGAGATCTACGTGCTCGACGCCCGGGGTGGCTCGCCGCGCCGGCTCACCGACAACCGGGCCATCGACACCTCGCCCTCCTGGTCGCCCACCGGCCGGGAGATCGCCTTCACCTCGGACCGCGGCGGGACCCCGCAGGTCTATGTGATGGAGCGCGACGGGGGTAACGTGCGGCGCCTCACCTACGAGGTGAACTACACCGACTCCCCGGCGTGGTCCCCCCAGGGAGACCGGATCGCCTTCGTGGCCCGCACCGGCTCGGGCTTCGACATCTACGTGTGCCGCGCCGATGGCAGCGACGCGCGCCTTGTGGTCGGCGGCGGAAGCAACGAGAATCCCCACTGGTCTCCGGATGGCCGGCATCTGGTGTTCGCTTCGAACCGGGACGGAGGCTTCGGCCTGTACGTGACGGACCTGGACAACCGCGCTCCGCGCACGCTCGACACCGGCGGGAGGCTGGCGATGTCGCCGGCCTGGTCGCCGCGACCGGCGGGCTTGGAGACGGCGCAGGTTTCGACTCCCAACCACTCCAACAGCGGAGGAAAGCCATGAAGGTCGCCCCTCGATACCTCGTCGCCGTGCTGGCCGTGGCCGTGATCGCCGCGTTCGCCGCCGGATGCGCGAAGAAGGCGAAGGAGGCGCCGCCCGTGCCGCCCCCGGCGCCGCCCGTGGTCCAGCAGGACACCACCCCGACGCCCGTGCCGACACCGACGCCGGTGACGCCGCCCGCGCCGCAGGTGACGTCGTCGGATCTCCAGCCCGCGTTCTTCGACTTCGACTCCTACGCGCTGCGCGACGATGCTCGCGCCGCGCTCGACCGCGATGCGAAGCTGCTGCGCGACAACGCCGGGGTCGCGATCACGATCGAGGGCCATTGCGACGAGCGGGGTACGGTGGAGTACAACCAGGCGCTGGGGGAGAGGCGCGCCCAGGCCGCGCGCGACTACCTGGTGGCCGCCGGGATCGCCACCGCGCGCATCCAGACCGTCTCGTACGGCAAGGAGCGTCCGTTCGCAGACGGCCACGACGAGTCCGCATGGGCTCAGAACCGGCGCGCGCACTTCGTCGTCCGATGAGAGCGCGGAAGCGTCATGGGGCGGGCGGCGCATGCCGCCCGCCCGCCCGCCCCGCACCCGGCGCGGCCAGGTTCGGGGCCCTGGCGTTGCTGCTGGCTGCCGGGATGCTGCCCGGCTGCTACGCGCCGCAGCTGGTGCTGCTCAAGTCGGGGCTCGACAGCCTGCGCACCGTGGTGGACACCATGACGGTGCGCGACTCGGTCGCCTACCGCGCGCTCGCCGACACGCGGCGCGAGGTCGCGGAGCAGCGCGACATCCTGCTCAGCACCCGCGCCACCGCGGGCAGCACCACGCAGGAGCTGTTCGAGCAGATGGGCCGCCTCGAGGGGAAGCTGGACGAGGTGATGGGGCGCTTCACGCAGATCGCTCAGCGGGCCGCGGCCCCTCCGGCCACGCTTGTCGGGCCCGACCCGAACCAGCTCTACGACCAGGCGGCCCAGGACCTGACGCAGGGGCGCTACCCGCTCGCGCTGCAGGCGTTCCGCGAGTACGTGCAGCGCTTCCCGGGCACCGAGCTCGCGGACAACGCCCAGTACGGCGTGGGCGAAAGCCTCTTCGCCCAGTCCAGGTTCGACAGCGCGGCCGTGGAATACGCGATCGTCGAAGCGATGTGGCCGCAGGGCGACAAGGTCCCTGCGGCGCTCTACAAGCTGGCGCTCAGCCAGGAGAAGACCGGGCAGACCACGCAGGCGCGGAAGACGCTGGAGGATCTGGTGAAGCGGTTCCCGCTCTCCGGCGAGAGCCAGCTGGCCCGTGAGCGCTTGGGCAAGGCGAAGCGCCGGTAAGCCCGGGTCGTCCGCGGCCTGCCTCGCCGCGGCGGCGCGGGTGCTCGCCGTGGCGGCCGGGCTCCTGGCGCCCGCCACGGCGGGGGCCGGCCACCGCGTGGCGGCGGCCACCGTGCCGGCCGCCGACTCCGTCGTGGTGACGCCCGGGACACCGCCCGCGGGCCCTGTGTCCCGCGGGCGCCCGGCGCGCGTGCGGCGCGTGGCGCCGCGGCCCGGAGCCGTCGAGCGGCGTCCCATCCGGCGCGTCGAGATCCTGACGCGCGACGTGTTCGACTCCGAGACGCCCTCGCGGCTGGCGACGCTCCGGCGCGTCGCGAACCGCCTGCACGTGCGGACCCGGGCCTCCACGGTGCGCAGCCACCTGCTGTTCGCGGCGGGCGACCCGTGGAGCGAGCGCATCGGGCGCGAGACCGCGCGCAACCTGCGCGCGCTCGACTTCCTGGTGCCGCGCCGCATCGAGGCGCAGGCCGAGAACGACTCGGTGGCGGTGACGGTCGAGACCCGCGACCTGTGGACCACCGCGCCCGAGATCAACCTCGAGACCAGCGCCGGCACGCGCACCGGCTCGGTCGGCTTCACGGAGCGCAATCTGCTCGGGCTGGGCAAGTCGGTGTCGGTGGCCTACCGCGAGGATGCCGCGGGGGTGTCGCGGCACCTGGGCTACGACGACCTCAACGTCGCCGGCTCGCGCCGTCGCTTCCACTTCGACGCCGGCAAGGGCTCGGAGGGCGCGTCCGCCCGGCTCGAGGTCGGGCTGCCGTTCTACGCCGAGGCCGCTCCGCGCGCCTACGGCGTGACGTGGAGCCGCGCCACCTCGGTCGCGCACCTCTACGAGGACGCTCGTGAGGTCGCGCGCCTGGACGAGCGGGCCGAGGAGTTCTCGCTCTCGTACGGCGTGCGGCTCACCGCGGACGGCACCATCGCGCGGCTCACCGGGTCCTTCGAGCTCGCCGACCGGCGTTTCGGCCCCACCCGCATGGGTCCGGACGCGGCGCCCGAGTTCGCGGGGTCCGAGCAGAACGACCGCCGCCGACTGCTCGCCGCGGAGCTCAGGCTGTGGCGCCCGCGCTACCTCGAGCTGGTGGACATCAATCGCATGGACCGCGTCGAGGACTTCGACCTCGGGCCCTCGCTGCGCCTCAAGGCCGGCTTCGCGCCGCGACTCCTGGGGAGCACCAGCGACGAAGGCTACGCGCGCGTGCGCTTCGACGGCGGCGCGGAGCACCCGCTCGGCTTCGGCTCGCTGCGCTCGAGCGTCTCGACCCGCCTCCGGCCCGCGTGGCTCGACCTGCTCGCCACCGCCGACACGCGCGCGTACTTCCTGACCGGCGGTCACACCGTCGTGCTGGCGGCGTACGGCATCGCGGGTGCGCACACCTCACGCGACTTCCAGGCGGTGGTCGGAGGGTTGAACGGCCTGCGGGCGTATCCGGTGCAGGCGGTGGCCGGCCGGCGGCTGTGGCGCCTGAACGCCGAGGACCGCTGGATCGTGAGCCCGGCCCACTGGCAGGTCGTGAAGGTCGGCACCGCGGCCTTCTACGACGCGGCGCGCGCCTGGGGGCCGGGCGCCGCGGGCACCGGCTGGTTCCAGGACGCCGGCGTGGGGCTGCGCATCGGGCTCCCGCAATTCGGGCTCACGCAGGTGATGCGCTTCGACGTGGCCTGGGCGGTGCGCCCCACCCGCGACGGCGTCCGCATGCCCGTCTTCTCGTTCGGCTCCTCGCAGGCCTTCTGAGCCGGTGCCCGGGAGCGGCCGGGGACGCGTCGCCGTCTTCCCCGACCGGCTCTCCGCCGACCGACTGGTCCTTCCTGCGAGTGGCGCGCCGGCGCGGGATATGGTGAAGTCAGACGGCAAGCGCGTCCCACCGCTGCGGGGCACGCCCACCCAGGACCATGACCAACACCACCGCACCTCCGACCCCGGACGGGAAGAACGCCGTCGTCCTGGTCGGCAACCCGAACGTGGGCAAGAGCGCCCTGTTCGGGGCGCTGACCGGCCGCTACGTGGAGGTCTCGAACTACCCCGGCACCACGGTCGAGGTCTGCGCGGGCCGAACGGACGGTGTCCGGCTCCTGGACACGCCGGGCATCCAGTCGCTCCACGCGCGCTCGGACGAGGAGCGCGTCACCCGGGACATCCTGCTCATGCACGCGCACGGCGCCGTCGTGCAGGTGGCCGACGCCCGCAACCTGCGCCGCAGCCTCCTGCTCACCGTGCAGCTCGCCGAGCTGGGACGGCCCTTCGTGCTGGACGTGAACATGATGGACGAGGCGCGCGACCGCGGCATCGCCGTGGACGTGGAGCGGCTCGCGCAGCTGCTGGGCGCCGAGGTGGTGGGAACGGTGGCCGTGCGCGGCGAAGGGGTGGACCGCCTTCGGACCCGCCTGCGCGGGGCGCGCCCGATGACGCACCGGGTCCTCTACGACGGCGTGATCGAGGATGCCGTCGGGCGCGTCGCGTCGCTCCTGCCCGCGGGGCTCCCGGAGGCGCGTGCCGTCGCGCTCATGATCCTGGCGGGCGACGAGGGGCTGGCCGCCCGCTTCGCCGGGGAGCACCGCGCGGAAGTCTCCGCGATCGTGAGCGAGACCGCCGCGCGCTACGCCAGGCCCCTGAGCTACGAGCTGACGCGGCAGCGCATGCGCTGCGTGGACTGCTTCGTGGATCAGGTGGTGCAGCGGGTGGCTCGCCCGCCGCACAGCCCGGGCGACGCGCTGGGCCGCCTCGCGCTCCACCCGGTATGGGGCTGGTTCCTGCTCGTCGCCGTCCTCGCCGCCGTCTACCTCTTCGTCGGTCAGCTCGGCGCCGGCGTGCTGGTGGACTGGATGGAATCGGTGGTGTTCGGCCGCGGGGTGAATCCGGTCGCCACGCGGCTGGCCGGCCTGCTTCCCTTCCCGTTCGTCCGCGACCTGCTGGTCGGGGACTACGGGCTCGTGACGATGGCGCTGAGTTACGGCATCGCCATCGTCATGCCGATCGTGCTCACCTTCTTCCTGGTCTTCAGTCTGCTCGAGGACTCGGGCTACCTGCCGCGGCTCGCGGTCATGATGGACCGCCCCTTCAAGGCCATGGGCCTGAACGGCAAGGCGGTCCTGCCCATGGTGCTCGGCCTCGGCTGCGACACGATGGCCACGCTCACCACCCGCATCCTGGAGACGCGCAAGGACCGCCTGCTGGTCACGCTGCTGCTGGCGCTCGGCGTGCCCTGCTCGGCGCAGCTCGGCGTCATCCTGGGCATGATCGCCTACCTGCCGCCGGCGGGCGTGGTGGTGTGGGGCGGGGTGGTCGCGGCGGTGATGTTCACCGTGGGCTGGGCGGCCGCGCGCGTGATCCCGGGGGCTCGCTCCGACTTCATCCTGGAGCTGCCGCCCATCCGCATGCCGCAGGTCGGCAACATCATGATCAAGACCGTGGCCCGGCTGGAGTGGTACCTGAAGGAGGTGCTGCCGCTCTTCGCGGTCGGCACGCTGGTCCTGTTCACGCTGGATCGCACCGGCGGCCTCCGCGCGCTCGAGCGCTGGGCCGCCCCGCTCGTCCAGGGCGGGCTCGGCCTGCCGCGCGAGACCACGGCCGCGTTCATCGTCGGGTTCCTGCGCCGCGACTACGGCGCGGCCGGCCTGTTCAACCTGGCCCGGACGGGCGCCCTCGCCGTGCCGCAGCTGGTGGTGAGCCTGGTGGTGGTCACGCTGTTCGTCCCCTGCGTGGCGAACGTGCTCGTCATCGCGCGCGAACACGGCGCGCGTGCCGCGGTGTGGGTGGTGGCGTTCGTGTTCCCGCTCGCGTTCGGCGTGGGCATGCTGCTGCATCTCGCCTTCCGCGTGCTGGGCGTCACGTTCTGAGGATCGGCCATGCGCTGCCCGCTGTGCGGCTACAGGTTCGACGAGTCGAAGCTGACCTGTCCTGCGGCGTGCCAGCTGGCCGCGCTGCAGGGCTGTCACCTGGTCTGCTGTCCGAATTGCGGCTACCAGATGGTGGACGAGCGCAAGTCCGGGCTCGCGCGCCTGCTGCGGCGCGTGCTCAAGACGCCCGAGCGCGATGAGCCGCCGGCGGAGGGCAGGTAGGCGTGGTGATCCCGCTGCATGGCTTGAAGCCGGGCGAGGTTGCCCACATCGTGGAGCTGCGCTCGAACGACCCGGCCCGGCTGGATCGCCTGTGTGCGCTGGGTCTCGTGCCGGGCAGCAGGATCGTCCTGCAGCAGGTGGCGCCCGCACTGGTCTTCCGCGTGGGGGAGACCGAGGTTTCGATCGACCTGGCGGTGGCGGACGAGATCCTGGTGCGCACCGGATGAAGCGCCGCGGTGGCGCGCGCCGCGCGGACCGGGGGCGCCGGCCGGCGCTTGACGCCCGCCGCGCACGCCCGTAGCGTTCGCGGCGAGGAGGTTCCGCACGCCATGGAGCTGACCGCCGTCCCGCTCGAGATCCCCGCCGACTGCAACCTCGTGGCCGGCCAGGCGCACTTCATCAAGACCGTCGAGGACCTGGCCGAGATCGTGGTGACCACCGTGCCCGGGGCACACTTCGGCATCGCGTTCTGCGAGGCCTCGGGCCCGTGCCTGATCCGCACCGAGGGCGACGACCCGGCGCTGGTCGCGGCGGCGGTGGCGAACGCCGAGAAGGTGGCGGCCGGGCACACGTTCTTCCTGCTGCTGAAGGGCGCCTATCCCATCAACCTGCTGAACGCGGTCAAGCTGTGTCCCGAGGTGTGCCGGGTGTTCTGCGCCACGGCGAACCCGGTGCAGGCGCTGGTGGCCGAGACGCCCCAGGGCCGCGGCATGGTCGGCGTGGTGGACGGCGAGCGGCCGCGCGGAGTGGAGGACGACGCGGCCCGCGCGCAGCGGCGGGAGTTCCTGCGGAAGATCGGTTACAAGCGGTGAGCGTGGTCCGTCCGCCCCAGATGGTGCGCCTCCGCGCCGCTCGCGTTCGCCGCGCGCGTGGCCTGGACTGCGCGCGCGTGCGGCCCGCGCCGGGAGGGCGCTGATGCTGCGCTTCGGCACTTCCGGCATCCCGCGCTCGACGCGGCGGCCGGGCACCGAGCACGGCATCCGCAGGGCCCGCGAGCTCGGCCTCGATTGCCTCGAGATGGCCTGGGGCAACGGGGTGCGCATGAGCGACGCGGCTGCGGACCGCATCGCGAAGGCGCGCGCGGAGTGCGGCCTCGAGCTGACGGTCCACGCGCCCTACTTCATCAACCTGTGCGGGGCCCGTGACGTCGTGCGGCGCAGCGTCCGGCGCCTGGTCGCCTCCGGCATCCAGGGCGCGCGCTGCGGCGCCCGGAGCCTGTGCTTCCACGCCGGCTTCTACCAGAAGCTGGAGCCGGGTGAGGCGCGGCGGCGGGTGCGTGACCGGATCGCCGAGGTGGCGGCCCGGATCCGCGACGCGGGCGTGAAGATCGACGTGCGACCCGAGCTGACGGGCAAGCCCTCGCAGCTCGGATCGCTGGATGAAATCCTGGCCTGGAGCGCGACGGTGGAAGGCGTGAGCCCCTGCATCGACTTCTCGCACCAAGTCGCGCGCCACCAGGGCGCTTTCAATCGCTACGAGGACTTCGCCGCCATGCTGGACCTGGTGGGCGTACGCCTCGGCCGCGGCGCGCTCCGGCGCCTGCACGTCCACGTCTCCGGCATCGAGTACGGTCCGAAGGGGGAGAGGCGGCACCGGCCCCTGCGGGAGTCGAGGTTCCGCTACCGGGACCTGCTGAGCGCGCTCCACCGCGCGCGCGCGTCGGGCTGGGTGATCTGCGAGACGCCGGCCATGGAAGAGGACGCGCTGCGCCTGCAGCGCGCCTATCGGAGGATGCGATGAGCGAGTTCCCGGCGAAGGCGCCGGTGGTGATCGTCGGCGCCGGCTGCATCGGGGCGGCGATCGCCTATCACCTCGGCCGCCGTGGCGTGAAGGGCGTGGTGGTGCTGGAGAAGGAGCCGTTCGCCGGGGCGGGCTCGACGTCGAAGGCGGCGGGCGGCATCCGCGCGCAGTTCTCCGCACCCGTCAACGTGCAGATCTCGATGCTCTCGGTGCGGCACTTCATGCGCTTCGCCGAGGAGATGGGGACCGACCCGGTGTTCTTCCCGGTCGGCTACCTGTTCCTGCTCTCGGACCCCGGGCGCTGGGCCGCGTTCCAGCAGCAGGCCGAGATGCAACGGGGGCTCGGACTCGAAGCGCGCACGCTCTCGCCCGGTGAGGCGCAGTCGCTGGTGCCGGAGCTGAACGTCGAGGACGTGCTGGGCGCCACCTTCTGCCCGACCGACGGGCTCGGCAACCCGCACGAGGTGACGCAGGCCTACGTGGCGCAGGCGCGCCGGCTCGGCGCGATGTTCCGCTTCTCCTGTCCGGCCAGCGGGTTCGTGATAGAGGGGAGCCGCGTCACCGGCGTGCAGACGCCCGAGGGCACGGTGAGCGCGCCGGTGGTGGTGAACGCCGCCGGACCTCACGCCGCGCAGATCGCCGCGTGGGCGAGCGTGAGCCTGCCGGTCCAGCCCATCCGACGCCACTGCTTCACCACCGAGCCCGTGCCGCTCGCGCGTGTGGACCTGCCCATGATCGTGGACATGAAGTCGGGCGTCTACATGCACCGCGAGAGCGGCGGCATGCTGCTCGGCCTCGCGAACCCCGAGGAGCCGCCGGGCTTCGATACCAGCGTCAACTGGGACCTGCTCGAGCGCGTGGTCGAGCCGGCCATCCACCGCGTGCCCGCGCTCGAGAGCGCGCAGATCTCGAATGCGTGGTCGGGCCTGTACGAGACCACGCCGGACCACAAGGCGGTCATCGGCCCGCCCGCCGCGGTGCAGGGCCTGATGCTCGCGAACGGCTTCAGCGGGCACGGGTTCATGCACGCGCCGGGCGTGGGGCAGCTGGTGAGCGAGTGGATCGTGGACGGCAGGCCGAGCCTCGACCTCTCGCCGCTGCGGCTCGAGCGCTTCGCCGAGCGCGCGGCGATGGCCGAGGCCAACGTCATCTGACCATGCCCCTGACCGCGCACCTGCTGCACCTCGGGCCGCTCGACAACAACACCTACGTGCTCACCTGCGAGGCCACCCGCGAATCCGCGGTGGTGGACGTGGGCTTCGAGCCCGAGGCCGTCATCCAGTTCGTGCGCGAGCGCGCCCTGCCGGTGCGCTACCTGCTCAACACCCACGCCCACTACGACCACGTCGCCGGCATGCGCGCGGTGCAGGAGGCGGTGGGAGGAGACTACTGGCTGCATCCCGGCGACCGGCTCCTGCTCGACCACCTGACCGAGCAGGGTGCGATGTTCGGCTTCCCGCCCGCCGCCGGCCCGTCGCCGGTGCACGATCTCGCGGACGGGCTGAGCCTGGCCCTGGGGGAGGAGACGCTCGAGGTCATCCACACTCCCGGACACTCGCCCGGGCACGTGACGTTCCGCTGGAAGGACGACCTGTGGGCGGGCGACGTGCTGTTCTCCGGCTCGATCGGGCGCACCGACCTGCCCGGCGGCTCGTTCGAGCAGCTCGCGCACTCCATCCGCGGGAAGCTCTTCCCGCTCGGTGACGGTCTGCGGGTCCATCCCGGCCACGGTCCCGCCACCACGCTCGGCCGCGAGCGGCGCGGCAACCCGTTCGTAGGCGAGCACGCGAGGTTCGCATGAGCGACCGCGACGCGAACTGGCCGGCTCGGCTCCGGCTCGATCCCACCGCCTTCGTCGCGCCGGGCGCGGTGCTGGTGGGCGAGGTCACGCTCGGAGCGCGCGCGAGCGTGTGGTTCAACACCGTGGTGCGCGGCGACACCGCCGCGGTCCGGGTGGGCGAGGAGACCAACATCCAGGACAACTCCACGGTCCACGTGGACGAAGGGATGCCCGCCGTGATCGGCGCGCGCGTCACGGTGGGGCACCGGGCGGTCGTGCACGGCTGCGTGGTCGAGGACGAGTGCCTGATCGGCATGGGAGCGGTGGTGCTCTCGGGCGCGCGCGTGGGGAAGGGCTCGCTGGTGGGCGCCGGGGCGCTGGTGCGCGAGGGGCAGGTCATCGCGCCCGGGAGCCTCGCGGTGGGCGCGCCGGCGCGCGTCACGGGCCCGGTGAGCGCGCAGCACCGCGAGGCCATCCTGCGTGGCACCGCGCACTACGTCGCGCTGTCGCGCAGCTACCTGGCGCGCGGCTTCGCGCGCCCGCACCCGGCCGCGAACGCCGACACCGGCAACACAGCGCGCGGGCGCGGCCCGATGAGCTTCCTCGAATGGGGCCAGCTCCTCGCGGTGCTGGCCGAGAGCCCGGACTGGGCCGCCGACCGGCTCGAACGGAACGCCGAGGCGGCGTGGCGGCGCGCACCCGGGCCGGGCGCGTGGAGCGCGCTCGAGGTGCTCTGCCACCTGCGCGACACCGACCGCGACGTCTTCCTGCCACGGCTCGAGCGCATGCTCACCGAGGAGCGGCCCGAGATCCCCGACGTGGACATGACCGGGTGGGAGACCGGGCGCCGCTATCGCGAGCAGGACCCGGCCGGAGTGCTCGAGGACTGGAACGTGGCGCGGCGCCGGCTGCTGGCGCGGCTCGCTCCGCTGTCGCGCGCCGACTGGGAGCGCGTCGGCTTCCATTCCATCCGCGGCCCCTACCCGCTCGCCGAGATGGTGCGCATCTGGGGCGACCACGATCTCTCGCACCGGCGCCAGATGGCCGCGGCCCTCGGGGAGTTCGCGTGATCCTCGCGCCGGCCGGGGTGGAGCCGCCGGTCCCGCGGCTGCTCGAGGCGCTGGTCTCGCGCGGGCATCGCGTGGTCTGCGACGGCGGGGCTGCGATGCGGGAGGACGATCCGGCGGTCGTCCTGTGCGCCGGCGGGACGAGCCCCGCGGCGCTCGATGCGATGCTGGCCCGCGCGCGCGGGATGGCGCAGGCGCGGGTGCTGGTGCTGAGCCGGCTCGGCGCCCACCCCGACGCGCGGGCCGCGGGGCTCGCCGCGCTGTGGGCGCTCGAGGAGCGCGCGCGCGCGCGCGGGCTGCCGGCACTCACCCTGCGGCTCGGGCCGCTGGTCGGGCCGCGGAGCCCGCTGTGGCTCCGCCTGCGCGCTCGCCCGAAGCTGCCGCACGCCGGGCGCCAGCTCCTGAACCCGGTCCGCGAGGCCGACGCGGTCGAGACCCTCGCGCGCGCGCTGGACGGGCGCGCGGAGTGGCGCGGCTGGTACGAGGTGGCCGGCCCCGACGCGTGGACCCTCGCCGAGCTGGCCGCGCTCGCGCGCGAGTCCGGGCCCGCGCTGCCGCGCGGCGCCGGGGCATGGGAGCCGCCGCTCGACGAGATGACCGATCACCGGCTGGCCGAGGCCGGGCCGTGGCTCGCGCACTTCGGCCTCACCGCGCACCCGGTCGCCGGGCTGGCGACGGAGCCGGCCGCGTGAGCGGGCGGCGCGGGACCGCGAGGAAGCGCGCGCTCCGTCGCGCGCACGGCCACGCCGCCGCGCCGGCGTCGCGACCGGCGGGCTTCGCGGTGCTCACGGTGAGCGACACGCGGCGGGGACGCGAGGATGCGAGCGGCTCCCTCATCGAGAAGCTGGCGGAGCGCGCCCGGCACCGGGTGCTGGTGCGCGCCTGGGTGGCGGACGAGCCCCGGGCGATCCGGCGCGCGGCGAAGCAGGCGCTCGCCCGCGGCGGCGTGGACGTCCTGGTGGTGACCGGGGGCACCGGCGTCGCGCCGCGCGACCGCACTCCCGAAGCCCTCGCGCCGCTGATCGGGCGCTGGCTGCCGGGCTTCGGCGAGCTGTTCCGGCTGCTGTCGGTGGATCAGGTGGGGACCGCCGCGTGGCTTTCGCGGGCCGCCGCCGGGGTCGCCGCCGGGAGGCTGGTCGTGCTGCTGCCCGGCGCGCGGGCGGCGGTGGAACTGGGGATGAAGCGGCTGCTGCTGCCGGAGCTCGGCCACGTGCTCCGCATGCTGGGACGACTCGAACCGAAGGAGTGAGGATGTCGATCAAGCCCGACCACTGGATCCGGAGGATGTGCCGGGAGCACCGCATGATCGAGCCGTTCGAGGAGAAGCAGGTCTGGAAGGGCGTCATCTCGTACGGGGTCTCGTCGTACGGGTACGACATCCGGATCGCCGACGAGTTCAAGATCTTCACCAACGTGAACTCGACCATCGTGGACCCCAAGAACATGGACCCCGGCTCCATGGTGGACTTCAAGGGCCCCGTCGCCATCATCCCGCCGAACTCGTTCGCGCTCGGTCGCACCGTCGAGTACTTCCGCATCCCGCGCAACGTGCTATGCGTGACGACCGGCAAGTCCACCTACGCGCGCTGCGGCATCATCACGAACGTCACCCCTTTCGAGCCCGAGTGGGAGGGCTTCGTGACGCTCGAGATCAGCAACACCACGCCGCTGCCCGCGAAGATCTACGCCAACGAGGGCATCGCGCAGGTGCTGTTCTTCGAGAGCGACGAGGAGTGCGAGGTGTCCTACAAGGACAAGGCCGGGAAGTACCAGGCGCAGATCGGGATCACGCTGCCGAAGCTGTAGGGGCGGAGGTCCGGCCGCGACTCGCGGGTCCCGCGGGCGGTTTGCCTTCGCCCGCGCGGCCCCTTAGACTGCGGGCGCATTTCGGCACCCTCGTTCCGATCGCAAGGAGTCCGCGCATGATCAAGCCGCTCGCCCAGGGCCTGGCTGTCACCTTCGAGAACCTGTTCAAGAAGCCGTTCACCGTCCAGTACCCGGAAGAGAGGCTGGAGATGTTCCCGCGCTTCCGCGGGCTCCACATCCTCGCCCGGCACGAGGACGGCCTCGAGCGCTGCGTGGGCTGCGAGCTGTGCGCCGTGGCCTGCCCGGCCGCCGCCATCTTCGTGAAGGCCGCCGAGAACGACCCGGACGACCCGCGCTCGCACGGCGAGCGCTACGCCGAGCGCTACGAGATCAACATGCTGCGCTGCATCTTCTGCGGCATGTGCGAGGAGGCCTGCCCCGAGGACGCCATCTTCCTCGAGAAGGACTACGAGCTCTCCGACTACCGGCGCGAGGCCTTCATCTACACCAAGGACGAGCTGCTGGTGGGGCCGGAGAAGGCGGGCTACCTGCCGCAGCGCTGAGCGGGCGAGACCGCCGAGACGACCGCGAGGGCGGGCCCGAAACGGCCCGCCCTCAGGCGTCCAGGCCGAGCTGGTCGAGGAGCTTCGCGGCCAGCTTCTCCCACGACCAGGGCGCTGCCGTGGCCGGGCCGGCGGCGGCGAGCCGCTCGCGCAGCGCGCGGTCGGCGAGTGCGCGGCGGATGGCGCGCCGCAGGAAGAACGGGTGGCGCACGAGCACGACCAGCGCGTTCTCGCCGTCGCGCGCGAAATCGGTGGTCCCGCTGCGGGTGCACACCACCGCCGTCCCGCACGCCAGCGCTTCGAGCGCGGTGTTGCACCAGCCGGCCTTGCGCTCGGCCGCGACGAACAGGTGCGCGGACTGGTAGAGCGCGGCCAGCTCGTCCTGCGTCGGGTCGAGCACGAAGCGCGCGTTCGCGGGCAGCGGAGCGCCGTCGCGCGGGTCCTGGCGGTTGTGAGGTCCCAGGCTGTCGAACAGCACGACCTCGAACGCGGGCACTTCGCGGCCGAGTCCGGCGAGCGCGCGCAGGATGAGGTCGGTGCCCTTCTTCAGACGCGAGCGACGTCCGTTGACGAGCACGCGGAGCGTCGCTTCGGCGCGACGCGCCTGGTCGGGGCGGAACTGGCGCAGGCTGATGCCACCGATGCCGTCCAGCACGGGCCCGCGCGCGCGCCGCTCGAGCCGGCGCCGCATCGGCCCGGAGTTCGCGGCCAGGCGGACGCCGGGCGCCGCGAGCGCGCGGGCCACTCCCGGGTCGCCCTCGAGCACGCAGTAGTAGAGGCGGGTCCGCGCGCGGTGCGCCGCGAAGGCCTCGAAGGTGTGCGGGTCGGCGCACACCGCGAGGTCGGCCTCCGTCTCGCGCGCCGCGGCGAGCGGCGCCACCTCGCCGGCGTACGCCAGCCACGCCGGCGGGTCGCCCGCGGGGTGGTAGAGGGTCACCCGGTGACCCATCGCGGCCCAGGTGTTGCCGAGCTCGAGCAGGCGGCGCACGCCCCCGAAGACCTCGACGTGGGGAAGGAAGGTGCTGATGCGCATGCGGCCGCACGCTAGCAGAGGCGCGGCGGCGCTCCCAACCGCCGGGCGCCCGCCGGCGGCACGGGTCGTTCCGAAGCGAACCGCTTCCCGTTTCAGCCGCGGACGCCGGGCCGCGCACGGGCCTCGCGCTTCGCTTCCACCCTGGCGTGGAGTCGGTTGGACGCCAACGGGTTATTCCGGAGCCTGGCGGCTGGTACGCGACCTGCGATAGAGCGCCGTCGAATGCGATCGGCGCGCGGCCCGGACGGACCGCGGCGCGAAACCACTGGTCGTCGAAGCAGAGGAGGGAGTACCTATGACGCTCATTCGCTGGACGCCACTCACGCCGGTGCGGGATACGGTCAGCATGCAGGAGGAGATGAACCGTCTCCTCGACAGCGTGTTCAGCCGGAGCGGCGTGCGCACCCTGGGCGAGTTCCCGTTCACCCCCGAGGTGGACATCGAGGAGACGCCGGAGGAATTCGTGCTGCGCGCGGACCTGCCGGGCGTGAGCCAGAAGGACGTGAAGGTCCACCTGACGGGCGAGACCCTCACGATCCGCGGCGAGCGCAGGAGCGAGGCCACCACGAAGGAGAACAACCTGCTGCGCTGCGAGCGCGTCCACGGCGCCTTCGAGCGGTCGTTCACCCTCACCTCGCCGGTGCGGGCCGACCAGGTCAAGGCGGCGTACCGGGACGGCGTGCTCGAAGTCCTCGTGCCGAAGGCCGACCAGGCCCGGCTGAGGGAGATCGAGATCAAGGCCGGTTGATCGGGGCCGCGACGACGGACACGGACGCGCCGCGTCCGCGCCACGGCGGCGCGGGCGCGGCCCGCGTCCATCACCACGAACGAAAGGCAGGACCATGGGCAAGGTCATCGGGATCGATCTGGGGACCACCAACTCGTGTGTGGCCGTGATGGAAGGCGGCGAGCCCAAGGTCATCGCCAATGCCGAGGGCTTCCGGACCACGCCTTCGGTGGTGGCGTTCTCGAAGACCGGCGAGCGGCTCGTGGGGCTGGTGGCGCGGCGCCAGGCGGTGACCAACCCGACGAACACGGTCTACTCCATCAAGCGTTTCATGGGCCGCAAGTTCGACGAGGTCGAATCCGAGCGCAAGCTCGTGCCCTACGACGTCGTGCGTGGCCCGGGCGGCGACGCGCGCGTGCGCGCCGGCGACAAGGAGTACTCGCCGCCCGAGATCTCGGCCATGATCCTGCAGAAGATGCGCCAGACGGCCGAGGAGTACCTGGGCGAGAAGGTCACCGAGGCGGTCGTCACGGTGCCGGCGTACTTCAACGACTCGCAGCGCCAGGCCACCAAGGACGCGGGCCGCGTGGCGGGCCTCGACGTCAAGCGCATCATCAACGAGCCCACCGCGGCCGCGCTGGCCTACGGCCTCGACAAGAAGAAGGACGAGAAGATCGCGGTCTTCGACCTGGGCGGCGGCACCTACGACATCTCGATCCTCGAGATCGGCGACGGGGTGTTCGAGGTGCGCTCGACCAACGGCGACACCCATCTCGGCGGCGACGACTTCGACCAGCGCGTGATCGAGTGGCTGGCCGACGAGTTCAGGAAGCAGGAAGGCATCGACCTGCGCCGCGACCCGATGGCGCTCCAGCGCCTCAAGGAGGCGGCGGAGAAGGCGAAGTGCGAGCTCTCGGGCACGCTCGAGACCGAAGTGAACCTGCCGTTCATCACCGCCGACCAGAACGGTCCCAAGCACCTCAACATCCGGCTGACGCGCGCGAAGCTCGAGCAGCTGGTGGACGACCTGGTCGAGCGCTGCCGCGGTCCCGTGATGCGGGCGCTCGAGGACGCGGGGCTCACGCCCCGGCAGATCGACGAGGTCGTGCTGGTGGGCGGTGCCACGCGCATGCCGAAGGTGCAGGAGCTGGTGAAGCAGATTTTCGGCAAGGACCCGCACAAGGGCGTCAACCCGGACGAGGTCGTGGCGGTCGGCGCCGCGATCCAGGGCGCCGTGCTCGCGGGCGACGTGCGCGACGTGGTGCTGCTCGACGTGACGCCGCTGTCGCTCGGCATCGAGACGCTGGGCGGCGTGATGACCGCGCTCATCCCGCGCAACACCACGATCCCGACCCGGAAGAGCGAGGTGTTCTCGACCGCGTCCGACAACCAGACCTCGGTCGAAGTCCACGTGCTGCAGGGCGAGCGGCCGATGGCGGCGGGCAACAAGACCATCGGGCGCTTCCACCTGGACGGCCTCCCGCCGGCGCCGCGCGGCATGCCGCAGATCGAGGTGTCGTTCGACATCGACGCGAACGGGATCCTGCACGTGGCGGCGAAGGACCGCGCGACGGGGAAGGAGCAGAGCATCCGCATCGAGTCCTCCAGCGGGCTCGACGAGGCCGAGATCCAGAAGATGGTCAAGGACGCCGAGGTGCACGCGGGCGAGGACCGCAAGCGCAAGGAGGCCGTCGAGACCCGCAACCGCGCCGACGCGCTCGCCTACGAGATCGAGAAGAACCTCAAGGAGCACGGCGACAAGCTCGACGCCCCGCTCAAGACGCGCATTGAGGGAGAGCTTTCGCGGCTCCGCGACGCGCTCAAGGGCGAGGACTCCGCGGCCATCGGCTCGGCCACCGAGGCGCTCCAGCAGGCGTGGCACCAGGCGGCCGCGGTGCTCTACCAGGCCGCGCAGGCCTCCGGCGTGCCGCCCCGGGAGCCGGCAGGCACCCCGCCGGGAACCCCCGGCAAGAAAGACGGCAAGGAGGGCGGCGGCGCGGTGGACGCGGACTTCGAAGTGGTCAACTGAACTCGTGACCGGTCGCATCCGGGTGGCGGGAGGCGCAGCCTTCCCGCCGCCCGCGCTTCGAGCCCGGGCTGGGTCCGGGTCCGGGGCGCCGGGTTTGACGGGGCCCGTACCCGCTCCCTAGATTACCTGGCCTTGGCTTTCGCTCCACCGGACATCGCCCTCGCCGCGCTCGCTTCCGTCCCCGGGTGCGCGGCCGCGGTCCTCTACGGGACCGTCCAGCTCGTGCTCGTGGTCTACGTGTCGCATCGGTGGTTGATGCTGTGGCGCTGGTGGCGCGCGCGCCGCGACCCGCCCGGGCGTCCGGCGCCGCCGCTCGCGTGGCCGGCCGTCACCGTGCAGCTCCCGGTCTACAACGAGCGACTGGTGGTGGAGCGGCTGATCGGCGCGGTGGCCGCGCTCGACTACCCCGCGGGGCTGCTCGAGATCCAGGTTCTGGACGATTCGACCGACGACACCAGCGCCCTGGCGGCCGCGGCCGCGGCGCGCCATCGGGCGCGCGGCGTGGACATCGTGCACGTGCGCCGCGCCGGGCGGGCGGGCTTCAAGGCCGGCGCGCTCGCCGGGGGGCTGGAGCGCGCGCGCGGCGAGCTGATCGCGGTGTTCGACGCGGACTTCGTCCCGCCGGCCGACTTCCTGCGCCGCACCGTGCCGCACTTCGCCGACCCGCGTGTCGGCATGGTCCAGGCGCGCTGGGGGCACCTGAACCGCGACCGCTCGGCGCTCACCCGCGCGCAGGCGGTGCTGCTCGACGCGCACTTCCTGCTCGAGCACGGGACGCGCTGCGGCGGCGGGCTGTTCTTCAACTTCAACGGCGCCGCGGGGGTGTGGCGCCGCGCGTGCATCGAGGACGCCGGCGGCTGGAGCCACGACACGCTCACCGAGGACCTCGACCTGAGCTACCGCGCCCAGCTCGCGGGCTGGCGCTTCATGTTCGATCCCGACGTGGTCGCGCCGGCCGAGCTGCCCGACGACATGGAGGCGCTCAAGTCGCAGCAGCGCCGCTGGGCCAAGGGCTCGATCCAGGCCGCGCGCAAGCTGCTCCCGCGCCTGCTCGCGAGCCCGCTTCCGCTGCGCGTCAAGCTCGAGGGGGCGCTGCACCTGACCGTCAACGCCGCCTACCCGCTGCTCCTCGCGCTCGCGCTGCTGCCGCCGCCGGTGCTCGTCGTAGCGACGCTCGTGCCGCCGCCGCTGGCGTGGGCGCTGCAGGCCGGCACGGTGCTGCTGGGCGTGCTGCCCGCGGGGCTGTTCCTCGCGGCCGGGCAGGTTGCTTCGGGCGGGCGCGCCGCACGCATCGCACGGGACGTGGCCGCGGCGCTCGCGCTCGGGGTGGGGCTCTCGGTCAACAACGCGCGCGCCGTGTTCGAGGGGCTGGGGCCGCGGCTCGGCGAGTGGGAGCGCACGCCCAAGTCGGGCGAGCGCGACGGCGGGCCGGCGCCGACCGCGCACGCGCGCTACGCGTCCGCGCGCGC